>Ga0335077_10006536_pt1 | contig 14402 bp, 17 predicted proteins | sample Lox_Sample_31_FD_207151 | JGI IMG/M metagenome (GOLD analysis project Ga0335077, IMG submission 207151) | Soil microbial communities from Loxahatchee National Wildlife Refuge, Florida, United States - Lox_Sample_3.1 | ecosystem: Environmental > Terrestrial > Soil > Wetlands | place: USA...
GCTGTGCGGCGTATTGCCGCTACTGCACGCGCTCGCGGCTGGTCAGCAACGCCAGCGGCTACGATTTTCATCCTGAATTTGACCGGCAAATCGAATACATCGCGCAGCATTCGGAAATCCGCGACGTATTGCTGAGCGGCGGCGACCCGTTGTTATTGAGCGATGAAAAACTGGAAGGCCTATTACGCCGGTTGCGGGCGATTCCGCATGTTGAATTTTTGCGGATTGGCTCGCGCATCCCGACATTCCTGCCCCAGCGCATCACACCGGAACTGTGCACGATGTTGAAAAAGTTCCATCCGCTGTTCATGAGCATTCACTCAAACCACCCGCGCGAATTGACGACGGAAGTCCGCGCCGCGCTCGGCCACCTTGCTGACGCCGGCATCCCGCTCGGCAACCAGAGTGTTTTGCTCAAGCACGTCAACGACGACGCGGCGGTAATGAAGGCGCTTGTCCAGAAGCTGCTCATGTGCCGCGTGAAACCGTATTACCTCTACCAATGCGATTTGATTTCCGGTTCGGCGCATCTGCGCGCGAGCGTCAGCAAAGGTTTGGAAATTATGGAGCAATTGCGCGGCCACACGACCGGCTATGCCGTGCCGCAATACGTCATTGACGCGCCCGGCGGCGGCGGCAAGGTGCCCATTAATCCGGAATACGTCCTGTGCCGCAATGCGGGCCGCGTACTCATCCGCAACTACGAAGGCAAAATTTTTGAGTATCCCGAAGCGCCCGATGGCACGCCGACCGGCAAACCGCCGAAGGAAATTGCCGAGCCGGAGTTGGTTTAAGATTTGCGATTGCGAAAGCATGACGGTTTAAGCGTTAAAAAAGTCTCGCAGTTTTACAAACACAATTGGTTGTTCGGTGTCAATTACCAAGAACCGATACAAAAAGTGAAAATTAACATCACTGGAGTAATGCCAGACTTTATTTTTCCGACTCTCGATGGGTTTGTTGATATACTCGAAATAAAATTACCGTCGAAAGAAGTTATCGTTGAAGATGCAAACCATGCCGGCTCTTGGGTATGGTCGCCCGATTCCAATTATGCAATCGGTCAAGTAGTAAATTATTTGTGCGAAATTGATGAGTTTAAATCGGCAATCGAAAAGGAAATTGAAAGAGTGCATCAAAAAAAGATTTCCGTATTGAAACCAAGAGCTTTTATTCTAATTGGCCGGACCGATAATTGGGAAAAAGACAAAAAAGAAGGTTTGAGGAAGCTGAACGATTCTTTGCACAAAATAGAATTTTTTGACGTATTCGGATTTGTCGCAACGTGGAGAAGCGCTTGTTGAATCTGCATTGAAATCTTACGCCGATTGATTTTCGGTTTGCTCATCTTTTCTTGATGCCTTTGCGTCCTGGCGGTTAAATTGAAATTTACTTTTGCGCCTTTTTCTGCCAGATTATTTCCATGAGCGGAATCACTTTCATGGTGGATGAACGAGGCCAGAAGACGGCAGCCGTCATTGACCTGCGGAAGCATGAACAGCTTTGGGAGGATTTCTACGACGCGCTGCTGGCCAAGTCGCGCGCCCGCGAGCCGCGCGAGAGCCTCACATCCGTCCGGCAACGGCTAAAATCCCGGCGGAATGGCTGATTACTCCATCAGCTTCGCCCGTTCCGCGCGCAAGGAATTGGAGCGGCTTCCCGGCGATGTTGCGGACCGGGTCCTCGCAAAGGTCGAATCGTTGGCCGGAAACCCGCGGCCTGTTGGCGTTATCAAGCTTCACGGACAGAAAAATCTCTGGCGTTTGCGTGTCGGCGATTATCGCGTGGTTTATTCGATTGATGACTTTTCCGGAACAGTTGATGTTTCAATAATTCGCCATCGGCGGGACGTTTATCGGAATTTGTAAGGAGTGTTGTGCCACGCGAAACTTCTGAAGCCAAAACCGCGCGCCTTAAGAAAATCATCGCGGCATTGGACCGGACTTATCCTGAGGCGCACTGCGAATTGGATCATCGAAGTCCGCTGGAATTGCTCATTGCCACGATCCTTTCGGCGCAATGCACCGACAAACGCGTCAATATCGTCACGGCGGAATTGTTCAAAAAATATCGCTCGGCGGCGGATTACGCAAACGCGCCGCTCGCCGAACTGGAGAGGACCATCAAGACCACCGGTTTCTTCCGCAACAAAGCTCGCAATATCAAGGCCGCTTGCCGCGACATTGTTGAGAAACATGGCAGCAAAGTTCCATGCACCATGGAAGAATTGATTCAACTCGACGGCGTTGGGCGCAAGACGGCGAATGTCGTTTTGGGAAACGCCTTCGGCATTAACGCCGGCGTCGTCGTGGACACTCATGTCGCACGCTTGTCCTTTCGGCTTGGATTGACGAAGCAGAAAACGCCGGAAAAAATAGAGCAGGATCTCATGGCGCTTGTGCCGCAAAAGCAATGGACGTTGTTCAGTCACTGGCTGATTTGGCACGGTCGCCGCCGTTGTTTTGCGCGTAAGCCGGATTGTGCGAAATGCGAAGTGCTCAAGTTATGCCCGCGAATCGGGGTAAAGGAGAAACTTTAGCCACAGATGAAACACAGATTGAACACAGGTTTATGTCGCGCAAAGAACGCGAAGGCGGCGAAGGGAATTTTACTTCGCGCGCCTTGGCAGCCTTCGCGCGAGTTGAAAACGTTTTCTTCGTCTGTGTTTCATCTGTGTAAATCTGTGGCTGAATGAATTGGCTTTTCCTCAATTCCGGCAAATGCGGCCCGGCGTTCAATATGGCGCTGGATGAGGCATTGTTGGAAGCGATGTCTCGTCTGCAAAAGCCGGTCCTGCGGTTTTATGGCTGGACCGAATCGGCGGCTACCTTCGGGTATTTTCAAAAATACGCCGAGGTCGAACGCATGACATTGCTGCGACCACTTGTCCGCCGTCCCACGGGCGGTGGCATCGTGCCGCATGACAAGGACTGGACCTATAGCCTCGTGTTCCCGCCGAATCGCGAATGGCATTTGCTCAAAGCCGAGGAGAGTTACCGGCGCGTTCACGAATGGATTCGGTCTGTTTTTGCAAAATTGAATGTTGTTGCTGAACTTGCGCCCGCTTGTAAAAAATCCGCGCTGGGCGAATGTTTCGCCGGCCATGTCAAATTTGATTTGCTCTGGAAAGGAAAAAAAATCGCGGGCGCGGCGCAACGGCGGAATAAATTGGGTTTGCTCATTCAAGGTTCGGTCCAGCCGCCGCCAATTTCACTGGCGCGGCAGGATTGGCAAAGCGCCATGTGCGAGGTCGCCCGTCGGGAATTTGGCATTGCGTGGAATGATTTTCTGCCGGACGAAAAATTGCGCGACCGCGCGGATAAACTTGTCCGCGAGAAATATTCACGAGAAAACTACAACCGCAAATGCTGAATGATTCTGCATGCAGGAATGTACTAAGGAAACCACACCAACTTCGGGTTGTTGGTGAGACCTTTTTTGGTCTTGGGATTCCAATACTCTGTGTTTTTGAACCACGCGACGTGGCTATCGAGAAAAACGAACTGCGCCCCATGGTTGTGCAAATTGGAGTGAACGTTGTTCCATTGAGCAACTCCAGCTGTGCCTCCATTATCAAACAGCCAGATTGTGACCGAGGGGTGTGGGATGGAGACGAGGCGGATTTTATTGCCCGTTCCACTACCATTTACATTCTTATTGAGGCAATAATGAAATAACTCGTGACCGTTGCTACGACGTGGATTTGAAGGGCAAATCCAAATAGAGCGACCGAGTTTAATGTGGTCGTTCGTACGCCATGGCATTTCCTTGTAAGTAGGCAAACCCAATATGCGAGGCAGGTCAATATACCAACCTTCATTTGTAGAACTACCATCGAAAGAACCGTCCTGTGGAAGGTAATCGCCGTTATTGGCAGCAAAAAACTGTGTCGCCGTTCCCCATTGCCTGAGATTGTTCCGGCACACAATGGCTTGCGCCCGGGCTTTGGCATGGCCGATGACGGATAACAGCAGCGCGGCAAGGATGGCAATAATTGCCATCACCACCAATAGTTCGATAAGTGTGAATGCCAATGCCCGGATTCGTGCCATAATTCCCATCATCCAACACTTCTGGATTGATTAGTTTTTTAGAACCAGATGTAAAAAAGTCTAGAAAAACTTATTCACAGCGGAACGCTGCATTGCTTGTCATTGCAACAGTGGTTAACCTCGTGGCATATGGTGCAGCTTGTATTGTTCGACGTTGACGGTACGCTTGTCCACACCGGCGGGGCTGGCATCAAGGCCTTTGCCAGGACGTTTGCGACGGAATTCAACGCCCTCGATGGCGTTGAAAAAATCAATTTCGCCGGGCGCACGGACGTGAATCTGGTGCGCGAATTTTTCGGCCTTCACCAGATTGCAGCGACGCCGGAAAATTTCCGGCGTTTCTTCGAACGTTATGTTTTCTGGCTGGATCAAACTGTCGCGCAAAGCAATGGGGGCGCTTGTCGGGGCGTGCTGAAGTTTATTGATGATGTGCTTGCTCTGCCCGGCCCGCCGCTGCTTGGTCTGCTTACCGGCAACATCCGCCTTGGCGCGGAGATCAAATTGCGCCGCTACGACCTTTGGGATGTTTTTCAAACGGGCGCGTTTGCTGATGACAGTGAAGATCGCAACCAAATCGCTGTTGCCGCGCTCGCGCGTGGCAGCCGCTTGCTGGGCCGGCAACTGTGCGGCGAGGAAATCGTCGTGGCCGGCGACACGCCGCACGACATCCGTTGCGGACGGTTCATTGGCGCAAGAACACTGGCTGTTGCCACCGGCGGCGCGAAGCTGGACGAACTAAAGAAGCATCAGCCTGATTGGGCGGTGGAAGAGTTGACGCAAGTCAGCGCGCGGGAAGTTTGCGGGCGCTAGAAAATTTTTGTGGTGGCACCCGCGTCCCGCGGGTGGTTTCGGGCGTCGCACCCGAAACTCGCAGGATGGGAAAGCGACTTCTTTTTACTGCAAGCCCCTTCCATTTCACATCACCCGCCGTTCGCAATTCGGCGGGACGCCGAATTGAACCCGCCAGCCGCCGTCGCGCCAAAGCTCCGCGAAGGCGGAAGGCGGGCGCTACCCACAGATTTCAATGGCAGTGACAGCCGCCGCCGCAACAATGCCCCCCACCGTTTTCACCACCAAACGATGGCGTGGAATGGCCCGTGGCGCCAGCGGAGGCGAAGATGGAAAGCTTCTTGGTCAGCTTGGTCGAGCCGCAATGCGGACATTCGGTCCCTTTCCAATCGCTGGAGCGGACGAAGATTTCGCTGTCGCGCTCGCATTTCTCGCAATGAAATTCGTAAATCGGCATGACCGAAGGATAATCGGCTTTGAGAAAAGCTCAAGCGGCGTCAGCCTGGGTTTGATCTTTTCTTTTTTGTGCCAAAGTTTAGCTTTGCGCGCATGACTCTCTTGCAACGGGCGATTGGAGATTCCATCGCGACCTTCCGCGGGCTGGCGGGTTTGGAAGAACCGCTGAACCGCGCCGCGCAGATGGTGCTGCGCTGTCTGACCTCCGGCCATAAGGTGCTTACTTGCGGCAACGGCGGGAGCGCGTCGGATGCCACGCATCTGGCCACGGAATTTCTCTGCCGCTTCGTGGAAGACCGGCGGCCGTATCCAGCCATTTCCCTCACCGCCGACGGCGGATTCATGACCGCCGTCTGCAATGATTACGGCGCCGACGAAATGTTCGCGCGCCAAGTGCGGGGTCTGGCTGAAAAAGGCGACGTGCTGATTGCGTTGACGACCAGTGGCAAATCCAAAAACGTGTTGCGCGCGCTCGAAGCAGCCAAGCACAAAGGCATTGAAAGCATTTGCTTTCTCGGTCGCGACGGCGGCTTCACGAAAGGCGTGGCAACGCTGGACCTGCTGGTGCCGGGCGACAAAACGGCGCGAATTCAAGAGGGGCATAAGCTGCTCATGCACGTTCTCTGCGAAATCGTCGAAGAAAAACTGCCAAAAAAATAGAATCCGCGAATTACGCGAATTCCCACGAGTTGAATCGGGAAAATTTAATTCGCGCCAATTCGTGAAATTCGTGTCTAAAAATAGTCCGGCTCGTGGCCGGCTTTCCACTTGATGTTGCAGCCCATGCTGGCTTTTTGGTTTGGTGAAACAGGCTTGCCGGTCAGCACGGCGTCGAGCGCGGCGCGCAAATCCTTTCCCGTCACGGGAACTCCGTTGCCCGGACGGCTGTCGTCAAACTGGCCGCGATAGACAAGCCGGCGGTCTTTGTTGAAGAGATAAATGTCCGGGGTGCAGGCGGCGCGATAGGCCTTCGCGACGGCTTGCGTTTCGTCGTAAAGATACGGGAACAAATAACCGGCGGATTTCACCTCCTCTTTCATCTTCGCCGGGCTGTCGTCGGGATAGTTGGCCACGTCGTTGGAGTTGATGGCGACGATGGCGACGTGCCCCGGCTGATAGTCGCGCGCGAGTTGCGCCAAGCCGGCGCGGATGTGTTTCACGTAGGGACAATGGTTGCAAATGAACAAAACCAGCAGCGCGGGCTGGTCCCTGAAATCCGTCAGCGCAACCGTTTTTCCATCCGTGTCCGGCAATTTGAAATCGGGCGCTGTCGTGCCGAGCGGCAGCATGGTTGAAGGTGTCAATGACATGCGCAAATTTAAGTTCAAAATCCGAAAAGTTCAAAGTCCAAAGTCATTTTGATTTACGATGTACGATTTACGATTTACGCGAAGAGGGTGAATTGGGAGAATGACTCGTAAATCGTAGATCATAAATCGTAAATTCGACAGCCGTGGCAAAGAACATCGTCTATTTCGATCTGGAAACGCAGAAATCCGCCGACGAGGTGGGCGGTTGGAACCACATTTCACGCATGGGCATGAGCATTGGTGTGGCGTTCAGCACTGCGCGCGGTGATTACAAGATTTACGGCGAAAAGCAGGTGAACGACCTGCTCGCAGATTTGCAGCGTGCCGACCTGGTGGTGGGATTCAACATTCTGCGTTTTGACTACGAGGTGCTGCACGGTTATACGACCTTTGACCTGCGCCAGTTGCCGACGCTGGACATGATGGTGGATTTGCAAAACAAATTGCAGCACCGGCTTTCGCTCGACTCGATTGCGACGGCGACATTCGACGTGGAAAAAACGGCGGAAGGCATGCAGGCCATTCGCTGGTTCAAGGATGGCAAGCTCACGGAAATCGCCGAGTACTGCTGCTACGATGTGAAGTTGACGAAGCTCATCCACGAATACGGCCAGCGGCACCGGCAACTGCATTATCACAACCGTTTCGGCAAGAAAATGACCGTGCCGGTAAGCTGGTGACTTTGAAATTCCGGTGGCGGGGCGGTGGCCTGATTTTTTTGCCGTTCCGGCTGCAAGTTCCCGTTGCTTTCGTGGGGGCACGATTTAATCTAGCGGCGTGCTTAAGCAACGGTTTCAAATCTGCTTCGCCGTTGAGGGGGCGGGTGGGTTTTGCCCGCTTCCCGCAGGCCGCTCACAATGAATCTCTTTTCCAAGGCGGGAATCGGCGTAGGCGGCTGGCAATTGTCGCCGCCCCGAATTCGTTTCCCATTCGTCAGCGAACTGCGGCACTATTCGGGAGACAAATTCCGTCACGACCTGATTGCCGGCGCCACATTGACGTTGGTTTCCATCCCCCAAGCGATTGGGTTTGCGCTGATTCTGGGTGTGCCGGCGACACCGGTGATTCTGGCGGTAGTGGTGGGAGGATTTTTCAGTGCCTTGTTTTTTTCCTCCTACCATCACGTCTTCGGGCCAACGACATCGGTCTTCCTCATCACGGCGGCGACCCTGGCGGCCAACGCCGCCCTGATGGAACGCCTCGGTTTGAATCCGCTGCAACTGGCCGCCTATCTGGCCCTGATGATCGGAGCATTACAATTTGTTGCCGGGATGTTCAATTTCGGCGAGGTGACCAAATTCATCTCCCGTTCGGTGGTCGTGGGCTACACCACGGCGATCGGCACCCTGTTGATGGCCAGTCAGTTGGGGAATGGCATGGGCTTTGCCATCCAGCCCGGCGAGCCTTTTCTGGACACATTGCGGCAGGTGGGCGAGGCGATCGGCGCTGGGAATTTTTCGTGGTGGGCCATTGGCACCGCCGTCCTGACTTTGGTCATTTTCGAAGGGATTAAGCATTGGCGCCCGACGTGGCCGGAGCCGTTGATCGGGCTGGCGTTGCTGGCGATCGCCGCCCGCGTTTTTGCCTATTTCCATCCGATACTGCCGTTTGAACTGGTCAAGATCACGGCCAGCCTGCCCAAGGTCAGTTCGTTGCCGTCACTGCATGACCAATTCGGCATCTTGCGTGAGACCGCCGGGAGCGCCATCGCCATCGCCATCATCGGCATGCTGGAAGCCACGGCTATTACCAAGTCGCTCGCCGCGCGGAGCGGCCAGCATTTGGACCCCAACCAGGAATTGATGGGCATGGGCGCGGGCAATCTGGCGGTGGGCTTGTTTGGGTTGCCGCCGGCGTCCTCCTCGTTCACGCGCTCGGCGGTCAACCTCCAGAGCGGCGCAATGACGCAACTGTCCTCGATGATCAGCAGCGGCGCGGTGCTGCTCATCATTTTGTTCCTGACCCCGGCGTTCAACTACATCCCGGTGCCCGCGCTGGCCGCCCATCTGATCCGCGTGGGATACAAACTCATCAACCGCCCGCAAATCCGCGTCTCGACGCGCTCCACCCGTTCGGACGCCGTCGTATTTTTTGCGACGCTGGGGGCCGCGCTTTTTCTAAAGCTCGACGTAGCCATTTACGTAGGCATTGGGGTAGCACTGGCGCTGTTTCTCCAAAAAACCAGCACGCCCACCCTGGCGGAATACACGTTTAATGAGAGCGGCCAACTGGCTGAATTGCGTGATCGGAGCAAGCGACCCAATCCACAGATTTCCATCATTCACGTTGAAGGCGAATTGTTCTTCGGCGCGGCGGACCTCTTCCAAAACCAAATCCGCCGGCAGGCCGAGGACGAGAACATCCGCGTATTTATTCTCCGCATGAAAAACGCGCGGCACCTGGATGCCACAACCGTCATGGCGCTGGAATCTCTTCATGATTATCTGCGAAAGACGAACCGCTATCTGCTCATCAGCGGCAGCAGCGCCGATGTCACCCGCGTCCTGCGCAACAGTGGGCTGCTGAAACAAATCGGCGAAGAAAATATCTTTCCGGCCGAAATCAATCCGACGATTGCCACCAAGCGCGCACTGGCGCGCGCCCGGCAACTTCTGCCACAAAAGGCTGACCTCCGGTTGTTTTATGACCGCCCGCAGGGAGGCGATTCCAACGGCAAAGACGCCGGTGATTTCACGATTTAAAGCAGTGACTCGGCCTCTTTTTGCAACGGTGGCGGGCCAACTGCGGTGAAAGACCTGCTTCAAAAATAAATTGTTCGTCATCCCGTTTCGCGGCAAGCTGTGCGCTCCTATGCAGCGGGTAAACCTCGGAATGATTGGCGGCGGCACCGTGGGCAGCGGCGTGTTTCATGCGCTCCAGCTCAACGGCGGCCTGATGGCTTCGCGCATTGGCGTGAAAGTCGCCATTCGCAAAATCGCGGTCAAGGCGTTTAATGAGCCGCGCCCCTACGAAATTCCGCGTTCAGTGATGTCCACCGACTGGCAGAATGTGGTCCACGACCCGCAGGTGGATATGGTCGCCGAACTGGTTGGTGGCACGACCCTCGCCCGCGAAATCATTTTAACCGCGCTTCAACTCGGCAAACCGGTGGTCACGGCGAATAAGGCGCTGCTTTCTACGCATGGCGAGGAGCTTTTTGCCGCGGCCAAAAAAAACGGCGCGAATCTCTACTACGAAGCCAGTGTTTGCGGCGGCATTCCCATCATCAAGTCGTTGCGTGAAGGGTTTGTCGGCAACCGCATTACGGCGCTTTATGGCATCGTCAACGGCACCTGCAATTACATCCTCACCCGGATGAAGCTCGAAAGCGCTGATTTCACCACGGTGCTGGCGGACGCGCAGAAGCAGGGTTATGCCGAGACGCCGCCGGACCTCGACATTGACGGCTGGGACGCCCAGCATAAAATCGGTATTCTCGCCTCGCTCGCCCATGGTTTCTGGGTGAATCCTAAAAAGATCCATGTTGAAGGCATCCGCCATGTTTCCGCATTGGACATTAAATTCGCCAACGAGCTTGGTTACACGATCAAACTCTTGGGGATTATCAAGCGAATTGACGATTCACGATTGACGATTGGCGAGTCGAAAGGCCAGCCAGCGCGTAAATCGAATATCGTAAATCGTAAATGCGGAGTGCAGGTTTCGGTTTATCCGACGCTTATTCCCAATGCGCACGTGCTCGCTAGCGTCAATAACGTATTCAACGCTGTCTTCGTCCGCGGAGACATCGTCGGCGACACGCTATTTTACGGGCGCGGCGCGGGCAAAGACGCCACCGCCAGCGCGGTCCTGAGCGATCTGGCGGACGCGGCGCTCGACTTGAAATTTGGAACGAAACAGCGCGTGCCGCCCTTTGTGCCGCACGAATGCGCCGGCGCGGTTGTGCCAATTGAAGACGTCGTTTCGCAGTATTTCGTCCGTCTGAACGTGGCGGACCGCCCGGGGGTGCTGGCGAAAATCGCGGCCATTTTCGGCCAGTCAAAAATCGGCATTTCCTCGGTCATCCAACCCGAGGGCCATGAAGGCAAAAGTGTGCCGCTGATTTTCATGATTCACGACGCCAAGAATGGCGCCGTGATGAAGGCGCTCGCCAAAATCGGCAAATTGTCCGTGGTCAAAAGCAAGCCTGTGATGATTCGGGTGGAAAATTTTCAATAAACTATTTCGCGCGAAGAACGCGAAGGCGGCGAAGGAAAAATTTTTGAATCAACATTCAGCCAATTCAAACGAGGAAGAAATCGGGAAAATTATCCTCAATTCCGCTTTCAAAGCTTACACCGCGCTTGGGCCAGGCTTGCTCGAATGGGTTTACGAATCCGCGCTCGCAGTTGAACTCTCAAAACAGGGTCTAAGTGTAGAAAGGCAAAAGCCAATCTCAGTGGAATATGACGGCCATCTCCTCGATGTTGCGTTCCGCGCTGACTTGGTCGTGAACAATTTGGTCCTGGTGGAACTCAAGTCCGTTGAAACCATCACACCCTTGTTCAAAAAGACTGTTACCAACTATCTCAAATTGATTCCTTTGCGGCTCGGTTTTCTGATCAATTTCAACGAAACCCACTTGAAGAACGGAATCGTGCGCGTGACCAATGGCCTTGAAGGCAAGGATTTTTTAAGCCGCGTGAATCGGTCGTTTGAAGTTGATTTTAGAAAACCTTCGTTTCCTTCGCGCTCTTCGCGCGACCTCAGAACATGATTCTTTTCCACAGCACCAACGGCCAGGCGCCCGCAGTCAATTTGCACGATGCCTTGCTGCAAGGCCAGGCGCCGGACCGCGGACTTTATATGCCGGACCAATTTCCGAAGTTCACCCCGGAAGAAATCGCCGCCTTTGCTCAACAGCCCTACCCACAAATCGCCTTCCGCGTCTTGTCGAAGTACACCGATGGTGTCATCCCGAATGACGAACTCGCCGCCATCTGTCGCGATACTTACAACTTCGACGTGCCGTTGGAAAAAGTTTATGACTGCGTTCACGTCATGCGGCTGGATCGCGGGCCGACGGCGTCGTTCAAGGATTTCGCGGCGCAGATGATGGCACGGTTGTTTGGGCGCTTTTTGCGCAAAACCGGGGCACACGCCACCATTCTTACTGCTACCAGTGGCGACACCGGCTCGGCCGTAGCGCACGCCTTTCATAACGTGCCGGGCGTCCGTGTTATTGTGCTGTTCCCGTTCGCAGAAGTCAGCGTGAGCCAGCGCAAAATGATGACCACGCTCACCGGCAACGTCCGCACCGTGGCGGTGGACGGCAAATTTGACGATTGTCAGGCGATGGTGAAACGCGCCTTTGCCGACCCGGCGTTGAAACACATTCCCCTGTCGTCGGCCAATTCTATTAACATCGGCCGGTTGCTGCCGCAAAGCGTCTATTATTTTTACGCCGCCTCGCGGCTCGCAAAGGTAGGGTCGTCGCGCTGCGACGACCGGACGGCGCAGCGCGCCGTCCCTACCATTGAACCGATGGTCTTTGCCGTCCCTAGCGGCAATTTCGGCGACATGATGGGCGCGGTGGTCGCCGGCCAAATGGGTTTGCCGATCAAAAAACTGATCGTGCCGGTGAATGACAACGACGCCTTCCCGCGTTTCCTCGCATCCGGCCATTACGAAAAAGTCGTGCCCTCGCGCAACTCAGTTTCCAATGCAATGAACGTCGGCCACCCGAGCAATCTGGCGCGGCTCGTGGCCGTGTATGGCGGACAGATGGATGAAACCGGCAAGATTCACAAGCAGCCCCATCTTGCCGCGATGCGCCAGGATTTGTTTTCCAGTTCCGTCTCCGACGACCGCACGCGCGCGACCATCAAGGAAGTCTGGAACCAATATCAATTGCTCCTCGAACCGCACGGCGCAGTCGCATGGCGTGGCTTTCTTGACTGGCAGGAACACGAATCACTCAACGGTCTGCCTGCCGTGATTCTTGAAACCGCGAACCCGGCCAAGTTCCCGGAAGAAATTGAAAAAATGATGGGTTGGTCGCCGGACATCCCGCCAGCCATGGAAGCTACGAACAAGATGCCGGAGGATTTCGACCACATGGACGCGGATTACGAAAAGTTTAAGGCGTACTTGATTCAGAAACACAAGGCTTGAGTCACGCGAAGGACGCGAAGGCGGAGAAGGAAAAACTTCTTTCTTCGCGAACCTCGCAGTCTTCGCGCGAAATTCTTTTTCTGCACCGACCGGACGCTGCAGCGCGGCATTCCTGCCAAAATCTGTGTTCATCCGTGTCCATCCGTGGTTAAACACAAAGTTGGAGAGTTACAGTTTGTGTTTTTTTCTACGGAGCAATCTCCAAGCAGAGAACGCCATGGAGGCAAGTTTTCCCACTTGGCCGATCCTTTTTACAATCGTGCGGGGTTGGCGCAGGGTTTTGGCCACCAAAGTCCCAGCCACCGTGGCCAGCGTCACGATCCATAAGGGATGACGGCGGCTGAAGCTCAGGATTTCGCCGAGCCAGATTTCTGACGACTGAAGCCGTTGCCAGTCGGACATCAGGCGTTGCCGGTTGGCGTCGCTTTGGGATACGAGTTGCTCCTTCTGCAAGCGCAGTTGCTCTAACTCTTTTCTTTGAAACATGCCTGGTCCTTCTTGATTTGATCCAGCGTGGCGGCAAACGCCCGCCACCGCCGCAGCCGGGAGCGCAGCACCCCAAACGCCATTGCCGCAGCGCCGGTGTAGGCCAGAATGATCAGCGTCAGCACCAGCAGGCGGTGCGTGTCCCAGAAAAACGCCACAATCGCAAACGTGATCATGAGCAGCGCCATCAACGCGCATACCGTTCCCGCCAGCAACAGCAACAGCAACTCGACCAGCCGCAACCGTTCCTCCCGCCACTCGACAAGGAACAATTCGACGCGGTTGTTCACCACGTCACGCAGCGTCCTAACCATTCGCGTGAGAGTGGTCAAGAGGCCACCCCCGGCGTGAGGCGTGTCGTCCATGACCTTACTTGCGACCGGCCAGCACGCCAATCAACAACCCCAGGCCAAACGCCACCCCGGCCGCTACACCGATGGATTCATACGGATGTTCGCGAATCGTTTTGTCCGCGACCTTCGCGCCGGCGATAGTTTTTTCTTCGAGCCGGTGATAGGTGGTTTTGGCCGAGTCGAGGGCCGAGGACAAACGACGGCGCAGTTCGCCCATTTTTTCACCGGTCTGTCCGGCGGTTGCCTGCAACATCGCTTCCGCGTCGGTTGATAACTCCTTCAGGTCCACTCCTAATTTTTCCATATTGGCTTCTTTAGTCATAATATTTCCTTTATTATCTTTGTTCTTTCTCTGGCAAACTTACTTTGATGCAAGCGCCTTTACTATGTCAAGATAGTCCACATTCGGCGAATATGCTCGGATTTTTTTCACTATTGGGGAATTTTTTCATCAGCCACGAATTTTTTGGTACTGTCTTAATTTGCTTTTGGACAAGGATTGCCACAATTCTCCATCCTGCTAATTTTGGGGTGTGAATGACGTGCCAATGCTCCAAAAGACCGTAGAGAAGCTCCACAACTGCAAGGCGTCACACTGCAACACTGTGCGGGTTACAGAGAGGTATCATGGCAAGCTGGTATGGCAAGGCGCGGTAGAGGTGTTCAAACTGTCAGAAGGCGCGCCCGCCAAGCGTTGCTATGCGTGGAATCATCTGGAAGGCAACAAAGATGAAATGACGCGGGTTGTTACCGTGCTGGAACTGCCGCCGGTCACATCAGCCAAAACAGCCGTTAGAGCGGCGATTGTGGCGCAATACAAGCAGGCCAAAGCGAATTGATTT
>Ga0335077_10006539_pt1 | contig 14401 bp, 12 predicted proteins | sample Lox_Sample_31_FD_207151 | JGI IMG/M metagenome (GOLD analysis project Ga0335077, IMG submission 207151) | Soil microbial communities from Loxahatchee National Wildlife Refuge, Florida, United States - Lox_Sample_3.1 | ecosystem: Environmental > Terrestrial > Soil > Wetlands | place: USA...
GCGAAATCGTCCGGCGAGAGGCTCGCCCCGCCGATCAGGAAGCCGTCCATCCCGGATCGCCGCAGCAGATCCGCGGCGTTGCCCGGGTTGACCGATCCGCCGTAGAGGAGGCGCAGGGCCCGCCGGCCCGACAGGAGGCGCGCGATCTCCTGCCGCGCCTGCCCGGCGTCCTCGGGCGTCGCGGCGCGCCCCGAGCCGATCGCCCAGACCGGCTCGTAGGCCACGACGAGCGGCGCGTCCGGCGGATCGCCCGCGAGCGTTTCCGCCTGCGCCGCGAGGACCTCGGGCGTTGCGCCCTCGGCGCGCTCGGCTTCCGTCTCGCCCATGCAGTAGATCGGCGTCAGACTCGCCTCCCGCGCGCGCGCGAGCTTGCGTGCGAAGAGGGCGCCGCCCTCGCCGTAGATGTGGCGCCGCTCCGAGTGGCCCACGATCGCGTAGCGGCAGCCGGCGTCCGCGAGCATCCGCGCCGAGACCTCGCCCGTGAAGGCGCCCGCGTTCTCCGAGGCGACATTCTGCGCCGCGAGCGACCAGCGTCCCTGCGGATCGCGCGCCGCGTCGAGCGCCGTCAAGGGCGGCGCGACCGCGAGCTCGACGCCGGCCGGGACGCCTCGGGACAGCCGCGCTCCGAGCCGCTCCGCGAAGGCGCGCGCCTCGCCGCGCGTCTTGTTCATCTTCCAGTTGGCGACGAAGAAAGGCATCGGCGACGCGGCCTACTCCAGAGCCTCCAGGCCGGGCAGGGTTCCGAGAGTCAGGTACTCGAGCGAGGCGCCGCCGCCCGTCGAGACGTGGGAGAACTTGTCCGCGACGCCGGCCGCATGCGCCGCCGCGACGCTCTCTCCTCCGCCGACGACGGTGAACGCCTTCGTCTCCGCGATCTTCCGCGCGAGCCCCGTCGTGCCGCGATCGAATGGCGGTTTCTCGAACACGCCCATCGGGCCGTTCCAGAAGATCGTGCGCGCGGCCCCGAGGAGCCGCCCGAATTGCTCAAGCGTCTTCGGCCCGACGTCGAGTGCCATCGCATCGGCGGGAATCTTGTCGATGCCGACCGTGCGCGCTCCGGCGGCGTCGTCGGGCGACGAGGCGACCACGAAGTCGGAGGGCAGGGCGATCGTCTTTCCCTCCTTCTTGCAGACGTCGAGGATCTCGCGGGCGACCGCGACCTTGTCCTCCTCGAGGAGCGAGCGGCCCACGGAAAGGCCGATCGCGCGCACGAAGTGATTCGCCATGCCGCCGCCGAGGAGGAGGATGTCGGCCCGGCCGGCAAGCGCGCGGAGCGTGTCGATCTTGCCGGAGATCTTGGCGCCTCCGAGCGCCGCGGCGAAAGGACGCTCGGGCTCGAGCAGCTTCGCGAGCGCGCGGACCTCCCTCTCCATGAGGAGGCCGGCACCCTTCACCGCCATCTGCCTCGGGAGGCCGACGACGGAAGCGTGCGCGCGATGCGCCGCGCCGAAGGCGTCGTCGACGTAGACGTCCGCGAGCCGCGCGAGCGACTTCGCGAACTCCGGGTCGTTGCCCTCCTCGCCCGCGTGGAAGCGCAGGTTCTCGAGGAGCAGGACGTCGCCCGAATGCATCGCGCCCGCCGCCTTCTCGGCCTCGGGGCCGACGCAATCCGAGACGAACCGGACGGGCCGGCCGAGCGCCTCGGCGAAGGCCGCCGCCACGGGCGCCAGCGAATACTTCGGATCCGGCTTGCCCTTGGGCTTCCCGAGATGCGACGCGCAGATCACCCGCGCACCGCGGCCGAGGATCGCCCGGATGGTGGGAAGCGTCTCCACGATCCGCGTGGCGTCGAGGACTTTCCCGCCCGACAGCGGAACGTTGAAGTCGACGCGCAGGAAGACCGCCTTCCCCTCCAGGGGCAGCTCGGACAGGGATTTCACGGCGGGCATCTTAAACCCGCCGCATAGAATGACGCGGTGAAACGCGCGGCGGCCGGGATCGTCCTTCTTCTCTTTCTGCGGGCCGCCTCCGTGCTCGCGGCGGGCGATCCGATATTCGCGCGCGGGCGCGGCGGAGCGGTCGCGGCCGAGGAAGGAACCGCCGCGAGGGTCGGCATCGAGATTCTCCGGAAGGGCGGCAACGCCACGGACGCGGCGGTCGCCGTCGCCCTCGCGCTCGCGGTCACGTGGCCCGAAGCCGGCAACATCGGCGGCGGCGGTTTCTGGATTTCCCGCGACGCGAACGGGCGCGCGGCCGTGATCGATTTCCGCGAGCGGGCGCCGCGGGCCGCCCGCCGCGACATGTTCTCGATGCCCTCGAAGCCCGGGGCCCCGCTTCCCTCGTCGACGGATGGGCCGCTCGCGTCCGGCGTTCCCGGGACCGTGGACGGCCTCGCCCTCGCGCACCGCCGCGCCGGCCATCTCTCCTGGAAGGCGGTCGTCGAGCCGGCGGTCCGCCTCGCGCGCGACGGATTCCCGATGACGGAGAACGTGCGCGCCTCGATCGCGGCGGATCAGAAGAAGCTGGCGGCCGACCCCGAAACCGCGGAGATCTTCCTGCCGAACGGCGAGCCTCCGCTCGTCGGCGTCCTCTTCCGCCAACCGGCGCTCGCGCGAACCCTCCAGGCCATTCGGGACCGCGGCGAGGACGGCTTCTATCGCGGCCGCGTCGCGCGCGAGATCGAGGAGGGTCAGAAGAAGGCCGGCGGCTCGATCAACCGCGGCGACCTCGCCCTCTACAACTCGAAAGTCCGCAAGCCGGTGGCGTTCCGGCTCCTCGACGCCGAGGTCCTGACGACCGGCGCGCCGTCCTCGGGGCCCGCGATGGCGGCGATGGCGGCGCTCGTCGAATCGCTCGGTCCGAAGCGATTCCGCCCGGAGGACGCGCCCGGCGCACATCTGCTCGCGGAGATCGAGAAACGCGTTTTTCGCGACCGGAACCGCTACCTGGGCGATCCGGACTTCCCCGGCGTGCGGCAGGATCTCTTCCTCTCCGCCGACCGCCTGCGGCGCATCGCGGCGACGATCGACCCGTCCAAGGCGACTCCGGCGAGCGCGCTGCCGTCGCTCGAGTCGCGCGACGGCTCGACGACCCATTTCTCCGTCGCCGACGCCCGCGGAAACCTCGTTTCGGTGACGACGACATTGAACGACTCCTTCGGAAACGGGCGGGTCGCGCCCGGGCTGGGATTTCTGTGGAACAACGAGATGGACGACTTCGCAACGCGTCCCGGCGAGCCGAACCTCTACGGCCTCGTTCAAGGCGACGTCAATGCCGTCGCGCCGGGCAAGCGGATGCTCTCCGCGATGTGCCCGACGATCGCCGTGATCCCGAAGCGCGGGACATTCGCCTGGGGAAGTCCCGGAGGCTCGACGATCCTCACGACGAACTTCCAGGTCCTTCTCGGGCTCGCTTTGCGCGGCGAGTCGCTCGAGGCGGCGGTCGGCGCCCCGCGCTTTCACCAGCAGGACTCTCCCGACGTGATCGAGGTCGAGCGCGACGCCTTCGATCCCGCCTGGGTCGCGGCGCTCGAGGCGATGGGACACACCGTCAAGGTCAGCGAGCGCGAGCCCGTGCCCGGCCGCATCGGGCGCGTACACGCCGTCGGGGTGCTCCCCGACGGGACGATGGAGGCGGTGGCGGATCCGCGCCGGCAGGGCGCCGCGCTGGTCGTTGCGCCCGCGCCGTGAGCCCCGAGGCCCCGGAACTGCGGCCCTTTCGACCGCTTTACCGTGAGGGGCGGCGGCTGCGCCTGCTCGATCAGCGGCTCCTGCCCGCCGACGAGGTCTGGCTCGAGCTCGAGACGGCGCCTGAGATCGCCGTCGCCATCCGCGACATGGCGGTGCGCGGCGCGCCGGCCATCGGCGTCGCGGCGGCCTACGGAGCGGCCTTCTCGATGCGGAGCGGCTCCTCGACGCCGCCCGCCGAACGCTTCGAGACCGCGCGGCGGCTGCTGGCCTCGACGCGGCCGACGGCCGTGAACCTCTTCGCGGCCCTCGCGCGTGTCGCGCGCCGGTTCGATGCCGTCCGCAGCCGGCCTTCCGAGGAGATCGAGGAAGCGCTCGTCGCGGAGGCCGACGCCCTCACCGCGGAAGACCTCGACGCCTGCCGCCGCATCGGCGCGCACGGCGCGGCGCTTCTGCCCGCCGGCGCGACGGTGCTCACGCACTGCAACGCCGGGGCGCTCGCGACCGCAGGCTACGGCACGGCGCTCGGCGTCATCCGCGGCGCGGTCGCGTCGGGAAACCCGGTGCGCGTCCTCGCCGGCGAGACGCGGCCGTATCTGCAGGGCGCGCGGCTGACCGCCTGGGAGCTCGCGCGCGACCGGATCCCCGTCGAGCTCATCACCGACAGCATGGCCGGCCACTTCCTCGCGCGTGGCGGCGTCCAGGCCGTCGTCGTCGGCGCCGACCGCATCGCGGCCAACGGCGACACCGCCAACAAGATCGGCACCTATTCGCTCGCCGTCCTCGCGAAGGAAAACGGAGTCCCCTTCTACGTCGCGGCGCCCACCACGACCGTGGATCTCGAATGCCCGAACGGCGCGGCGATCCCGATCGAGGAGCGCGCCGCGGGCGAGGTGCTCTCGTTCGCGGGCCACGCCGTCGCGCCGGCCGGAGTCGGCGGCCGCTACGTGGCGTTCGACGTCACGCCCGCGCGCTACATCACTGCGATCGTCACGGAGCAGGGCATTTGCGCGCCGCCGTACGACGAGAGCCTGCGACGAGCGGTCGCGGCGAACCCAAGCGCGCCGGTGTCGCCATGATCGTCCTCGGCATCGAGACGTCCTGCGACGAGACGTCGGTGGCCGTGCTCGACATGGACGGCCGCGTGAAGTCGAACGTCGTCGCCTCGCAGATCCGGTCGCACGCGCGTTACGGCGGCGTCGTCCCGGAGCTCGCGGCGCGCGCGCACCTGGAGAACCTCCCGACGGTCTTCGACGAGGCGCTCTCCCGCGCGGGCGTCGCACTGGAGGACGTCGGCCTCGTCGCCGCGACGGCGGGCCCGGGCTTGATCGGCCCGCTGCTCGTGGGGCTTTCGGCGGCACGCGCGCTCGCGTTCGCCCGCGGGATCCCGCTCGTCCCCGTCAACCACCTCGAGGGACATCTCTACTCCGCGCACCTCGACGCCGCGGGAGGTCCGGCGGCGCCGGTCGAGCACCCCTTCCACGGCCTCGTCGTCTCCGGCGGGCATGCCGAGCTCGTGCGCGTCGAGCGCGATCACATCGTCGCGCTCGCGCACACGCGCGACGACGCGCCCGGCGAAGCGTTCGACAAGGTGGCGCGGCGTGCGGGCCTGCCCTATCCTGGCGGGCCGCCGATCGACCGCATCGCCGCGCGCGGCAACGGCGCGCGCTTCCCCCTCCCGATCGGCCGCGCGGGCGACGGCACGCTCGACTTCTCCTTCTCCGGATTGAAGACCGCGATGCTGCGCGAGTTCGAGCGGCGCGGCGTGAACGGCACCGCGCTCGACCCGGACCGTCTCGACGCGGAGCTCACCGACCTTTTCGCCTCGTTCCAGCGCGCCGTCGTGACGGCTCTCGTCGAACGGGTCGAAGCGATCCGGCGGCAGGAGGGCGTGCGCCTGCTCGCGCTCTCGGGCGGCGTCGCCGCCAACTCCGAGCTGCGCGCGACGCTTTCCGCGTGGGGGAAGGAGCACGGCGTTCCGGTGCGCCTGCCCGACCGGTCGCTCACCACGGACAACGCCGCGATGATCGCCTGGGCCGGCCTTCTGCGCTTCCGCCGCGAAGGGGCGCCCGACCCGGCGACGGCGAACGCGCGGTCGCGGTGGCCGCTCGGGAGCGACCGCTAGAATTGCGGGCACCTCGATGTCGCTGACACCCGGCTCGCGGCTGGGCCCCTACGAGATCCTCGCCCCCATCGGCGCGGGGGGAATGGGCGAGGTCTACCGGGGCCGCGACACGCGCCTCGAGCGCCCGGTCGCGATCAAAGTCCTCCCGAGCCATCTCGCGCCGTCGGACGAGGTCCGCCAGAGGTTCGAACGCGAAGCAAAGGCGATCTCCCAGCTCTCGCACGCGCACATCTGCGCGCTCTACGACGTCGGCCGCGAGGGCGACACCGAATACCTCGTCATGGAGCTCCTCGAGGGCGAGACGGCCGCGAGCCGCCTCGCGCGGGGGCCGCTCCCCTTGGATCAAGCCCTGCGCTTCGGGACGCAGATCGCCGATGCGCTCGACCGCGCGCACCGGCAGGGCATCGTGCACCGCGATCTGAAGCCCGGAAACATCATGCTGACGCGCTCGGGCGTGAAGTTGCTCGACTTCGGGCTGGCCAAGCAGATCGCCCCGACTGCCGCCGCGCCCGGCACCCTCACGGGCCTTCCCACGCAGGCCAACCTCACCCAGGAAGGATCGATCCTCGGCACGTTCCAGTACATGGCGCCGGAGCAGCTCGACGGCCGGGAAGCGGACGCGCGCACGGACATCTTCGCGTTCGGCGCCGTGCTCTACGAGATGGCGACCGGGAAGAAGGCCTTCTCGGGGCACTCGCAGGCCTCGCTCATCTCGTCGATCCTTCGCGACGATCCGCGGCCGATTTCGCAGGAGAATCCCGGAACCCCTCCGGCGCTCGACCGCATCGTCGCGACCTGCCTCGCCAAGGATCCCGAAGATCGCTGGCAGTCGGCCGCCGACCTGAAGCGCGAGCTCCACTGGGTCGGGGGGAGCTCGCAGCCGTCCGCTTCGTCCGGCGCCGCAGCGCCGCTTCCGGCGAAGGCCGGATCGAGACGGTTCGCGATCGCCCGCGCGCTCGCGGGCCTGCTGCTGCTCGTCGCCGGCTTTCTCGGATCCGAGCTGGTTCGCGGCCGCGGTGAGACCCCGGCGCCGGTGCACTCCTTCCTGATTCCGCCCGAGGGGATGGCTTTCAAGCTGACCGGCGACGAGGCGGCTCCGGTCGTCCTCTCTCCCGACGGCGCGAGCGCCGCGTTCGGGGCCGACGGCAAACTCTGGGTGCAGTCTCTTCGCGACGGATCCGCTACGCCGCTTCCCTCGACGGAGGGCGCGGCGTTCCCGTTCTGGTCTCCGGACGGGCGCTCGCTGGGGTTCTTCGCGGGCGGCAAGCTCAAGACCGTCGAGGCGGCGGGCGGTCCCGTTCAAGTCGTGGCCGACACGAAGACGCCGCGGGGCGGGACGTGGGGCAAGGACGGCACGATCGTCTTCGCTCCCGATTTCCGCGGCGGGCTCTCCCGCGTCTCCTCGCAGGGCGGCCCCGTGACTCCCGTGACGAAGGTCGACCTCGCGCGCCACACCACGCACCGCTGGCCCTTCTTCCTGCCCGACGGGAAGCACGTCCTCTACCTGGCGGCCAGCCACGCCAGCCCGCGGTCGGATCAGAGCGGGATCTACGTCGCGTCGGTCGAAGGCGGCGAGCCGAAACGGGTCCTGCCTTCCTACGGCAGCGCCGAATACGTGCCCGGCTTCCTGCTCGGCGTCCACGACGGGAACCTCATGGCGGCGCCGTTCGACCCGGCGCGGCTCGCGGTGACCGGTCCTTCGGTGCGCGCGGCCGAGGGCGTGAACTTCGACTACGGGACCTGGCGCGGCGTCTTCTCCGGCTCGCAGAACGGCGCGCTCGCTTACCAGATTTCGCAACAGACGGGCGGTGGTCAGCTCACGTGGGTCGATCCCTCCGGGCGCGTGATCTCGACGGTCGGCGAACGGACCACGGCGTACGCGCTTCGCATGTCGCCCGACAACCGGCGCGCCGCCCTCATCGAGGGCGACCCCAACAACGACATCTGGATCTACGAGCTCGACCGCGGCGTGCGGACCCGACTCACGACCGACGCGCAGGTCATCATGTCGCCCGTCTGGTCGAGGGACAGCTCCCGAATCCTCTTCGTCACCGGCGAGAGCCTTCAGAAGAAAGAAGTCGAATACGTCCTCGCGACCATTTCGGCCGACGGCGCGGGCCAGCGGCGCGAGATCCTGCGGTCTGCGGTCCGTCTCCAGCCGACCGACTGGTCCCCCGACGGCCGGTACGTCCTGATCGAAAAAGGCACGATCGGTGCGCAGCACGTCTGGGTGATTCCGCTCGACGTGCCGGACAAGGCCTTCGCCCTGGTCGCGACGGCGGCCCTCGACATCAGCGGCCAGTTCTCCCCGGACGGCCGGTGGGTCGCTTACATGTCGCAGCAGTCCGGGCGGAGCGAGATCTACGTGACATCCTTTGCCGGGGGCGGGGCGCGCTGGCAGGTTTCCGCCGAAGGGGGCCAGCAGCCGCGCTGGAGCGCCGACGGGCGGACGCTCTATTTCGTCTCGCTCGGCAACCAGCTCCTGGCCGCCTCGGTGGACGGGAAGGGGACGCAGTTCCTCGTGAAGGAAGTGAAGCCCCTGTTCCCGGTCAATCTCTTCGCCGGCCCGAGCGTTGCCTCGAGCTACGACGTCAGTTCGGACGGGAAACGCTTTCTCCTCAACAGCGCCGGGCAGGTCCGGGAGCCTCGCGTCGTTCTGGTGACCAACTGGCGAATCGCGCCCCAACGCTGAGGGCCGCCGGCTCCTCGGTAAACCGGCGAATCCTCGACTATCATCTGCGGTTCGCCGAATGACCGATTCGAGCCTCATCCGCAACTTCTCGATCGTCGCCCACATCGACCACGGGAAGACGACCCTCTCGGACCGCATCCTGCAGGTCTGCGGCGCGGTGTCCGCCCGGGAGATGCACGAGCAGATGCTCGACGACATGGAGCTCGAGAAGGAGCGCGGCATCACGATCAAGGCGCGCGCGGTGACGCTCCGCTACAAGGCGAAAGACGGCCGCGAGTACACGCTGAACCTGATCGACACGCCGGGGCATGTGGATTTCTCCTACGAGGTTTCGCGCTCGCTCGCCGCCTGCGAGGGCGCCGTGCTCGTCGTGGACGCCACGCAGGGCGTCGAGGCCCAGACGCTCGCCAACGCCTATCTCGCCGTCCACAACAACCTGACGATCGTGCCGGTCATCAACAAGATCGACCTGCCGTCGGCCGAGCCCGAGCGCGCGAGAGAACAGATCGAGCAGGTCGTCGGCATCCCGGCCGACCGCGCGGTCCTGACCTCCGCCAAGCAGGGCATCGGCATCGAAGAGCTGCTCGAGCGGATCGTCGAAGAGGTGCCGCCGCCCAAGGGCGACCCCGACGCGCCGCTCAAGGCCCTGATCTTCGACTCCTGGTACGACCCGTACCGCGGCGTCACGTCGCTCGTGCGCATTTTGGACGGCCGGCTGGCCTCGCGCACGAAGATCCGCGCGATGGGCACCGGGCTCGAGGCGGAGGTCGAGGAGGTCGGCGTCTTCCGGCCGCAGCGCGAGGCGGTCGAGGCGCTCGGAGTCGGCGAGGTCGGGTTCGTCTGGGCCAACATCAAGGACCTGCACTCGACGCGCATCGGCGACACGATCACCGACGCCGTGCACCCGGCGGCCGAGCCGCTGCCCGGTTTCGCGGAGGCGAAGCCCATGGTCTTCGCCGGCCTCTTCCCCACGAACGCCGACGACTATGCCAATCTCCGCGACGCGATGGAGAAACTGCGCCTGAACGACGCGTCCTTCACCTTCGAGCCGGAGAATTCGACGGCGCTCGGCTTCGGCTTCCGCTGCGGGTTCCTCGGGCTCCTTCACATGGAGATCGTTCAGGAGCGGCTCGAGCGCGAGTTCGACCTGGACCTCATCACGACGGCGCCGGGCGTGAACTACCGCGTCACGACGACTTCCGGCGAGGTGCTGAGCATCGTCAATCCGAACCATCTCCCGTCGCCCAACCACATCGAGAAGATCGAGGAGCCGTACATCACGGCGACCGTCATCACGCGCGACGACTTCCTGGGCGGTCTCCTCAAGCTGTCGGAGGAGCGCCGCGGAGTCCAGAAGTCGATGGAGTACCTGTCCTCCAACCGCGTCGTCCTGACCTACGACTTTCCGCTGAACGAGGTCGTGCTCGATTTCTACGACAAGCTGAAGTCGATCTCCCGCGGCTACGCCTCGTTCGACTACGAGTTCGCCGGCTACCGGGAGGGCGACCTCGTGAAGCTCGACATCCTCGTCAACGGCGAGCCGGTGGACGCCCTGTCGCTCATCGTCCACCGGGAGGAGTCGGCGGCCAAAGGGCGCCTCCTCGCAGCGAAGATGAAAGAAATCATCCCCCGGCAGATGTTCGAAGTGGCGATCCAGGCCGCGATCGGGTCGAAAATCATCGCCCGGGAGACGGTATCCGCAATGCGGAAGAACGTGCTCGCGAAGTGCTATGGCGGGGACATCACCCGCAAACGGAAGCTGCTCGAGAAACAGAAAGAGGGAAAGAAGAGGATGAAGCGCGTCGGGCGGGTGGACATTCCTCAGGAGGCCTTCCTCGCCGTGCTGAAAGTCGAATGAGCGAAACGAAAGAAGCCCCCGCTCCCCCGATGCCCCGCCACTCCTCGACCCGGGAGTGGTACGAGTCGCTGCTCGTCGCCGGAATCTTCGTGCTCTTCGTCCGGACCTTCGTGGTCCAGACGTACCAGGTTCCGACCGGCTCGATGGAGAAGACGATCCTCGTCGGCGACCACCTGCTCGTCAACAAGTTCGCCTTCGCGCCCCGCCTGCCTGCGCTCGCGAAGTGGATGCCGTACCGCGACGTGCGCCGCGGCGACATCATCGTCTTCAAGAAGCCGGGCGACGACGTCAATCCCGGCAACGTGCTCGTCAAGCGCGCGGTGGCCGGGCCGGGCAACACGGTCCAGGTGCGCGACAAGGCGCTCTTCGTGGACGACAAACCCGCGGACGGGCCCTACGTCCAGCACATCTACCCCGACCTCTACCGCAAGGGCGACCCGGAGGCCTCGGAGATGGGCCTGCTCCGCGATCAGTACGGCCCCTACACGGTACCGGCCGGCGACTTCTTCGGCATGGGCGACAACCGCGACAACTCTCTCGACAGCCGGTTCTGGGGACCGATCCCGCGGCCGAACATCTTCGGGCGGCCGTTCCTGATCTACTGGTCCTACGAGGCCGAGCCCAACTCGCACGTCTGGCGCGGTGCCTTCGCCAAGATCAAGCAGCTCCTCGGTGTCGCGGTGCACTTCTTCTCGCGGACGCGATGGGAGCGGATGTTCACGCTGGTCCGCTGACGGGACCGGCCGGGCCGCCGAAGCCGCCGCGGCCATCGATTGCGCGCGACCTCGTCGAGGCGGTGCTCGTCGCCGTCGTCCTCGCGCTCTTCGTCCGCACGTTCCTGCTCCAGGCGTACGTCGTGCCGACGGCCTCGATGGAGGACAACATCCTCGTCGGCGACCACCTCGTCGTGAACAAGTTCATCTTCGCGCCGCACGCGCTCCCGGCGCTCGACCGGCTCCTGCCGCAGCGGCACATCCGCGTCGGCGACGTGTTCGTCTTCAAGTTCCCCGACGACCCGCGGCGCGACTTCGTCAAGCGGGCGATCGGCCTGCCGGGCGACGTCGTCGAGATCCGAGACAAGGTCGTGTACGTCAACCGGGCGCCGCTCGCCGAGTCCCGCGTCACGCACGCCGATCGCGATCTGTACGCCGCGGGCCGGCGCGACCAGCTCGGGCCCACGCGCGTGCCGGACGGACAGATCTTCGCGCTCGGCGACAACCGCGACGTCTCGAACGACAGCCGCTACTGGGGAACGGTCCCGCTCCAGAACGTCAAGGGGCGGCCGCTCTTCGTCTACTGGTCGGAGCCGGAGGAGCCGGCGGGAAGAACCTTCGTCCGCCGCGTCGCGGACTTCTTCACCCGCACGCGGTGGGAGCGCACGTTCCGTCCCGTCCACTGAGCCTCGTTGGCACGATCCGGGTTACAATTCTTCGAGTTTCGGAGGCGAATCGATGATCAGACGCGCCCGCTCCATGCGCGGCAAGGCCAACATCGGATGCATCGTATGGCTCGGGATCCTCATCCTCGTCAGCTACGTTCTGTACAAGGTCGTGCCGGTCAAGATCGCGACCTCGACCTTCTACGACGCGATGCAGGAGCAGGCCTCTTTCGGATCCATCAAGGGACTCGGCCAGATCGAGTACGCCATACTCCAGAAGGCGCGGGAGCTGGAGCTGCCCGTCACCAAGGAGAACCTGATCATCAAGCGGTCGAAGGAAGCGATCACCATCGAAGCCCATTACGAGATGACGATCGACTTCTTCAACGGCGTGTACAAGTACGTCTGGAAGTTCGATCCCGTGGTCAGCCGGCCGCTCTTCGCGGTCTGACCGTCTCGGTCTGGCTGAGAGCCGACGGCTGAAGGCTGACAGCTTCGTCCGCGACCTCTCGATCGGCGCCGTCGCGCGGCGGACGGGCATTCCGGTCACGACGCTCCGCTTCTACGAGCGGGAGCTTCCGTCGCTCTTCCCGATCCGCAAAACGCCGGGCGGCCACCGCCGCTACGACGGCCGGGACGTTTCGCGGTTCGCGACCGTCCGGTCCCTGACGGTCGAGGGCATCCCGCTGGCCGAGCTGCGTCGGGCTCTCCTCTCGCGCGGCGAGAACGAGGCGCTGCGGGAGGCGATCGAGCGCCTGGCCGACCGGCAGGAGACGGCCTCCGACGCCGTCGCCGCGCTCTCCCGGAGGCTCGCGGAGCTCGAGGCGCGGCTGGCGGAGCTCGAGGCCCACCCCCCGCGCAAGGGCTGGTTCGGGAATCGCTGAACCATCCGTCCCGTCGAGGGAATAACCGGCTCCGCCGGGCGGATTTCGGAGCCTGGAAATCGAAGGAGGACTCCATGCGATTCGCCCGGACCCTGCTCGCCGCCGCCGCTTTCGCGTCCCTCGCCGGCCTCGCAAGGGCCGCGGGCCCGGAGATCGGGGCCGCTGCTCCGGACTTCGCGCTCCAGACGATCGACGGCAAGACGTTGTCGCTCGCGGAAGCCGCAAAGACCCACAAGGCCGTCGTCGTGATGTTCATCGCGACGAAGTGCCCCTACTCGAACGCCTACAACGACCGGATGCGGGACATGGCCGCCGCGTACGGCGGCAAGGGCGTGCTCTTCGTCGGGATCAACAGCAACAAGACCGAGCCGCTCGCCGAGGTCATCGCACACGCGAAGGAGCACGGGCACACGTTCCCGATCGCCAAGGATCCGGACAACAAGGTGGCGGACCTCTACGGCGCCGGACACACGCCCGAGGTCTACGTGGTCACACCGGACGGAAAGCTCCGCTATCACGGACGCATCGACGAGAACTCCGAGGACGCCTCCAAGGTCGCGTCGCCGGACCTGAAGAACGCGCTCGACGAGCTGCTCGCGAACAAGACGGTCGCGAAGGCCGAGACGAAGGCCTTCGGCTGCACGATCAAGAGGGTCTGATGCGGCGGCTCGTCCGGGCGGCGGCGCTGGTCGTCGCGGGTTCGGTTCTCGGCGCCGCGGCGCCGCCTCGCGCGTCGTACGTCATCGGCGAGCTCGACGCGGCCGGTCTCGCCACTCGCGTCGCGCAGGAGAAAGGGCGCGTCGTCCTCGTCAACTTCTGGGCGACGTGGTGCGAGCCCTGCCGTGAAGAGTTCCCGTCGCTGTCGCGCCTCGCCTCCGCCTACCGCCCGAAAGGGCTCACGGTCCTCGGCGTCTCGACGGATCTGGCGTCGCAGATGCCCGGCGTCGAGAAATTCCTCGCGGCGCAGAACGCGACGTTTCCCAACTACCGCAAGAAGTCGGGAGGCGACGATCAGGACTTCATCGACGCGGTGGACCGCGCATGGGGCGGCGACCTGCCGTTCACCGTCCTCTACGGACGCGACGGCCGCAAAGCGAAGGTGCTCGCGGGACAGCAGTCGTACGCGGCGCTCGAGAGCGAGGTTCAGAAGCTCCTGCAGTGAAGCTTTCGGCAGGGACGTAGGGGCGGCCCTCGTGGCCGCCCCCACGAGTTAGACCACGCGTGTCATTCCCGGATCGCACGCCGTCCTCTCGGCCGCCCGTCGAAGCCCCACACACGCCCCGCGTCGCAAGCGGCGAGGAGCACGAGGAGCAGGATCGCGAACTTCGAGGTCAGTCCCGCGGTGACCCAGGAATCCCAGGAGCTGCCCGGGACGTAGGACTGACCGAAGAGAAACGTGAGCACGAGGAGCGCGCCGCCGGCGCACGCCGCGCGCGTCCACAGACCGAGCACCAGGCCGAGCCCGACGGCGAGCTCGGAGAGCGCGACGAGCCACGCGATCGCGGACGCGTTGGGCAGCACGAACCCGTGGAGGAAACGCTGCCAGAAAGGCCAGGCCTTCGCGGCCATGGACGCGGCCGACTTGGCGAAACCGCCGCGCACGAAACTCCCGGCGACCTTTCCGTAGCCCTCGGCGAGGAGGATCGCTCCCGCCGCGATCCGCACGAGGGCCGCGACGCGGCCTGCCCAGCGCATCGCGAGAGTCTAACTAAGGCTTGGATGAAGCGCGCGACGGAAAGCCCGTCTAAGACTTTGCTAAACCCGGCGCCCGCCTCCCCCGCGGGGGAGGACACTAGCGTCTCCACGGAGGGACGCAAAGGACATGAAAAGCGCGTCAG
>Ga0335077_10006541_pt1 | contig 14400 bp, 17 predicted proteins | sample Lox_Sample_31_FD_207151 | JGI IMG/M metagenome (GOLD analysis project Ga0335077, IMG submission 207151) | Soil microbial communities from Loxahatchee National Wildlife Refuge, Florida, United States - Lox_Sample_3.1 | ecosystem: Environmental > Terrestrial > Soil > Wetlands | place: USA...
GACGATTCATGTTCTTTCCAAGACACATACCACTGAAAAAGAACTATGCACACTCGGAAGTGTGGTGTGATTACCTTCCTTCCCAGAATGCCGGGTATGTGTTGCCCACTCGCCTCGTGCAAAAGGAACTTCGAGCCAAAATTCAGAAGAACAGCCGAATTGTTATTCCCGCCGAACAGTGAAAACATTACCAGAACGGTCGGTCTTTGACTTTCGGAACGAACCACAACCGGCTTTTCGGCCCGGCTGGAAGCCGGGCCCTTCCCGTCCGACGAGGCGCTGGGGCTACCTCTGCGGGCGATCCAAACGCCAGGGAGTGCATAGGTCCTTCGCTTTGGCGGGTGGCCCACCTTTCGTCTGAGGTTTGGCTCGTGAATCGAGCACTTGCATCAATCCGAGGGTGCCTCACCTTTCGTGGTTTTCGAAAGGTGGGATCAGGCTCGAAGGCACGGCACCCAGTAAAGTCCAACGACTGAGACATCGGTGGAATCCCACCCTAGCCGCCAAGAACGCGGCTAGGATGGGGCACCCTTGCAGAGTGCTCGCTTCACGAGGTAACCCTCAGCCGGGAAGTAGGCCACCCGCGCGCGGCCCCGGTTTGCTCTCCGCCGCCCTTGACTGTCGCCATCGTTCGGCTTTCGGCGCAGGGATGTGGAGGCGCTACTTTATTTCGTGGAGGCAGAGGGCGAGCACGTCAGCGCCGTAGCGCTCCCGGCAGTATTGCCCGATCCCGACGATCTAGCATTTCTCGAGGTCGCCGCCACGGGCGGCGCGGACGCGTTGTTCACCGGTAATCTCAAACATTTCAAGCCGCTGCGCGGCCAGCACAATGTGCTAGTCACTACACCCGCCGGCTTTCTTCGGCGATACATCAGGCCGGGCGGACCGTGAGCCGGGTGGCGGACCCTTTGAGGTTTCGTGTCAGCCACTATCAAACTCGGGTGGCCTATCCTTGCGCTTTTTGCAAGGGTGGGCTTTCTCATTTCTGCACTCCGCGGTAGTTTGGTTAGGCGGCTACGGCATGGATCTTCCGCCCAGTAATCTCCTTTTCTGCACGGAGCCAGTCGTCCAGTTCGTGGCCCTCTTCCCGGCCGCGGGCCTCGTAGAGTTCCTGCGCGCGCTGACGAATCTGGGATTCGACATCCTTCGTCCCGCTCTCTTTGAGCCAAATCGCCTCATTTCCCGCGAGCGGCGCCAACGCGGCAATCGCCTGGTTCAACAAATCCCGTTCCCGTTGTATGTTCTTCACCAACTCGGCAATGTTCTCCATACGTACCCTCCAGGATTATTTGGACAAAGACAGCTCGCGCGTGTGGCTGGTGCAAAGTGTGGTGGCGTCGTCGTTCAGGAGGGCTTTGCTGGCAAAAGTAACGTGCGACGCGTGCTCTGTCAATTGCCCAAATTTGGTGCAGTTGCGAGCGGGCGGGAGACTCTTACCTGCGTATGGGTTAGGCGGCACTGAAGTTTGCATCTACAGCGACCTTCCACCTCTCAAGCACCCATTCTGGGACGTAACACCGGTTTTTGTTCCGTTCGCACCAATCGCGCAGCTCGGCCGAAAAAACGTAGTCTTCCGCCTTCAGGTGCAACTGCCTGACTCACACTTCGAATTCGGTGGGTTGGTGGGTGGAGGACCCTTTGGGGTTTTGTGTCAGCCACTATCAAACTCGGGTGGGGCGGGTGACGCACCTTTGCGTAGTGAAGTAGAGACCTTCCCATCGAGGGTGCCCCACTCTTTTTCGCGCACTTTGCGAAAAAGGGGTAAGCGTTCGGTTCTGACCGTCTCGACATCCTCATAAATGAGACCCATTCTGGTCGAAGTGGGCAGATTGGATCGGTGTCCACGTGGAGCGGAGATGGACACTTCGCAGCAAGCAACAGTCGGTTCCAGAGACAGAGAGGGCTCAGTCGCAGGCCAGCGACAGCGGCGGAGCATCGCGGAGAAGCGGCGGATTGTGGAAGAGACGCTGACCCCGGGGGCGTCGGTGGCGCGCGTAGCGCGGGCACACGGTGTGAACGCCAATCAGGTATTTGGCTGGCGTCGTAAGGCGGCAGGTCAAGGTGGAGATGGCGGGTGGGGCGTTCTTGTGAGGGCGCTTGGACGCGCTGGATTTTGTCAGACGCAATCGTTCTCGCACGTGGACCGTAACGCGAGTCGACCGCCTCCCGGCGGCCGCTTTTTTGTACGCGACGAACAAGTGTGGACGCCTGAACCCCCGCCCAAGCCGAGCTTGGACGGGGCGCCCCTCGGGTAGAATCAGTATCGCTGCGCCACCCGATGTCGGCGGGGACGCCGAGTCTTTTCAGCGGCCTGTTAGTGGACTAACCGCAAAGATAGGCTCGCTTCGACGGTCTGGGGGCTCTCGGGTGAGCCGTTGTTGAAGATGACGTGAAACTTGCCGGGCTCCGTCAGAAAGAAATTCAGCATCCCCTGGGTTACTTTCTGGCTTTTGTAGAGGGCCTCGACGGTATGCTGGCTTTGCCACTTCTCGAATTGAGCATCATTCATAAGCCATACTTCGATGGCGTTGGCAGCGTCGCCCGTGGCGCTGAATTTTCCCACGATGCGGGCCTTCCGCAAGCCTGCGGGCACGTCGAAGCTGCAAGTCCTGGCGTCGTGAGGCGGTAGTGTGTAGGAGGTCTCGCAAACCGATTTTCGGGTGACCGGCTGGGGATCCTGCGCTGCCGAAACCAAGCATGCCAAAGTTGATAGTGCCAGCAAGAAAAATATTTTTCGGAACATACAGGGACCAAGACCTCCTCTTCACTTTGCGGGTTGCCCAGGACGCCGCCGCTCTCGCGGAACCCTGGAAACGGGTGCGAAATTTTGTCCAAGGCGGGTTCCTGTCTGCACCGGCACTCGTTCAGCCTTCGGCAATAACCCAGATCTCTTGCTGCTTCCCGGGCATAGAATGTACGAGAGATGCGCACCCGCAGTACCCCACACCGCGCAAAACAAAACGTCCCGGACTCCGAAGAGTCTCTGGGACGTTCCGTTGAACAGCCCTCCCCCGAAAACTGCTCAAACACAATCTAGCAACTAGCGCTGCGTCCGTGAATGGCCCAATCGGGCTAGTGACGTGAGGAATCGTGAATTGGTTACGATTGGAACCTGGCATGGCTCACGGCTGAAGCCGGGAACATTTTTTCCCGGAACCGGCTCCCGGCGGCCTCTGCGTTATAGGATTTTGGCTGGAGTGGGGAAAACAAAATCTTAAGCCACCGGTCGCCGAGAACTTCCGCCGAGAGCGCAAGGAAAAGCAAACGACCGCTCACCTGGTCGAGTTCGTGAAAGGGACATTCTGCCCATCCTCAGCCCCGCCGGACCGCCGCGTTTTCACAACTGACGCTTTCTGCACGACAGGCTACGAGCCGATCTCCAGAAAATTCTTCACCAGCCTCTTGCCTTCACTCGTGAGCACGCTCTCGGGGTGAAATTGCACACCTTCGACTGGGAATTGCTTGTGGCGCAAGCCCATGATGGTGCGGGTGCCGTCTTTCTCCGTGGTCCAGGCGCTGACCTCCAGTTCGGCTGGAAGATCCTTCTCGCGCACGATGAGCGAGTGGTAGCGGGTGGCGGTCATGGGGGAGGGCAGGCCGGCGAAGACTGTCTTGCCATCGTGCTCCACCGCACTGGTCTTGCCGTGCATCAGGTGTGGTGCGCGAACCACTTTGCCGCCGAACGCCTCTCCGATCGCCTGATGACCCAGGCAGACGCCGAGGATCGGGACTTTTCCCGCAAAATGGCGGATGAGCTCAATGCTGATGCCAGCGTCTTGCGGCGTGCAAGGACCCGGTGAAACCACGATTCGAGCCGGGTGAAACCCCTCGATTTGACCTACAGTCACCTGATCATTCCGGCGCACTACCACATCAGCACCTAATTCGCCCAGGTATTGAACCAGGTTATAGGTAAAGGAATCGTAATTATCCAGAACAAAAACCATCGAACTTGGCCGGCCTTTCTGCATGGCAAGGTGAAGGAATCGCCGCAGACAGAAAATTGACAATCTTATTGTACTCATTCGCAAAACTCTCTTGACACACCGCCCGCGAACCGCCATCCTTAAAAAACCTATGGGGGCATTCATGGCCGAAGTTTCCCAAGAGAAGCGCACTACGCGCCGCTTTGGGTTGCGGTTACCTGTGTCGGTAAGTTCTAGCCTTAGCGGTTCGGCGGAGGAGCCCGCCCAGACCCGCGACGTCAGTGCCCGCGGAATATGCTTCTACGTGGACGCGGCCATTGAGGCGGGATCACCCATTGAGTTCGTGCTCACGTTGCCTCCGGAGATCACCCTGACCGAGAGCATTCATGTCCGCTGCAAGGGCCGGGTAGTTCGGGTTGACAATGCCAACGTCGGCGGAAAGATGGCCGTGGCCGCGGTGATTGAAGATTACGAGTTCCTCTCCCAGGTCTAGAGCGAACGTGCCGCCCGGGGGCACGATGGGGAGGCCGACCCCCCACTCTCCCGTGCTATTTCTCTCCATTGCGGGCGGATGGTATCGTTTCATTAGCAGATTCGCTCCCCTTGAGGTATAGGTTTGCCGCGCGCAGGTATCCAATTTGTGCTTCTCCTGCTGCTGGGGTGTTTTTGCGCCTCGCGCCTCCCGGCGCAGAGTGCGCCAGCGCATCCGGATGTACCGCAGCCGGCAGCGCTTCTGAGCTCCGTCAAGGTGGTGCTTGAGCCCGACTATCCGGCGGTAGAAATCACTGCCAACCGCCCCACGGTTCCGGTCATCCGGGTCATGCAAAAGCCGCAGAGGCTGGTGATTGATTTGGACAATGCCTGGGTCTCTGAGTCGAAGTGGATTCGCGTACAAAGCAAGCAGGTCAGCGGCATGCGGGTGAGCCAGTTCAAGACTAATCCGCCGATTGTGCGAATCGTACTCGACCTGCGCAAACCCGCCGGTGCCACGTGGAAGGCGGAAGGCAATGTGCTGACGGTCCATCTTGGTCCGAAGACGGAGGCCCCGGAAGTAGCCAAGAAAGCGGCACCGGTGAAGCCGCCCGCGCCGCCCGCGCCGCCGGCGGCGCAGGCAGTTAAGCCGGCGATGATCGCTCCGGTTCCTGGTACCTCCGGGGCGGTGATGGAATCGGCCAGCCGCACTGGCGGAGGATCCTCGGTGTACGCGGGCGCCGATACAGCGATCGTCCACTTGCCCCGCGGCGGCGAGGTGCGGGTCTGTCCAGGTACTACCATTTCCGTGACCTACTCGCAGACCGGGCAGGACATGATGCTGGGCATGAGCACGGGCGCGCTTGAAGTCCACTATCGCCTGGCGGCCTCCAGCAACGATGCCGTTGTCACCCCTGACTTCCGCATCATGCTGCCGGGACCGGGTGATTTTCACTATGCCGTGAGCGCCGATTCGCGCGGCAATACCTGCGTGCGGGCGCTGCCGGGCAATGCCTCTCCAGTGGTGGTGGCGGAGTTGATGGGCGATGGCATTTACGATGTGAAGCCGTCACAACACGTCACTTTTCATTCCGGACGTCTGGCTTCCATTGCGGCCACGGTGCCGCCGGATTGCGGCTGTCCGGAGCCGGGCGCACAGGTTATGCGGGCCGCGAGTCAGGAGCCGCCGGCACCGGCCGCCGCAGATCCGGGACAACAGCCTGCCGGGGCCGTCCAGCTCGCAGCCAACATGCCCCAGGCGCCTCCGCTACCGGAGTCGAAACCGTCCGATGTTCATGTTCAAGTGGATGCTCCGCTCGTCTTCCGGGGTGACCAGCTACCACCGGTGGCCTCTACTCCCAAGACCGAAGTGGGATCACTGCCCGCCTATGCTCAGCGCCCTGAGCCCATGGAAGTGATGATCGTTCCTCCGGCGGCGGAGCACCCGGAGAAACCTGCCAAGCGCGAGAAGTCCAACCCGTCGGAACGGCGGGGATTCATGGGCAAGCTGAAAGGCTTTTTTTCCGGTATATTTCACTAATCCAGACTGCGAACTGTCCCGGTAGCTTTGTTGGTGGCGCGTGCGGAATCGACTTGATCTGCAGCCTGCCGGGACTATACTGTGGGCTGCCCAATATGGCTATGGAGTCCTTTTCTCCTTCTTCGGCGCAATCGCTGGCTTTGCCGCAGCAGGTGCTGCCCAGTCTCTTCGGGCTGAGATACGGAACTTACGGCACCAAACGCAGCGCGTTTGCCGCGGCCTATGCCACCAACGTCTTGATCGTTGCATTGCTGGTCTGGTCGGGGCACTGGGTTGTCGTCAATCATACTGAGATCAAACAGCGGGTGACGAACATCGTTGCCGACCTCAGTCCGTTTGACCTTCGCCCTCTTAAGGAAGGCGGCGGTGGCGGCGGCGGTGGAGACCGCGACAAAATGGCTGCCACCAAGGGTGTGCCGCCTAAATTTGCCCGCCAGCAGATTACGCCGCCAGTGGTGGTTGTGCGCAACGAAGCCCCTAGGCTGACCGCTGATCCCACCGTAGTTGGCCCGCCGCAACTGCAACTTGCCAAGGCAGGCACGACGGGCGACCCGTACTCCACGCTGATCGGGAGCTTGTCCAACGGGACGGGATCGAACGGCGGAATCGGAAGTGGAAGTGACGGTGGCGTCGGGCCTGGCAATGGCCGAGGCGTGGGACCTGGCTCGGATGCCGGATTTGGCGGCGGGCCGTATCGCCCGGGCTGGGGCGGAGTGACGGCGCCGCGGGCCCTGTACGCCCCCGATCCTGAGTACTCGGACGAAGCGCGCCGTGCCAAATATCAGGGTTCCGTGCTGCTGTGGCTGGTGGTGGGCGCGGATGGATTACCGCGCGATATCCGCGTGGTGCGTTCTGTTGGCTTGGGTCTCGACGAGAAGGCGCTGGAAGCGGTCCGCACCTGGAAGTTTCAGCCCGGCCTCAAAGACGGCAAGCCGGTTCCGACACAGATCAATGTGGAAGTGAGCTTCCGGCTCTACTGAAAACCGCACTCGCCAGCCTTCTGTCTTCCGTCGAAATCCGACCCAAGGCCCGCAGGTCCGGTGACTCCTCGAACTCAGTCACGCGAGACGGCGCGGGTAAGCGGCGCTACACGTTCACGAATCTGACCCGCGATCTTGCCGCCCCGCTCGAGGACATCTTCGGCTGCGTCCTGTGCTTCCTGCCTCCATTCATCCACGGTCTCACGGGCATCCTGATACTTGCGCTGCAGGTCCTTGCGCAGTTGCTTGCCGGTTTTGGGCGCCAGCAGGAGGGCGGTGACTGCTCCTATGCCAACGCCGATCAGCAGGAAAGTGATCGCTGTGCCAACGGTGCCACTGTCCTCGGAAGAATCGAAACCTAGATTCATACGAATGCCCCTTTCCACGTTCTGCGGTCCATCGCTTGGATTCCCGCCTTTTTATTCTAGCTGCCTGTGAGGCAGGAAGCGATAGCTCAATCCGGTGCACCAACGCCAGGCTTCCCAGGTTCCCAAATCGGCCCAAGTCCGTTTAAAATGAGAAGTTAAGTCCTCGTGCCAGGCAGAAACCATGGCTTCCTGCCTTCCGCCCGGCGAACTAGCGAAAATTGCAAGGAGAATTCTTGAGCAATGGCCATTCCTGCCACTCAGCTTCGTCCCGGCATGATCATCAAGCACAACAATGATCTGCATTCCGTTTTCAGCGTGGAGCATCGCACCCCCGGGAACCTGCGCGCCTTCATCCAGGCCAAGCTGCGCAACCTGCGCACTGGCGCCATGTTTGAGCACCGTTTCCGTTCTCCCGACCCCATCGAGAAAATCAGCGTCGACGACGTGGAGATGGAATATCTCTACAACGACGGAGACGGCTACTACTTCATGAACACGGAAAACTTCGAGCAGACCCACCTGACCAAGGACATTTTGGGCGACGCGGTGGACTATCTGATTCCCAATCTGCAGATCAAGGTCGAGTTCTTCGACGGCAAGGCCGTGGGAATCGAACTGCCGCAGACAGTCGATCTGACTGTCGTCGAGACCGAGCCAGGACTCAAGAGTGCCACTGCCTCCAGCGTAACCAAGCCGGCAAAGACGGAGACCGGGCTGGTGGTGCAGGTTCCGCCATTCATCAATGAGGGCGAGAAAATCCGAGTGGACACCTCCGAGGGGGCGTATTTGTCGCGGGCTTAAGGGAAGGAGTTATGCCGGCCATCTGGGTTGTGAGCCCGCTGGTTGTCGCTGCCATCATCTTGGTGCTGATTGCGCGTGTGTTCTGGGACTACTACTTTTGGGCCAAGCGGGCGCAGGAGCACAATCTGAGCCGGCAGGCGCAGGGTATCCGCTGGGCAGGGATCGCTTTGGGAGCGCTGCTCTACCTCATCGAGCTCAAATCCGGGAGCCATAGTTCCTGGTTCCCCTACGCTGTGTTGCTAACATGCCTGTTTGTGCTGGTGCTTCTGTTCGTTCCTGACGCCTCATATTACCTGGCGCAAGCGTACGTAAGATGGAGAGAAAGGAAACAGCAGTAGTGGCAGAGAGTTTGAGCCAGGCCCGGCGCTTTGTTGTCCGCGGGCGTGTGCAGGGCGTGGGTTTCCGCTGGTTCGTGGAGCGCGAGGCGCACATGCTGGGCATCGCCGGGTGGGTGCGCAACAATGCGGACGGCAGCGTCGAAGTGCTGGCGCAGGGCACCCGCGATCAGCTTTCCGGCTTGCGCTCGCGGCTGCGGCAGGGGCCTCGCGCGGCGCGGGTGGATGACGTGCAAGAGTCCGAAGCCAGGGTGGCTTCCAACCTCAGTACATTCCGCATTGAAGGAGCCTGGTAAATGTCCTCGGCGGTGAACTGCGAACCGCTTAAGAAGCTGATCCGCGAAGTACCGGATTTCCCCAAGCAGGGGATTCTCTTCTATGACATCACGACGCTGCTGAAAGACAAAGTAGGTTTCGCTACCCTCATTGACGCCCTCTCCGAGCACTATTTGCGCCATCACGTCGATCTCGTGCTAGGCATCGAGGCGCGCGGCTTTATCTTCGGACCAGCGCTGGCCTACCGGTTGAATGCAGGATTCGTCCCGGTGCGCAAACCCGGCAAACTGCCCGCCGCCACGACCAAGGTGGAGTACGAACTGGAATACGGCAGCAACACGCTGGAGATCCACCAGGACGCGATTCAGAAAGGCCAGCGCATCATCATCGTGGACGACCTGCTGGCCACGGGCGGCACCGCCCAGGCCACCGCAAAAGTTGCTGCCTCGCTTGGGGCGGAAATCACCGGGCTGGGATTCGTGGTGGAACTCGATTTCCTCAAGGGCCGGGAGAAGCTCGGGCAGTACAACGTCTTCTCCCTGCTGCACTACGACCGCTAGCTGGCCCAGTTTCCCATCAGTCTCTAATTCGTGATCGCGCGAAAATCGTCCATTCCGAGAGGTTGACATTTGTGTAAACCGTCTTGGGAATTGTCATCCTGAGAGGGGTGGCGCCGCCGCACTACATCCGAAGCGTGAGAGTCAGCGGGGATTGCTTCGCGAGATACCCCTTCCGCCGGAACCAATCTTCCATCGCCTCTTTGAGTTGATCGAGGGGCACCCGCGTGCCGATCTCCATCCCGCCATCCGTCACCGGAAGCGTGTCGTCGAAGACCGTGGCGTTGGTGAAGTTGCGCATGGAAAAGCTGTCCAGCCACTTCAGCGGGCACGGCTTGCGCTGGCCATTCTCTTCGTACTCCACGCGAATCTTCCGGGCGAACATAGGTGCGTTACGCTGATTGGATTTAACCACAGTGCGGTGGAAGACGTACGATAACCATCCTTGCTGGCTATCCCCGGAATCGTGCCCGCTTCGCCGCGCCTGTGTTACCCTGCCGCGACGCATTTTCGGGTGTCGAATTCGCTGCTATCTGCGCTCTCAGGAGGCTTCTATGTTCCTGCTTTACATTCTGCTGGTTGGTCTGATTGCCGGCTGGGCAACGGGCAAGATCATGAAGGGCTCAGGATACGGAGTGTTGATCGATATTCTGCTGGGCATTGTAGGCGCCGCGGTCGGGAACTGGGTACTGCGTCTGCTGGGTTTCTACACCAGCGGGGGCCTGATCACCAGAATCCTGGTCGCGATTCTGGGCGCGGTGATCGTGGTAGCGCTCGTGCGCTTGCTGAAGAAGGCGTAGGTCGAGACGCTCCACCGCCTGATTTGGCAGTGATCTTTGCGTGTCAGGGCAGACACACCAATTGCGAAGGACAGCCGCCCCGGCTTTCCATTTTACGTAGCGGGCGTGAACCGCGGTTGCTCGGATTCGCCTTCGCTGCGCCGCCGGGCGGCTGCCCGGTAGCATTCCTATACTTGCAGCAAACTTCTCTGGCAAAATAGTGGGTACTCGATTCCTTCGCTCGGGCTGCGTCGTCGCTTGTTTCTCGCATGAGCGAAGGCTTACTTCGCGTTTATCGCCAACAGTTTGCTGCGCTTACAACCTAGGTTCAGGACGCCCATGAAAACCGCCCGTTCGCGTGCTCCGCTCACTCGCAACGTCCACCTCATCCGCTGGGTGGAGAAGACTGCAGCATTGACCAAGCCGGACCATATCCACTGGGTGGATGGCTCGCAGGCGGAATACGACAAGCTGTGCCGCGAGATGGTGAAGAACGGCACGTTCATCAAGCTGAACCAGAATTTGTGGCCGGGCTGCTTCCTGGCGCGATCGGATGCCAGCGACGTGGCGCGGGTCGAGGACCGTACCTTCATTTGCTCGCTCTCCAAGGACAGCGCCGGACCCACCAACAACTGGGAAAATCCTTATGTGATGCGCCGCATCCTGAAAGAGCGCTTCAACGGCGCGATGCGCGGCCGCACCATGTACGTCCTCCCCTTCAGCATGGGACCGGTGGGATCGCCCATGTCGCAGATCGGCGTACAGCTTACGGATTCGCCCTACGTGGTCGTCAGCATGCGCATCATGACGCGCATCGGCGCCGAGGTCTTCAAACTGATTGACGAAGATTTCCGGCGCGTGGTCCCGTGTATCCACAGCGTTGGCGCGCCGCTTGCCCCGGGACAGGCGGATGTCCCCTGGCCCTGCAACAAAGAAAAGTACATCGTTCATTTCCCTGAGACCCGCGAAATCTGGTCGTACGGTTCTGGCTACGGGGGGAATGCCCTCCTGGGGAAGAAGTGCTTCGCGCTGCGCATCGCCTCCAACATCGCGCGCGACGAAGGCTGGATGGCGGAGCACATGCTCATCGTGGGCGTGGAGAATCCGAAGGGCGAGAAAACCTACGTCGCGGCCGCCTTTCCCAGCGCCTGCGGCAAGACCAACTTCGCCATGATGGTGCCGCCCGAGGGATTTGAGGGCTGGAAGGTGTGGACCGTGGGCGACGATATCGCCTGGATCAAACCCGATGCCGAAGGACGGCTGCGCGCCATCAATCCCGAGGCCGGATTTTTTGGCGTCGCTCCCGGGACATCGGCGAAGACGAATCCCAATGCCATGGCGGCGCTCTCCCGCAACACGATTTTCACCAACGTGGGCCTCACCCCCGAGGGGGGCGTGTGGTGGGAGGGGATGACCGACGATCCTCCTGCCGAATGCCTGGATTGGCAGGGGAAGCACTGGACCCCGGAACTCGCAGCCAGGACTGGCGCCAAAGCGGCGCATCCCAATGCCCGCTTCACGGCTCCCGCTTCGCAGTGCCCCACCATTGATCCCGCCTGGGAGGACCCGGAAGGCGTGCCCATCGCCGCCATCATTTTCGGCGGCCGCCGCGCCCGCACCATGCCGCTCATCTACCAGGCGTTCAATTGGAGCGCCGGGGTTTATGTCGGTGCCACTATGGGATCGGAAACCACCGCTGCCGCCGGGGGAGAGTTGGGGAAGGTGCGGCGCGATCCTATGGCAATGCTGCCCTTCTGCGGCTACCACATGGGCGACTACTTCCGCCACTGGATCAAGATGCAGCGTTCCCTCAGCCGGACCCCGCGCATCTTCCATGTGAACTGGTTCCGAAAAGACGCCGAAGACAATTTCATGTGGCCGGGTTACCGCGAAAATATGCGAGTGCTGAAGTGGATCGTTGACCGCGTGCACGGCCGGGCCCAGGGCAAGGAAACGCCCATTGGATGGACGCCATATTACGAAGATATGAACTGGAAGGGGCTGGATTTCGGCAAAGAGAGATTCGAACAACTCCAGGCCGTCGACCGGCCCGCCTGGCGGTCAGAAGTGATCGGCCATGAGGAGTTGTTCATTCTGCTGCACGCCCACCTGCCGCCGGAGATGATTTATGAGCGGGAGTTGCTGATCTGCCGGCTGTAGGTCCGCCCGGCGGTTCAGGCTGGCTGGGTTGCGGGCTCGTTGACCACCGCATCGAGATGGCGGAGGGTTTCGTCGACCGTCAGGGAGTATATCTCGCGGCCGACGCCTTCACCGGATTCCAACGCGGTCTTCAGGTAGTGACCGGCGATCTCGATAGCAAGCGGGTCGGTAATCACTTTCCCCGTGCGGTTCTTGTACTCCACCCACGCCGGATGCGGAAGGGCTATCCACACCGGCCGTCCATCCACCAGGAACTTGATATCAACCGCATCGGCATGCCGGGTAGCAACCGCTACGATGAGGGCCTGATAAAGGCAGTGAACTTCGCGTTTCGTCCAGCGGTCGGTGGCGTGGAAATCTCTGTACATGGCGGTATCAAGTCATCTTAGCCGCGCAAGCACGAAGAATCCAGCGCCTGGTTCACTTACAGGGCAGCTCCGGAGGCACCTGCCTGTAGTTGAGCGCTCTGCTCCGCCAGCTTCTTGATGGTGAGCAGCATTCTGCGCTCCATGATGAAGTGCGCCGGCTCCCAGAAAAAGCTGGATGCCAACCGCTGCGTGACATTCTTAGGCGGGGCAGCGCGGAGCCTCGCAATCAGCCGGGTGTTCCCCTCTCCTGCGGGCTCGAGTGTAAACGACCAAAGGGCGTCCTGGGCATGGCCTCCAGCCTGCAGCCGCTGCCAGTCCTCCGTCATCACCATGGCGAATGCGTGCTCCGGCTGCACCACGGCCGCGATCATCTTTCCGCGGCCATCGAAGTGCTTGGGTGTTGCAAACCACACGGTTTCGCCAACGGCCCGGTCTTTCCACCGGGGCTCGATGCGGTGCACTTTCGGCATTTCGCACCCAATCAGGTTTTCCAGAGGAGTGTAGCTGTAGAAGCCGCTGCGGTCCTGGCCGATCTGGCGAATCCAGGGCCAGACATCCTGCGGCTTGGCGTGAATGGTGATGGCATGGGTGACTGCGGGCTCTTGACCGGAGAACAGTTCGTCTCCCGGCAGGGCGGCGGCCACTTCGGAGCTGGTTGTGCCCCAGCGCACATGCCAGGGGCGGAGGGCGGAGAAATACAGAGCCGTGAAAACCACCACGAAACTCAGGGCCGTAAGGAATATCTTCAGAAGCTTTCTTTTCATGACGGCTCCTTGAAACGGAAAAATCTGACCTGACAGAATAGGGGTAACCCAGGCCTGAGATTAGCGGGCTTGATCAGCGCCGTCAGTGATTGGGGTCACCGGGCGGTTGTGGCCGAACCTGTGCTGGTGAATAATGGCGAGGTTCACTGAAGAGCAATGAAGAATCTGGGCATCCTGCTTTCCGGCCGCGGGTCGAACTTCGAAGCCATTGCCAGCAATGTTGCCGCAGGCAAGATTCCCGGGGCGCGGATTGCCGTGGTGATCTCGAATAAGCCTGATGCCGCCGGCCTGGAGAGGGCACGGCAGTTGGGACTCACCGCCGTCGCGATCCCGTCAAAAGGCAAAACCCGCGAGGATCACGACCACGAGGTGGCGGCGGCTTTGCAGCAGCACAAGGTTGACCTGGTCTGCCTGGCGGGGTACATGCGGCTGCTCTCGCCGTGGTTCGTCCGTCAGTTTCCGCAGGGCATCCTGAACATTCATCCCTCGCTCCTGCCCGCTTTTCCCGGGCTGGAGGCACAGCAACAGGCGTTCGCTTACGGCGTCAAAATTTCCGGCTGCACGGTGCATTTTGTGGATGAGGAACTCGATCACGGAGCGATCATTGTGCAAAGGGCTGTACCTGTTCTCGCGGAAGACGACGAGCACTCGCTGGCGGCGCGCATTCTGGAACAGGAGCACATTGCTTACTCAGAGGCGATCAACATTGTGCTGGCGGGAAATTTTCGGATTGAGGGGCGGAGAATTGTCAAATCGTGACTTCCTCGGCTCAGATTGCCGCGGGGCGCGCATAAATCGTTCACTCAGATCACAGAGTTCGAGACCTGCTTTCTGATTATTCCCGCCACTGAAAGTGGTAATGGCCTGAGGAGACTTCACAGGCAACCGTTCCGCTGCCTGCGTTGAGCCGCCGCACTCCCGTTACCTTTTCGAAAGAGTTTCCTCCCTCTTTCAGCGACGCCGGGTTGTCGGTCGGAAAATAAACCTCGGCAGTGGCCCCCGCCGGGACCGACACCTCCAGGCTCACGATTCCCGCCTCCCGTCTCCAGCTGCTCACAATTGTGCCCAGCACTGA
>Ga0335077_10006543_pt1 | contig 14398 bp, 12 predicted proteins | sample Lox_Sample_31_FD_207151 | JGI IMG/M metagenome (GOLD analysis project Ga0335077, IMG submission 207151) | Soil microbial communities from Loxahatchee National Wildlife Refuge, Florida, United States - Lox_Sample_3.1 | ecosystem: Environmental > Terrestrial > Soil > Wetlands | place: USA...
GCGCATACCGGGACATCGCCACGCTGCGGACCCCCCCCGTTGACCGGCCGTCGGATCGCGCCACCGATCTGGCCGGTGGCGCGCGGGCGGCGCGTGAGCTGGGCCTCAGCCGGCTGGCCGAGCGGCTCGAGAACGCGTCGGATGTGAGCGACCTGTAGGCGCTACGGTTCGCCCGTGCCCAGCGAGATCCGCGTCGAGGAGGCGACCGAGATGTTCGACGGACTCGCGGCGGCGGTGGCGGGGCTCGTCGGCCAGCTCTCGCGGTCCGCGAGTGCGCCGCTGCCGGGCGAGGTCGAGGAGATAGTCAACTCGCCCGCCTGCCACCTGCTGCTGGCCAGGGACGCCGACGGCACGGTCGTGGGGATGCTGACCTTGGTCGTGTTCCGCATCCCGACTGGCGTGCGAGCTTGGATCGAGGACGTGGTCGTCGACCAGGACGTGCGTGGGAAAGGGGTCGGCGCCGTCCTCAACCAGGCCGCAATCCGGCTGGCCGGCGAGCGCGGAGCGCGCACGGTCGATCTGACCTCGCGACCCTCACGGGAGGCGGCCAACCGGCTGTACCGCCGGCTCGGGTTCGTGGAGCGTGATTCGCACGTGTACCGGTTCGAAGGCCCGCCGCCCGCGGAATGAGCCTCACGGCAGGAAGTGGCCCCGAAAGTAGCCCATCCCGGGGCGCCTGATATGGGGCGGCAGCGCGCCGACTCCGCCACCGCCCGGCAGCGTCTCGGGGTCGGTGCCGACGCCGAGCAGGCTCCGCGTCAGCTGCTGCCCGGCGTCGAGCAGGTCGTCGAGCGCGCGGGCGGTGTGCGTAGCGGTGACGAGCGGCTCGGACGGGTTCTCCTGGAGCGCCTCGAGCATCGAGCGGCGGAGCAGCTCCTTCACGAACGAGGCGGTTACGCCGTCCATGCGCTCGACGATCTCGCGCGTGTCCTGTTCGGTCAGCTGCAACGGGATCGAGCGGCCGTAGAGCGTGAGCAGCCGGTTGCGGCCCTCCTCGTCAGGCAGATCGATCTCGATCGCGACGTCGACGCGGCCGGGACGAGCGGCCAGCGCCGGCTCGAGTAGGTCGGCACGGTTGGTGGTGAGCACGAACAGCAGGTCGGCGTCGGGGGCGGCGCCGTCCATGGCATCGAGCAGGTCGAACAGGACCGGGCTGGAACCCATCCCGGGAGGCCCGAAGCCGCGGTGCTCCGCAACGAGGTCGACGTCCTCGAGGACGATGACCGCGGGCTGGAGGTCGCGCGCGAGCTCGGCCACGGACCCGATCGCGTGCAGCGCGCGTCCCGTGAGCACCAGCCGGGTGTAGCCGCTCATCTGACCGACCAGGTAGCGCATCGTGTGGGTCTTGCCAGTCCCCGGCGGCCCGTACAGCAGGAGCCCCCGCTTCAGGTGCTGGCCGGCGCTCAGGAGCGCATCGCGATGGGCGGCGATGCCGAGCGCATGGCGCTCGACCCGGTCCAGCACCGCCGCCGGCAGGACCACCTCGTCGCGAGTGGTACGCGGGACGTCGCCGAAATCGAGCACGACGCCGCCCATGTTGTTGACGCTCACGTCGATCAGGTGCCCGCGATACACGTTCAGGCGGTTGCGCAGCTCCCCGAGGCGGGCGTGGACGGCCTGCGCGGCGTCGACCGGGAGTCCGGCGATCTCGACGTCGAGCGAAGCAGGGCCGTGTTCGGAGATGGCGCTCACCTTGACGACGTACCGCCCGTCGCCGTCGTCGACGAGCAGCAGCGCGAGCTCCAGGCAAGCGAGGGTCGAGCCCGGTCCGTTCGACAGATCAGCCAGTGCCGGCGCCGACAGGTGCAGAGGCGGCAAGTGCTCACCGGCCATCAGTTGCTGCAGCGTCACCGGCGGGTGGTGGGGCGGGATCGAGAAGCCGTGCACGGCCACCTCGCGGCCGGGCTCGCGCGTCCACGCGTTCAGAGCGGTCTGGAGATTCACGTGCTCGAACGGCGGTAGCGAACGTGTCACCACCGAATGCTCGGCCGCCGCCTCGCCGAGGTGCTCGCGGACCAGCGCCACGACCTCGTTGCGCTCGTCCCGCCGCTCCGAGTGCACCCAGTCGAGAAACGCGAGAAACGCCGCCGCGAACTCCCGTGCCTCCGAATCCGACGCTCCGGCCATGGCGATTCTTAACGATATCTGACTAATCAGGGAGTGAAGCGGACCGTGATCACGTCGCCGTCGGCGACCACGTAATCCCGCCCCTCCAGGCGCAGCGTGCCCCGCTCGCGGCCCCCGGCGTACCCGCCGGCGTCGACCAGCTGATCCCACCCGATCACCTCGGCGCGGACGAAGCCGCGCTGGATGTCCGAGTGGATCAGCCCCGCCGCCTGCCAGACCGACTGCCCATTGCGCAGGTGCCAGGACTGGGCCGGTTTGTCCTCGCCGGCGGTGAAGAACGCGATCAGGTGCAACAGCGAGAACGCGCCTCGGATCACGGCGTTCAGACCCGACTCGCTCAGGCCCAGCTCGGAGCGCATGACCGCCGCCTCGTCGGGGTCGAGCTCGGCCAGCTCGGCTTCCAACCGGGCCGAGACCGCAATCGCCTCGGCGCCCTGGGTGCGGGCGTACTCGAGGATGGCCGGGGGGACCTCGTCGCTTCCCTCGTCGACGTTGGCCACGAACAACACCGGCTTGGCGGTGAGTGGCTGCAGGAGCTGGACCGCGTCGGCCGCGTCGGCGGGGGGCGGGACGGTCCGGGCGGGCCGGCCGGATTGGAGCGCCTCGATCAGCCGGCGCAGCCAGTCGGCCTCGGCGATGGCGTGGCGGTCTCCGCTCTTGGCCGTACGCGACACGCGGTCGAGCCTCCGCTCGGCCTGCTCGAGGTCGGCGTAGATCAGCTCGGTCTCGATCGTCTCGATGTCGGCCAGCGGGGCGACGCGGCCCTCGGGATGGACGACGTTCGGGTCGGTGTGCACGCGGACCACGTGGACGATCGCGTCGGTCTCGCGGATGTTGGCGAGGAACTGGTTGCCGAGCCCCTCGCCCCGGTGCGCGCCGGCGACGAGTCCCGCGATGTCGTGGAAGGCGATCGTGTCCGGCACGATCTTGGACGCCTTCACCGTGGCGGCCACGGCGTCGAGCCGCTCGTCGGTCACCGGGACGACCGCGACGTTGGGCTCGATCGTCGTGAACGGGTAGTTGGCCGCCTCCGCCGCCACCCCGGTCAGCGCGCTGAACAGCGAGGACTTGCCGGCGTTGGGCATCCCGACGATTCCGACCTTCACGGCGCGAGCTCCGCGACGGCGGTGCCGAGGATCGCGCCGGCGATCACGTCGGATGGGTAGTGCACGCCCAGGTAGGGCCTGGACACTGCGATCGTGCCGGCGGCGAGATACAGCGCCCAGGCGGGAACCAAACCGGCATAGGCCCGGGCGGCGGCGAACGAAGTGGTGGCGTGCGCGCTCGGGAACGACAGCTGCGTCACGACGGGCGTGATTGGCCGGAGTCCCGGCAAATCGGGGCGGTGGCGGCGGACTGCGAACTTGATCGCCTGGTTGACGCCGTAGGAGGCGGCGACGACGCCAACCCCGCGCAACCACGCGCGACGGCGCTCCGGGCGCCGGGCCAGCGCGGCCCCGGCCAGCCCGAGCGCCAGCCAGCCGGCTGCGTGCTCGCCGGTCCGCGAGTAGGCCGCGATCGCGCGCTCCGCGGCTCGCTGGTGGCCGTGTGTGCGCGCGAACACGAGCCCTGCCCGGTCCAGGTCGATCAGCCTCACGCCGTGGGACTGTAGGCGGATGCCCAGCGGATCGGCAGCCCATGGTCGCCCGCGACGGCAAGCACGGTCTCGGCGACGTGCCGATGGTCGTGGAGCGCCAACCGCGGCCGGCCCATGTGTTCGTCCAGGGTTGGCTCCATGCTCAACCGCACGACACCTGGCTGCTGCTCGATCGCATCTTCGATCGCCGCCCACTCCTCGGGCTCGACGTACTGGCGCATGATCGAGTGCCAGACCACCGTGAGCTCGCCGTCACGGCGAGCACGCAGGGCGTCGCGAAGCCAGGCGGAGGCGCCCTGCGGGGCGACCGGGACCGGATCGCGGGCGGCGACCGACAGTGCGGCGCGGAGCCGCTGCACGCGATCCAGTTCGTCGGGCCAGATGTATGAGAGCAGCGTGAGCTGGTCGTCGTGGCGCGTCGGATCCAGCGGCGCCAGGTCACAGCCGGCGCGGGCGCTGATGTGCAACCGCGCTGCGGCGGCCTCGAGGTCGAAGGGCGGAGGCGCCGTCCACGGCTCGACGAACTGCAATGGTGAGTCCGGGTCGGCCAGCTGGACGCCGCCGGCGACATAGCCGTAGCGATCGGCGATGAGGTTCAGCCCGGCGCTCGCGCCTATCTCGAGCAGGCGGATCGGGCGCCGATGGCGATCGGTCAGCCACAACAGCCCAGCGAACAGGACGGCGGAGCGCCCCGGCTCGTTGGTCTGCACGGTCCGGTGCAGGCGTGCCTTGACCTGGCCGAAGTTCTCGTGCATCGCGGCCTGGGCGGCGGGCCAGACGCCGTCCGGAGCGAGGTCCCCGCCGGCGCTCGGGTAGAACGCGGCCAGTTCCGGAGCCTGGCCGGAGAGCACCAGGTAGTGCAGGGCACCCATCAACCGCAGCTGGGGCACCGAGCCCGGCGGTGTCGGGATGCCCGCGAACAGTTGCGCCACCGGCCCGCCGCGGTCGATGTCGTCGGCGGCCGCGCCCATCAGCTGCACGTAGAGCGGTGACCGACCCGCCTCCACGAGCGAGTTGGCGTGGCGGCGAAATCGGTCCGCCAGGCTGCGGCCGCCGGCCCGGGAGTCGCCGGCACCGCCGTAGGGAAGCTGTGATCGATCGCTCACCGCGGTTAGTGTCCCGAACGTGCCTCCTCGCATCACCGTGGTCGGCTCGGCCAACATCGATCACGTCGCCCGCTGTCCGCGCCTTCCCCGACCCGGCGAGACGGTCACCGATGCCACGTTCGAGCGGCTGCCGGGAGGCAAGGGCGCCAACCAGGCAGTGGCCGCCGCGCGGATGGGCGCCCTGGTCAGGTTCGTTGGACGGATCGGCCGCGATGACCTCGTGCTGCGGTCGATCGAGGACGCCGGCATCGACGTAAGCGGCGTGGTGCGCGACGACGGCGAGACAGGCGTGGCGTTCGTGCTGGTCGAGGAGAGCGGCGAGAACATGATCGTGACCGCGCCCGGAGCCAATCGCCGGTTGACGCCCGACGCGGTCGACGTGGGCGAGGCCGACGCCGTGATGTGCCAGCTCGAGATCCCACCCGAGGTGGTCGTGGCCGCTCGCGCCCAGGCGCATTTCTTCTGCCTGAACGCGGCGCCGGCCCGCGGCATGCCCAAGTTCGAGCGCGAACCGGACCTGATCGTCGCCAACCGCTACGAGTACGAGCGGATCGAACCGGGCCGGTCGCTCGTCGCGCTCACGCTGGGAGCGGAGGGCGCGGTGCTGCTCGAGCGCGGGCGCGAGATCGCGCGGGCCACTCCGCCCGCGGTCACCGCGGTCGACGGGACCGCCGCGGGCGACGCGTTCTGCGCCACGCTCGTGGTGTCGCTGCTCGAGGGCCGCGAGCGGGAGGCGGCGCTGGTGCGGGCGTGCGCCGCCGGCGCGCTGGCGGCGTCGCGGCCGGGCGCGCAGCCGTCGCTGCCGACCGCCGACGAGGTCGACGCGCTGCTCGATTGATCCCGCAGGTGCGCGATTGATCCCGCACGTGCAGCACTCTAGACTCATCGACTGGTGAGCCGGGACTCAGCGTTGGGGGACGCGGCCGGGTCGTGGCTGGGCGCGTTCGATGACGAGGTGCGGATGACGCGCCCGCGCCGGCGCGCGTTGGTGGCGATTGGTCTGGGCGAGTTCGTCGACGCGTATGACCTGATCGTGATCAGCGGCGCGCTGCTCGTGCTGAAGCCGCACTTCGGGCTGAGTACGGGCGCGGTGGCCTGGGTGAGCGCTGCGGCGTTCTTCGGGTCCGCGGTGGGGGCGTTGTTCTTCGGCGATCTAGCGGATCGCATCGGCCGGCGGCGTGTGTTCGTGCTGAACCTGGTCGCGTTCGTCGGGCTGGCGCTGCTGTCGGCGGTGGTCACCGAGTTGTGGATGTTGTTTGTGGTGCGGGTCCTGATGGGGGTCGCGATCGGAGCCGACATCGCCGCCAGCATCTCATTCCTGGCCGAGCTGTCGCCCAAGGGGTCGCGAGGCGGGTGGACCGGGGCGATGCCCCAGATCACCTGGTCATTGGGCGCGATCTGCGCGGTGCTCGTCGCGGCCGGCCTGTACGCGTTGGTGGGAACTGAGTCGTGGCGGTTGATGTTCGCGGCGGGTGCGCTGCCGGCGATCGCGGTTCTATTGCTGCGGCGAGCGCTGCCAGACTCGCCTCGATGGCTGTTGGCCCATGGGCGGGTCGAGGACGCGATTGCCGCGTTCGAGCAGTTCGGGGTCCGGGTGCGAGACCGATCGCGCCTGGTCGCAACGACCGCGCCGGTCCCGGTCGCCGGGCTACGTGGACGGCTTGAGCCGTACGCGAGGTTGTTTGCCGGCTCTCGCCGCGCGGCGGTCGTGTTCGCGATCCTGATGATCGGGCTGATTCCGCTGAATGGGATCGGGCAGAGCGTGCTCGGTCCGTATGTCCTGAAGCAGTTTGGGCACCACACCACGGTCGAGGCGCTGTTGGGTGGATCGGTGATCTGGATCGGCGCGCTGGCGGGCTCGTATCTCGCGTGGCTGACGCTTGACCGCCTCGGGCGGATCACCTCCATCGTGGCCGTGCTGGTCGGGTTTGTGGCGGTGTACGTGCTGATGGCGGTCGCATTCGGGACCGCGTGGCTGATCCCGCTGTACTGCCTGCTCGGCCTGGTCACGTGGTGGGGCGCCTCGGCGTGCTGGCCGCTGCCGTCCGAGCTCGCGCCAACCGAGGTCCGAGGCCGCGCGCAGGGTCTCGGCAGCGGGCTGCAGCGCCTCAGCATCGGGGTCAACTTGCTGTTCGTCCCGCACATGCTGGCGTGGGTTGGGTTCCCCGCCACGGCGCTCCTGGCCGCCGGGATCTCGATTGCGTTCATCCCGCTCGCACTTTGGGGCCGGCGGTTCGAGCCCGCCAGAAAACCACTGGAGATCGCCAGCGGCGATCAACTCCTCGCTGGGCCGGTCGTCGGACCCCCCGAGCAGGGCATCGCCCCAGGGGTGATCGTCAGCCCCTAGACCGGAGCGAGGGTTTCGTCGGCGACGCCGCTCATGGCGAGCGCGATCGCGCCCAGCACCTCGGCCGTGCCGCCAAGTTCGCCGGGCACGACGGGATAGTGCCCCGACGCGGGCGAGATCCAGCGCTCGAGCGACGCGGTGATGCTGTCGAGGAGCGGCCGGCCAGTCGGCGCGAGCTCGCCGCCGACGATCACAAGCTCGGGATCGAGCAGGCTGCACACGCCGGCCAGGACGCGCCCGACGGCCTCGCCGGCGTCGGCGATCAGCCTCGCGACGCCGGGGTCTCCCTCGCGGGAAAGGTCGATCAGCTCGTCCACCGTCATGTGTGGGCCGTACATCTGACGCAGCGCGGCGGTCAGCGCGGCTCCGCCCGCCACCGTGGCCAGGCAGCCCCGGTTACCGCAGCGGCACACCTGTCCGTCTGGGTTGACGACGATGTGTCCGAGCTCTCCGGCCGCGCCCGTCTGGCCCCGATATATCCGACCGTCGATGATCACCCCCCCGCCGATCCCCTCGGACAGCCCGACGTAGAACAGGTTCCGCCTGCCGCGCCCGACCCCGAACGTCGCCTCGGCCAGCGCTCCCAGGTCGGCGTCGTTCCCGACGTGCACGGGCACGGCAAGACGCTCTCCGAAGAACTCGGCCACGTTGACCTCGGCCCAGCTCGGAAAGATCACGCCGGACGCGAATCCCGGGGCATCCGAGCGGACCGGCGCCGACATCGCCACGCCGGCGCTGATCAACCGGTCGGGCTGAACCTCGGCCTGTCCGAGCGCCCTCGACACCATCGCCTCGGCCACCGATAACGCTTGCTGAGCTTCGTGCGCGACCTCGAGACGGTCGCTACGGGTGTCGACCAACACCTCACCGGCGCGATTGGCGACCGCTACCCGGACGATCTCACGCCCGAAGTCAACCCCGACGAACCCACCGGAGGCAGGCTGGAGACTCAACAGCGTCGCGGGACGTCCGCCGCCCGGCGACGACGCAGGGCGCGCCGAGTCGGTCCGTTCGACCACGACGCCCTCCTTGATCAGGTCGGCCACCAGGCTCGACACGGTCGTGCGGGATAGGCCGGTCTCGCGCACGATGTCGGCCTGGCTCGCCGCCCCCCGCCGCGCCAGCACCGCTAACGCTCGTGCGCGGTTCCGTGCCCGTAGCGATTCCAGAGAGCCAGGTGCCTCCCGAGCCATGCCCGGACTATATCAAGAACGCGGAACTACCCTCGGCGTGTCTGGGTCAGTTTGTACTTGACACGGAAGAATGGTCGGCGTAGGCTTTGTTCTGAAATCGGACAAACCTGGATCTAAAGCACGAGGCTTACCTCTCCATTCGGGAGAAACATCCAGGGCCATCGCAACCATCCTTAACCGGGGAGGTGGGTTCCGTGCCAAGCCGGAACAACGCGCGCGCACGCGCATCGAAGCCTGTCCGTCAACTGTTGCTTGTGGTCGGGGCTGGGGTGGTGGTGGCGGCGGTCGCGCAGCCCGCCGCCGCCGCCGGCTGGTCGATCCAGCGCGTCCCGACGCCGGCGCACTCGAACGAGACCGGGCTGAACGCGGTGTCGTGCGCGTCGACACGCGACTGCGTCGCCGTTGGCTTCCAGGATCTGTCGGTTACGAACGACCCGGTCCCGTTGGTGGAGCACTGGGACGGCTCGACCTGGTCCACGGAGCAGACCTCGACGCCCGGGATGCCGGCCTGGTCGGGCTGGCTGTCGGCCGTGTCGTGCCCGTCCGCGCGCGTTTGCATCGCCGTCGGGGTGGAGTACGGCGCCGACTCGAGGCCCAGGCCGCTCGTTGCGTGGCGGGACGGCTCAACCTGGTCGGTCGAGCGCATTTCTCTGGGGGGCGCGGAAGCGCTGGACGGCGTGTCGTGCGTGTCGAGCGCCGATTGCATGGCCGTCGGGTATGGCCGGTCATCGGTCGCGGCCCATTGGAACGGCGCTCGCTGGCGCGCTCAGAACATTGGCTTCGGCGATCCGGCAGGACGGCCAAACGCGCTCACCGGCGTGTCCTGCACCGCCGACGGCTGCGCCGCGGTCGGCTGGGACAACGTCGGTCTGTGCGGCCGGGGCGAGGACGACTTCTACGACCTCCCCGTACTCGGCTTCTGGACGGAGCAGGTGTGGTCGGTGCGCCGGCACCCCAATCTCGTTTGCGCGAACCGTAGGGGAGCCGCGGGCCACCTTCTGAACGGGGTCTCGTGCACCTCGCAGGTCGCGTGCACCGCGGTCGGCGATGGCGTTTACCGGTGGGACGGGCGCCGCTGGTCGATCCAGCCGACACCGGTCGCCGCTGACCCGCTGGATGCAGTGTCTTGCACATCAACCGACGCCTGCACGGCGGTCGGCTCGGGGATCTACGCGTGGAACGGTCGCCGCTGGCGGTCAGCCCAGATCCCGTTCGCGGGCGAGCTCACCGGGGTCTCCTGCCCCTCGCGCGCCTCGTGCGTGGCCGTCGGGAGCTACATCGACAGCGACCGCCTGCTGGTCGCTTCGGAGGGATGAACATGCTCACGCTTCGCAAACTCAACCGTGCTCCGGTCGCCCACTCCGGGATCGGCTACTACGCCGGCCTGGATGGAATCCGCGCTCGCGATCGTCGCGGTCCTCCTCTACCACGGTGGCGTGGTCTGGGCGGCCGGGGGATTCCTCGGCGTCGAGGCGTTCTTCGTGCTGTCGGGCTTCCTGATCACCTCCCTGCTGATCGCCGAGTGGCGCCGATCCGCGACGATCTCGCTGGGCGCGTTCTGGGCGAGGCGCGCGCGGCGGCTCCTCCCGGCGCTGTTCTGCCTGGTCGTGGTCGTTGGCCTGTACGGGGCGCTCGCGTCGTCGACCGACCTGGTGCCTGACCTGAAGGGCGACGGAATCGCGACGCTCTTCTACTTCGGGAACTGGCACGAGATCGCCACGCAGTCGAATTACTTCGCCGCGACTGGTCCGGTGTCGCCACTCCAGCACACCTGGTCGTTGGCGATCGAGGAGCAGTTCTACATCGTCTGGCCCGTCTCGCTGCTGCTCGCGATCTGGCTCATCCGTCGCACCCTGCGCGGTAGGCGTCCGACCGACCGGCGCGCGTTGGGGTCACTGCTCGCCGTGAGCGTGACGCTCGCGCTCGCCTCGGCGGTTGAGGCCCTGATCCTGTTCCACGGGGGCGCCGGGGTGAACCGGGTGTATTACGGAACGGACACGCGGGCGGTCAGCCTGCTCACGGGTGCATCGCTGGCGTTCGCGCTCGCGCTTCTCGGCCCGGGAGAGACGATGAGCCGGGGCACGAACCCCGCCAGGCGCTCGGGCGCGCTCGGCTGGGGTGCGCTGCTCGCGCTCTCCGCGGTGCTGGCGATGATGCACTACGCCGACGGCTCGTCGCCATGGCTCTACCCGTTCGGGATGGTGGGCCTGGATCTCGCGGTCGCGGTCATCATCGCCGCCGTGGTGCTCCGTCCCGCCTCCCCCGCCGGCCGGATGCTCTCGGTCGCGCCGGCGCGCCGGTTGGGACAGATCTCCTACGGCGTGTACCTCTGGCACTTTCCGCTGTTCCTGTGGCTGACCGCCGCGACCACGGGCGTGAGCGGCGCGTCCCTGCTGGGGTTGCGGCTGTCGGTCACGCTGCTGGTCAGCGTCGTCTCGTTCGTGCTGATCGAGCAGCCGGTGCGCCGACGGAGGCTGCCGAACTGGCTCGTCGCGGGATTGGCGCCGGCCGCCATGGGGGCCGCGTGCGCCGCGTTGTTTGCGGCGGCGGCAGCGGCGGCGCCGCCACTCGCGGCGGCGCCGCTCCCGACGCCGCCTCCGCGCCTGGAAGGCACACAGGTGTGCCGCGTCACGCTCACGGACACCAAGCACTACGGGCTCTCACCGCTCTCGCCGGACGTCGCGGCGGTGCAGCAACCGCAGTGGCTGGCCGCCCACGAGCTGAGCTGGGGCTCGCACAGCCGCGTGACGTTCCACACCTGCCCGCCGAAGAAGGTGCTGCTGATCGGCGACTCGCTGGCGTTCTCGCTCGGCCTCGGGCAGATGATCGAGGAGCGCAACTACGGGGTCGAGGTGGCAAACGCCGCGATCCTCGGCTGCTCGTTCCACACCGCGGGGGAGCTGAACGTGTCCGGGACCTGGGAACCACCGCCGGCGGGCTGTCAGGACGCGCTGGGTCAGTGGCGGCGTGACGAGCAGGCCTTCAAGCCCCAGGCCGTGATCGTCGAGCTCGGCTACCGGGACGAGTTCGACTGGCGCTCGCACGGAAAGGACGTTCACCTCGGCCAGTCCACGTTCGATGCGGGGGTCGAGGCCGAGATCGAGCGCTACGTACAGGTGCTGGGCGCCGGTCAGACGCCGATCCTGTTCCTGTCCGTTCCGTTTGCGGATCCGCGTCCGCAGCCCGACGGATCGCCGGCTCCGGCCGCGTCGCCGGCCCGTCACGCGCTGATCAACTCGCTGCTGCGCTCAGCCGCCGCGAGTGACCCGGCGGGCGTGCGGGTGCTGAACATCGACCAGGTGGTCTCGCCGGGGAACCGCTACCAGCGCAGGGTGAACGGCAACCTCTGCCGGTTCGACGGCATCCACTTCGCGATCTACTGCAGTGAGCTGGTGGCGCCGGATGTGCTGAGCGCGGTGCGCGGGATGATCGTCCCGCCTGCCGTGGCGACCGCGCCTACCGCCCTGATCCCGTGATCACGCGCGTGGGTGTCATCGTAGGGGCCACCGTCTTCGCGATGGTGGCCCTGACCGGGCCTGCCGCCGCGCGATTGACCACGAACCAGCTGGCCACGGACCTCGCCGATTCGGTCAGCCTCAGGCACGCCCCGGCGGACCTGGAACCACCGCTCGACGAAGCCGCGTCCGCGGAGCCGATCATCGTCAGGAACGGGTGCCACCTGTCGCGGACCGGCCTGCAGAGCAAGCCATGTGTGTACGGGGACACGTCGTCGACCACAAACGTGGTCCTGTTTGGTGACTCTCACGCCGCGTACTGGTTTCCGGCCCTGGATCTGATCAGCCGCGAGCAGCACTGGCGGCTGGTCGACCTGACCAAGGACGGGTGTCCGGCCGCGGAGGTGAACGTCGCGGCCTGGTTCCGGCACGGGGGGCCGTACCCCGAGTGCACCGATTGGCGCCGCAGCGCGATGGCACAGATCGTCGCCCTGCACCCTGCGCTCGTGATCATGACGGAAGCCAGGTACCTCGAGGAACCCGAGGCGCGCGCGCTCGCCGGGGTGCCCGCCGGGCACGGCAGCGCGTGGTTGAACGGTGTGGCCGCGACCTTCGGCTTTCTTCACCGCTCGGCGACCCACGTCGTGTTCATCTCGGATGTGCCGACTCCGACGCGGTCCGCTCCGACCTGCGTGTCACTGCACCCGTCGAACGTTCAGCATTGCGATACGAGCCTGAGCGCGGCGATCCGGCTGCCGGGAGTAAAGGACGACGAGCGCGCGGTCGCCGAGGGCATGAATGTGGACTGGGTCGACCCGACGTCCTGGTTCTGCGCCCCGACGACGTGCCCGGTGATCGTCGGCAACCTGCTCGTCTACCGGAACATCGCGCACATGGAGCCGGCGTGGTCGCGCTTTATCTCTCCCGTTCTGGCCGACGCGATCGTGCCGGTCATGCGGGCCGGGGGTTGACCACGTGGGCTGGATCTGGCCGCCGCTCGGGCCCGGCCGCGGAATAGTCACCGAACGGCGCGTCACGCTGGCTCGTGGCGACGCTGACGCCCTCGGCGCGCGCGGTGTCGACGAAGGCCAGACCGTCGGGCGTGTTGCGCATCAGTCCGTCGAGGATCGGGCCGAGCGTCTGGGTGGCGCGCAGCCCCATGTTCTCGTAGGCCTGGTTGACGATCAACTTCATCGCGGCCAGCTGCGACGACGGAATCTGCGCCAGCTGGTCCGCGCGCTGCGCCACCGTCCGCTCGAGCTCGGCGAAAGGGACCGCTTCGTTGATTAGCGCGACCTCGGCCGCCTCGCGGCCTGACAGCGGCTTGCCGGTCAGCGCGTGCTCCTTGGCCTTGGTGAGTCCGAGGCGGTAGAGCCACATGCCCGACAGGTAGCACCCCCAGACACGCGAGTACGGCGTCCCGATCTGGGCGTCCTCGGAGGCGATGATCAGATCCGCGCACAGGGCCATGTCCGACCCGCCGCCGACACACCAGCCGTGGACCTGGGCAATGACCGGCTTGGGGGTCCGCCACATGCTCATGAACTTCTGCGTCGGGCCGTAGGGAGAGGCGGCCAGCGCGAAGTCCTTGCCCGGGTCCCAGCGCCCGTCGGTGGTGAGCGCCTCATCCCAGTGATGAAAGCCGCCGCCGAAGTCGTAGCCGGCGCAGAACGCGCGGCCGGCGCCGCGCAGCACGATCACCTTCACGTCGGGGTCGAGCGTCGCTCGCTCGATCGCGGCCTCGAACTCGTCGGGCATCGGGGGCACGATCGTGTTGAGCCGGTCGGGGCGGTTCAGCGTGATCGTGGCGACCGGCCCGGGCGCGTCGTAGAGCAGGGTTTCGAAGCGGGTCACGGTGCATACTCCCTGTCGTTGTCGTTGGTGAAGCGGTCCTCGGCAGTCCTCGTCACGGGCATTCTCGCCGTCGGATGCGGTGGCGCCGTCGCCGCGCAGCCGCCGCCGAAGCTCGCGCACTGGACCTCGTTCGTCCACACGGACAGGCCGCTCGACCTGGCCGGGCCTCGCCGCGACGGGTCGTTCGTGCTCGCCGCGGCTGGGAAGCTGTGGCTGCTGGCGCCCGGGTCGGGTCGCGTGACTCGGTTCGCGCCGGCGTACCAGAGCCCCGGCGGCGAGGAGCCGTACGTCGCGCTGCCGTCGGCCCGCCACCGCGGCTGCAGCTTCGGCTCGAACACCGTGTACGCGCTCCGGCTCGCCGACGGGCACGGGGTGGTGGCGATCGATGCCGGAGGGGCACCCCGGATGTTCGCGAGCCTGGCCGCGCGCGGGCTGATCGACGGCATCGCCTTCGACGAGACCGGTCGTTTCGGCTACCGGCTGCTCGTGACCGTCGAGCACGGCGCGACGGCGACGGTGGTGGCGATCGACTGCCGCGCCCGGGTGACCACGATCACGGGGCGCGCCCCCAAGGTCGAGGGCGGGATCGCGGTGGCGCCCGCGACGTTCGGGCGGTTCGCCGGCGACCTGATCGCCTCGGACGAGAACACCGGGCGGATCTACGCGATCTCACCCACCGGTGCGAGCGCGCTCGTGGCGCAGTCGGGGCTGCCCCACGG
>Ga0335077_10006545_pt1 | contig 14397 bp, 8 predicted proteins | sample Lox_Sample_31_FD_207151 | JGI IMG/M metagenome (GOLD analysis project Ga0335077, IMG submission 207151) | Soil microbial communities from Loxahatchee National Wildlife Refuge, Florida, United States - Lox_Sample_3.1 | ecosystem: Environmental > Terrestrial > Soil > Wetlands | place: USA: Florida...
GAACACGCTCCCGTGATTCGGGGAAGCATCTCCCAGCGTACCTCGACGAAATGACGTGGCGGTTTGACAATCGCAAGAACCCTTTCCTGTTCCGTGATACCATGCTCCGTCTGTTGGCGTCTGACAGTTTGGAATACAAGCAATTGACCAAGGCTGCTTAGGTAGGGACTTTCTTCCCGGTGTACTGAGGTAACCTTGCCAAACCACAAGTTCACGGCTGAAATGATTGGAGATTCACTCCGTGAAGCAGGAACGCTCATTATCGTCTTTGGTCCCCTGTACGAGCTTTTTGAGCCTTCCCACCCCAATTGGTATACCTTCTTGGGTGTAATGCTTGTCGGAGTCGTATTCCTATTTTGCGGCATCATAGTAGAGAGGAGACGAGCATGACCCAAGCATTGCAACTGCTCGTAGCTGCTGGCGTAGCTATTGGCCTCGCCGTGTTTGCGTTGCGTCGCGACAAGAGGGAACATTGCGACGCTCGCCAACGGGACATCTGTTTCCCAGAACCGAAGGAACGTGATGAACATCAGCACGGGGCCGCGATGTCTCATATTGGATAGCCTACTCACGGCGTAGTCGCCTTTTCCTTCCGTTCAATGTCCTCCTGAAACACAAAAGCAAATTGTGTCACTCCTACGCCAGCATCTACGTCATCTAAATATCCAGCGAAAGAGTCCTTCGTCAAGCCGCTCGTGATCGGAACGGCCTTAAGGATTGTTAAATTGCCGTTAGCTGGGAAGTTTGGTGGCAAATTAAAGCCGATTTTGGCTCGGCTAAGCTCCAGTAATACGAAGGCTGCGAGTCGCTCTTTCTGCTCATCGGTGAACTTCGCAACTTCCGTGCTTATATCTTTTGCCGGAGCCACAGGCCCCCTAAATTGAATGTACTTATCCAGGGCCTTGTAGCGAGAGACGTAGACCACGTGGGTATTCGGAAGAGTGAGCGCAATCTCGAAATAGGCATTAGCTGGAGGCGGAACTGTTTTTCGTACCGTAACCCCAAGATCCTCTACCCATCTGGATACGTTCTCTTCAACATTGTCTGGGGTGGTCTCCGGTTGATGAATTACTGGCACTCCGGTTATCGTAACGACCAATACAGCCGCGCACGCTGCACCAATTGCCGCGTTTCGGAAGGTATCTATATGCCTTGATGCCCGTCTTCGCAGTTCGGCGAATATTCCAGCTGAGCCTATAATCACAATAACCTTCCAAACAATTTGCCAAACAAAGTCCGACGTTAAATCTCGCAGCAGGCCATCCATCTCTAGCCTCCCTTTCTCAAAGAACCACCGAACATTTTTGCCCGAATAATCAGAACAAAATATATTCGGGGATTGCTCTGACATGGAAAGGCTACGCGCCTTACCTATCCTGCGTCAAATACACAATCCCGAATATATTTCGCTTGTTTTCTTATGGTTGCGAAGATTTCTGCAGTTAGAGCAACAGCGAACGAGAAGCGAACATAGAACGAACATTTAGGGGTGCGCGAGGACAATGCGCGTGCTGTCCTGGGAGAGCGGCGTGTTAGTGCGTACGGTTCTGCGGCGGCTAATGCTCCCCGGCGTCCAAATGCGAGATGGTCTCGTCGTCCCCTTGGAGGTTTGGTCCGAGTCTGTGCGAGAGCTCTTTCTTTCGCCGCTCCGCGGCTTGTTCGATTCCCCGCTTTCCACCCACGGCTTGCACCGTGGGCTTTATTCTTGCGCCGCGATGCGGCTCAAACCGATATCACCTGTGGGCAATCGGCAGGAATGGAGAAGGCTGCGGAAAAAAGCAGATTCCTCACCGCTAAAGCGGATTCGGAATGACAAGTCGTTGATCGCTGTATCCTAGGTAGGCATGAAAGCCGCCGTCTTACACGCACCCGGCAGCATTTCGAAACGTCCGCTACAGATCAGTGAAGTTCCCCAGCCGGAAGTTCAGCCAGGGCAAGTGTTGCTGCGCGTGCGCGCCTGCGGAGTTTGCCGGACCGATCTTCATATCGTTGAGGGCGAACTGCCGCTTCGCCTCAAGGGTCTAATCCCCGGACATCAAATTGTGGGTGATGTAGTTGCCGGAGCCACACCGGAGCTTCCGGTCGGCACTCGCGTCGGCGTTTCCTGGATTGGCGGCACCGACGGCACATGCTGGTATTGCCTCCACCACGCCGAGAATCTTTGCGACTCCCCGACCTTCACCGGATACAGCGTGAACGGCGGCTACGCCGAGTACGCGCTGGCCCGGGCTGATTTCGTGTTTCCGCTTCCGGCTGCTCTCGACGACCTGCACGCAGCGCCATTGTTGTGCGCGGGGATTATCGGCTTTCGTGCGCTGCGAGTGGCGGGAGTCGAGCACGGCGAAATTGTTGGCCTATTCGGATTCGGCGCTTCGGCGCACCTCGCCATTGCTGTTCTTAAGGCCTGGGGTTGCAAAGTTTACGTCTCGACGCGCGGCGAATCTCATCGCCGCCTGGCGGGCTCGTTGGGCGCCGAATGGGTCGGTAGTGAGAACGACAAACCGCCGGTTGCACTCGACCGCGCCATCACCTTTGCCCCCAGCGGCGACGTGGTGATCGCAGCGCTGGCAAGTTTGCGGAAAGGCGGCGTAGTCGCCATCAATGCCATTCATCTCGACCGCATTCCGGAATTCGACTACGACAGTCTGCTCTGGGGTGAACGCCAGCTTCGCAGCGTCACCAACATGACGCGTGACGACGCCCGCGACTTTCTTCGCGCCGCTGATGAAATCGGTTTGCGCCCCAAGGTGACGGCGTTTCCACTCGATCAGGCTAATGAGGCTCTTCTCGCTGTGAAGAACGATGCCATCGATGGCGCCGCGGTGATCATTCCCTGACTCGTTCCAAAATTAAAGACGTCCTGGACCCTTTCGAATCCAGGACGCCTGAACAGCCCTCCCCCGAAAACTGCTCACTTAGGAAGGTACGTCCATTCGCAAAAATCGTAAATGGCCCAGGCAGGCTATCGCACTCCCCGACCGTGCCACTGTGCAAAACTCGCGGACTGCTGTGAAAGCTGAGCTGACAAATGTAGCGCCGCCCGCGGCGGCCGCGCCTCCACCAGCGAGGACAAGACGCCGACGCCGCCAGAACAGAGTCAACCATATCTGTAGCTGGAAAAGCGGCCCCCGTCGATTCTCTTTCGTCCCGAATTGATTTATGCTTTGCGCGAAGCTTTCGAGGGGGCAAATTGATCCGGTTTCGTCTTTTGTTCATAGCTCTGTTTTTTTTCAGTTTTTTTCTTGGCACAATCACTCGCGGCTACGCTCAGTCCTATCCGGAGACTGCTTATCAGGATTTGCGCTGGCGCATGATCGGTCCTTTTCGTGGCGGGCGAACGCGTGCTGTAGCGGGCGTGCCGGGCCAGCCCGGTGTCTTTTACATCGGCGCGGTCAATGGCGGGGTGTGGAAGTCCAACGACTACGGCCGCACCTGGAATCCCATATTTGATTCGCAACCGACACAATCCATCGGCGCCCTCGCCGTCGCTCCCTCCGATCCCAACATCATTTATGTCGGCAGCGGCGAGGGGCTGCATCGTCCTGACCTCTCCGTCGGCAACGGAATCTACAAGTCCACCGACGCCGGGAAGACCTGGGCTCACCTCGGACTCACCGACGCCCAGCAAATTCCTGCGCTGGCCATCGATCCCCACGATCCCAATCGCGTGTTCGCCGCGGTGCTGGGCCATCCCTACGGCCCGAGTGTGGAACGCGGCATTTTCCGCTCCTCGGATGGCGGTGTCACCTGGCAAAAAGTCCTGTACAAAGATGAGAACACCGGCGGTTCAGACATCGAGATGGACCCGTCGAATCCCAATGTGCTGTATGCCGCGTTGTGGGAAGCCCGCGAGGGTCCGTGGGAGGACAACAACATTTTCAGCGGGACGGGCGGCGGGTTGTTCAAATCCATCGACGGTGGCAACACCTGGAAACAATTAACCAATGGCCTGCCGGATGATCTGGTGCAGGTCAACGTAGCCATTTCACCCAGCCTTCCCAGCCGCATTTATCTCACTCTGGGCACGGCTCGGCGTGGAGACTACGCATCCGGAGTGGGGCTGGGATTCTATCGCTCTGACGACGCCGGCGAAACCTGGAGCCCAGCCACCACTGATCCCCGTCCCGCCATGCGCATTGGCGGCGGCGATCTTCCCATCGCGCGCGTCGATCCCAGGAATCCCGACGTGGTTTACAGCACCGGCATCGTCACGGTACGCTCGACCGACGGCGGCAAAAGCTGGATGAGCATTCGGGGCGCGCCCGGCGGCGACGATTACCAGAATCTTTGGATCAGTCCCGACGATCCCAAAACCATTCTCCTGGTCAGCGACCAGGGCGCGATTATCACCGTAAACGGCGGCGAGACCTGGGGCTCCTGGTATAACCAGCCCACAGCCCAGCTCTACCACGTTGCCACGACCAACACTTTTCCCTACCGCGTTTGCTCAGGTCAGCAGGAGAGCGGCTCGGTCTGCATTTCAAGCCGTGGTAATGACGGCGAGATTACGTTTCGAGAGTGGCGTCCTGTGGGCGTAATCGAATACGGCTATGCCGCTCCCGATCCGCTCGATCCCGACGTTATCTACGGCGGCGGACGCAACGAGGTTTCCAAGTTTCACTGGTCGACGGGGCAAGTGCAGAATGTCACGCCCATCCCGATTCGCGGCAATTATCGCGCGGATCGCACCGAACCCACGATGTTTTCGCCGCTCAATCCGCAAACTCTTTATTACGCCAGCAATGTGCTGTTCAAGACGGTCGACGGCGGAAACTCCTGGCAAGCCATCAGCCCCGATCTCACCCGGCCCGAACCGGGCGCTCCTCCCGGCATTGGTCCATTGCTGGCGAAGAACCCGGACGCGGCGAAACAGCGTGGCGTAATCTATGCGCTCGCTCCGTCGTTCCAAAGCGTGAACACTCTATGGGCAGGTACCGACGACGGTTTGATCTGGATTACCCGCGATGGCGGCAAGAATTGGACCAATATCACCCCTCCGGAATTAACTCCCTGGAGTAAAGTCACGCAGATTGAAGCCTCGCATTTCGATGCCAACACTGCCTACGCTTCGGTGAGCCGCTTTCGCATTGACGATCTCCATCCCTACGTCTACCGCACGCACGACGGCGGCAAGAACTGGCAGCAAATCACAAGCGGCCTTCCCGACTCGCCCGTCGACACCGTCCGCGAGGATCCGGTTCGCAAAGGGCTGCTGTTCGCGGGCACCGAAACCAGCGTATGGGTTTCGTTCGACGACGGCGGCCACTGGCAGTCTTTGCAGTTGAATCTGCCACACACATCGATGCGCGATCTGTGGATCCACGAAAACGACCTGATCGTCGCCACCCATGGCCGGTCTTTCTGGATCTTGGATGACATCACGCCTCTGCGGCAAATTACGGATGCGACTGCGAATTCCGACGTTCTCTTCAGACCCGCGCCTGCCTATCGGGTGCGGCGCAGCACCAACCCTGACACTCCGATTCCCCCCGATGAGCCTTTGGGCGAGAATCCACCCGACGGCGCCATTCTCGATTACTATCTGTCCAAGCCCGTATCTGGCCCGCTCACCATCGACGTGCTGGATGCCAAGGGCGCAGTCGTTCGCCGTTATTCGAGCGCTGATCAGCCTGAACAGACCGAGGCCCAACTCAGCCAGCAAATAATCCCGTTGTACTGGATTCGGCCGTTCAGATCTCTGTCTACCGCTGCGGGCATGCACCGTTGGGTGTGGGATCTGCGCTATTCCACGCCGCTGGCCACTCGGTACGAATATCCCATCTCGGCGGTACCTCATGACACGCCGCGCACACCGCTCGGGCCGCTTGTGCTGCCCGGGAACTATACTGTGCGGCTGAAGGTTGCTGGACACAGCTACACCACGCCATTGGTCGTGAAGATGGATCCGCGTGTAACCACTTCACCCGCCGGCTTGCAGCAGCAGTTCGACCTGCAGGTGCGACTGGCTTCCTTGTTGACCGATAGCACCAGAGCCGTAGGGGAAGCACGTTCCGTCCGCAAGCAGCTCAAGACAATTTCTTCGCAGGTCAGCGGTTCCACGAAAGATTCGCTGGTAGCGCTCGATACGAAACTCAAAGCGCTATTGGGTACACCCCAGCGACAAGAAGCGGAGCCTGGTTCGCAAGTCATCACGCTCAGTCGCGTCAACGGAGTAGCGGCCATTCTTTATACCGAAGTCGACCAGGCGGATGCGGCGCCCACCACGGCCCAGTCCACCGCAGCCGCTACTGCCGAAAACGACGCTTCTGTCGTGATGAAGCAATGGGAAGAAATGAAGGCCTCCGACCTGGCAGCACTCAATGCGCAGCTCCGCGGCGCTCACTTACCAGAGCTTAAGTTAGAGCTGCATAGCGACCCGGGAGCCGGCGAAGGAGATGAGGAGTAACCGGCTACTTGGACCATTAGCGATTTCTGGAAGCCGACCGCACCCTGTGTCCGCGGATGAGCTGTGAGCAGCGGTCTGGATCTAGCTTATGGTGTCACCTCAAAGACAGTGCCCTGGTTGTTCGTGCCACCCTCCTGCGTCGTGCCGAAGAGATCGCCCGCGCCAGTAAGGAGGGGGGTGAATCTTGGCTCATAGCCATCCTGGGCGCCACCGAAAGAATGAAGCACTGTCTCGGTCCATTGACCGCCAACGCCAAGGCCACGTGTCAGCTCGAAAACCATCCCGGCTCCGGAGACGTTGCCGCCGAGCGTGGTATCGCCGTAAAGATTACCTGCGACGTCGAGAGTCAGTCCCGAGGGGACGGCTCCGTCATCTCCGCCTTGCCCATCGGCCCCGCCCGTAAAAGAATGGATCACCCGGGTGTTCCAGTTGCCGTTAGGGCCCTGTCTAAAGGTAAAAGCAGTGCCACAGCCGAAGACTTCGCCTGCGTCGTCATAGCAAACCTGTAGCCCGCCATAGGCAGCGGTGCCAAAAAAATTGCCGTTGCTATCAGCAATCAAACCCGCGGCTGGATTAGCTCCATCCTGCCCGTTTGTGAAACTGTGCAAGAGCCGCTCCTGCCATTGTCCCTCAGAGTTCATCAGTTCAAAGACGGTGCCAAAGCCAAAGCGGCCTCCATACCAGGTGGTGCCGTACAGGTTTCCAGCGTCGTCGAAAATCAAAGGGCCGGTGGGGTACGCACCATCAGCGACTCTAAAGGTGTGTAACACGTTTTCTTTCCACAGGCTGCCGTTTCCTGAGGGGGTTAAGTCAAAAACCGAACCACACCCAACGCCAAACGGGTCGCTACAGCTCCCTCCTCCACCATAGCCGGTCACCCCATACAGATTGCCAGCTGAATCGAAGATCAAGCCACTGTCAGGATGGGCCCCGTCGCTTCCGCCGCCGAAGTTGTACAGCACGCTCTCCCGCCATTCGGTCGCGCTGGGGTTCGGAGTCAACTTGAAGATGACGCCGCACCCCGGCTGATAACCATCCGTGCACGGTCCGGTTCCACCGTAGTACGTGGTACCGTAGAGGTTCCCGGCAGCATCGAATACCATCCCGCCGTTGGGAGAAGCCCCGTCGGCCCCGTTAAATCTGTAGAGCACACTCTCGTCCCATCCTCCAGTTGGGTTCGGCCGCAACGCGAAGATGACGCCGCAGCCTGCACCCTGGGAGCCGGGACAGTCGAGAAATCCACCCCACGCTGTCCCGCCATAGAGGTTGCCTTCAAGGTCGGCGGTTACTGGTCCGGTAGGAACGTCTCCATTCGGCTGTATCGCGAAGGTGTGGAGTACCCTTTCCGTGGCTGCCCGGGCGTCGATTATCAACGCGACAGATATCGTGATTAGCGCGAGTACCGCCGTGGGTGGGAAGTACGAACGTTTGCCTGTCACTGGGCACCACCTCGGCGAAGGATTGGGGATCTGGCCCGTAGTGCAACGAAATTGTAACCCTACGGTCAAAGGGTCGCTGTGATCTTCGCCATCCTCCCATGTGCGTTAGCTCACTGGAGAAACGGGATCGTTGTCCGCATTTCCTCCTGCATTGACTCGCGGCAGCGTGGCCCCTAATATGGTCGCGCCAAGGGACAAACCCACCATTCCGATCATGCCCTTTAAACAATCCAACTATTGGCTGGATACGACCGCCTTACCCGCTGGCACTTCCGGCGACCTGCCACCAAGGGTGGACGTTGCCATCGTCGGCGCGGGTTTCACCGGCCTCTCTGCTGCCCGCACTCTGGCCAGGCGCGGCGCGAGCGTCGCCGTACTTGAAGCCAACACCATCGGTTGGGGCGCCAGCTCACGAAATGGCGGCATGGTCCTGACCGGCATGAAGCTTGCTGTTGAAACGCTCGCCGCCCGCTACGGCATGGCAGCAGCCAAGCGGATGTACGCTGCTTCGCTGGCTTCGATCGCTTTCGTGGAACAGATCGTTCGCGAGGAACAGATTGATTGCAACTTCTCGCGTTCGGGCCATCTTGAGGTTGCCTGCAAGGAGTCGCATTTCGACGCCTACGCACGTTCGGTCGAACTGATCGCTCGCGAGTTTAATCATCGGCTCCAAATCATCTCGAAGAATGAGTTGCGCTCTGAAATTGGCTCTGACATTTATTTCGGGGGACTCGTCGACCAAGTCAGCGCCGGATTGAATCCTGCCCGCTATGTTGCGGGACTAGGCCGCGCCATCCTCGCCGCCGGGGCCGGCGTCTTTGAGAACGCCCGCGTGCGACAAATCACCCGCGCATCAGAGGGCGCGAAGCCCGGCTTCCACCTCGACACTTCCCGCGGACGGATTTTCGCAAAAGACGTCTTCATCGCCACTAGCGGCTATACCTCATCCGCGACCCCAGCACTGCGAAAGAAGATCATCCCCATCGGCTCCTTCATCATCGCCACCGAGCCACTGCCCGATGCGCTGGCCAGAGAGCTGAGCCCACGCAATCGCATGATCTTCGATTCCAAGAATTACCTCTATTACTATCGCCTCACTCCCGACAATCGCATGTTGTTTGGCGGTCGCGCCGCGTTCTTTCCCGAGACCGCCCACACCATCCGCCGCAGCGCCGAACTTCTGCGCCGGGGCATGGTCACTGTTTATCCCCAGTTGCGCGACAGCAAGCTGGAATACGCCTGGGGAGGCACGCTCGACTTCTGCTTCGACACCATGCCCCATGCCGGACAGATGGATGGCCTCTACTACGCAGTGGGATACGCCGGGCATGGCGTGGCCATGGCAACTTATCTCGGGGCCAAAATCGCCGAGCAAATCAGTGGCGGGCGGAGCGACAATCCCTACGAAGACATTCCCTTCCCCGGAGCGCCACTCGGGCTTTATAACGGGTGGCCCTGGTTCCTGCCTTTTGCCGGAGCCTACTACAAGGTGCTCGACTGGATCAGTTGAATCCAGGGGCTTGCGCGGGCCGCCGACATTGTCTATCCTGTTTTCGGCCTTTTGGGAGGCCATCGGTCCGCGTAAAGGGCGCAGCCCACTCACTAGCAAGTTGATTTCAACCTGACTTCCAGCCCGAAACCGCGGACAGCGGGCGATCAAGGAAGGAAGGTTCTATGAGCAACACTCACCGCTCGGTCTACTCCCCAGGTAAACTTCCTGCCCGCGCAAATCTCGAACACCTGAAAAACGAGGCAAAGCAGCGCCTAAAGACCATGCGTTCGCAGAGTCCCGCAGCACGGCTTTCCGAGGCGCAACTCTTAGTTGCGCGCAGCTACGGGTTCCCGAGCTGGCGCCAGCTCAAGTCCTATGTCGATGCGCTGCATGATTTTGGCCAGCAACTCGTCAACGCCGTACACGCCGGCGACTTGGAAACCATTCGAAAAGTCCTGGAGGCTCATCCTGAGTTGGTGAATGCGAGTGCCGACCTGCCGCGGGTCGATCGGCCCAGCGACACCCTGGCCATGCGGCTGATCCACCTAGCGATTGCGGAAGGCAAAATCGATGTTCTGCGACTCTTGATTGAACGCGGCGCGGACCTCAATGCGCGCAACGCTGACGGTCGATTGCCGTTGCACGACTGCTTTGAACTGAATCACGACGATTACGCGAAGATTTTGCTGGACGCCGGGGCAGTACCCGACGTCTGCACGGCAGCGGCTTATGGGATGCACGACCAGCTTCGACAAATTCTGGAGGCCGATCCGGCGACTGCAAACGACCTGACAACGGGCAATTCTCCGTTGGGGTGGGCGGCGTTTGGTCATCAACCGAGGTCGGCGACGCTCCTCATTCAGCATGGCGCTGTCGCCGATCGCCCGCCCTACGACTCTTACGCATGGGGACCGGTGGCCATCGCCAATTCCACCGATGTTGCACGCGTCCTGCTTGAACACGGAGCCAGCCCGAACTGGCGCGATGACAATGGCAATACCGCGCTCCATCGCGTCATCACCAGCCGCATCGTTCTTGACCCTGCCAAGTTCATACAAGTTCTGCTGAAGTTCGGCGCCGACGTAAGCCTTCGGAATCGTGATGGACGAACGCCTCTGGATGAGGCCCTGCTCCAGACGGGGAGGAATGCGGAAACCTACTTCCCGGTTCGCCCAATCGCTCCCAAGAAACTTGAGCAAACCATCGAGATTCTTCGCACCCGGCTGTGACAAGGATCCTGAACGCCCCAGCATCAGCGTGACATGAAGTATTCGACCTCGCGCTCAATCTCCGCGATCGCAATCGGCGTGAGCTTCGCTTGCTTTAGTTGATCGTTGAGTTGTTTGAGGCCCCCGGCCTTCAACTGGGCCCATTCCGAGAGCCTCGCGTCGCTTGCCTGATGCGACGGCTCATACACAGCAATCGCCTGGGAAGGCACAGCGCGATCACTGCTTTCCACTACGCGGAGAGCAGCAGCGAGTCCGCTATTCGCTTCTTTCAGTCCAATGGACTCACCCGATTTCCCACCGTCGACGATGCTTGCGATCTCCGCTTGAACCTGCGCCATCGCGGATTTGAGCTCAGGATGCCCAGCGTCGACTTTTTGTTCAATGCCGGCTAACTGCTTCTGCACCGCTTGAATTTCTGCCAACGCCTGTCGACTCCGCATCGTCTCGCCAAATATCGTCCGGCCTAGTTCGAACTGTTTTTCCAGCTCTTCCGGCGTCGCCGCAGATCTGGGGTCCATGGCGACTTTCAGCGGCTCGGTCCACGTCTTGCCATCGACCGTGAGTCGTACTTCATAGACTCCCGATACAGCTCGCGGAGGGTGCGGAGCAAAATAATCATCCTCGTCGTCTGGTCCCTCGCTGTCGCTGCCAGGGCCGCCGCATGCCAGGTTCCAAACGAAGCGGTGCATACCGGCAGTTTTCTCCAGCGCCTCCGGCTTCGGAAACCAACGCTCGGCGATCGCCATAGCAGGGTGCTTTGCTGCCTTGTCGTCGGCTAAAAAGCGGCGCACCCGCGTCTTCCCCGCGTCAAACATTTCCAGTCTGACCTGGCTTGCGGCCTTGTCAAGGTAATAGTCGATCACCGCGCCATTCGGCGGATTCTCCGCCGTAGGTTCTTCCGGCGGCAGTGGTGAACCGGGAAACACATCGTTGTCCACGCGAACGGCTGTTCCCGGTTGGTAAAGCCAGGACGTACCGGCTTTCATTGCAGCACCAGCCTCCCGGAGTGGAGTTATGTCGTCCAGTATCCAGAATGACCGCCCGTGCGTGGCAATCACCAAATCGTCTCCGTGGATCACCAGGTCATGCACTGCGCTCACCGGAAGATTCAGTTGCAACGATTGCCAGTGATCGCCATCGTCAAACGAAACATAGACGCCAAATTCAGTCGCGGCGTAAAGCAACCCATGCACCTGCGGGTCCTCGCGCACTGCCCGCAAGAAAGACGGTTCGCTGATTCCGTTGGTGATCGCCTGCCAGGTCGCGCCGTAATCCCGCGTGCGATAGAGATATGGCTGCCGGTCGTCCAAGCGATGGCGGTCCACCGCGGCATAAGCCTCCGCAGCATCGAAGTGCGAAGCTTCGATCAGAGAAATCTTGCTCCAATCGGTCAGCCCCTTTGGGGTCACGTCTTTCCATGTCTTCCCACCGTCGCGGGTTACGTGGACCAGCCCGGTATCGCTTCCTGCCCAGATCAGGTCGCCATTCAATCCGGAAGGTGCAATGGTATACACCACGCCATAACCCCGTTGTTTGGAATTCTCAACCGTCGCCGGCCCTTCCGGCTTCTTGTCGCCTTCGCGCCGGGTCGATCCGGTGAGATCCGGGCTGATGGCCTCCCAGTGCAGGCCGCCATCGAGCGTCTTCATCACGAACTGTGTGCCCAGATACAGCGTCTTTCTATCGAATGGCGAAAACAGCAGGACCGGCGTCCAGGGATCGCGATACTTGCGATCCACGATTTCACTGCCCCAACCCGGCACCGGCCAGGGCGTCACATTTTGACTGAAGGATGTGCGCAGATCGAAGCGCACTACGCCGCCGTAAGTCTCGGTTACGTAAAGAATGTTGGGATCGTTCGGGTCGGGCGCGATATACCCGCTCTCGCTTCCACTGGCTGTAAACCAGTCCCGTGGCGTGATTTGACCGTGATCGGTCCGGCTCCAAACCCCAACCGCGCCGCTGTCCTGTTCATTGCCATAAACCGCGTAGGGAAACCGGTCGTCAGTGATCACATGATAGAGTTGCGCCGTTGGCTGGTTGTACCAGGAGCTCCAGGTCTTGCCGTAATTGACGCTGACGGTAGTTCCCTGGTCCGTCGCTAGAACCATGCGCGACGAATCTTTGGGATCGACCCAAATCTGGTGATAGTCGTCTCCGCCCGGCGCACCCCGCAGCACCGAGATGGTCTTGCCTCCATCTTCCGATCGATAAAGCGCCACGTTGGGCATGTAAATAACGTCGGGATTCTGCGGGTCAACCGTGATATTTCCGAAATACCAGGCGCGGCTGATGATGCGTCGATCGGAGTTCGCCAGGGTCCAGCTATCACCGCCGTCGTCGGAACGGTAAAGCCCACCTTTTTTAGCGTCGATGAGCGCGTAAACCCGCCTGCCATCCGGCGACACGCCAACTGCCGTGCGTCCCCAATCTCCATCCGGCAGTCCTGCCCCGGACAAATGCATCCAGGTCTGGCCGCCATCGCGGGAACGATACAAACCGCTCCCCGGGCCCTCGATCGGGGCATAGACGCTCCATGGCGGACGGCGCGCCCGCCACATCGTCGCAAAAAGGAGGTTGGAATTCTCGCTTGCGATCGCAAGATCGGAAGCCCCGATGTCCGGTCCCTGATCAAGGACCTTGGTCCAGCTCGCGCCGCCGTCGGTAGACTTGTAAACCCCGCGCTCGGCGTTCGGCGTGTAGGCGTGTCCCAGGACGGCGACATAAACCACTCTTGCATCCCGCGGGTCGACAACGATACGGCTGATCTGCTTGGAATCGCGCAGCCCGAGATTGTTCCAGGTCTGGCCGCCGTCACCTGATTTGTAAACTCCGTCTCCCGAAGACAGGTCGCCGCGGATGTCGGATTCACCCGTGCCCGCGTAAATCACTTGTGGATCGGATGGAGCCACGGCGAGCGCGCCGATCGAAGCCACGTGCTGGCCATCGAAAATCGGTTTCCACACCACCCCAGCGTCGGTGGTTTGCCAAATGCCGCCATCCACAGCTCCGAAGTAGAAGGTGGTTGCGTTACCGGGAATGCCCGCCACCGCCACCGCGCGGCCACCCCGAAACGGCCCAATCAGCCGCCATTTCAGGGCTCCGAACAATTCGGCCGGCATGGTCTGCGCGAGCGCGGACGACAGGCATAAAAGGGCAAACAGCAAGACGAGAAAAGAGAGTCTGAGATTTTTCAACGAGTAGTCCTCGGACTAGGGCTAGATGTAGTGTAGCGGCAACTGGCTTCCTGCGGCGAGCTTTCGTGAATTCCGGTAATGGCTCAGCTTGAATTTTTTCCAAGCGTCACACCGAAGTGCCCGCGTTCTTACCAGCGGGCCGAGGGATCTCCCAGCCAGGGAACGCCGGTGGTAAGCTCCCCTACTCCTTCTCCACCTTCGCCAGGTTATCGTCCGGATTCCGGTCGATCAGCTTGTTCAGCGGATCAATCCCGGCCTGCGCCGGTTCTCTATCGACGATCACAGTCAGCTCGGTATGGTCTCTGTCGATCATCTGTTTCTGCAAATAGAGGTAGTTCCCCTGGGCATCGAGCACCCCGACGTCAATCCAGTCGTGGATCGGAATCGGATGATCTTGCCCCTTTGCATCCGCCCGCAACTTCCTCGCCTCAACCGTCATGCCCACCTGGTACCTGCCATCAGGTAACTTCACATAATTTGCCGAGCGTGTTCGGTTGTCGTAGAGCGTCACCGTTTCCCACAGATCTTCGTACAGATACTGATACTCGGGCGGCGTGTACTTCTTGAGGTACGCCACCAGATCAAGCGAGGTCGGGTACGGAGCGCCTTTAAAGGCGTACGCCTTCACAAACTC
>Ga0335077_10006546_pt1 | contig 14394 bp, 11 predicted proteins | sample Lox_Sample_31_FD_207151 | JGI IMG/M metagenome (GOLD analysis project Ga0335077, IMG submission 207151) | Soil microbial communities from Loxahatchee National Wildlife Refuge, Florida, United States - Lox_Sample_3.1 | ecosystem: Environmental > Terrestrial > Soil > Wetlands | place: USA...
ATCCTTGCTCACTGCGGCATCGGTGGTCAACAGCTCGTGAAACCGGTCGAGCATCTTGAGCGCTTCTTCGCGCGTCTTGCCCTTGAGACTCTCCGTCATCAGCGACGCCGATGCCGTGGAAATGGCGCATCCGGAGCCGACGAAACTGACGTCCTTGACGATGTCGCCTTCCATCTTGAGAAACAGTTTCAGCTTGTCGCCGCAGAGAGGATTGTAGCCCTCGGCCTGGCGGGTGGCGTCCTGCATCGGATGACAGTTCCGTGGACGCTTGCTGTGATCGAGTATGGTTTCTTCGTAGAGATCGTGGACCATCAGGCAAAGATCTCCCTGACCTTGTGAAGACCGGCGACCAGGGCGTCGATCTCGCCGAAGGTGTTGTAGAACGCGAGCGACGCGCGCGTGGTGGCGGGCACGTTGAAGAAATCCATCACCGGCTGCGCGCAGTGATGGCCGGTGCGGACCGCGATGCCCTGCTTGTCCAGCACCGTGCCGATATCGTGCGGGTGAATGCCTTCCATCACGAACGAAAGCACCGCCGCTTTCTCCCGGGCGGTGCCGATGATGCGCAGACCCGGCACGGCGGAGAGCGCCTCCGTGCCGTATTCCAGAAGCTGGTGCTCGTAGCCGGCGATCTGATCGATGCCGAGACGGTTGACGTAGTCTAGCGCGGCGCCCAGTCCGATGCCGCCCGCGATATTCGGCGTGCCCGCCTCGAACTTGTACGGCAGATCGTTGTACGTGGTCTTGGCGAATGTCACCACCTTGATCATGTCGCCGCCGCCCTGGTAGGGAGGCATGGCGTTCAGCAGTTTCGCCTTGCCGTAGAGGATGCCGATCCCCGTAGGCCCGAAAACCTTGTGGCCGCTCATGGTGTAGAAGTCGGCGTCGAGCGCCTGAACGTCTACCTTGATGTGCGGTGCCGCCTGCGCGCCATCGATCAGTACCAGCGCGCCGGCCTTGTGCGCCATCTCGATGATCTGGCGGATCGGGTTGATGGTGCCGAGCGCGTTGGACACGTGCGCCACCGCTACCATCCGCGTACGCGGGTTGAGCAGCTTTTCGTACTCCTCCATCAGCAGCTCGCCGCGGTCGTTCATCGGGATCACGCGCAGCGTCGCGTTCTTTTCCTCGCAGAGCATCTGCCAGGGAACGATGTTGGAGTGGTGCTCCATGGCAGAGATGACGATCTCGTCGCCTTCCTTGACGAATTTGCGCCCCCAGGAGCTCGCCACCAGGTTGATGCCTTCGGTCGTGCCGCGCACGAAGATCAGCTCTTCGTTCTTTTTCGCGTGCAGGAATTTGCGGACCTTGGACCGCGTCTCTTCATACGCCGCGGTCGACCGCTGACTGAGCTCGTGAACCCCGCGGTGGATGTTGGCGCAATCGACTTCGTGGAAGCGGCGGATGGCATCCACCACCACCGACGGCTTCTGCGCGGTAGCGGCGGAATCCAGGTACACCAGGGGCTTTCCGTGGACGGTCTGCTTGAGCACCGGAAAGTCTTCCCGGATTGCGTCCACGTCGAAGCGGGCTTCCCCTGGACGCGGAGGCGCGGAGGCGCGGAGGTCTGCAGAGCTACCGGGCATGGAATTTCTCGAAGAGGGTTTTTTCCAGAGAATCCCTCAAACCGGGCACTTTGATCCGGTCGACAATATCCTGCGCGAAGGCGTAGATCAGCAGGCTGCGCGCTTCATTCGCACCGATTCCGCGCGAGCGCAGGTAGAACATCATCTCCGCATCAAGCTGGCCGATGGTAGCGCCGTGGGTGCAGCGAACGTCGTCGGCCAAGATCTGCAGCTCGGGCTTGGTGTCGATCACGGCCTCATCGGAGAGGACCAGGTTCTTGTTGGTCTGCTTCGAGTCGGTCTTCTGCGCGTCCTTGCGGACGATGATCTTTCCGTTGAATACCGCGTGCGCACTGCCGTCGAGGATGCCCTTGTAAAGCTCGTGGCTGGTGGCGTGCGGCTTGGCGTGGTCGATGGCAGTGTGATTGTCCACGTGCTGCGTGCCGTTCACGATGTACAGCCCGTTCAGGGTGGCCTCGGTCCCCTCGGAGAGCGTGGCGTTGGAATCGTGGCGGGCCAGTGCCGCGCCCAGCGAAATCGAGTGCGTGGAGAAGTTTGCGCTGCGGCCCAGCGTGGCGTGCATGGTAGCAATGTGGAAGGCCGCGAGCGATTCCTGCTGCACCTTGTAATGATCGACCACCGCGCCATCTCCGGCCACGACCTCGGTGACGGCGTTGGTGAAGTAGCGGCCGGCGCCTTTGTAGGTTTCGACAATCGTGCACTGGGAGCCGGAACCCACCAGGATTACGGTTCGAGGATTGTAGGACAGGCCTTCAGCCTGTCCAGCTTCATACGTAATCTGAATCGGCTCTTCGACCACCGTATTGCGCGGCACGCGGATTACGGCCGGCTGGTTCAAAAACGCCGTGTTCAAGGCCACGAAGGCGTTGTCTTCAAACGTTGCGTGCCGCCCCAGATGCGGCTCCGCTTGGGAGAGATCAACTCCGTACTTGCTGGACAGGCTGAAGGCCTGTCCCACCTTCCACATGCCTCGCGCAATCGGCGCCACGTTGGTGAAGCGCCATTCTTCGTTGTGGGTGGTGGGAAAGCCCAGCTCGACGAAACGACGGAAAGCTGCCTCGCGCAGCTCCTGAATCCACGGCGCAGCTTGCGGCTGTGCCGTGAATTGCTCCAGCCAGGCGCCGGTCTGTTCGGCGATCGCGCTCATCGGACGACCGTCTCCTCTTCGTCTTCGATGCCGAGCCCGGCATAGCCGCTCTCTTCGAGGTGCAGCGCCAGTTCCTTGCCGCCCGACTTCACGATCCGGCCCTGCGACAGCACGTGCACGAAATCCGGCACAATGTAATTCAGCAAGCGCTGGTAGTGGGTCACCACGATCATCGACCGCTCCGGCGCGCGCAGCGCGTTCACGCCGCCCGCCACCGTGCGCAGCGCATCGATGTCCAGGCCGGAATCGGTCTCATCCAGGATCGCCAGCCGCGGCTCCAGTACGGCCATCTGGAAAATCTCGTTGCGCTTCTTCTCGCCGCCCGAAAAGCCGGTATTCACGGGACGATTCAGCAGCGTCTGGTCCATGTCCATGAGCTTCATCTTTTCCCGGACCAGGTTCAGAAAATCCATGGCGTCGAGCTCCTCCTCGCCTTTCGCCTTGCGGATGGTGTTGAGCGCGGCCTTCAGGAAATACATGTTGCTCACACCCGGAATCTCCACTGGGTACTGAAACGCGAGGAACACGCCTTCGCGCGCCCGCTCTTCGGGGTCCATGTCGAGCAGGTCCTTGCCGAGGTACGCGACCGAGCCCTCGGTCACGTTGTAAATCTCGCGCCCGGCGAGGACACCGGCCAGCGTGCTCTTGCCGCTGCCGTTGGGACCCATGATGGCGTGGACTTCGCCCGGGTTCACGGTAAGCGAGATCCCCTTCAGAATTTCACGATCGCCTACAGTGGCGTGCAGATCTTTGATTTCGAGTAGCGACATTCCTTATCCAACACTTCCTTCTAAACTGACGCCCAGCAGCTTCTGGGCTTCCACCGCGAATTCCATCGGGAGTTCCTTGAAGACTTCCTTGCAGAAACCGTGCACGATCATGCTGACCGCGTCTTCGGTGGAGAGGCCGCGCTGCCGGCAATAGAAAATCTGGTCTTCGCCGATCTTCGAAGTCGAAGCCTCGTGCTCCACCTGCGAAGACGTGTTCTTCACTTCCAGGTACGGGAACGTGTGCGCCCCGCACTGGTCGCCCAGGAGCATCGAATCGCACTGCGAGTAGTTGCGCGCCCCGGTGGCCGACTTCAGAATCTTCACCCCGCCGCGGTACGTGTTCTGCCCGTGCCCGGCGGAGATGCCTTTGCTCACGATCGTGGAGGTGGTGTTCTTCCCGATATGAATCATCTTGGTGCCGGTGTCCGCCTGCTGCCAGTTGTTGGTCAGCGCGACCGAATAGAACTCGCCCACCGAGTTGTCTCCGATCAGCAGGCAGCTCGGATACTTCCAGGTGATGGCGGAGCCGGTCTCCACCTGCGTCCAGGAGATCTTCGAATTCACGCCCCGGCACGCGCCGCGCTTGGTGACGAAGTTGTAGATGCCGCCCTTGCCTTCCTTATCGCCGGGATACCAGTTCTGCACCGTGGAATACTTGATCTGCGCGTTGTCCAGCGCCACCAGCTCGACCACGGCTGCGTGTAGCTGGTTGGTGTCGCGCATCGGCGCCGTGCAGCCTTCCAGGTAGCTGACGTACGCGCCTTCGTCGGCGACGATCAGCGTGCGCTCGAACTGTCCCGTGTCCTTGGCGTTGATGCGGAAGTAGGTGGAAAGTTCCATCGGGCAACGCACGCCCTTGGGCACGTAGCAGAAGCTGCCGTCGCTGAACACCGCGGAGTTGAGCGCCGCGAAGAAATTGTCGCTGGTGGGAACCACCGAGCCCAGGTACTGCCGCACCAGCTCGGGATGTTCCTGCACGGCTTCCGAGAAAGAGCAGAAGATGATCCCCATCGCCTTCAGCTTTTCCTTGAACGTGGTGGCGACCGAAACGGAATCGAACACCGCGTCCACCGCGACGCCGGCCAGCAGTTCCTGCTCCTTGAGCGGGATGCCGAGCTTTTCGTAGGTTTTCAGCAGCTCGGGATCGACCTCGTCCAGGCTCTTCGGCCCGTCCTTTTGGGTCTTCGGCGCTGCGTAATAAATAATGTCCTGGTAGTCGATCGGCGGGTAGTGGACGTTGGCCCACGTCGGCTCTTTCATGGTGAGCCAGTGCTGATAGGCCTTGAGCCGCCACTCCAGCAGCCATTCCGGTTCGTTCTTTTTCCGCGAAATCAGGCGGATCACGTCCTCGTTCAGGCCGCGGGGGATGGCGTCGGCCTCGATGTCCGTGACGAACCCCCACTTATATTCCTGATTCGCAAATGTTTCGATCGTGTTGGTGGAATCGCTCACCCGGATGCACTCCTAACCTGTTGGGCTGCTTCTATTTTCTCTAATCTGTACTTCTTAGTCAAGATTACTCATTCAATGGATGCATCGGCGGGGCGAATGGGTGCAGGTTGAGGGCGGGTGGGAGAGAATATAGCCGGGGCAGGTCCTCAACGGGCCTGCTCCGGCCGGGGACTACTTGTAGGTGGCAACGGCAGCCGCTTCATCCTCGTACACTTCGAACACCGTGTACAGCTTGGTCAACAGGAGCAGGTCCTTGACGCGTTTCGTCAGGTTCAACAACTTCAGTTGCCCCCCTTGATTGTTGATGGTGGCAAAGCTGGCCACCAGGTCGCCGATTCCCGTGCTGTCCAGGGCCGTGACCCCGCCCAGGTCCAGCAGGATCTTTTTGTGCCCCGCCACCAGCAGGTCGCGGAGTGAGTGCCGCAGCGTGCCAGCGCCGTGCCCCAGTGTCAGGCGGCTCGGGGCGTCTACAATACTGACGCCGTTCACCTCTCGAACGCTCAATTCTGTGCTCATAAATATCTCCCTTTTCTTATTGCTGCTCCTCCGCGACCGGGGTCCACGACTGGTCGGGGTTGAAGCGTTCCATCTTATTGAATTCAGTTAGTGTTGCGGGCCCAAGGTCCTTCTGATAAACCACGCCGTCGTGACTGACGATGAAGGTTAGCACACCGGTCACGTTGTATTCGGCGGGCGCGGCGACGAGCGCAAAACCTCCGATCATGATACCCTTGACGACGAAGTCCATCTCTCCGAGCGGCGCCGCCGCACCCTGCCCTTTCAGGATCTTGAAGTAATACCCATGGTAAGGCTCCGCGCTGCTGGTGTATCCCTGTTCAATCGCCTTGGCGATGTTTTCGCCGATGGGACCACCCCAGGTGCCATCGGGGTTCTGCCAGGCCAGGCCGTCCTGCTTGCCGGGCGTACTGACGATGCGCTGGGCGTACTGGTTCACATCGTAGATCTCCCGTTGCCGCATGGCGTATTCCTCCTGCGCTTCCACGTATCCGTGGCAGACGTCGATGGCGTCGTTCTCGTTCGCGCCGATTCTGCGGTACAGCAACTCCTGACTGCCGGCCTTGGCATCGAAAGACCACTTGCCGCCCTTCTGCACCAATGGCACGGGGAATGGCCAGTCGTCTTCTCCCACCAGGAGAAATGCGCGGGTGCCGGTCTTCGAATCGATCGAGACGCTCTTCTTCTTGCGCGCTTCGGCGGCGAAATCGGTGGCATGCTTGCGGTCTTGTGCAATTTCCCCGCTGAACACAATGTCGTCGCCGTCGGGACCGAAGATTTCGGTCATTGCGCTGATGTCGAAATTCTCGGCTGCGTCGACCAGCGCGTCCGCGGCCTTCTGTGGGGTGTCAAAGAGTTTGGCCCCGGCAGAGGCGGCCGCGGCTGCCTGCGGAGATGATTTCGCCGCCGCCTTCGGAGCCGATTTTGCCGTGGATTGCGGGTCTGCAATCAGCACCACGGACAAACACGCCATGGCCGCACATAACAGGCCAGCACGTCCTGCGGAATAGGTCTTCAGTGATATCGATTTCATATCGGTGCTCCTTCGATCTCTCCCTCTACCGGCGCCGGCCTCCGCCGCCGCCCCTGAAGCCTCCGCCTCCGCCGCGAGACCCGACGCTGGAGGAGCCGCGGGAGCTATTGCTGCGCGCGCTCGATCCGCTAAATCCCCGGGAGCCCCCTCCGAAGGCGCTGCGGTCTCCGCCACCGCTCCGCGAGACGTCCCGGCTGCCGATGCGGTCTGCTCCGCCGCCAATACCGGAACTCCCGCGATTGCTTAGGCCGCCCCCGCCCGCACGGTTGGTCGCGCCGCTTCCTCCAGCGCGATTGCCGAGGCCGGAGGTGCCCGCCCGGTTGGATCCGGAGTAGCGCTGAGCGCCTCCGCCCTGCCGGCCTGCCCGCTGGGCAGCGCTCTGCCGTTGCGAAAGCGAGTCGCCGCGCGCGCTGCCGCCGAACCGGTCGGCGGTGGCCCGGTCCCGATACGGGGTGCCGCCCCGATGTGACGGGTTGTGCTGCCAGGCGTTTCTTCCACCGGCACCGCCGACGCCGCCCACGCCCCCAACACCGCCAGGACCGCCGACGCCACCGACTCCGCCCACGCCGCCAGGGCCGCCCACACCACCGGCGCCACCGACTCCGCCCACACCACCGACGCCACCCACACCGCCGACGCCACCGACTCCACCCACACCACCGACGCCGCCCACACCACCGACTCCACCCACACCACCGACGCCGCCGCCGACGCGGTTCCCGCCGCTGATGCTCGTATTGCGGTTGAAGTTGTTATTGACGTTGACGTTGACATAGCTGCCGCCCCAACCGCAGCCCCAACCCCAACCGCCGCTCCAGAAGGCTCCCATCATCATGCCGACGCCGAAGGAAATTGCCGCCGTCGCGACGTAGCCCCACGCCGGATAATAAATCGGCGGATAGGGATAGTACGCGGGCCCGTAGACCACCACGGGATCGTACGTGGGCACGTAAATCACCTGCGGATTGGCCTGTTCGATGATGATCACGCTCTTGCTCTCGACCACTTTCGTTTCCACCTTCTGCTGCTCGGTGGTTTTCAGAGTGCCTTTGTCCTGGGCCTTCTTGCGCATGCGCTGGACGGCGTCCATTACGTCGCTCTGCTGCGCCAAAAAGGCATTGCCCAGATCGGTAGTCCACTGGATTTCGCCGCTCAGCCGGTTGACGACATCGGGCAGACCAGCCAGAGCCTGGACGCTCGGATCCCAGGGTTGCTTCTTCACCGCGTCGGCGAGCGCCTTGTCTTTCAGGTTCTTGTTCTTCTCCAGCCACCGTTGCAGCAGAATGATTTCCAGAGGATAAGTGGATGCGGCCAGGATTTGAGCCAGCAGCGGGTCGGGATAAAGCGCAATGGGGGCCACCAACGAGTCGAGTTGCTCGGGTGGAATCTTGGCAGGCTGGCTGCCTGATGACGATTTCGGGGGCGACGATTCCTGCGGCGTGTACGCCAGGGTGTCCCCCGGCACGAGCAGAATCGCACACAGAATCGCCAGTAAAGATCTGACGCTAGTTTTCATGGGTATCCCTCCTGTGGCGCGGACGATCGGTCGTTGTCGTCCGCGCCACACTTGACGGTCAGCCTTCGCCGCCGCCTGACTACTTGATCTGAATCGTGACGCCATTCTGGCTGTCGTTCCCGCCCACGCTCAGAACCAGGCGCGCGGTTCCGCTGCCCACAGTAAGAGGCACCTGGATGTTCACCTGGTACACTCCGACCAGACCCGGCGCGGCTCCGGCATACAGAACGGTCGCCGACTGGTTGGCGATGGTCGCATTCACCGGCAAGGTCGCTACCGATAGCGGTTTCTGCGGCGCCGGCGTGCCTGCCGGAATCGCCGGGTTGACCGGTCCCAGGCCGCTCGCATATATCGAAATCACGCTGCCTCGCGGCGCCGGGGTGTCCGACCCGGTAATCGTCCCGTCGCCGTTCTGCGTCCCGTCCTGGTTGATCGCCCTAGCCTGTCCGCCGCCGCCCGCTTCCACGGTAAAGATGCCCGGGTTGGCCGGCACGATGGGCACCGACACGGTTGAGGTGGTCCCGGCTGAGCTCGTCACTTGAACGGTCGTGCCGGAACCTGGCGCGAGCGACGTGGGCGTCTGCACCGACACCACGTTGGCCGAGACGAAGAAGAGAGGCGCCGCGACTCCGTCGAAGGTGACGCTCGTCCCGGAGAGTGAGGTCGGCAGGTTGGTGGTAGCGTCGGCCCGGACTCCTGGCGTCGGGCCCAGGTTCACGCCAAAGATGCTGACCTGGTCGCCCGGCGCGATGGCCCCGCCATTGAAGCTCGTCGTGCTGACAACACTGTTCGGGCCGATGAAGGGAGGCCCAGTCGTCGTGCCCGTGATGGTGAGCGAGAACCCGGTCACGAGCCCGGTCTTGCTGTTGCTCCCGTTGTTTTCTGCCGCCAGGCGCCAGTATCCATAGGAGTTCTCGCCGTTCGAGTTGGAAAGGGGCTCATTGCCCCGGAAGGAGGTGCCGGTGCCTGCTTGCGGGCATGCGTCGGAAAACTTGCTCGGGGCGCTGTCGTCGAACGTGGTGTCGATGTTCACCAGCGATCCGCAGTTGCGCTCCAGCAGCTTGGTTCGCGTGCCATAGGCCGAATAAAGGAAGATGTTGAGATCGCCTGTTCCGGCGTATTGCACCTGGACGGACGCGGTAACCTTCGTAACTTGCAGGGCCCTCGGAATCCAGATCCTGACAACGGAGACAACATTCCAGTCATCCGGATAAAGGGGTAGGGGCAATCCGCTGTATGTGTAGGTGACTGTCTGGGATTGAGCACCGGCCAACGTGGCAAATGCCAGAAGGGCCAAAACGCTTTTCTTCATAAACGGTATCTCCTCATTGCAAACATAGATTTCAGTGCGCCACCAACCCGGCCGCGCGGAATTGCGCGCAGACCAGGTCGACCAGTGCCTTCGGTGGCGGTTCAGTGTCCTGGAGCTTGTACTCCATGGCAAGCTGCTTCCACTTGTGCGCGCCCATCTGGTGGAAGGGCAGCACATCGACTCGCTCCACATTGCCGAGGCCCGCGGCGAACTCCGCGAGGTGCTCGACGTCCATCGGATGATCGGTCAGGCCCGGCACCAGGACGTAACGCAGCCAAATGGGCCGCTTCCGCGCCGCCAGGCGCCGCGCGAAGTCCAGCACGGGACCCACTTCGGCGCCGACGAGCTGCCGGTGCCGCTCCTCGTCCCAACACTTGATATCCAGAAGCACCAGGTCGATGGCTTTCAGGTCGTCGTCCGTGAGCCGGTCCCCAAGATGGCCGTTCGTGTCCAGCGCGGTGTGAATCCCCATCGATCGCGCCGCCGAGAACAGCTTCATCGCGAACTTATGCTGCATCAGCGGCTCGCCGCCGCTGATGGTGAGCCCGCCGCGCATCACCTTCAGCCCGTGCTGGTATTTGCGCAGTTGCTCCACGGCCCGCGTGACCGGCACCGGGATGCCGTTGGTGAGCGTCCAGGTATCGGGATTGTGGCAGTAGAGGCAGCGGAACTGGCAGCCCGTCAGCCACGCCACCACCCTCACGCCCGGGCCATCCACCGTCGAGCCGGTGGTGAACGAGTGCATGAAGCCGATATCGCCGGAGGCGACGGACGTCCGGACGTCCGTCTCCGGCACATGGCTGCCCAGATTCACCCGCAGCTCGAACGGGCTATTCGCCGTGAGCGGAACCTGCTGTTGCTTTTCCTGGATGCTCATAGTCAGGCGCCGTGAAAAGTACGGTTGATGACGTCCATCTGCTGCTCGCGGCTCAGCCGCACGAAATTCACCGCGTAGCCCGAGACGCGGATGGTCAGGTTCGGATATTTCTCCGGATGGTCCATCGCATCCAGCAGAGTCTCCCGGTTGAGCACGTTCACGTTCATGTGGTAGCCCGTGACACCGAAGAACGCGTCCAACATGCCGGTGAGGTTCTGTATCCGGTCATGCTCGGTTCGGCCAAGTCCTTGCGGCACCATCGTGGCCGTAAGAGAGATGCCGTCCGCGGCGTCGCGATACGGAATTTTTGCAACCGAAGCCGCCGAGGCGTGCAGCCCATGCTGATCGCGCCCGTGCATCGGGTTGGCGCCCGGGGCGAACGGCTCCCCGCGCTTGCGGCCGTCGGGCGTGTCGCCGGTGTTCTTGCCGTACACCACGTTCGATGTGATGGTAAGTACAGATTGCGTGTGCACGGCACCGCGATACGTCGGGTACTTCCTCAGCTTGCCCATGAACGTGCTCACCACCCAGGCGGCCAGGTGATCCACGCGGTTGTCATGGTTTCCGAACTGCGGATACTCGCCCTGTGCCTCGTACCCGATGATCAGTCCGCTGGTCTCGCGAGTCACCCGAACACGCGCGTGCTTGATGGCGGAGAGGCTGTCCGCCACCACCGAAAGCCCCGCGATGCCGAAGGCCATGGTCCGCAGCGGCGCGTAGTCGTGCAGCGCCATCTCGAGACGCTCGTAGGCGTACTTGTCGTGCATGTAGTGGATCACGTTCATCGCGTTCACGTACACGCCCGCCAGCCAGTTCATCATCCGGTCGAACCTGGCGATCACATCGTCGAACTCCAGATACTCGCCCTTCACCGGTCCATAGGCGGGACCGACCTGGTCGCCGCTGATTTCGTCCCGACCGCCGTTGATGGCGTACAGCAGGCATTTGGCGAGATTGGCGCGCGCTCCGAAGAACTGCATCTGCTTGCCCACGAGCATCGGAGATACGCAGCACGCGATCGCGCCGTCGTCTCCCCAACTGCGGCGCATGATTTCGTCGCTCTCGAATTGCAGCGCGCTGGTATCGATGGCGACCTTAGCGGCGAACCTCTTGAACGCCTCCGGCAACCGCGGCGAATACCAGATGGTCAGGTTCGGCTCCGGCGCGGGACCCAGGTTGTATAACGTCTGCAGATACCGGAAGCTGGTCTTGGTGACCAGCGGCCGCCCGTCGTCGCCGACGCCGGCGATCGATTCGGTTACCCAGGTCGGATCGCCGGCGAACAGCTCGTCGTACTCCGGCGTACGCAGGAACCGCACGATGCGCAGCTTGATGATGAAGTCGTCGATGATCTCCTGCGCCTGCTCCTCGGTCAGCACGCCAGCCGCCAGGTCGCGCTCGAAGTAGATATCCAGGAAGGTCGAAGTGCGGCCCAGGGACATCGCGGCCCCGTTCTGTTCTTTCACCGCGCCCAGGTAGCCGAAATACAGCCACTGCACTGCTTCCTTGGCCGTGCGGGCCGGAACCGAGATATCGAATCCATACCCGGCGGCCATCTCCTGGAGTTCCTTCAGCGCCCGCATCTGCTCGCTCAGCTCCTCGCGGTCGCGTATGATTGCGTCCGTCGACATCTCGTGATCGAGCGCGCGCCTTTCCCTCTGCTTCTGTTCGATCAGCCGCGTCACACCATACAACGCGACGCGCCGGTAGTCGCCGATAATGCGGCCCCGGCCGTAGGCGTCCGGCAAGCCGGTGAGAACGTGCGAGCTCCGGCAGCGCCGGATGTCGGCGGTATACGCGTCGAAGACCGCTTCGTTGTGCGTCTTGCGGTACTTGGTGAAGGTCTCCTGTACGAACGGATCGACCTTGTAACCATAAGCCTTCAATGCGCTGGCCACCATGCGGAAGCCGCCGTTCGGCATGATTGCGCGCTTCAGGGGCGCTTCCGTTTGCAGGCCGACGATCACCTCGTTCTCGCGGTCGATATAGCCGGGGGCGTGCGCCGTGATCGAGCCCGGAATCTGCGAGATGTCGAGCACGCCCTTCTTTCGTTCCTCCACGAAGAGCTCGTTCAGGCGGTCCCAGATCTTTTTGGTGCGCTGGGTTGCCGGTGCGAGGAACGTTTCATCTCCCTCGTACGGCTCATAGTTCTGCTGGATGAAGTCGCGGACGTTGATCTCGCTCTGCCAGAGTCCAGGCCGAAAGCCCGCCCATGACGCGGTGAGTCCTTCCTGTGCCATCGTTGTTGCCATAGTTCCCTCCTTCAAATCACGTTCATCGTGGATTGGATATGCCGAGCAGCCGGCCGGTGTGCTGCGCAATCATCAGTTCTTCGTCGGTGGGGATCACCCAGGCCGAGACTTTGCTCGATGAAAGGGAGATCCGCGGACCCCGCTTTCCATTGGCGGCCTCGTCCAGCTCGATGCCGAGCCAAGCCGACGCCCGGCAGATCCTCTGCCGGATGTCGGCGGAGTTCTCGCCGATCCCTGCCGTAAGCACGAGACCGTCGATTCCGCCCAGCGCCGCCGCCAGCGCGCCGATCTGTTTGGCGGCCTGATAGACGAAGTAGTCCACCGCCAGCCGGGCCGCGGGCTCGGCGCTCGTCAGCAGATCGCGCATATCGTTGCTGATCCCGGAGATTCCCAGCAGGCCCGATTTCTTATAGAGAATCGTCTCGACCTCTTTTGCGTTGAGCCCGAGATTCTGGAACAGGTAGAGCATCACTCCGGGATCGACCGCGCCGGGCCTGGTCCCCATGCAAAGACCATCCAGCGCCGTAAAGCCCAACGTGCTGTCCATGCTCTTGCCGTTCTTCATTGCGCACATGCTGGCGCCGCTGCCCAGGTGCGCAACAATGACCCGTCCCTTTGCGATCTCAGGCGCAATTTCGGGCAGCACCGATGCGATGTATTCGTACGACAGTCCATGAAATCCGTAGCGCTGCACGCCGCCGCGGCAGACGTCCCTGGGCAGCGGCACGATCTCCGCCACCGCCGGCTGGCCCCGATGGAAACTGGTATCGAAGCAGGCCACCTGCGGTACTCCAGGAAGACGCTCCGCGGCGGCTTCGATCGCCGCCAGGTTATACGGCTGGTGCAGCGGCGCCAGGGGGATCAGCCGATGGAGTTCAGCCAGCACCTCGGGTGTGATTACCACGGGGTTGGCGAAGCACGGCCCGCCGTGCACCACGCGATGTCCCACCGCCAGCACGCGCGCACCGCCATACTGCGACCGCAGCCATTCCGCCAGTGCATTGATCGCTTTCCGCCCGTCGCTGATGCCGGCGTCCAACTTTTGATCGTCCAGCGCGTGCCCCTCGGCGTCCTTGGCCTTGAGGCGCGGCGATGTGCCGATTCCTTCGATCTGCCCCTTCCCTTCCAGCCGCCACCACTCCGCCTCGGGACGCCGGTAGACGCAGAACTTCAGGCTGGAAGAACCGGCATTGAGAACCAGGCCGTAATCATCCATGGCTGGCCTCGTAAGCTTTCTGCCGCCGCGCGTGCGCCGCCAGCATCGCCACGCCGCAGCTCGCGATGCGCGACCGTACGCTGTCCGCGCGGCTGGTCAGGATGATCGGCACGCGCGCGCCCAGCACCAGGCCGGCGCTGTCGGCATTGGCGAGAAAACTGAGCTGTTTCGCCAGGATGTTCCCGGCTTCTAGATCCGGCGCCAGCAGAATGTCCGGATCGCCCGCCACCGCGGACCGGATTCCCTTGGTTTCCGCCGCCTGCCGGCTGATGGCGTTGTCGAACGCCAGCGGCCCGTCCAGAATTCCGCCCGTGATCTGCCCCCGTTCCGCCATCTTGCACAGCGCAGCCGCGTCCAGCGTGGCCGGCATCTTGGAGTTCACTGTCTCCACCGCCGCCAGGATCGCGACCTTCGGCTTCTCCAGCCCGAGCGAAACCGCCAGGTCGATCGCGTTCTGGCAGATGTCCACTTTGTCCTCCAGCGCCGGCGCGATGTTGATGGCGGCGTCGGTGACGATCAGAACCTTGTGGTAGGTGGGCACGTCCATGATGAATACGTGGCTGATGCGACGGCCCGTCCGTAGACCGGTCTCGCGAGCCACCACCGCGCCAAGAAGCTCGTCCGTGTGCAGGCTGCCCTTCATCAGCAGTTCGGCCTTGCCCTGCCGGACCAGTTCCACGGCTTTGGCAGCCGCCCCATGGCTGTGCGGCGCGTCGA
>Ga0335077_10006550_pt1 | contig 14389 bp, 13 predicted proteins | sample Lox_Sample_31_FD_207151 | JGI IMG/M metagenome (GOLD analysis project Ga0335077, IMG submission 207151) | Soil microbial communities from Loxahatchee National Wildlife Refuge, Florida, United States - Lox_Sample_3.1 | ecosystem: Environmental > Terrestrial > Soil > Wetlands | place: USA...
CTCGGCGAGGCGGCGGCTCTCCTCTGGGGAGTCGTTGAGGCCCGGGATGACGAGGTTCGTCACTTCCGTCCAGACCTTTCTCTCCCGCGCGAGCCACTCCAGGGTCTCGAGAACCGGGGCCAGGTGAGCGAGCGAGGCCTTCTGGTAGAAGCTCTCGGTGAACCCCTTCAGGTCGACGTTGGTGGCGTCCATGTGCTCGAAGATCTCTTCGCGCGCCTTCTCGTGGACGTAGCCGGCGGTCACGAAGACGGTCTTCACGCCGCGGCGGTGGGCCTCCCGCGCCACGTCGATGGCCCACTCCGCCCAAATCACCGGGTCGTTGTAGGTGAAGGCGATGGAGGGGCATCCGGCCTCGACCGCCAGGTCGACGACCTCGCTCGCGGAGTGGAGGCCCATGGCGCGCTCCGAGGCGCGGGCCTTGGAGATGTCCCAGTTCTGGCAGAACCGGCACCCCAGGTTGCACCCCACCGTTCCGAAGGAGAGGACCTGGGTCCCGGGGTAGAAGTGGTTGAGCGGCTTCTTCTCGATGGGGTCGGCGGCGAAGCCGGTGCTCCGGCCGTAGCCGAGCGTCACCATGGAGCCGCCCTGGTTCTGGCGGATGAAGCAGAAGCCCGCCTGGCCCTCCGAGAGGCGGCAGTCGCGCGGGCAGAGCGTGCAGCGCACTCGCCCGTCGCCCTCCACCTCGGCCCAGCGAGCGGGGTGCGGGGTCGCCTGCCGCGTTCGGGGGATCTGCTCGACCATCCTAGTGAAAGTCTAAGGCGCTTTCGCGCCGGCGCACCTCGCCCCGGTAGCCCGAGAAGGCCCGCACCGCACCCCGGTGGATGATCGTTCCCTGGAGGGCGACCTCGAAGGGGACCGTCGGCCCGCCCCGGTCGGCTCGGAAGAGCCGGTCCTCGGGCTGTAGCCTGCGCCCGAATTCGAGGAGCGCCGCCCCCGGCGCCGGGCGCTCGCCCCACAGGTCGAGCTGCGAGGGGCGGGTGAGCCCCGGGCCGAGGCGCTGCCAGCCGGCGTAGTAGGCGAGCTCGGCCGCTTCCTGGTAGCTCGGCGCGAAGACGAAGGGGTCCTCGCTGCAGCCCGGCGGGCTCCCGATGCCGGCGCAGGCCTCCCGGGCCGCCCGCTGGGCCTCCTCGCCGTAGGCGCGCCACCCCCGGAACCGCTCCACGAAGGGGGTGTCCGGCCGCACCAGCGTGGGCCTGCGGACCTCGACGGCGAAGGCCACGGCGACGGCGACGCCGAGGACGGCGGAAAAGACCACGAGCCCGCGGCGGAGGCCCCGGCCGAGGGCGGCGAGCGAGGCGCCGGCGGCGCCGGCGAGCGCCGGGTAGACGAGCGCTCCCCAGTTCGCCTCGACCGGACTCCTCGTGGCGGCGGCGAAGGTGACGAGCATGGGGAGGAAGGTGGCGGCGGCGACGCGCTTCGCCGCCGAGGTGCGGGCCCGCGCGAGGAAGGCCACGCCGAGGAGGAGGACCACCGGGCCCGGGCCGCCGAGGAGGCCGCCCGCGTAGTCGAGGACGCTTCGCAGGGTCACGGTGGAGGCGAACCCGTGCCAGAGCTGGTAGCGCACGGAGACGAAGTCGTGGGCGGCGTTCCAAAGGAGGTTCGGGAGGAAGAGGGCGACGGCGATCCCGGCCCCGAGCCACGGCCAGGGCGTCCGCAGCTCCTCGCGGAGGTCCGGATCCCACAGCACGAGGGCGAGCAGGGCGGGGGCGAGCAGGGCGGCCGTGAACTTGGACAAGAGGGCGAGCCCCACCGCGAGCCCGGCCCACAGCCACCCCCTCCCCCGGGCGCGGGCCACGAGCCAGGTGGCGGCCCCGTAGGCAGCCTCTACCGGTGCGTCCGGCAGGGCGAGCCCGCCGGTGAGCGTGAGGATGGGGCCGGTGGCGGCGAGGAGCGCGGCGAGGAGCGGAGCGCGCCGGTCGGCGGAGAGCTCCCGCGCGGTGAGGGCCGCGAAGACCACCGCGAGCACGCCGCAGAGGACGAAGGGGAGGCGGACGAGGAGCTCGCCCGGGCCCGCGCGGGTGGAGAGCCAGACGAGCCACGCCACCATGGGAGGATGGTCGAAGTAGCCGGTGGCGAGGTGGCGCGACCACAGCCAGTAGTAGGCCTCGTCGGCGTAGAGGTCGAGTCCGAGGAAGAGGAGGAGGCGCGCGGCTCCGGCGGCGAGCGCGATGCCCCAGACCCCCATCCATTCGCCCTCTCGCTCCGGCATGGCGGTGCATCGTACAGCGGGTCCGCCCCGGGATCAGGAATCGGGCGCCGGCGCCGCCTTTCCCCGGCGGCCCCACCGGCGGGGGCGCCGGGGCCTCTCTCGCCCCCCGAGGCAGCGAGAGGGGGACGAGACCCTTGCGGAGCGGTCCCGTACGGCCTAGGTATTGGCATTCCGCTCGGCCGGACGGGAGCACCGCGGTGACGTTCCGAGAAGCAATCGAGAAGCGCGTCCTCGTCTTCGACGGGGCCATGGGGACGCAGATCCAGGGCTTCGAGCTCAAGGCCTCGGACTTCGGCGGCAAGGAGGGCGCGAACGACCTCCTCACCCTCACCCGACCGGACCTCGTCGAGGCCATCCACGGCCGCTACCTCGCCGCCGGCTGCGACGTGGTGGAGACGAACACCTTCGGCTCGAACCGCCTGAAGCTCGACGAGTACGGCCTCGGGCACCGCACCTACGAGGTGAACTTCCGGGCCGCCATCCTGGCCCGGCGCGCGGCCGAGCGCTACTCCGCCGGGGATCGCCCCCGCTTCGTGGCCGGCTCCATGGGGCCGACGGGCATGCTCCCCTCCTCCTCGGACCCGGCACTCTCCAACATCACCGGGGACGCCCTGGAGAGGATCTTCGCCGAGCAGGCTCGCGGCCTCGTCGAAGGAGGCGCCGACGCCCTCATCATCGAGACTCAGCAGGACGTCCTCGAGCTCCGCGCGGCGGTGCTCGGGGCCGACGCTGCGCGCCGTGAGGCGGTGCGGGACGTCTTCGTCATCGCCCAGCCCACGCTCATCGACGCCTCCGGCCGCATGCTCCTCGGCACCGACATCGGCGCCGCCCTCGCCACCCTGGAGCGCCTCCCGGTCGACGCCATCGGCATCAACTGCTCCACGGGTCCGGCGGAGATGCGCGAGAGCGTCCGACTTCTCTGCCAGAAGTGCAGCCACTACGTGTCGGTGATGCCGAACGCCGGCCTCCCGGAGAACGTGGACGGCAAGGCCGTCTACCGGCTCGCCCCGGAGGCCCTGGCCGAGGCCCTGGCCGAGTTCGTCGGCGACCTGGGAGTGGACCTCGTGGGAGGCTGCTGCGGCACCACCCCGGAGCACATGCATCGGGTGGTGGAGCGACTCTCGCGGCTGCAGGCGCCGAGGCGCCGGCGCCCCCGGGCCGCCCCCGAGCTCTCCTCCGCCATGAAGGCGGTACCGCTCGACCTGGAGCCACGCCCCCTCATCGTGGGCGAGCGGGTGAACAGCCAGGGGAGCCGGAAGGTGAAGGAGCTGCTCCTCGCCGACGACTACGCGGGCCTGGTGCAGATCGCCCGCGGCCAGGTGGAGGGCGGAGCCCACGTCCTCGACGTCTGCACGGCGCTCAACGAGCGCGACGACGAGGCGGCGCAGATGCGCACGCTGGTTCGGCTCCTCGGCCAGAGCGTGGATGCGCCGCTCATGGTGGACTCCACCGAGGCGGACGTGGTGGAGAGCGCCCTCAAGGTGTACCCGGGGCGCTGCATCGTGAACTCGGTGAACCTGGAGAAAGGTGGGGAGCGGGTCCGCAAGGTGCTGCCGCTCGTACGCCGCTACGGCGCCGCGGTGGTGTGCATGACCATCGACGAGAAGGGGATGGCCCAGACCGCCGATCGCAAGGCCGAGATCGCCCGGCGCACCGTGGGGATCGCCCGGGAGCACGGCCTCGAGCCCGGACAGCTCGTCTTCGACGCCCTCACCTTCACGCTCGCCACCGGCGGCGCCGAGTACCGCCACAGCGCCATCGAGACCCTGGAGGGCATCCGCCGCATCAAGGGGGAGAACCCGGGGGTGTTCACGACGCTCGGCGTCTCCAACGTGAGCTTCGGCCTCGCCAAGCCGGTCCGCGAGGTGGTGAACTCCGTCTTCCTCTACCATGCGGTCCAGGCGGGCCTGGACCTCGCCATCGTCAACCCGAAGGACATCCGCCCCTACCCCCAGATCGCGGCCGAGGAGCGCGAGCTCGCCGAGGACCTGATCCTAGACCGGCGCGACGACGCGCTCGCCCGGCTCGTCGCCCACTTCGAGGGCCGGGCCCAGGGGGGCCCGGCGGCGCCCGCGGAGGGAGAGCTCGCCGGCCGGCCGGCCGAGGAGCGCATCCACCTGCAGATCCTCCACCGCAGGCCGGACGGCATCGAGGCCCTCATCGACGAGGCGCTCACCCGCCATCCGCCGGTCGAGGTGCTGAACGACGTGCTCCTCCCGGCCATGAAGGACGTGGGGGACCGGTTCGGCGCCGGCGAGCTCATCCTGCCCTTCGTCCTGCAGTCGGCGGAGGTGATGAAGCGGGCGGTCGCCTACCTGGAGCGGTTCCTCGCCCGGGTCGAGGGGACCACGAAGGGGACGGTGGTGCTCGCCACCGTCTACGGCGACGTCCACGACATCGGCAAGAACCTCGTGAAGACCATCCTCACCAACAACGGGTTCACGGTCCACGACCTCGGGAAGCAGGTCCCGGTCGCCACCGTCATCGAGAAGGCGGTGGAGACGAGCGCCGACGCCATCGGCCTCTCCGCCCTGCTCGTCTCCACCTCGAAGCAGATGCCCTACTGCGTCGAGGAACTCGCCCGGCGCAACCTCTCCACGCCGGTGATCGTCGGGGGGGCCGCCATCAACCGGCGCTTCGGGTACCGGAGCCATTTCCTCCAGGACGGGACCGCCTACGCCGGGGGCGTCTACTACGCGAGGGACGCCTTCGAGGGACTCGAGGTGGTGCAGGCGCTCGTCGATCCGGTCCGTCGCGACGCGCTGAAGCGCGACGTCCTCGAGAAGGCGCTGCGCGAGCGCGCCGCCCCGGCGTCCGGGCCGGCTCCGGCCGCCGGGCCGGCACGGCGCAGCGAGGTCCGGCCGGTCGAGAAGGCCCCGGTTCCTCCGTTCTGGGGGACGCGGGTCCTCCCCTCGGGGGCGGTGCCTCTCGCCGCCTTGTGGCCGCTCCTCGACCTCACCGAGCTCTTCAAGCTGCAGTGGGGGGTCCGCGTCAAGGGAGCGGAGTACGAGCGGATGATCCGCGAGGATTTCGGCCCGAGGCTCGCCTCCCTGCAGGCGGAGGCCCAGGCGAAGGGATGGCTCGCCCCCCGGGTGGTCTACGGCTACTTCCCCTGCCACGCCGAGGGCGACGACCTCGTGGTCCTCGACCCCGCCCGCCGACGGGAGGAGCTCGCCCGCTTCGCCTTCCCGCGCCAGCCCGACGAGCGCCACCTGTGCCTCGCCGACCACTTCCGCGCCGAGCCGGGCAGCGACGTGGTCGCCTTCCAGGTGGTGACCGTAGGGGACCAGTCCTCCCGCCTCGTCGACGATTTGCAGGCCCGCGGGGAGTACTCCGGCGCCCTCTACCTGCACGGACTCGCCGTGGAGACGGCGGAGGCGCTCGCCGAGTACTGGCACCGCCGGATCCGCGAGGAGCTCCTCCTCGCCGAGGGCCAGGGGAAGCGCTACTCCCCCGGTTACCCGAGCTGGCCCGAACTCGCCGACCAGACGAAGCTCTGGAAGCTCCTCGACCCGGAGCGCGCCATCGGGGTGTCGCTCACGAGCGCCCACCAGATGGTGCCGGAGCAGTCCACTTCCGCCATCGTGCTCCACCACCCCGAGGCGGTCTACTACGTGGTTCGGGGCGCGGGCGTCGCCACCGCCGCCTGACGGATCCTCCTCCCGGGCCTCGACGGCTCGACCGCGGGGAGGGATGCCGGAGGCCGCGGGATCAGGGGCGCGCCGTCGTCCCGGAGTGGGAGAAGGGGAGGTCGATGGTCCCGACGGGTCCTCCCACCGCCGCCACCCCCTTGAGCTCGTAGGGAACCTCCTTCCCGGAGAGGAGGAGGTTCAGGAGCCCAGGCAGCTCCTGGAAGCGGACGCGCGCCGGCAGGGAGACGGTGGCCCGCCCGCGGGCCGGCACCCGGGCTGGCTCGGAGAGATCGCCCTCCGCGACCGAGCGTCCCTCCACCGAGAGCTGCCAGCGCAGGCGCTCTACCGAGAGCTCGACGGAGTTCGGGTTCTCGACCTCGAGCCGGCAGAGGAGGGTCGCTCCCTCCGGGTCCACCTCGTTCACCTCGGCGGTCAAGAGCTCCACCCCCGGCCTCTCGAGGTGGGCCACGCAGGCGGCCTGTGCCGCGGCGACGAGCAGGAGGGCGGGGCGGGCTCTCATGCCCGGTCTCTACTGCACCCGCAAGGATGGTGCCAGGCAGCGTTTCTCTGGACAGGGGGCGACCCCAGCCTCAAAATGCGGGGAGGTGAAGACCGTGATCCCAGCCCCCATCTCCCGCGAAGAGTTCGACGACAAGAACCGCCGTCTCCTCGCCGGAGACCGCTGGCTCGGCGAAGAGGACATCAAGGCCTGGGAGGCGGCGCGCGACTGGCTCGTCGACCAGCTCACCCAGGACGACGGGGGCCTGGTGCGCCGGCGCTTCCCGCGCCTGCGGCTCGAGCTTCCCGCGCACATCGCCGGCGTGGGGCGCGCGGTGACCGCCGACATCGGCTTCTCGGGTGTCCGCCTCGCGGCCTCGGTTCCCCTCGTGTCCCTGAAGGAGGGGGACGAGGCGAGCGTGCGCCTCTCCCTGTTCGGCCGCTCCATCTACGTGCTCGGGCGGGTGCGGTGGCTCGAACCGCAGCGCCTGGGCGTGGCGCTCGACTCCGTGCACCCCGCGGACGAGCGGGCGCTCCAGGCTGCCGTCCTCGCCGGGTACCTCGACCGGTTCGCGGCTTCGTAGGACCTTTTCCACAAGCTGTCCACGCCCCGACGGGCGGAATTCCACCGGACAATCCGACTTGTCCACCTTCCATCTACGGTGAACCCGTCGGAGGGTGCTGCTAGCATCCGCGGCGCGATGGGAGAGCCGTTGGCGCTTCGGGGGGCACGCGACCTCCCTCACAACCTCGAGGCGGAGCAGGCGGTGCTGGGCGCCGTGATGCTGGACGAGACGGCCCTCGACCAGGTGGCCGCGCTCGTGCACCCGGACGACTTCTACTCCCTGGCGCACCAGCACATCTACGCGGCCTTCCGGGAGCTCGCGCTGGAAGCGCGGAAGATCGACGCGGTGATGGTGCAGCAGCGCCTGGACGCGAAGGGTCTGCTCGGCGCCCAGGTGCCCCGGGATCTCCCCTTCGTGCTCTCCGCCGGGGTGGGCACCGCCGCCCACGTGAAGCACTACGCCGAGGTGGTGAGCGAGCTCTCCCGCCTGCGCCGGATGATGCTCACGGCCCAGCGGGTGGTGGAGCGCGGCTACGAGGCCGGGTCGCGGGTGCGCGAATTCCTCGAGGAGGCCCAGCAGGACGTCTTCACGGCTGGCCAGGGGACCTCTCTCGAGACCATGAAGCCGTTCTCCGAGGCCATGGCCATGGCCCTCGACCGGCTCGAGGCCATCCACAAGCGCGCCCAGGAAGGTCTCTCCCCCGTCACCGGAGTCCCCACCGGGCTTCCCTGGCTCGACGACCAGATGCTCGGCCTCCAGCCCGGCGCGCTCTGCATCGTGGCGGCGCGCCCCTCGGTGGGCAAGACCGCGCTGGCGCTCAACATCGCGAGCCACGCCGCCACTCGCTCCGCCAAGAAGGTGGTGTTCTTCTCGCTGGAGATGCCGTCGGACCAGCTCGCCCTGCGCATGCTGGCGAGCGAGGCCAAGCTCGACTCGGAGCGGCTGGGGAAGGGAAAGCTCGCGCGCCACGACTGGGACCGCATCATGGTCCAGGGCGACAAGCTCATGGGCTCGCCCATCTGGTTCGACGACACCTTCGCGCTCTCCCCCGTCGAGCTCCGCTCGAAGTGCCGCAAGCTGAAGCGGGAGTCGGGTCTCGACCTCGTCATCATCGACTACCTGCAGCTCATGCACGCTCCGTCCGAGCGGTCCAGCCAGTCGCGCGAGCAGGAGATCGCCACCATCAGCCGCTCGCTCAAGGCGCTCGCCAAGGAGCTCTCGGTACCGGTGCTGGCGCTCTCTCAGCTCAACCGGGCCGTGGAGAAGCGCAAGGGGGAGCGGCCCATGCTCGCCGACCTCCGCGAGTCGGGGGCCATCGAGCAGGACGCGGACGTGGTCATGTTCCTCCACCGGCCCGAGTCCGCGGACGGGGAGGCCGGGCCGCAGCTGAACGCCGAGGTCCAGGACGTGGAGCTCATCCTGGCGAAGCACCGCCAGGGGCCGACCGGCCTCGTCTCGCTCGTCTTCTTCAAGAAGCACACCTTCTTCGCGGAGCGGAAGCGCGACGCGTAGCCCGGCCGGGCCCGCTGTCGGCGAGCCGCGGTCACCCGCGCTCGCCGGGCGCGCCCAGGGTCCGGTCCAGGTAGAGCTCCACCACCCGCTTGGCACGGCGCACCGCCTCCTCGAGGGGGATGCCGCCGGCGAGGAGCCCGGCCACGGCGCTCGCCAGGCGGCACCCGGTCCCGCGCGCCGTCCCCGGACGGCGGGTGCCTTCGATGCGGATCACGCGGCGACCCCGCACCAGGACGTCGACGGGCGGGCCGTTCCGGTGGCCTCCCTTCACGAGGACCGCACGCGAGGGGAGCTCCCGGGCCGCCCGCACGGCCTCCTCCTCCGAGCCCAGGGAGCGGCCGGCCAGGAGCTCGAGCTCCGGCCAGTTCGGGGTCGCGAGCGTCGCCCGCTCGAGGAGCGGCTGTAGCGCGCGGCCCGCGGAGCGGCGGCCGGCGTCGAAGAGGGCGAGGCCCGAGGAGGCGCGCAGCACCGGGTCTACGACGAGCGGCAGGCGGGAGAGGGGCGGGCGGGAGAGCCAGCGGGCGAGCGCGGCCGCGTGGGCGGCGGTGCCGAGCATCCCGGTCTTGGCGGCGCGCGGCCGCTCCCGGGCTCCGTCGAGGAGGGATCGGAGCTGGGCCGAGAGGGTGGCGAGCGCCACTGGCTCTGCGGAGCGGGCGCCGCGAGGCCCCTGGGCGGTGAGGGCCGTCGCCATGCCCCAGCCGGAAGCTCCCACCGCGGAGAGCGCCTCCAGGTCGGCGAAGAGCCCGGCGCCCCCGGTCGGATCGAGGCCCCCGAAGAGGAGCACCCGCGGTCCGCTCACCGGCGTCCCCGGGCCGCCTCCACGAGGCCGCGGTAGATGCCGAGGTGGCGGGGCTCGTGGCGAGCGACGGCCTCCGGGTGCCACTGCACCCCGAGGGCGAACGGTGCCCCGGCGAGCTCCACGGCTTCCACCACCCCGTCCGGCGCCCGGCCGCAGACGCGGAGCTCCGCGCCGGCGCGGCGCACCGCCTGGTGGTGGGTGCTGTTCACGGGGAGCGGGAACGGCCCGACGAGCCGCGCCAGGAGGGAGCCTTCCGAGACCTCCACCTCGTGGCTGGGGACGTCCTTCGGCGCGGGCTGCTCGTGGCAGACCCCGAGGTCCTCGGGGAGGTGCTGGTACAGGGAACCGCCCCGGACCACGTTCAAGAGCTGCATTCCCCCGCACACGCCGAGGAGCGGGAGCCCACGTGCGAGCGCCGCGGCGGTGACCGCCCACTCGAACTCGGTGCGGGCGGCCCGCGCCGGGCCGCAGCTCTCCCGGCGCTCCTCCCCGTAGCTCTCCGGCGGCAGGTCGAAGGCGCCCCCGGTCACGAGCAGTCCGTCGCAGAGGGCGAGGTAGTCTTCGACGTCCCCGCGGTAGGGGAGCGCGAGGGCGAGCCCGCCCGCCTCCGCGACCGCATCGGCGTAGGCCCGGGCGATCTCGTAGCGCCCCCTCCCCTCGTCGAGGTCGAGCGGGATCCCGATGCGCGGGCGGGTCACGCGCGGCGCTCCTCGGCCCCGGCGGCGAGGCGGGCCGCGATCGCCCGGGCCCGCTCCCCCACGTCCCCGCGGGCGAAGAGGTCCTCGACCACGGCAGCGGCGGCGGCGCCGGCCCGGGCCACCTCGGCCGCGGTCTCCAGGGTGATGCCGCCGATGGCGACGACCGGCGCCGGGAGGGACTCGGCCACCTGCCGGAGCGCCTCCAGGCCGCGCGGCGGGACCGCGATCTCCTTCGTGCGGGTGGCGAACACGGGGCCGAAGCCGACGTGGTCCGCTCCCTCGGAAAGGGCGCGCCGCGCGTCCTCCAGGGTGCGGCAGGAGCGGCCCACCAGGAGCCCCTCTCCGACGAGGCGGCGGGCCTCGGCGGGCGGCAGGTCGAGGTCGCCCACGTGCACCCCGTCGGCCCCGGCCAGGAGGGCGAGGTCGGCGCGGTCGTTCACGATGACGAGGGCCCGGCCCCGGGCGAGGCCAAAGACGCGCCTCGCCACCTCGAGGACCTCCCTGGCCGAGGCCCTCTTCATCCGCACCTGCACCACCGCCGCGCCCCCGCCCACGGCGGCGGCGGCGCGGCCGACGGGGTCCTCGTCGCCGACGATGGCGTAGAGGCCGCGCAGGCGGGTGAGGCGGGCGGCGCGCTCGGGCGAGGGGCTCTCCACGGGGAAACGTTCGCACGCGCTTGACGCCCTCGCAAGCCGGGCATATTTTCCCGCCTCCCCGAACCCGCGAAGTCAGGAAGTGCTCATGGCCGATACGCTGGAGAACAAGGTCGTCGATCGCCGCGTGGTGACGCGGTACCTGCGCAAGGGCCTGCTCGACGAGAAGGACTACGAGCAGTACCTGAAGAAGCTGCCGGATGTGGCCGAGCAGGCCGTGCCGATCGAGTCCGAGATCGAGCACGTGGATACGGACGCGGACGACGAGTAGCCGTGAAGCTCGCCCCGCTCGGGGCCCTGGTGGCCGCCCTGGCCCCGGTCCTGGCCGCGGGGCAGGGTCTCTTGCCGCGAGCCACCCCCCGTCCGGCCGCGGAGCGCCGCACCCCCGTCGTCGCCGCCGTGGAGCGATCCCGGGGCGCGGTGGTGAACGTGGCCACCGAGGAGAAGGTGCGGGTGCGCGTCGGATCGCAGTCCGGCGACATGACCCAGCTCCTCTTCGACGAGTTCTTCGGCCACCCGAGGACGCGGCAGGGCTACGCGGTCACCTCCCTCGGCAGCGGGATCATCGTCTCCCCGGACGGCTACGTCCTCACGAACGCCCACGTGGTGGAGCGGGGCAGCGAGGGGAAGGGGCGTCTGCGGGTGCAGCTCCTCGACGGGCGCGAGCTCGGCGCCCGCCTGCTGGGGATGGATTCGGCCACGGACCTGGCCGTCTTGCGGGTGGAGACAGGGGAGAAGCTCCCCTTCCTCCCGGCGGGGCGCTCGGACGACCTCATGATCGGCGAGACCGTCATCGCCATCGGGAACCCCTTCGGCCTCTCGCACACCGTGACCACCGGGGTGGTCTCGGCGCTGCACCGCAGGGTGACGAGCGGGGAGAAGTCGCTCTTCGACACCGTCCAGACCGACGCCTCCATCAATCCGGGAAACTCTGGGGGCCCGCTCGTGAACATCCTCGGCCAGCTGGTGGGGGTGAACACCGCCATCCTCGGCGACCGGAACGCCGGCATCGGCTTCGCCATCCCCATCGACCGGGCCCTGCGGGTGGCCGAGGACCTCATCCGCCACGGGGAGGTGAGGGAGGCCTGGCTGGGCCTTTCGGTCGCCGACGAGCCCGTGAAGAGCGACCTCATCGGCGACGATCGCGTCCGCGTCCTCGTCACCGCGGTGACCGGGGGCTCCCCCGCCTCCCAGGCCGGGGTGAAGAAGGGAGACGTCGTCGAGGCGGTGGGGGACCAGCCGGTGGAGAGCGCGCAGGAATATCGCTTCCGCATCCGGGACGTCTCCCCCGGGGGAACGGCACGGCTGCAGCTCAGCCGCAGCGGGAGCCGGCTGTCGCTCTCGGTCACCACCGTCGAGCTCTCCGGGGAACGGGTCGAGGCGCTGGTGACGGACCGCACCGGCATCCAGGTGCGGGAGGACAAGGGGCGGGGAGGGCCGAGCGTGGTGGTGCGGTCCGTGCGGAGGGACAGCCCCGCCTCGGAGGCCGGCCTGCAGGCCGGCGACTGGATCCGCGAGGTGAACGCCCGGGAGGTGGCCACGCTCTCGGACTGGCACCGCGCCATTTCCCGGGCGCACCGCTCCGGGAAGCTCGTCCTGCTCGTGCAGCGGGGCTACGCGGCCGAGCGCGTCACCTTCGACGTGAACTAGGATAGCGCCATGATCGGCAGAGAGCTCCCGGCGAGCATCGACTTCAGCACCTTCGTCCTCTCCCTCGGGTCCTCGGCGCTCGTGCACCTCGGGGACATGGCGCACCCGGAGGCCCAGCAGGAACAGGAGAACCTGGCGCTCGCCCGGCAGACCATCGACATCCTGGCGATGCTCGAGGAGAAGACCCGCGGCAACCTGACCCCGGAGGAGTCCCGGTTCCTCCTCGACCTGCTCGCCGAGCTTCGGCTGCGCTTCGTGGAGCGCCAGAGCGGGCGCGGCGGCGCCGGGCCCGGCTAGAGCCCGGCCTCCACCATGCTCTCCGCCAGCCGGCGGATGAGCTCCCGGCGGAGCACCCGCCGGGTGCGGGAGAGCGCGTCCGGATCGGCGGCCGGGGCCTCGGTCCGCCTCGCTGCGGCCTGGACGACCCAGGCGATGCGGCGGGCGTCGAGCTTCGCCTGGCCCCGGCGCGGCCGCTTGAGGAAGAACCCGATGCCGCGCTGGGCGAGGACGCGGTGCAGCGAGCGCCGCGCCTCGGAGGTCAGTGTCAGGTCGACGACGTTGGGCACCAGGCCATCTCTAGGAGAGATCCGGCCGCCGATCCAATTTCCGGCCGGCGGTTCCTAGAGGGCCACCTGGCGCGGGAGGAGCTCGGCGAACCGTCGCGCCCGCTCCCCGGGATCGGCGAGGTGCGGCAAGGAGGCGAGCACGCGCACCCCGGTGAGCCGCTCGATCTCCCCGGCATTGTAGGGCTCGGAGGGATCGGCGTCGGCTGTAGGTCTGTTGAGCACCACGCCCCGGACCTCCAGGCCCCGGACGCGCAGGGTCTCGCAGGTGAGCGCGGTGTGGTTCACGGTCCCGAGGCCGGCCCGGGCCACCACTAGCACCGGCATCCCCAGAGCCCAGGCCAGGTCCAGGTAGGTCCTCGTCTCGGTGAGAGGGACGAGGAGTCCTCCCGACCCCTCCACCAGCACCGCGGCGTGGCGCCGGGAGAGCTCGCGGGCGCATCCGAGGACGTGGTCGAAGGAGACCGACCGCCCCTCCAGGCGGGCCGCCACCGCCGGGGCGAGCGGGGCCGCGAACGAGTAGGGGCAGACGAGCTCTGGCGGGTCCCCGCCGCCGGAGGCGGCGTGGATGCGCCCGGCGTCGCTCTCCGCCTCCGAGCCCCCTCCGGACTGGGCCGGCTTCATGCCACCCACGTCGAGACCCCGGGCGCGCCAGCCGGCGACGAGGGCCACCGACACCTCCGTCTTTCCCACCCCGGTGTCGGTGGCGGTGACGAATAGGCCCCTCACGAGAGCCTCTCCGCGGCGGCCTCGATGGACTCCCGGGTGATGCGGGCGAGCCGGGCGAGCTCGTCGTCCCCGATGGCGAGCGGGGGCATGAGCACCACCACGTTCCCGAGCGGCCGGAGGATGGCGCCCCGCCGGCGCGCCTCCAGGATCACCTGGTGCCCGGCGCGGGCCTCGTAGGGGTACTCCTCCTTCGTGCGCCGGTCCCGCACGAGCTCGATGCCCACCATGAGCCCGCGCTGCCGGATCTCGCCCACCTTCGGGTGCGCGGCGAGCGGCGCGAGCTCCCGGGCGAGGAGCGCCGCCTTCCCGGGCACGGCGGCGAGGACGCCGCCCTCGGTGAGGAGCCGCAGGCTCGCCACCGCCGCCGCACAGGCGAGCGGGTTCCCGGTGTAGGTGTGGCCGTGGAAGAAGGTGCGCTTCGACCCGAAGGGCCCGAGGAAGGACTCGAAGACGGGCTCGCTCACCAGGGTGGCGGCGAGGGGGAGGTAGCCCCCGGTGAGCCCCTTCGCCACGGTGAGGATGTCGGGGCGCACGCCCTCCTGCTCCACCGCGAAGAGGGTGCCGGTGCGTCCGAACCCGGTCGCGACCTCGTCGCAGACGAGGAGCGCGCCGTGCCGGTCGCAGAGCTCGCGCATGCGCCGCAGGTAGCCGGGCGGCTGGGCGATCATGCCGTCCGCCCCCTGCATGACGGGCTCGATCACGAGCGCGGCGATGCGCCCGGGGGCGGCCTCGAAGGCTCGCTCCACCTCGTCCGCGCAGGCCATCTCGCAGGAGGGCCAGGTCCGCCCGAGCGGGCACCGGTAGCAGTAGGGCTGCGGCGCCTGCCGGACCGGGAAGAGGAGCGGCTTGAAGATGCGGTGGAAGAGGTCGATGCCGCCGA
>Ga0335077_10006551_pt1 | contig 14388 bp, 11 predicted proteins | sample Lox_Sample_31_FD_207151 | JGI IMG/M metagenome (GOLD analysis project Ga0335077, IMG submission 207151) | Soil microbial communities from Loxahatchee National Wildlife Refuge, Florida, United States - Lox_Sample_3.1 | ecosystem: Environmental > Terrestrial > Soil > Wetlands | place: USA...
CGCTCGTGATCCCGGCCGGTGTCTAACCCGAAGTTCCCCCAAGCCGATTGGCTGACGCGTTTGACCAGGTGGTAGAACCCTTGATCGCAGGAATTACATGACTATGTAGTCATGGTTTGAGACTGTATTACCTGGTCAGCGCCTATGTCAGTTTCCCACTGGGGGGAACTAGGTCTAACGAAAAGATTACAAGCCCCTTACCCGCCGTTACCGGTGGCGCTGGTTTCCGGCGGACGGAGGGCCTCGCGGCCCGGCCCCGGCGTCCGTCCTGCCCGTCCCGGCGTCCGTCCTGCCCGTCCCGGCGCCCGCGTCCTCCCGCTCGCTCGCTGTATGCGCCCCCGCCCGGCGGGTACATCCGCTCACCGGGACCGTCCCGGAGCGCGGGCAATACGGCCCGGCGGCCGCCGCCCCGCCAGGAGGTTGTGGCCCGTATAGAGGCAGATGCCCGGTTTACGGCGGAAACCGATAGGTCGGCCGGAATAAACGTAGATGCGCAACCAGAGCCGGGTGCCTGGAAGAGTTCCGTAAGCAAGGAGCTTGCCGGTTTGGCAGATCTGCCACAGTCGGGGGCGATATAACAGGCGAGGAGGCGGGGTAGGGCGAAGGAGGAACGTGCTCGCGTATCGCTGTGCTCCGGCCCGTTCGCGGGTTCCCCGGGCCTGGAGGATCTGCCCCGCCCGGCCGGCCGCCCCGAAGCCGGGACCGCCCCGGGATCACCACCGCCTCAGCCTCGTGAGCGCGCAGCCGGCGAGACCCGCCCGGCCTGCGCCGGGCTCGCGCGTGCCCGCACGGCTACGAAATCGTTCATATACCATTTCGCAGTCAAAGCGTTATTGCCGCTGATATAGTCGCACTCCACGGCATCCGTACAAGAGATAACAGCCAGCGTTCCGGCGCAGCAATTGGCTTTCTCTCGTCAATCACGATCGCAGGAGGATAAGCGTGCCAACGACCGCCGGCCGTTCACGCGGCCGTCAGGGTGTTCGTTCGGGGACGCAGGGAGCGGTTGGCGAGCACATGTCGAAGATCATGACGGCACTGGCCACCGGCACCGTCGTGATCGTCTTCGCTCTGGTCCTGACCAAGCCGGGGCGGGACATTGATGCTGCTACGCAGCATTTCATGCTGTTCTACGCCGGGGTCTTCGCGCTCATCGGGCTGACCGCGTCGGTGGGCGTCGGCCTGGTGGCGACGGACCGGATCGTCATGACCCCGGGACACCGGGTGATGGCCCAGGCCGTGCACCGGGCCGTCTCCTTCGGCGCGCTGGCCTTCCTGGTCATCCACATCGTGACGGAGATTCTCGCGCAGCGATCGCATGTAATCGATGCGTTCATCCCCTTCTTGTCGCCGTACCGGACTTTTTACATCGGGCTCGGCGCGATCGCGTCAGACCTCATTCTGCTAATTGTCGTGACGAGCATCTTCCGCAGGCGGTTCACCGCGCACGGCAAGGCGTGGCGCTGGCGGGCTATCCACTACAGCTCCTACCTGGCGTTCGTGTTCGCGGTCCTGCACGGGCTGCTCGGCGGCCGGCCGGCCAAGCCGTACGTGGACTGGAGCTACGGGTTCGCGATCGCCCTGACGGCGCTGGCCGTCATGGTCAGGTTCCTGGCTATTTCGCTGCGGGAAAAGGACAAGGTGAGCGCACCCCCCGGCGCCGACCGGGCCGCCGGCGGGCTGGGCTACTCGGGGACGTCACCACTGCGTGCCGCGGCGCTGAGCATGGCCCAGGCCCAGCTGAGCGGGACCATCCAGATGCTGCCCACCGCCGCCGGGACGCCGCAGGGCGCCGGCTACGGCAGCCCGGCCTGGGCCGCGCTTCCGCCCGCGCCCGACTGGGCGAGGTCGTCCGGTCCGCTGCCCGCACTGAGCGCGGCACCCGCCGGCCCCGCGTTCATGCCGCTGGGCGCGCCCGTGTCCGGCGACGCGGGCACCGGGGGCTACCCGTATCCCGCCGCGTCCGGTAGGCAGCCCCGCTACGAGCCGGAGTACGACGGCCCGCCGCGCTTCGAGGGAGCACCGAGGACACACGTGCCCCAGGACGATCTGTCGACGTACCCGTACGCCCCGCCGAACCCTCAGCAGGGGCGCGGTGACCTTGGCCGCGGCCCGCTGCCCACGGGCCCGGTGCCCCGTGCGGACTTCAGCCTCCCACCGCGTGCGGACTCCGGCCCGATGCCCCGGGTTGACACGGGATCCATGCCGCGGCCCGGTTCCGGCCCGATGCCCCGGTTCGACCCCGGCCCCATGCCCAGGCCCGGGACCGGCCCGATGCCGCGTGCCGATTCCGGTCCCATGCCCCGGCCAGGTCCGGCGCCGCGCGCGATGCCCCGCCCTGGGACGGGCCCGATGCCCCGCACCGACACCAGTCCGATGCCCCGGATCGACACCGGCCCCCTGCCCAGGCTCGGAACAGGTCCGATGCCGCGTGCGGACTCCGGTCCCCTGCCCAGGCTCGGAACAGGTCCGATGCCGCGTGCGGACTCCGGTCCCCTGCCGCGGCTGGGAACCGGTCCCCTGCCTCGGGCCGACTCCGGTCCCCTGCCCAGGCTCGGAACCGGTCCCCTGCCTCGGGCCGACTCCGGTCCGATGCCCCGGCTCGGATCAGGTCCGATGCACCCCGGGGACTCCGGCCCGGTTCCGCGGCCCGGGACCAGCCCGGCGCCTGGCCCAGGCACGGGTCCGAATCCCCCGCTCTCCGCCGGGCCCTGGCCGCGTTCCGGGGCTGCGCCCCGGCTGGCTCCCGGCTCAATGCCGAACCCTGACTCGCCGCACGGGCCCCGCACCGGCTTCATGCCCGCGACGGCCACTCGCCGGTCACGCAGGACGCATGCGGCTGATCCCAGGAACCGCGACACCGCCGGGCGCGCTGGAGGCGACGAGTGGAGATGAGTCAGGTCGAGGGCCTTGACGCGCCCGCGATCATGAGGATCGGGGCGGCTCGGCTGACCGCCGGGCTGGATCGGATGCCGCGACTCGATCTGGATGCCCACCGCGAAATCTTCGGTCCGCTGCCCAGGCTTTCCATCGAGGAACTGATCTCGATGGCCGAACAGGTCGATCTGCGCGGCCAGGGCGGCGCGGCGTTTCCCTTCGCGCGCAAGCTGAGGGCGGTGGTTCAGTCCGCCGAGGCCAGCGACAGCCCCACGATCGTGGTCGTCAACGCCACCGAGGGTGAGCCGGGCAGTGTCAAAGACAAGATGCTCATGATCCGCTCGCCGTACCTCATCCTCAGCGGAGCGGCTCTCGTGGCCGAAGCCCTGGACGCCGACGAGATCATCGTCGGCGTGGCGGGCAACGAGCTGGCCAACCGATCGATAGAGGCTGCTGTCGCGGCCGAGCCTGGCCTGCGCAAGATGGTCAGGGTGGTGCAGGTGCCGGACCGGTTCATCTCCGGCGAATCGGGTGCCCTGATCCGGGGCATCAACGGCAAGCGGCCGGTCCCGCCCGGGACGAAGGTCCTGGCCAGCGACTCCGGTGTCGACGACCTGCCCACGCTGCTCTCGAACGCGTCTACATTCGCCCAGCTCGCCGTGCTCGCCCTGCTCGGACCGGAGCGGTTTGCCGCGGTCGGAACCGCCGAAGAGCCCGGCACCATCCTGCTCAGCGTCGGTGGTTCCGCCGCGCATCCCGCCGTGGTCGAGGTACCGGTCGGCCTGCCGCTGGCAGCGGTTCTGGATATCTGCCAGGCTCCCGCCGGCGACGGCGTCCTGGTCGGCGGCTACCATGGCATGTGGCTTCCGGCCGAGACGGCCTACGCCGTGCCGGTCTCGCGCGAGGGGCTGGCCGCCGTCGGCGGCACCCTCGGCTCCGGCATCGTCCTGCCCCTGGGTGACGGAACCTGCCCGCTGGGTGAAGTATCACGGATAGCCAGTTACCTGGCCGGTGAGTCAGCGGGCCAGTGCGGTCCGTGCAAGGTCGGCCTGCCCGCCATCGCGCGGGCCCTGGCGGCACTGGTGGACGGATCGGGCGGAATCGAGGCGCTCGACGTGGCCAGGCGGTCCGCGGCCGGGGTGACCGGACGTGGTGCGTGCGCGCATCCCGACGGCGTGACCAGGTTCGTGCTTTCGGCGCTGGACGTGTTCACCGAAGACCTCGCCGCTCACGTCTTCCACTCGTCCTGCGGCCGCCCCGTCCGCGGCATCCTGCCGCTGCCGACCGGCCCCGAGGAGACAGGGCGGCAGCGGCTCGTGGTGGACTGGACGCGCTGCCACGGCCACGGGCTGTGCGCTCACCTGGTACCGGAAATCGTCCACCTGGACGCCCAGGGCTACCCGGTCATCCTCAACATCCCGGTCCCCGCCTGGCTGGAGAAGGACGCTCAGCAGGCGGTGCACATGTGCCCGGCGCTGGCCCTGCGCCTCAGCCAGTCGACGCTGATACCCACCCGTTCGGTGCCGGTGACCATCCCGGCACCGACCCTGCGTACCAGGCTGGTCGGCGGCGCCAGCGGCACCCGCCGGCAGATCACCGCCGGATAGCGGGGTCAGTCATTCCGCAGGGTTAGGACCTGGCACCCTGGGCGCACCACCGGGCCACGCTCGGGCTGACTGAGTACCCAGGGCCACCTGCCTGATGAACCTCACGAGGGCGGCACGACAGAGGCCACTGCCGGAGACCGGCCAGTGGCCTGCGGTTCTGGGTCGGGGTGGCCGGATTTGAACCGGCGGCCTCTTCGTCCCGAACGAAGCGCGCTGCCAAGCTGCGCTACACCCCGCCGCTCGCCCAACGTGGATGCCGGGCGAACTTTCGACAGTCTAGCGGAAACGCCGGGCCGCTCGGGCCCGGCTGAGCACCTGAACCGCCCGGGTGGAGGCAGCCTGGTCCGGTTCAGCTGGAATCGCGTGACACGCTGAAATCGTGTGACACCTTGGAGTCGCGTGGGACCATGGAGTCGCGTGAGATCAGGGTGAGCAGGCTGGCTTCGGGGCGGCAGGCGAACCTGGCCGGAGCCCAGGGCGACGTGCCCAGCCCGGCTGATACGTGCAGCCAGGCCTGGCCGTCGGCCGGATAGCGGTGCAGCCCGCGGGCTCGCTTCCGGTCGATCCCGCAGTTGGTGACCAAGGTGCCGTACCACGGCAGGCACAGCTGGCCGCCGTGGGTATGCCCGGCCAGGAGCAGGTCGTAGCCGTCGGCCGCGAACTGGTCGAGCAACTGCGGTTCGGGTGAGTGCATGACGCCGACGCGAAGGTCGGCACCAGCCTCGGCCCGCCCCGCCACCTGCGCGTAACGATCCCGCTTGATGTGCGAGTCATGGACCCCGGCCACCGCGATGTCAAGGCCGCCGACGGTCAGGTGGCCCCGCTGGTTGTTCAGATCCAGCCAGCCGGCCGCGGTCATGCCGTCCCGGAGCTTCTCCCAGGGCAGGTCGGGTTCCTTCTTCCGGCACCGGCGGGAACTCGGCCCCAGCAGGTAGCGCGCCGGATTGAACGGCTCGGGTGCGTACAGGTCATTGGAGCCCAGCACGAAGACTCCGGGCCGGTCGAGCAGCGGACCCAGCGAGTCGAGGAAAACCCGGACCGACTGCGGGTGCGCGATGGAGTCCCCCGTGTTCACGACCAGATGCGGGTCGAGGTCGTCCAGTGACCGGATCCAGGACTGCAAGCGCCTCCGGCCCGGCGTGAGGTGAGTATCGGAGATGTGCAGCACGCGCAGCGGCCCGGTGCCGGGCGGCAACACGGGGATCTCGAACCTGCGCAGGGCGAACCAGTTCCGCTCCACTACCCCGGCATAGCCGAGGGCGGCGAGGCCGGCAGCGGCGGTGACCGGGACAAGGGTTGGCAAGCGCACGCACCTATGGTGCCATGACCGCGGGTGTGCACCGACCCACGTGTGATCCGGCGCTGCTTCCTAGGATGGGCTTCGTGGCTGAACTCAAGGAGCGGCTCCGCGCGGACCTGAACGCCGCGATGCGGGCGCGTGACCAGGTGCGGATGCGTACCCTGCGGATGGCGCTCACCTCCATCACCAACGAAGAGGTCGCCGGTGCCTCAGCCCGCGACCTCACCGACGATGAGATCGTCAGGGTCCTCATCCGTGAGGCGAGGAAGCGGCGGGAAGCTGCGGAGGCGTTCAGCGCCGCCGGGCGCAGCGACCAGGCCGCAGCCGAGCGCGCGGAGGGAGATGTCCTGGCCGGCTACCTGCCGGCGCAGCTCAGCGACGACGAACTCGCCGTCCTGGTGGACGCGGCGATCGCCGAGACGGGAGCCAGCGGCATGGCGGGCATGGGCCAGGTGATGAAGACGGTGACGCCCAGGGTCGCGGGCCGGGCCGACGGCGCCCGCGTCGCCGCCGAGGTCCGCCGCCGCCTGTCCGGCTGACCGCCCGCAGGGACAGCCGCGGGTCAGGCGGGAAGCCGCCGCGCGGGACGCACCGGGCCGGCGCCTGCACCGGAGTCCGGGGTCGGCTCAGTGACCACGACGGCCCCCGCCGCCTCCGTTACCGCCGCCTCCGTTACCGCCGCCTCCGTTACCGCCGCCGCCATTGCCCCCGCCGCCATTGCCCCCGTTACCTCCGTTACCGCCATTGCCCCCGCCGCCGCCATTGCCTCCGTTACCTCTGTTACCGCCATGGTTGCTCGGCTTGGGCTGCTGGACGACCTGGCCGTTGCCCTTGCCGTTGAACGGGCTGTCAGCGGCGACGGGCACGAAGTAGGTGACCGGCCCGAGGCTGGCGTGGTCGAACGTCATGTGCCAGGTCGACGCGGGGGCGTTGGCCCCGAACATCTCACCGGGGCAGTCCAGGCTGCCGGACTCCAGGCGGTAGCAGCTGGCCGATCCCTGCATCGTGTCGTGGACGGTCGGGGAGATCGGGTTGAACACCGAGACGTAGCCCGCCAGGCTGGGCGTGTAACCGGCGAACGCGGCGTATGGCGTACCGAGGCCGGGAGCCGTCACGTTGGACGTCCCGGTCTTGCCGGCCGCCTCGCGGCCGTTCAGCCCGCCCACGTTGGCCGCGGTACCGGTGGTCAGGACACCCTGCAGGATGTAGTTGACCGCGTCGGCCACGTCGGTGGAGAACACCCGGTGGCAGCTGGCCGACGGGACCGGCAGGTAGACGCCGGTGTCCATGATCACCTTGGTGATGGCGACGGGGGCGCAGTAGGTGCCCCGGTCCGCCACCGTGGCGTATGCCGCGGCCATCGACATCGGCGAGACGCCGACCGAGCCGAGGGTGAACGAGGGGATGTTGTCCGCGGAGTAGAGCGTGCCGTAGGGGGTCTTGTCATTGCTCAGCAGCGATGTGCCGTCCACCCTGGTCATGCCCATGGAGGCGGCCGTTTGCACCACGTTGCACAGACCGACTCCCTTTTCCAGCTCGGCGTAGAAGACGTTGATCGACTGGGTGGTACCGGTGTACAGCGACTGGGTGGAGGCCCCCGGCCCCTCGGCGTTCGTCACGTTGAACGCGCCGGGGATGCCCTGGTAGTTGCCGGCCGGCCCGCCCTGGCAGTTGGTGTAGCCGTTGATCGTCGTGCTGCCCGGCACGTGCAGGGTGAAGCCGAACGGATAGTTCTGCTTCAGCGCGGTGATCAGGGTGAAAAGCTTCGACGAGGAACCCGTCTGGACACCCTGGGAACTTCCTCCGTACTCGGTGTTCACCGCATAGTCGATCTCGGTCTGGCCTGAGCCGGTGCCGTACGGCGCGTTCTCGGCGATGGCCCGGACCTGCCCGGTGCCCGGCTGGATCAGCACCTCGGTGTCGGCGTTGTGGCCCGGGTTGAAGTAGCTGCCGCGCCCGGGCTCGACGTAGTTCACCGCGCTGCTGGCGGCCTGCTGGTCCTGCGGGTCCAGGGTGGTGTAGATCTGCAGCCCGCCAGTGGACAGCAGCTTGGCCCGGGCCAGGGGACTCGCGCCGTAGGCCTGGTCGTGCAGGAACACCTCTTCCACGTACTCGCAGAAGAAGCCGGCCGAACCGATGGTGCTGGACTCACAGCCGCTCTGGGGCACCGAGACGTGCAGCCCGAGCGGCTGCTTCTGGTCCGCCGCGGCCTGGGCCGCGGTGAGGCCGGTATTGGTCTGTGCCATCCGGGAGAGCACGGTGTTGCGCCGGATCACGGCCGTCGCGGGGTCCACGATCGGGTTGTACTTCGACGGGTTCTCCACGATGCCGGCCAGCGTGGCCGCCTGGGTCACGGTCAGCTTCGACACCGTGGTGCCGAAGTAGGTCTCGGCCGCGGTTTCGATCCCGTAGGCGTTGTTGCCGAAGTACGCGTCGTTCAGGTACCCGGCCAGGATCTGCTGCTTGGTGAGCGCGTGCTCGACGCCTACGGCCAGGCGCAGCTCGTTCAGCTTGCGGCTGAGCGTGTCCGCGTATGCGGCCTTCTCGGCTGCGACGTTGCCAGCCTCCTCGGCGGTCAGGAGGAGGACGTTCTTCACGTACTGCTGGGCGATGGTTGAGCCGCCCTGGACCGGCTGGTGCTGGATGTCGTTCACCGCCGCGCGGATCGTGCCGCGCAGGTCGATCGCCCCGTGCACCCAGTACCTGGAGTCCTCGATGGCCACGATGGCGTTGATCATGTTCTGGTCGATCTGGCCGTAGGTCACCGGCTGCCGGTCCCAGCCGTAGTACTGCAGCACGCTGGCGGTGCCGTTGCTGTTGGTCAACGGCACGTCCACGCCGTAGACGTAGGCCAGCAGGTGGCCGTACCGGTCCAGGATCTCCGAGCGCTGCGGCAGGGCGGACGCCGACAGCGACAACGTGGTGAACTTGCTGGCCTCGTTCCGGACCAGGACCCCCGTCGCGGCGGCGATCGGCATGATCATGGCCGCGGCGAGAACCCCGCCGACGGCGGCCAGCACGATCAGGCGCCCTAGTACGCTCGTCCGGGTGAAAAACGTCTCTCCGCGTTGCACGCGACTTAGGGTACGCCGAGTCCGCCACTGGCGAGTGCCCTCGTACCGGACAAATGGGACCTGCAGGTACCTAGACCCGGATAGGTTTGCCGAACCATGCGCAAATCGGAATTCACGCCGCATGGCGCGCGAATCCTATCGGACCATTCGAGTTACCAACAGAGCATGACCGCACCCGGAGGGTAACTCCACCCGGTTGCATATAGCCCGTCAGAACTATTTGGGAAATGGCCATGCCGGGGTCTTGGCATCCCGGCTCGACTTCCGTAAGTTGCTGGATCACGAACAGATAACCGTGGCAGCGCGGCCGCACACGCTAGCCCGGGATCGCAACCCATCGAGACGACCGTCTGGGCTCTCGTGCTCGACGATCAAGAGGAGTGGGCACATGTGGATCACTGACTGGACCACACGCGCCGCATGCAAGGGAACGGACCCGGACGAGCTGTTCGTCCAGGGCGCGGCGCAGAATCGCGCCAAGCTGATCTGCCGGGGCTGCCCGGTTCGCACAGAGTGCCTTGCGGATGCGCTCGACAACGGCATCGAGTTCGGTGTCTGGGGCGGCATGACCGAGCGGGAGCGGCGTGCGCTCCTGCGCCGGCGGCCCGAAGTGACCTCGTGGCGTGATCTGCTCGAGCGGGCCCGCGACGAGTACGAGCGGCAGTCCATCGACGAGCTCGTGGCCAGCTGATCAGCGCCGCTGGCCGGCCAGGCCAGCTGTCCCGATAGGAAACCCCAGCCAGCTAACGCGGTCGCGGGCGGTCCGGGTAACCCGGGCCTTTCCGTCACTGACCTGCTCGCAGGCTCACGGATTCTGCCGGGACAGGCACGTCCCGATCACCCGGAGCCCGTCGAGGTCGTGGACGTCCTCTGGTTGTGCGACGACCTCGGCGACGGGGATGGCCGGGTGGGCCGAGGTGAAGTGCTCGGCCAGCCGCCGTTCCCGTTTTCCGAGGTTCATCCGCTCGGCGTGCATCCGCAGCACGGCGGCCGCCAGGCTGTATCGCGGCCCGGCCCCCTTGGCCCCCTTGGGCCCATTGCCGCCGTTCCCGCTGTCCGGCCGGTCGTAGGTGTCCAGGGTCTCGGCCGCGGCCAGGCTCCGGGCGGCGCTCAGCCGGCCCGCGGACGAGACGTGCACCCGGTTCAGGATGAGCCCGGCCAGCGGCATGCGCTCGGCGTCGAGGCGCTCGACGAAGTACGAGGCCTCACGCAGCGCGTCCGGCTCCGGCGCGGCGACGACGAGGAAGGCGGTACCCGGCGCCTGCAGCAGCCGGTAGGTCCATTCGGCGCGCTCACGGAAGCCGCCGAACATGGTGTCGAGCGCGGTGACGAACGTCGACGCGTCCTTGAGCACCTGCGCGCCGAGGATCTTGGTCAGCGCGCCGGTCATCATGGAGAACCCGGCGTTCAGCACCTTCATGTAGGACATCCCGGCCTTGGCCGGGATGGTCAGCAGCCGGATCAGCCTGCCGTCGAGAAACCGGCCGAGCCGTTGCGGCGCATCGAGAAAGTCCAGCGCCGACCGGCTCGGCGGGGTATCCACCACGATGAGATCCCACTCGTCGGCGTGCCTGAGCTGGCCGAGTTTCTCCATCGCCATGTACTCCTGCGTGCCCGCGAAACTCGAGGACAGCGACTGGTAGAACGGATTGGCCAGGATCTGCGCGGCCCGGTCCGGGTCGGCGTGCGCCTCCACGATCTCGTCGAACGTCCGCTTCATGTCCAGCATCATCGCGTACAGGCTGCCCCCGCCTGAGGTGTCGACACCGTCGACCAGGCGCGGGGTGTTGTCCAGGTGGGTCAGGCCCATCGACTGGGCCAGCCGCCGGGCCGGGTCGACGGTCAGCACGCAGGCCTGCCGGCCGCGTTCGGCGGCGCGCAGGCCAATCGCGGCCGCGGCCGTGGTCTTGCCCACGCCGCCGGAACCGCAGCAGACGATGATCCGTGTCCGGCGGTCATCGATGATCCGGTCCATGTCCAGCTTCGGAGCGCCCACGGTTATGCTGCCCCCTGCTCCCTGAGCTTCGCGGCCAGCTGGTACAGCCCGGCCAGGTCGATTCCGTCCGGGATCATCGGCAGCTCGTAATGCGGGAGGCCCGCGGTCAGCAACTCGTCCCGCTCCCGGTTCTGCAGGGCCACTTGCTGCGCGTGCTCCTTCAGCTCGGTCATGAGGTCGGCGGCCAGGCCGTGATCGTCGCTGATCCCGGCGGCCTTCAGGCCGAGAACGAGCTCGGCGGCGTCCAGGGAGCCGCTGGCCGCAGCGATCAGGTCGGCCGCGTCGAGCATCGCCGGGCGGGCCATGTTGATGACGATGCCGCCGGGCCGGATGGCGCCTTCGGTCTGCTCCCGCAGCTGGGCGATGCCGTCCAGGGTCTCCTGGACCGGCATCTCCTCGAGCGTGGTGACGAAGTGCACCACGGTCTGCGGCGACCGGATCACCCTGGCCACGGTGTCCGCGTGCGTCTTGATCGGGCCGACCTTGGCCAGGCCGGATACCTCGGTGCTCACGTCGAGGAAGCGGCCGATCCGCCCGGTCGGCGGGGCGTCCATCACCACCGCGTGATACAGGTGGCCGCTGCTCCGGCCGGCCACGCGCCGCCGGGTCGCCTCGGTGGCCTTCCCGGTGACCAGCACGTCGGCCAGGCCGGGCGCGATCGTGGTCGCGAAATCCACCACGCCGAGCCTGGTCAGCGTCCTCCCGGCGCGGCGCATGTTGTAGAACATCTCCAGGTAGTCCAGCAGGGCGCCTTCCGGATCCAGCGCCAGCGCGTATACGTCCCCGCCCTCGGCTCCCTGGGCCCCCAGGCCGAGCGCGACCTTGCGTTCCTCGTAGGGCAGCGGAGGGCAGTCGAACAGCCGGGCTATGCCCTGCCTGCCCTCGACCTCGATGAGCAGGACCCGGCGGCCGATCCTGGCCAGGGCCAGCGCCAGGGCCGCCGACACCGTGGTCTTGCCCGTACCGCCCTTGCCCGTGACCACGTGCAGCCGCACGCCGTCCCAGTCGGTATCCCTCATGGTCATCCCGATGCTGCCTCCGTTGTTCTCTCCCTCGGAGGCTATCTCCGCGCGGATACCTTATGGTTCGGTGTCGCCCGGCCGTTTTGCAGGCCGCGGGATGGCGCGTGACCCGCTAGTCACTACCCTGGGATCTAGGAAGAGAGGTGATCCCGGTGGGTGCAGTTATCGCCGTCATCGTGATCCTGGTCATACTCGGGATAATCGCCGCGGCGCGCTCGATCAAGGTCGTACAGCAGTATGAGAAGGGCATTATCTACCGGTTCGGGCAGGTCAGGCCCGAGATAAGCGGACCGGGGCTGCACTTCATCGCGCCGATCGGCGATCGCATGCAGAAGGTCAACATGCAGATCGTCGCCATGGCCGTTCCCGCCCAGGAGGGCATTACCAGGGACAACGTAACCGTCCGGGTCGACGCGGTGGTGTACTTCCGCGTGGTGGACCCGATCAAGGCCGTCGTGAACGTGCAGAACTACATGTTCGCCATCTCCCAGCAGGCGCAGACCTCGCTGCGGTCCATCATCGGCCAGTCCGAGATGGACCAGCTGCTGGCCGAGCGGGAGACGGTGAACCGGGAACTGCGCCGGATCATCGACGAGCCGACCGAGGGCCCGTGGGGCATCAGGGTCGAGCGGGTCGAGATCAAGGACGTGTCGCTGCCGGAGCAGATGAAGCGTTCCATGTCCCGGCAGGCCGAGGCCGAGCGTGAACGCCGGGCCCGGATCATCACCGCCGACGGTGAGTACCAGGCGTCCAAGCGGCTGGCCGCGGCGGCCAACGTGATGGCGCGCGACCCGGCCGCGCTGCAGCTCCGCTTGCTGCAGACCGTGGTCGAAGTGGCGGGTGAGAAGAACAGCACGCTGGTCATGCCCGTCCCGGTCGAGTTGCTCAGGTTCTTCGAGAAGGTGGCCCCGGGCCCGGCCACGCCCCCGGCCGAGCCGATCGAGGACCTCGGCGACCTCGGCGACGCCGAGGTGGCAGCCGCGGAGGCGGCGATCGGCCACGAGAACGTCCCCCAGCTCGGGCAGGGGGACATTCCCGGCACGGAGGTCCCCGAGCTGGAGAAGGCGTCCGTCCCGCCGGTGCCCGAGGTGGCCGACGCGGTGCCCGCCGAGGCCCGTCAGGTCACAGCCCCCGGTCGGGCCAGGCAGGACGCGAAGGGCAAGAGGGCGTAAGGTCGGTCCATGCCGAAATGGGAGTACGCGACGGTGCCGCTGCTCGTGCACGCGACCAAGCAGATCCTCGACAATTGGGGTGACGACGGATGGGAGCTGGTCGCGGTGATACCCGGGCCCAACTCCGAGCAGCTGGTCGCCTACATGAAGCGGGAGAAGCCATGAGCAGCGCGGCCGAGCAACTGGCCGCGCTCGGGCTGACGCTGCCGCCGGTGACGGTTCCGGTGGCCGCCTACGTGCCCGCCGTGCGGACCGGCGCGTACGTGTACGTCTCGGGTCAGCTGCCGGTGGTGGAAGGGAAACTGCCCGCCACCGGCAAGGTGGGCGACGCGGTCAGCGCCCAGGATGCGGCGGGCATGGCCCGCACCTGCGCGCTGAACGCGCTCGCGGCCGCGGCGGCCACGGCCGGCGGCCTGGACGCCATCGCCCGCATCGTGAAGGTCACCGGGTTCGTGGCCAGCGCGCCGGGGTTCAACGCCCAGCCGCTGGTGGTGAACGGGGCCAGCGAGCTGCTCATCGAGGTATTCGGCGAGGCCGGCCGGCACGCCCGCAGCGCGGTCGGGGTGGCCGAGCTGCCGCTGGACGCGCCGGTGGAAGTCGAGCTGATCGCCGAAATCCGCGACTGACCCGTGCCGATGGACGAAGACCGGGCGCGCTCGCGTGTCCGCGTGCCGCGCGGGATGGCCGACCGGGCGCGTGAGTTCGCCACGGCGGGCCTGCCGCCCGCCGTGCCACGTGACGCCGCGACGGTGATCCTGATCCGCCCCGGAGCCGGGGCCGGCGGCCTCGAAGTGTTCCTGCTGCGGCGGACCGAAGCGCTGGAGTTCGCGCCGGGCGCCTGCGTATTTCCCGGCGGATCGGTGGACGAGCGCGACGCCGATCCGGCCATCGCCGGCCCGGGCTGGGTCGGCCCGGCGCCGGCCGATCTCGGCGGCCTGCTGGGCGTATCGGCCGGCCGCGCCCGCGCCCTGGTCTGCGCGGCGGTCAGGGAGACGTTCGAGGAGTCCGGCGTACTGCTGGCTGGCCCGTCGCCGGCCGAGCTGGTCGCGGGCAGTGCGGTCCCGGTGGAGGACCGGCAACGGCTGCTCGACGGGTCGGTGTCGCTCAGCGAGCTGCTCAGCCGGCACGGCCTGGCGCTGCGGGCCGACCTGCTGACGCCGTGGGCGCGCTGGATCACCCCCGAGATCTCTCCCCGCCGCTTCGACACCTGGTTCTTCGCCGCCGCCCTGCCCCCCGGCCAGCTGGCCGGGCTGCCCTCAGGACGCCCGGGGGGCTCGGCCCCCCCAAGGGGGGTCTGGGGGCCGAGGGGGTCTGAGGGGAAAGGTTTCCCCCCAGAGGCA
>Ga0335077_10006552_pt1 | contig 14387 bp, 13 predicted proteins | sample Lox_Sample_31_FD_207151 | JGI IMG/M metagenome (GOLD analysis project Ga0335077, IMG submission 207151) | Soil microbial communities from Loxahatchee National Wildlife Refuge, Florida, United States - Lox_Sample_3.1 | ecosystem: Environmental > Terrestrial > Soil > Wetlands | place: USA...
CGGAGCTGGACGCCAGCGACGGCAGCCTGGTGCGGACGCTGTCCGGCGCCAGGTACGGCTTCGGCGCCCCCAGCGCGATCGCCGTCGCCGGCGGGCTCGTCTGGGTCGCCAACGAGGGCGGCGGGGACGGCCGTGCTGGCTCGGTGACGGAGCTGGACGCCGGAGACGGCCGCTGGGTGCGGACGCTGTCCGGCGCCAGGTACGGCTTCAACGCCCCGTACTCGATCGCCTCCACCGGAAGCCGGGTCTGGGTCACCAACCTCTACCCCGGCACGGACGGCGGCTCGGTGACGGAGCTGGACGCCGGCGACGGCAGCTGGGTGGCGACCCTGACGGGCGGCTGCTACAGCTTCGACGGCCCGCGCGGGATCGCCGTCGACGGGAGTCACATCTGGGTCACCAACAGCAGCGCCAGCCAGGCTGGCGGTTCGGTGACGGAGCTGAACGCCAGCGACGGCCGCTGGATCCAGACCCTGCCGGGCGGCGGCTGGGTCCAGTCCCTGCTGCGCGGCTGCATCCCCGGCGTGCTGGCCAGCGGCCGCTACCACTTCAGCCGCCCGGGGCCCATCGCCGCCGTCGGCACGCATATCTGGGTCTTCGGCAGCAACGGCGTGCGGGTGCTCACGGACCGCGCAGGCTAGCGGGGGCGGGCCGGTCGGTCACGAACATGGCCCACACGGCTTTTCCCTGATCGCCGGGGGTGGTGTAGCCCCACAGGTCGGCGAGCGCGCCGACGACCTGGAGGCCGCGGCCGGTCTCGGCGAGCACGTCGGCCTCGGCCGCCACCGGAACCGCCCGGCTCGGGTCGGCGACCGCGCACAGCACGCACGGCCCGGGCCGCAGCAGGCCAAGCCGGACCGGCCCGGGGTGCTGAGTCCCACCGGAGCCGGGCAGCGCGTGACGCAGCGCGTTGGTCACCAGCTCGGACACGACGATCGCGACATCGTCCGCGCATGCCGCGGCGCCCCACCGCTGCACGGTGGCGACGGCGAAGTCCCGGGCGGCACGGGCCGGCTTCGGCTTCATGGCCAGCGAGCGGATGGCGACACGCGGCAGGCTCGTCCAGCCCTGGTGGCCTGGCTCTGGCCATAGTGGCCAGTTCCCGCTGGCCACGGCGGCCATCTTGAGAACCGGAGCCAGCCAGCAGCAGTCCATGCCGCCGGCTTCGCTGCCCGCGAGGCTCAAGGGGAGTGCTGTCATCACCGTCCGTTCGCCCGCGTCGCGGGGACCGTACGCGGTTAGGCGCATCTTCCCGCATGCACAAAGCCACTGCAACCGTCTTCTGCACAACCTTCTGCACGCGTCTTCTGCACTTGCACTGTAGGGAGAGGTTTGCCCCATCCGGCAGGCCCCAGCCGTGACCCGCGGCCAGAAGTGCGGGTCACGGTCCCGGCGGGCCGGAAGGACCGCTATCGGGGCCGGGCCAGCGGTGCCCAGACGGTCGTGCGCTTGATATCGGTGTCCTCCACCGCACGCAGGCCGGGAACGTCGTAGGTGGCCAGCGGGGTCAGGCGGTCGCGGGGCAGATACGCCCGGCCGCAGTCGCCGGCCAGGACAACGGCGCCGCCGGCGTGGCCCCGTTCCAGGAACCGCGTCACCCGGGCGGCCAGATCACGCTCGTAGAAGGCGTCACCGGCCAGCACGAGGTCGGTGCCGGGGGAGGGGGGACCGTCCCCGTCCAGGACGTCGGCGCACACGGCCCCGACCGTGACGCCGTTGGCCGCCGCGTTGACGCCGATGGCCGCCACGGCGAGCGGGTCGGTGTCATAGGCGGTCACCCCCGCCGCCCCGGCCAGGGCCGCCGCGATGGCCACCAGCCCCGAGCCGGAGGCCATGTCGGTCACCCGCCGGCCCCGGGCGACCTCGGGATGGTCCAGCAGGTAGCGGGCCAGCGCCTGGCCACCGGCCCACGCGAACGCCCAGAACGGCGGGTCCAGGCCGGTCCGCCCGGCCGCCAGCTCGGTTCGCTGCCACAGGCTGACCGGATCACCGGCCTGGTACAGCCGGATCTGGGGAACCAGCGGCACCGGCCGGAGCCGGGTGCCGGCCCGGATGATCTCCAGCGCGAGCGGCTCAGGCTGGGCGCTGCCGATCATGATGGGGTCCTCCGGGCCGGGCGGGCTGGCGCGGAACGCCTGCACGGACGCCCCTCAGCATGGCAGGGGCGGCCGCCGGGGAGCCAGTGGGCCGTCCCCGGCGCCGTGGCCGGTGGCCCCGGTGGGGGTGTGGTGGCTACGGTCTTGCGAACGGTCGGCGGGCGGGGCCTTCAGGTCGTCCGGGCCGTCCTGCGGTATGTCGATGCGGAACGGCTGGATCGCGGGCCCGGCCGGCATCGTCTTTCCCCCTTCTGGTTCGGTCATGGTCATTTTCTCGCTCCTCTTGAACGGTGGCGCCGCCGGGGCACGGCGCCGTATGATCCCGGGGGATCGGCGGGAAATCCATGGGAGTTCTGCCAGCGAAGCGGAGTCCTGAACATGAGAATTACCAAAAGCCGGTTATCCATTTGGCCAGGACTCGCCGCGCGGATGCTGGCGTTATCAGCGGGTTAGCCTTGGTGGCGAGCCTGCTGGCCGCCACCGGGAACACCGCCGCCGCGGGCTTAACGGCAGCTCAGGGCCTCGCCGGCGCGGGCCGGCCGGCGGCTCTGACCCCGGCGGTCCAGTGGGGTGCCTGCCCGGCCACCATTCCCGCGCAGTTCCAGTGCGCGACCGAACCGGTCCCGCTCGACTACCGGCACCCGGCCGGGCAGAAAATCAGCCTCGCCCTGATCCGGCTGCCCGCCTCCGACCCCAGTAAGCGGATCGGCTCGTTATTCATCGATTTCGGCGGCCCGGGCGGCCCGGACGTCACCGACCTGGTCAACCGGGCCGACACGGTATTCAGCCCGGCCATCCGCGCCCGGTTCGACCTGGTGACGTGGGACCCGCGCGGTGTCGAGTACTCCGACCCGGTGAACTGCTTCGCGACCGACACCGCGGACGCCGACTACTACAACGCCATTCCGGTCTTCCCCTACCCGCAGTCGGACGAGCCCGCCTTCTTCCAGGTGAACGCGCAGCTGGGGCGGGACTGCCTGCAGCGCTCCGGCGCGCTGCTGCGGCACGTGTCCAGCGCCGACACCGCCCGTGACCTGAATGTCCTCCGCCGCGATGTCGGCGATCCGAAGCTCACCTACCTGGGCTTCTCGTACGGGACCGTGATCGGCGCGACCTACGCCAACCTGTTCCCCACCAAGGTCCGGGCGATGGTCCTGGACGGCACGCTCGACTTCGTCGGCAACGCGACCGGGCACTACCCCGGCGAGGCGGCCGCGTTCCCGGTCGACGTCCGGCAGGGCGTGGACCGGGCGGGCCAGGAGGTCTTCCTGGACCGCTTCCTGCCGCTGTGCGCGGAGGCCGGGAGCGCATGCGCGTTCTCGGCCGGCGGGAACCTGCGGGCGAAATGGCGGACCCTGCTGGCGCGGGCGCGGGCCGGCCAGCTCTCCTACCAGGACCTGATGATTTTCGCCTACTACGACATGGAGGACCCGATCGCTGACTGGCCCGGTCTCGCCTCCTACCTGCAGGGCCTGTACACCTCGACCTCCGCGGGGCAGGCGCTGACCGCCGGGCAGTCCTCGGGGCTGGCGCAGGCGGCCTGGCGCGCGGAAAGCCAGAGCCTCATGGGCCCGCAGCGCGGGGCGCCGGAGCCCACCAGCGCCGCCGGCGCCAGCGGCGCGGCCGGCGCGCCCTATACCGACAACCGGGCCGACGCGTACTACGCCATCCAGTGCGCCGACAGCCTGGTGCCCACCAGCGACGCCGTCTACCACCACCTGGCGATCACCGAGGACCGGCAGGTGCCGGGCTTCGGAAGGCTGATCGTGTACGACATGATGCCGTGCGCGAGCTGGCCGGCGATGCACACCGACGCCTACGACGGGCCGTGGAACCGGTCGCTTACCCCGATCCTGGTGATCAATGCGGTGCATGACCCGATCACACCGATCTGGGGCGCCGAGGCGGCGGTAAGGGAACTTGGCAACGCGCGGCTCCTCAGGGTCAACGGCGACGGCCACACCAGCATGTTCGTCGAGCCCAGCACCTGCCGGGACGACGCGGAGCTGGCCTACCTGGTATCGCAGCAGCTGCCGGCCAAGGGCACCGTCTGCAATGTCGACCAGCTCCCCTTCGGCCTGAGCCCCTGACCCGTGGCGGGGTCCATTCGCGTCCGCGCTGGCCCGGCAACATTAAATTAGTTACGCTGTCAATGGATAGTGCCGCCCCGGGATCCGGGGCCAGAAGGGGGATAACCATGGGCATGCATCTTGCATTTGTTGCGGACAACAATACAAACAGCCTGCTCACCAGCTATTCGGGTAACGGCAAGGACTGGGGGGCCAGCACCAAGGTAGGAAGCGAGTCGAGCAAGCGGTCTCCGGCGATTTCGTTCGCCAGCTCCGGGCCACAGGGATTCACGCTGGGATTCGTCGCGAACAACGCCAGCAATCAGCTGCTCGTTTCTCATTCCGCCGACGGCGTGACATGGAATCCCAACACCCCGGTGCAGAATCAGTCGAGCAAGGCCGCGCCCGCGCTGGCGGTGTTCGACGGCAAGCTGTGGATCGCGTTCGTGGCCAACGACGCGAGCAATCAGCTGCTCGTGTCCCAGTCCGCCGACGGCGTGACCTGGAAGCCGAGCACCAAGGTGCAGAGCCAGTTCAGCAAGGCCGCGCCCGCGCTGGCGGTGTTCGACGGCAAGCTGTGGATCGCGTTCGTCGCCAACGACGCCTCCAGCCAGCTGCTGGTCAGCCACTCCGCCGGTGGCAAGAACTGGAGCCCGAGCATCCAGGTGAAGGATCAGGCGAGCAAGGCCGCGCCCGCCCTGCTTGGCCTGGCTGGAGCGCTGTAGCCGGTTCCGCCCGGCTACAGCTTGCTGCGGATGGCGATCTGGCAGAGCTCAGGCAGCCTCCGGCCGGCCGCGCGGGCGGCGAGCCGCACCCCGATCCAGGCCAGCGCGAGGCCGTATCCGGCGGCGCACAGCACGAGCACCGGCATCCGGACCGCGGCCGGAACCGAATGAGTGAGCTCCAGGGCGAGGATCACCGGGACGGTCGCCAGCGCCACCCCGATGAGGCTGCCGAAGGTCCCGGCGAGCGCCTGGCCCCCGTATCCATCGGCCGTGCCGGGCACCGGACTGCCGACGCGCTTCTCGGCCGGGTAGGCCAGCGCCACGGTGTAGATGCTGCTGAGGGCCAGCGCCGCGCCGATGCCGGCCAGGTCGATCGCCACCACCCAGAGCCCGTCCGCCGGATGCCCGGCGAACGCGGCGAGGCCGAAGGACACCGCCGCGAGCAGCGGCACCGCGATGACCGCGAGCGCGATGCCACGGCCGGTGAAGTAGGCGCGCAGGGCGCGCATGCCGGTCAGGGCGCTCGCCTCCAGGCCGAAGGCGGGCCCGGTGAGGCCGATCGAGTTGGCGTTGAAGGTGCCCAGCATCCCCGCGCCGAGGATCGCGCTGAGGATCAGCGCCACGTGGTAGGCCGGGGTCCGGATGGTGCTGACGGACGCGGCGGCCATGACGACGGCGATGATGCACCAGCGGACGATCGAGCCGGGTTCGCGCCGCTGGTAGATCAGGTACCGGCCGGCCACCGTGCCGCGGATGCCGGAGCGGGCGAACGGGAGCGGTGCGCCGCGGACCGCCGACGACTGCGTGCTGGTATCGACCGCGACGAGGGCACGCCCGAGGGAGCGGACCCACAGCCCGCCGAGCACGGCGACGACGGCGGCCACCAGCCCCAGCCGCAGCAGCGCGGCGCCGGCGTGGCCGTCCGAGGCGTCCTGGATGGCGTGCGCGGCCAGCCCCGGCGGCAGCCAGCGCAGCCACCTGTCGATGCCGGCGAACGTCTCCGCGGTGATCTTGCCCTCGGCGGCCAGCCTCGGCACCACCTGGGCGAAGGCCTCGTACAGGGCAAAGATCGGGATGACCAGGAACGCGGCGAGGTCCTTCCCGCGCCGTGACCGCAGCAGCCCGGCCAGGACGGTGGTCACGAACCGGGCCAGCGTGATGCAGAACAGGACCTGCAGCAGCACCGCCAGCAGCGCGACGACCACGCCGAGCGCGCCGTGGGCGAGCCCGATGATCGCGCCGGCCAGGCCGAGCACGTTGGCCAGCGGCCAGGCGCCGGTGGCCGAGGCGGCCAGCAGGCCGACCGCCAGCGGGCGGGTGCGGAGCGGATACAGCGCCAGCGTGGCGGGATCCAGGGTGCCGTCGAGGCCGAACGCGAGCAGCGGCAGGATCAGCCAGCCGAACGCGAACACGGTGAAGACGGCGGCGGTCTGGGTGACCGGCGCGCTCTGGCCGCGCAGCGCGGCCAGGGTCACGAACGTGCCGACGGCGACCAGCAGGGCGAATGCCGTGCTGACGATGAAGGAGACCCTGGCCCGCCTGGACGAGCGCAGCGCGTTCGTCAGCAGGCGCAGCTTCAGCCGGACGAGGAGCCGAGCCACGACAGTCCCTCCCCGCCGCCCGCCTTCGCGCCGACCAGGTCGATGAACGCCTGCTGCAGGGTCTTGCCGCCGCGGACCTGGCCGGTGGTGCCGGTGGCGATGATCTTGCCCTTGTCGATGATGGAGACGTGGTCGCACACCTGCTCGACCAGCTCCATCACGTGGCTGGAGAACAGCACGGTCGAGCCGGAGCCGACGAACCGTGTCAGCAGCCGCCGGATGACGTCGGCGGAGACCGGGTCCACGCCCTCCAGCGGCTCGTCCAGGAACAGCACCGCCGGGTTGTGGATCAGGGCGCAGCCCAGCGCCGCCTTCTTGCGCATGCCGGTGGAGTAGTCGGCGACCAGCCGTTTCGCGTCGACGGCCAGGTCCAGCACGTCCAGCAGCTGCGCCGAGCGGGAGCGCGCCTCGCTGGCCGGCATGCCGCGCAGCCGGCCGGAGTACTCCAGCAGCTCCGCTCCGCTCAGCCGCTCGAACAGCTGGGCCTCGGCCGGCACCACCCCCATCACCGCCTTGGCGGCCGGCGGGTCCGCCCACACGTCCAGGCCGTCGACGAGCACCTGGCCGGAGTCCGGCCGCAGCAGGCCGGTCATCATGGACAGGGACGTGGTCTTGCCCGCCCCGTTCGGCCCGACCAGCCCGGCGAAGGAACCCGCCGCGATCTCCAGGTCGATCCCGGCCACCGCCTCCTTCGCGCCGAAGCTCTTGCGCAGCCCGCGCACCGCGATGGCTGGCTCACCCATGACCGCCTCCTGCCCGCGCCACCCGCCGGGGCGCCCGCTGGCTTCCCGCCGCACCAGCGGGCTCGCTCGCCATTAATTTGATATCACTATGATAGACACTTGGTATCAGGCACGTCAAGCCGGAGCGGAAGGGGTGGATGGCCGGTCAGCCTCACGGAGGCCGGGCCGGCCCGGCCCGCCAAAGACCATCAGCTGCCCGCGTGTGCCCGCTGTGCAGTGCGGTAGAGGCTTACCAGTTCCCCGGTGGTGGTGGCGTCCTGCGCGGCCTTGTCGTCGCGCCAGCGCCCGGTGAAGCGCGGGAACCGCATCGCCAGCCCGGCGTCGTCCTTGATCTGCCCCCAGCCGGCGCTGTAGGTCGGTGACAGGGTCAGCTCGGCGCTGAGGATCTCCAACACCAGCCCGGGCTCGAACCAGACGTCGGGCTCCTGGCGCGCGTCGACCCGCGCGGGCCGCTCCGGGCGGGCCAGCGGGGCCAGCCTGGCGGGCAGCGAGGCCAGGTCGGCGTCGGAGAACCCGGTGCCGCACTTGGTCACCGTGCGGTAGACCTCTGCCTCCGGGTCGTAGGCGGCCAGCAGCAGCGCGCCGTAGACGCCGCGGCGGCGGCCGCGCCCGGCGAACGCGCCGACCACGACCAGGTCCACGGTGTCGGACAGCTCGGTCCGGTAGTCCCGCTTGAGCTTGATCCACAGCCAGCCGCGGGCGCCGGCCTGGTAGCCGGCGGCGGGGCTCACCGACTTGCACACCAGCCCCTCGCAGCCGTCGGTGACCGCCTGCTCGAACGCCGCGTCCAGGGCGGCCGGGGTGGTGACCCCGGTGGCGGTGGTGAGCCGGAGCCGGGGCGCGACGGTGATCGCCTCGGCCAGCCTGGCCCGCCGCTCCGGATAGGACAGCCTGGTCAGATCCTGCCCGTCGGCGTAGAGCAGCTCGAAGCAGAACAGGCCCACCGGCACGTCGCGCACGGCCTCGCTGATGCCGTACTTGCGCCGCCGGAACATGACCTCCTGGAACGGGCGCAGCTCCCCGGCGGCGGGGTCGAACGCGACGACCTCCCCCTCGACGATCGCCTCGGCCGGGCGCAGCCCCGCCGCGAGGGCCTCGACGATGTCCGGGAACTGGGTGCTGACGCGCTCCAGCCGCCGGGTGAACAGCTCGATCCGGCCGTCGGCTGTCCGGTGCGCCTGGACCCGGACGCCGTCGTATTTGTACTCGGCCGCGCACTGCCCGCCCAGCTTGGCGAGGATCTCCGGAGCATCGGACAGCCGCTGGGCGAGCATGGCCCGCACCGGGTTGCCCGGGCGCACCTGAAGCTGTTCGACCGCCGTCAGCCCGCCCTGGACCAGGGTCGCGGCGACCCGGCCGAGGTCGCAGCAGATGTTGTAGGCGCGTTCCAGCACCGGCCGGGCGGCCCGCCCGCCCGCGTGCGCCTGGGCGAGCGCGTCGAGGATGGTGGGTGTGCCGATCCCCAGCCGCAGCCCCCCGGTGACCAGGCGCAGCAGGTAGCGGGCCTCCAGCGGGGTGGCCTGCGCCAGCAGGCCGGCCAGCAGCTCCAGCTTCCTGCCCTGCGAGCCGGTCCCCTCGGCCCCGGCTATCCGGTGCAGGGTGTCCACCACGGCGGCGACCTGCAGGCTGGCGGGACGGCCGGTGGCGGTCGTGGCCAGCAGCTGCTCGGCGGCCTGGCCGAGGTCGCCGGTCTCCCGCACGCTCGCGGTGACCTGCTCGGGCCCGGTGCCGGTGGCGGTGGCGACCGCGCGGATGGCGAGCTTTTCGGCCAGGCCCAGGTCCACCCCGGCGAACTCCGGCGCGATCAGGCCCTGGCACAGGTAGCAGACCGTGGGCAGCAGCCCATCCGGGGTCCCGGCGAGCAGGGCGGCCAGCCGGTCGGTCAGCGCCAGCCGGCCGCTGGCCCGTTCCAGATCGCGGTAGGCCTCGGCGACGGTCTCGTACTTCACCACGCCCCCTTCGTTTTGCCCGATCATGACACGTGGCGGTGACGCTGCACTCAACCGCTACGCCGGCCGCTGACCGGGCCAGTGTGCCGGGAGGGTGAGCGGCGGCGGCAGCGCGGTGGCGGCTTCGCCCTCCGCCGCGCCGAGCCGGGCCTGGGTGACGAACAGGGCCCTGGCCAGGCCGGCGTGACGCAGGTCGGCGCCCGGGGCGGCGCGGCTTCGCTGCCAGGCTAAGGCGTCCTGGCGTGCTGAACCGGCCGCGGTTAGGATCGGGCCCACCACGACCGCCAGCAGCCGCCCGGCGGCGAGATCGGGGCCAGCTCATGAAGTCGTCTGTTCCGGTGATCGACCTCACGCCGTGGTTCACCGGTGACCGGGAGGCCCGCGCGGCCGTGGCCGCCGAGGTCGACGCGGCGCTGCAGAGCGTGGGCTTCTTCCTGATCACCGGCCATCGCGTGCCAGGCCAGCTGCGGGCGGAGGTACGCGCCGGGGCGCGGGCGTTCTTCGCGCTGCCGCGCGAGACCAAACAGCGCTACGCCGTCACCGTCGGCGGCCGGGGCTGGCTGCCGCCCGGCGTCGAGGCCAACGCCTACGCCGAGGGCACCGCCACGCCGCCGGACCTGAAGGAGTCCTTCGCGGTCGGCGCCGACGAGCCGACCGGTGACCCCGCCGTCGACGGGTACTGGTTCCAGCCCAACGTCTACCCGGCCGAGGTGCCGGCCCTGGAGCCCGCCGTCACCGCCTACCTGGCGCGCATGCGCGGGCTCGCGGACGAGCTGCTTGTCGTGTGCGCCGCGGCGCTGGCCCTGGACAGCGACTTCTTCACCCGGCACACCGGGCATGCCACGCACACGATGAACATCAACTGGTACCCGCCGATGACGCTGGCCGGCCCGCCGCAGCCGGGCCAGTTCCGCATCGGCCCGCACACCGACTTCGGCACGGTCACCATCCTCGACCGGGAGCCCGGCCGGGGCGGCCTGCAGGTGTGGACCCCGCAGGACGGCTGGGAGGACGCGCCGTACGAGCCCGGTGCCTTCACGATCAATACCGGTGACCTGCTCGCCCGCTGGAGCGGCGGCCGGTGGAAATCCAACCGGCACCGCGTGCTCCCGCCGCAGGCCGAGGCGCCGGACGAGGATCTCGTCTCGCTGGTCTACTTCTACGAGGCCGACCACGACGCGGTGATCGAATCGCTGCAGCCGCCGATCGGCAAGCCGAACGACTACGCCCCGGTGGTGTCGGCGCAGTTCCTGAAGGAGCGCCTGGACGCGATCACGGTGGGTTAGCCGGGCGGCCCCCTCACAGGGTCAGACACGGTGGGTTAGCCGGGCGGCCCCCCATAGGTCAGATGAGCGCGGCTGCGCGCCGGCGGCGGGCGTGTCAGCTCCCGGTGCGGATCCTGACGATGGCGGCGGGCGTGTCAGCTCCCGGTGCGGATCCTGACGATGGCGGCGGTGGCGGCCCCGACGGTCAGGCTGATCCCGGTGCCCGGGCCGGCGGGCAGCGCGGTCCATGTCCCCTCCCACGGGGTGTCGCCGGTGATCGCGGCGCCGCCGAGCGTGGCGCTGGCGCCGGTGGCGTCCCCGGGCTCGCCGCTGGCGAGGGTCATCACCTCCGCGCCCCGCGGCGGCAGGCCTGCCGGGCCGATCGTCACCGCCGCATCCGCGGCCCCCGCTCCCTGCGTCTTGTTGATGATCGTGACGTAGTCCCCGTCCGCTCCGCCGACGCAGTAGGCGGTCAGGTTGACGCCGTCCGGGTTCCCGATGCGGGCGGGCTTGACCCGCCCCGCCGAGCCCAGCGTGAACGCCTTGATGCCGTACCCCTTCGGGGTGATCGCATAGCCCGCCCCGGCCGCGCCGGGATCCGGCACGATCGTCCCGGTGTAGAGCCACTGCTTGTTGTGGAAGTTCACGCCCGCGGCGCCGTGAGCCGCCCACCAGTGCAGGTGATCCAGCGCCCACAGGGCCGCGGCGAACGCGTTGCTCGCTCCCGGGACGCCGACGAGGTAGTCGTTCGATTCGGTCAGGCGGTAGCGCAGGCCGGCGGCGGCCACCGGGGCCAGGAGGTTGGCGTGGAGCCAGGGATAGGGGGTGTACGTGGTGCGCCTCGGCTGGGTCCCGATCGCGGTGCCGGTCACCCATTCCGGGGACAGCATGTTGCTGATCGCCTGCTGGGCGGTTGTCTTCCCCGGCCCGGCGCCCACGTAGTAGTGCTGCGTGATGTCCGCTACCCGGCCGGAGTTCCCCTCGTCGCCGGCGAACCGCTCGGTCCACGACACACCGTTCCCCGGGTCGGGGGTGAAGGTCAGCGTGCTGTAGGCCCCGGTGTCCGGCCCGGACAGCGGGGCACCGGGCGCCGCCTCCCCCAGCGCGCCGGCGAATCCCCGCCAGTAGCTCAGGTAGGACCGGTACGCGCTGCCCGGCACCCCGGAGATCTCCTCGTAGATCTCCGGGTCGAGCGGATGGCCCGCGTAGGTGTGGAAGGCATGCCAGTCCGGCTCGTTCCCGATGGCGAAGGTGTCCACGTGCTGCCGGTAGTGGCGCCAGATGTAGCCAGCGACCTGGGCGTTGACCGATTTGAGCTCATCAATGGGGGCGGCGCCGGGACTGAGCAGGCGGAACGTGTAGATGACCTTGACCCCGGCCACGGCGGCGAAGGCAAACAGGTTGTCGATGCCGGTGAAGCCGTCGCTGCCCGTGCCCGCGGGGATCTGCTGATCCACCGAGCCCCCGCCCATCCTGAGGCTGCCCAGGCCCAGGTTGCGGAACAGGGTGACAAGTGAGTCGTTCGCCGGGCTGAACAGGTAGCCGGCCACCCCGGCGTTGCCCGGGTTGAGCGGGCCCCGTTCGAAGCTCAGCCCGGCGAAATCACCCGGGACCACTGGCCCGGGATGTTCATGGTCAATGCTGATCGTTACCGGATGGCTGTTCCGCCGGGCGGGCCGCGCCCCGGCGCCCCGGCGGCGCTGGCGGCCCAGTATCCGCATGACCAGGTGGTGCCCGGTGGTGGGGATGGCCTAACCGCCGGTCACGGCCGTCGCCCCGGCGACGGCCGGATGAGCTGGGTCAGGCCGCCTTGCGCAGCGTGGCGACCGTGATGTGAGGCCAGCTCAGGCCGTTGAAGTTCAGCAGCACGATCTGCGAGTACTGCAGCTGCAGAGGCCCGGGGTCTCCCCGGAGCGTCTCCAGCCAGAACGTGGCGGCGGCGCGCACCGCGATCGCGTTCGGGCCGTCGGCGGCGCCCCGGAGGAACGCCGTGTTCGCGGTCCCGCCGCCGGGCAGCGAGGCGTCGCTGGTGGATACGTGCAGCGTGGTCGTGGCCTGGATGCGCTGGCCCGCGATCGCCGAGCGCAGGACGCTGTTGGGGTTGTTGACCATTTGCTGGGTGATGCCGGTCAGCCCGCCGCCGGAGGTCCGGAACTGGCTGGGCTTGGCCAGGGTCTGTTCCGGGAAGTTGATCGTCGCGGCCGGCTTGCCGATCGTGAAGGGCTTGATGCTGACGTTGGGGATGGAGGGGGGCGTGGCCGACGTGCTGGCGGTGCCCTGGGCCAGAATCGTGGTGCCGTGCGGGATGGACGCCAGGCGGGCCACGGTGGGGGCCTCCTTGGGGTCGCTGGTCCTGGGGATTGCCACCCACAAACCCGGCTCGATATGCAGCCCGGCGTTCAGGTTCGCGTCGGTGATCTGCTGCAGATAGGTCAGGCCCGACATGTTGATATCGGGCTGCAGCAGGCCGCGGTTGGGTATCTGCCCGCTGATGGGGTCGAATTCGAGTTGCTCACTGGTCAGGTTGAGTTCAAGGAAGCGGTCCTGCCCGGGTGGCTTATGGTTGGGCCGCCAGATGACGTTGAAGCCCTGGCCGCTCCACTTCCCGGCCAGCCCGTTCAGTGGCCCCAGCCGGCTCGCCGCCTCCGGGAACGGAAACTCCACCGGATCTTCGATCGGCGGCAGCGGCTCGAACGAAAAATCCGCGGCCAGTTCCATGCTCTCCCCTTACCTGAACTGGACCGTAGCGGGAGGGTCGTGTCTGTCGATCGCGGCAGCTCATACTTGCCCCGCGGCCAGGGCATTGTCAAGATCTCGTATTGGCCTTTACGCCGCGCGCTGACCAGGGCTTCCGGAGGGTGGATCGGCGGGATTCCGGCCGGTCAGCCCGGCGTCATCCACCGGCGGTGACCAGGGTCTGGTCGCCGATGGCGGCCCGGACGCGCAGGCGTGCCTGATGGAGCCGGCTCTTGAAGGCGGCCTGGCTGACCCCGGCGATCTCGGCGGCCTGCTGCGTGGAGAGCCCCTCGACATCGCGCAGCACGATGGCGGTCCGCAGCGCGGGCGGCAGCCCGGCCAGGGCCCGGCCCAGGGCCCGGCGCAGCTCGCTGTTCTCGGCCTGCCGGGCCGGGTCTTCGGCCGCGGGCGCGGGCAGCTGCAACTCGTCCGGCCCGAGCGGGGCGGCCGCCGGCCGGCGGCCCCTTTTCTCCAGCGCGCGGTTGGCCTCGTTGACCGCGATCCGGTACAGCCAGGTGAAGTAGCTCGACTGGCCCCGGAAGCGGGCGATGGCGCGCCAGGCGCGCAGCATGACCTCCTGCGCCACGTCCTCGGCCTCGCCACGGTCACCCAGCAGCCGCAGCAGCAGCATGAACAGACGGTCGGCGTATGCGCCGGAGAGCCGCTCGAATGCGCCGGCGTCCCCGGCCTGGGCCCGGGCGATCAGGGCCGCCTCGGTGTCGGTGGAGCCGGGGGCGCGCTGGGCGGCCAGCGGCGGCATCACGTGTTCGGCGAGGAGGGAGAGCCGCCGCCGGCCCCGGCCGGCCGGACCCGGTCGAAGATCGTCGCGGGCGCGCGGACGCCGGCCAGCCCGTCCAGGCCCTGGGCCGCATACACCAGGGCGCGCATCGCCCTGATGCCGCGCCCGCAGTCCACGCAGTCCAGCGCGTGGTCGTCGAGGCGGCGGCGGGCCCGCGGGCCCAGGTCGCCCTCGACGTAGTGGGAGAGGTGCTGCTGCGACCACCGATGGTCATCACTGCGGCTGGGCATGCCGATCACTTCTCCCCCTCGCGGCTCAGGGCTGGGACTGCCGTAGTCACGGTAGTAGACCACCCCTGAGCCGCTCGGGGCATGGCGGTCAGCCGGTCGCGCCGGGCTGCGCCGCCCCGCCGCCGTCCCGCTCATCGCCTGCCGTCGCGGGCTCGAACGCCAGCGAGCAGGAGT
>Ga0335077_10006557_pt1 | contig 14385 bp, 12 predicted proteins | sample Lox_Sample_31_FD_207151 | JGI IMG/M metagenome (GOLD analysis project Ga0335077, IMG submission 207151) | Soil microbial communities from Loxahatchee National Wildlife Refuge, Florida, United States - Lox_Sample_3.1 | ecosystem: Environmental > Terrestrial > Soil > Wetlands | place: USA...
GGTTTTTCGCGGATTGATTGGCGGGTTTCACAACCTGTTTTTCCTGGGCAAATTTTCCTTTATCTATAATGCCAACCTGCACACGCCCGCCAGTCCGTGGGGACCGGGGATTATTCTGGCACCGGTAATTGGGGCCTTGGGGGTCGCTTTTCTGGTAAAAACGTTCGCCCCGGAAGCCAAGGGGCACGGCGTGCCGGAAGTTATGGAGGCGGTCTATTATCAAAAGGGCATCATTCGTCCGATTGTGGCGCTGATCAAATCGCTGGCTTCCGCCCTCTCGATTGGCAGCGGCGGGTCGGTGGGACGCGAAGGCCCCATCGTTCAGATCGGCTCGTCGTTTGGGTCCAGTCTGGGCCAGTTACTCCGGTTGCCGGCCTGGCAGCGGATTACGCTGGTGGCCGCCGGTGCCGGCGGCGGCATTGCTGCCACCTTTAACACGCCCATCGGCGGCGTCCTGTTCGCCACCGAGTTATTGTTGCCGGAAATCAGTGCCCGGACCTTGATTTCGGTCGCCATCTCCACCGCCACAGCCACTTATGTCGGACGCTGTCTGCTGGGCACAAATCCCTCGTTTGTGATTCCCGGATTTGGAAGGCCGAATTTTCTCCCGACCAGTCCTTTCGTGCTGCTGGCGTGTGTGGGCCTCGGCGGCCTGTTGGGCGTGGTTTCTACCGTCTTCATCAAATCTATTTACCGTTGCGAGGATATTTTTGAGCGGCGGGTCTCGAAAAATTACTATGTCCGGCATCTGCTGGGGATGCTGCTGGTCGGAATCATCATTTATCTAATGCAATTAGGTTTCGGCCATTACTACGTGGAAGGCGTTGGCTATGCCACCGTGCAGCAGGTGCTGACGGGCGCGTTGTCCGCCCTGCCGTTGCTGCTACTACTGTTTGTCCTCAAAGTGGCGGCTACATCGTTGACGCTGGGATCGGGTGGGTCTGGCGGAATTTTTTCGCCGTCGCTGTTTCTGGGAGCAACCTTCGGCGGGGCCTATGGCCTGCTCCTCAAACTCGTCTTTCCGCAACTGCCGGTCAGTCCATCCGCCTTTGCGGTGGTGGGCATGGCGGGAGTCGTCGGCAGCGCAACCGGCGCCGCGGTCACGGCCATTGTCATGATTTTTGAGATGACGCTCGATTACCAGATGATTCTGCCCATGACCATCACCGTGGCCATCAGTTACGGCATCCGAAGGTTCTTGTTGAAGGACAGCGTGTACACCATGAAGCTGGCCCGGCGCGGCCATCCCATGCCCGAGGCGTTGCAAGCGAACTCCTGGCTGGTCCGGCAGGCCCGCGACTACATGGACAACCGGGTGGCAACCGTGCCCGTCTCCGCCCCATTGAATTCCCTTGCGCAAACCCTCTCCGACCCCGGTCACCCGCGCTGGTTCCTGGTCGAAGATCAGGGGGAACTGGCGGGTGTCATCGAAGCTGCCGCGCTCGCCGACCTGATTCAGCGCGGCGCGGGGCTTTCCTTGCGCGAAGTGGCGCGGCGGGATTATGAGGTGGTGGGAGAACTCACCGCTTTTTTTGAACTCCTCTCCCGAACCCGCGCCCGGCAGCCGGGACTGTTTTTGGTGGCTTCCCAAACCAGCCCGGTTTTGGCCCGGAACATCAAGGGAGTCATTTCAAAACAACTGGTGACCGAAACGATGGTCCAAGCCTTTACGCCTTCTACGGAATAAGTGCGGCATCCTCATTTGTCAGTTTCAGCTTGCGCCGTCTCTTTTGCTTGTTACAGTCAAGTCACGTTTTCATCCGCCGACTGCGGCGGTTTTCCCGTTTTTGACCAGAAACATAATTGACCTGTGAAAATTTTCAGCGGCACCGCCAATGAGCCTTTGGCTCGCGCGATTTGCAAATCCATCAACATGGAATTGGGCAAATGCTCCATCCAACCCTTCCCCGACGGCGAGACGTTCATAAAAATCGAGGAGAATGTCCGGGGCGAGGACGTGTTTGTGGTCCAGCCAACGTCGCCGCCGACCAACCACAACTTGATGGAGCTGTTCATCATGATTGACGCGTTGCGCCGGGCGAGCGCGTCACGCATCACCGCCGTGCTGCCGTACTATGGTTACGCCCGGCAGGACCGCAAGGACCAACCGCGCGTGCCCATCACGGCCAAGCTCATCGCCAACCTGCTCGTAGCGGCGGGCGTCAACCGCATCCTCGCGATGGATTTGCACGCGCAGCAGATTCAGGGGTTTTTTGACATTCCGGTGGATCATCTCTACGCCGCGCCGGTCATGTACGAATATTTGAAGAAGAAAAAGCTCTCCGACCTCGTGGTGGTCAGCCCGGACGTGGGCGGTTTGAAGATGGCGCACGCCTATTCGCAGGTGCTGGAAGCGGGACTCGCCATCGTAGCCAAGCGGCGCAAGAGCGCGACGGACGTGGAATCCATGGCCGTCATCGGCGAAATTCGCGGCAAAAACATCCTGATGGTGGACGATCTGACGGAAACGGCGGGCACGCTGACGGCGGCGGCAGCACTACTGAAGAAAAAAGGCGCCAAACAGATTCTGGCCTGCGTCTCCCATGCCATTCTCAATAACGTGGGCATCGAAAGATTGCGAAAATCAGCGATTGACGAATTGATTACAACTGATACAGTCCAACGCCCCGCAATTGACGGTGTGAAAATAACCACATTGTCGGTGGCAGGGCTTTTGGGCGAAGCCATTAAGCGAATCAACAGCAATTCGTCGGTGAATTCGCTCTTTGAATTCAAAGGCTGGCGCACGAGTTGAGCCGGCTATAAAACATTTTAAGCATGAAATCGGTGCCATTGAAAGCGTATCCCCGCACGCAGATGCGTCGGGGAGGAGTCAAGAAATTGCGTGCGACGGGTCGCGTGCCGGCCGTCATTTACGGTCGCGAAATCAAGCCGCAGAACCTTGAAATCAACGCAAAGGAAATCAGCGACCTCATTCATCATTCCGCTTCGGAGAATCTGCTGGTGGACTTGTCCGTGGAAAATGACGCGCGCTCCAAACGCCTCGCGCTCGTCCAGGAAATCCAGCATCACCCGCTCGACGGCAAGGTCTTGCACGTGGACTTCCATGAAGTGGCCGAGAATGAAAAAGTCACCGTCATGGTGCCGGTGGAAACCGTCGGCGAAGCGGTTGGTGTAAAGACCGGGGGCGGCGTGCTGGAACACGTCCTGTTCAAAATCAAGGTCCGCTGCCTGCCCAAGGATTTGCCCGAGCAAATCGTCGTGGACGTCAGCAATCTCGAACTCAACAAATCCATTCACCTCAGTGAACTCAAAATGCCGGAAGGCGTCGAAGTGCTCGGTGATAAAAACATTCCCGTTGTCTCCGTGGCCCTGCCGCGCACGGAAGAAGAAGAAGCGGCGGCAACGACTGCCGAAGCCGTGTCCGCGGGCGACGTCGAGATGATCAAGGAAAAGAAAGAAGAAGGCGAGGAAGGCGAAGAGAAGGCCCCGGCCAAGGGCGAAAAAGGCGTTGCCAAGCCCGGCGAGAAGGCCCCGGCCAAAGGTGCCGAGAAGGGCGCCGCGACTGCGCCGGAGAAGGGCGCCGAAAAAGCCGCCGAGAAAAAGCCGGCGGAGAAAAAGAAATAATTTCGCGGGCGGTCCGCAAGGATCGCCGCGCCCGCGCCGCACATGGAGTCATTGCATCTCATCGTGGGCTTGGGCAATCCGGGCGCGGAATACAAGCAGACGCGCCACAATGCCGGTTTTCGGCTGGTCGAAAAGCTGGCCGCCGAGTGGCAGACGGATTGGAAGAACGAGCGCAAGTTCAACGCGCGAACGGCCCGTACGGAGCGCAATGACTGCCGCGTCCTGCTGTGCCGGCCGCAGACGTTTATGAATGCGAGCGGCGAAGCGGTCGGCGCATTGGCAAGTTTTTATCGGTTGCCGTTGGCACGAATTTTGGTTGTGGTGGACGATGCGGATTTGCCGTTGGGCGAGATTCGGTTGCGGGCGGGCGGCAGCAGCGGCGGTCATCATGGGTTGGAATCTATCGAACAGCATCTGGGTTCGCGCGAATTTGCGCGGTTGCGGCTCGGCATCGGGCGCCAGGACGGCGCGCGGGAGATCACGGATTACGTGCTCAGCCGTTTTGACCGCGCGGAAACGGCGTTGATGAAAAAAGTTTTGGATCGGGCGGCCAGCCAGGTGGAATGCTGGTTGAGCGACGGCATACAAAAAGCCATGAACCAGTTTAACGGCCCAATTTAGGTAGGGTCGGCGCGCTGCGCCGACCGGACGCCGCAGCGCGGCGTCCCTACCAAGCGAAAATTAAAAAATGAAACGATACGAAGGTCTGTTCATCCTGAATACCGCAGAACGGGAAGAAGGCGTCAAGGACGTCCTCGACAAGATTTCGTCCGAAATTGCGGCGGCGGGCGGCAAAGTCGAAACGGTGCAAAAAATGGACCGGAAGGCTTTTGCGCGTGTGGCGGACAAAAAACACAACGCCGGTTTTTACGCGAATGTCATTTTTACCGGCACGCCAACGATTGTTTCGCAATTGCGGTCGAAACTGGCGTTGAATGAGGAAATTTTCCGCGTTCTTTTCACGCAGGCGCCAGAACCCAAACCAACCAGCAAATCCTAGATCGGAGGCCCTATGGCTAGCTTTAATAAAGTCATCCTTGTCGGAAATCTGACCCGTGACCCGGAATTGCGTTACACGCCCAAAGGCACAGCGATTGCCAAAATCGGTCTGGCCGTCAACCGCAAATGGAAAAGCGAAACCGGTGAACTAAAGGAAGAAGTGACGTTTGTGGACGTGGACACCTTTGGCCGCACCGCCGAAAATGTGGGGCAATACATGCGCAAAGGCCGTCCGATTCTCATTGAGGGACGCTTGCGCCTGGATCAGTGGGACGACAAACAAACCGGCCAGAAACGCAGCCGCTTGGGCGTCGTCGCTGAATCCGTTCAATTTCTCGGCAGCCCGACTGGCGGTGAAGGCAGCGGTGCGCCACCGGCATCGCGGCCCGCTCCGGCCGTCGCGTCTGCACCGGAATCCGCCGATGCTGAACCGCCGCCCGAACACGACGACGTTCCCTTTTGATTTCATCTTGCGTTTTCTGTCACACGTCACTTTTTATGAAGACTGAAGTTATTCTCACGCACAACATTGTCGGCCTTGGCGCCGAATCCGACCAGGTGAAGGTCGCCGCCGGGTATGCGCGCAATTATCTTTTCCCGCAACGCATGGCCATTCCGCTCACGCAGGCCAACAAACGCCAGATCGAGGCCCTGCGCCAGCGCCGCGCCGAACGCGAAGCGCACGAGTTCAACACCATGACCGAACTTGCGAAGGCCCTCGCCAAACTGATTTGTGTCCTGAAGGCCAAAGCTGGCGAGGACGGCAAGATGTTCGGCTCGGTGACCGCCGGCATGATTGCCGATGAATTGAAACACCAGTTCGACATTTCGCTCGACAAAAAGAAAATTCATCTCGAACACCCAATCCGTTCGCTGGGCGACTATGAAGTCGAATTGAATCTTCACGCCGAGGTCAAAGGTATGCTTAAAGTACGTGTTGAAAGCACCACGCCTGCGGCTGCGCCAGCCTCGGAGGCCGCGCCCGCCCCCCCTGCAGAGGCCAAGGCTGAAGAAGGCAAAAGGCCCAGAACAGAAAAGCGCGGTTTTGCCCGGCGTGACGCCAGAGGTGAAAAGGTTCAAAAACCTGATAAAACCGAAAAGACTGAAACAGCCGAAGTGAGAAAACCCCGCGTCTCCAAAGGCGAAAAGCCGACAAAACCGGCTAAGGCAGCGAGAACACAAAAGGGAGAAACAAAGGCAGAAAAAGATGCTTGACGGTTTGACGCCCATTCATTAGGTTGTTTGCGCAATGTTGAAAAACGTTCTACAAGCTGTCAGTCTGGTCGTCGTCGTAGCTAACGACGCCGTTGGCGCTTGTTGAACGCAACCAAGTTTTAACAAGAACCCACGGCTGGCAAGGTCGTGGGTTTTTTATTTAATCTGCGCCACCGGCCACAACCAAAACATGAAACGGATGATTGGATTTTTGGATAATTGGATAGATGGGAAACGCTCAGAGCGCCGCCCCAACAATCCATCAATCCACCAATCCATAAATCCAATATAATGCCATGAGCAAGACAACTGAAACCGCTGAACAGAAGAAATCCGCCTCCGCCCCGCGCGCCGAGGTCGGCCCGGCCATGTTTGGCCGCGACATCCTCGTGCAAGCCCTCGAACGTGAAGGTGTCGAAGTCATTTTCGCCTATCCCGGCGGCGCGAGCATGGAAATCCACCAATCGCTCACAAAATCCAAAATCCGCACCATCCTGCCGCGCCATGAACAGGGCGGCAGCTTTGCGGCGGAAGGTTATGGCCGCTCGACCGGCAAGGCTGGCGTGTGCATGGGCACCAGCGGCCCGGGCGCAACCAACCTCGTTACCGCCATTGCCGACGCCTACCTGGATTCCTGTCCCCTCATCGCCATCACCGGGCAGGTGACAACCAATATGATTGGCCGCGGCGCGTTCCAAGAGACCGACATCATCGGCGTGACGCTGCCCATCGTGAAGCACAGCTACCTCATCACCGACGTGAACGACATTCCGCGCATCATCAAGGAAGCGTTTTATATCGCGCAGAGCGGCCGGCCCGGGCCGGTGGTGATTGACGTGCCCAAAAACATCCAGCAGGCCAAGACCCAGCCGGTCTGGCCGACGCTGGAGCAGATCAAGAAAGGGCTGCGCGGCTATAATCAGCCGGATTTGCGCGCCGACGATCTCGCGTTGAATGAAATCATGGGCCTGATTGAAAAGGCCGAGCGCCCGGTCATTTATTGCGGCGGCGGCATCATCAGCAGCGGCGCGGCGGCGGAACTCAAAAAGTTTGCCGAGGCAACCAACATCCCCGTGACGACGACACTCATGGGCATTGGCGGTTTCCCGGAGACGCATCCGCTTTCGTTGCGCTGGCTCGGTATGCACGGTGCGGCGTTTGCCAACTGGGCTGTCAACGGCGAATACGAGCATCGCAAGTCGTTCAACGACCCGATGGTGAAAATCAAGGATGGCGCGGATTTGTTGCTCGCCTTCGGCGTGCGGTTCGATGACCGCGTGACCGGCAAGTTCGAGGAATTCTGCAAGCACGGCACGATTGTTCACTTGGATATTGACGCATCCGAGTTGAACAAAAACCGGAAGGCGCATTTGCCCGTGGTGGGCGACATCAAGGATGCCCTGACGCGGCTTAATGCGATGCTCGCCAAACGCCCGCTCAATAAGAAGCACACGGCCTGGCTCGCGCAAATTGACGAGTGGAAAAAGAAGGCGCCGTTTGCCTACACCATCACACGGGAGATTGCCACCAGCGATCACATGAAGGACCATCTCAAAGGCCAGGAAGACCAAATCATCCTGCAACAGATGGTGGTCGAGGCGCTTTACGAACTGACGAAGGGCGACGCTATCATCACCACTGGCGTGGGTCAGCACCAGATGTGGGCCGGCCAATGGTTCAAGTACGAACACCCGCGCCAGTTTATCACCAGCGGCGGCCTCGGTTCGATGGGCTTTGGTTTCCCGGCGTCCCTCGGCATCAAGGTCGCGCATCCGGACAAGGAAGTGATTGACATTGACGGTGACGGTTCATTCCTGATGAACATTCAGGAACTGGCCACCGCGCACGTCGAAAAAATCAACGTCAAGGCCATCATTCTGAATAACCAGCACCTTGGCATGGTGGTGCAGTGGGAGGACAATTTCTACGCCGGCAATCGCGGCCATACCTATCTCGGCAATCCCGAGCACCGGGCGCAAATTTATCCCGACTTCGTGCGCGTCTGCAATTCGTTCAACGTGAAATGCGAGCGCGTGATGTTCAAAAAGGATTTGCGTCCCGCCATCCAGCGGATGCTCGATGCGAAGGAGCCTTACGTCCTCGACGTGGTGACACCTTACAGCGAGCATGTGCTGCCGTTCATCCCGACTGGCCGCACTGTGGCCGACATGATCTGGAAGGCGTAATCATCACCACAAAGATTGACCGGCTGGGCGCAAACGCTTGTCGTCCGGCCGGCTTTTGTTACGCTGCGTGCAATGCGTAAATTGTTTTTCGGTTTCGCGCTGATGTTGGCTCTGCCCGCCTTGGGCGCGGAAATAAAAATTGATTTCGGCAATTTTCCAACGAATGAAACGCCGGCTGGTTTCCACAGCGCGCTGGCCGGCGGCGGGAAGCCGGGCGATTGGAAAGTCATCGTGGACGAGATGCCCTCGGCCTTTGCGCCCTTGACGCCGGAGGCGCGCCGGGCGCCAGCCGTGACTCAACATGCTGTGCTCGCCCAACTCAGCTCGGAATCCAACGAAGAGCGGTTCCCGATGCTGATTTACGGCAAGGAAACCTTCAAGGATTTCAAGCTCACGACGCAGTTCAAGATCGTCAGCGGCATGGCCGAACAAATGGCGGGTGTTGTGTTCCGGTACCAGAATGCTTCGAATTTTTATGTGATTCGCGCCAGCGCATTGGGACATAACGTGCGATTCTACAAAGTCGTGGACGGCCTGCGCGGCAATTTCTTCGGGCCGGACATGAACATTTCTACCAATGTTTGGTACCTGTTGACCCTCCAGTGCCAAGGCAACCAATTCACATTCTGGCTCGATGGTCATTTGGTGATGCCGCCGCTGAATGACAACACATTGGCCGAGGGCAAAATCGGATTTTGGACCATGTCGGACGCGGTCAGTTATTTTGGCGACACGACCATCAACTACACGCCGCGCGTGCCGATGGCGCAAACGTTGGTGGATGGCATGATGCAAAAATATCCGCGCATTCTGACGCTCCGGGTCTATACGCTTAATGACCGGGGCGAGCCACAAATCATTGCCAGCAATGACGGAAAGGAAATCGGCCAACCGGGCTCCGACGCTGAGAAAGGCGCCATCACCACCGGCAAGGTTTATTTCGGACGCGGCAAAGGCATCATTGGGGTGACGATGCCTTTGACCGACCGCAATGGCGATCCCGTGGCCGCGGTGCGGGTGGAGTTGAGATCATTTTTCGGCGAGACGCAGGACAGTGCTGTGGACCGTGCGCGGGTCATCGTCAAACAAATGCAGGCGCAGGTCGTGTCCGGGCAGGACTTGACGCAATAATGCTGTTTGCTATTTGGCAGGCGCGCTCAATTCATCCGACGATTTCATCGCCGGCGCCTCCTACGGCTTCACACGACGGACACCGCCATAGACCGTCACGTTGCCGTCATCACCGACGCGCAGTCGCGGGCGCACCTTAAGATAATCATAAGTTTCCTGCCGGACAATGTCGCCGTTGGGATTGATCACTGAATAAAGGAAACTGGCCGCGCCGCTCTGATAAAGCACGTGCAGATTGCTGGACCTATCCAATTGCGCCTCCGGCTGGCTGAAGGAAACCATCGGGCCGATGGCCCGCACTTTGAAGATGGTGGTTCCGGACTCATCGCTCACCAGCACATACATCCGCAGTTGCGAGCGCAGGTAATTGGCCTCTTCCAACGTGTATTTGCGGATTTCCGGCGGATGGTTTGTCTCGCCGGGCGGGAGAGGCACTCCAAATACCTGCGACCACAATTTCGCTCCATTAATCACATCAAAATCCAGCGGCGGGCTGGTAATTGTGGTGTTCCAATCCTTGATGCGCACCGTGGCGATGATTCGATAGTGTCCCGGTCGTCTCAGATCGAAATACGGCTCCAAATTCACACGTTTGGTGGCCACCTCTGAAGAATCCAGCTCAAATTTGCCCTGCACCGGCGGATTGGAATTTTTGTCAACGATGAAATTGTCCGAGTCATCCGCCGCTTCCACACTGAACGTCAGCCAACCCGGGTCCGCCCCGAGGTGCAGCGGCTGGCCAGATAGATTCGTAATATGTACTGCCACCGGCAACGCCTCGCCGGGCAAAAACTGATTCTGGTCCAGCGTCAAATTGACGGTGACCTGCGCCGACGCGCTAAGAATCGGCATCGCCGCCAAACCAAGAATAAGCCCAAAAAACTTCATTTGAACCTCAACACTCTAAACGCTCTCGCGCACGTGGCAACCGCAAAACTTCCGTCTCCCCGTCTTGTCTCTCGCCTCTCTGGCTCGCCGCAGCCGGGCGCAGTAGTGGTACAGTTTGAAATTTTTAGTAGCCGCCTGCTTTCAAACCTTCGACTTGCGCGTTCTCCAGGATGAACGGCGGGCCTTCCCTATTGATAACGGACACGTTCTTGAACTGGATGCCCTTGGCGTTCCTGATGGACAGACCGGTGGTGGCAGCCTTGATGCTGATATTTTCCAGAACGACATTCGAGATCGGGCTTTCCGGCAGACCGATGATGATGCCGGCTGATTTTTGACAGGTGGCAGTCAGGTTGCTGACACAGATGTTGCGGAAGATCGGCGTGGTTGCGTTAACGGGTTGAGCCGGGTCATGTTTGGGAGGAAATCGTTGCACAGGGTCTCCTGCGGAGTTGGTCATGTAGTAGCAGGTGAACGTGATGGCCGGGTTCACGTTCTTCATGGTGATGTCGCTGAAACGGATGTTCTCCACCGTGCCGCCTCTGCCGCGCAACGATTTGATGCGGATTCCGTTCTCGGTGTCCTTAAAAGTGCATTTCCGCACGGTCACGTTCCGCACGCCACCGACGGTTGCGCCGCCGATTGACATGCCGTGTCCATGCAGGAAAACGCAGTCGGTGACGGTGATGTCCTCGCTGGCAAACGCGCGGCCGGGGACAGGCTGTTCGGACTTGATCGAGATATCATCGTCGCCAGCATTTATGCGGCATCGGGTGATCAAAACGTCTTTGCAGTTGATCGGATCAATGGCATCGGTGTTGGCTGCTCCGGCTGGCGTCTGGACAGTGACATTGCTGACGACAACATCCTCACAGGCCGTGAGCGCCAAATGAGTGAGCGGGGAGTTTCGCAGGGTCGCGTCCTGCACGCGCACGCTCTTGCAATTGGCGAGCACGATCATGCTGGGCCGGGGCAACACATAGCCGGGCGTTTTGCGGCGCGCTTTCTCGGCCGGCCCCCACCAGCGCGTGCCTGCGCCATCAATCGCACCGGGGCCCGTGATGGCAACGTCGTGAAGGTTCTTTCCATTCACGAACGCCATGAATGAGTTGGTCTCTTCCGGGTTTATGAAATCGGCGCGTTCATCGGTGGCTTGCAGGACCGCGCCAGCCTTGAGTTGAATGGTCGTTCGGCTGTGAAGGAAGATGGGTTTGCTGAGATACTTGCCGGCCGGGAACCGGACGATGCCGCCACCAGCGTCTCCGCATTCATCCAGCGCCTTTTGAATGCCGGCGGTATCCAAAGTTTTGCCATTGCCATTCGCGCCAAACTGTCGGACGTCAAAAACCCTGGCAGTGGCGGAAGACTCCGCCGCCCATCCGCTGACAATTGGCGCCGCCACCAAACCGAACATGAGCCAGAAAAATTTCATTCGAAGGCTGCACACTTTAAACCGCCGGTAGCGCATGGCAATCACAAACGCAGGCCTGCACGGCCGGCTACCGTGCCAATGACCATTGGTTATATTGCAGGCTGGCGAACATTCATCCGTCGATCCGTGTTCCTTTAGCTGCCCGGATGATCATTCCAAAGCACCGTAGCCGCGGCTCATTGCATTTTCAGTCGGAAGAAGCACTGTGGAGTGGTACCCATGTTGTTGGTTACAATGATGGTGGCGCCAGTTCCAACCAGGGTGCCGGTACACGGTGTCCAGTTGGGACTGGAAAGATTGGTTGTGCATTCAAGCTGATAGGTTTGATTGGTAATGGTTGGCCAGCTCATGATGAATTGGTTGTTTCCGTTCGCATTGACGCAGGAACTGCACAATTGCGGCGCGGGAGCCACCGTCAACATTGCACTGTTGGTCACGCTGTCGCAGGCACCGCTGACAATCACCGTGTAAACGCCGGCTTGCTCGGCGGTCAAATTGCTTAAGGTCAGGCTGCTATCGGTTCCAATTACTGAACCATTAAACAACCATTGGGAACTCAACCCCGTTCCCGTGGCCGTCACACTGAATGTTGCGTTGCAGCCTGCCACTCGCGTCTGGTCAACAGGCGCCCCGGTCACAATCACAGGGTCGTTTACCGTCAACATGGCGCTGTTGGTTACTGTGCCCATCGCTCCGCCTACGACGACGCTGTAAGTTGCCACGTCGCCGGCGCTCACATTGACCAAGGTCAAGCTGCTGTTGGTCTGGCCGCTCATGACCGAACCGCCCTTTAACCAGGCATAGCTGTAAGGTGGTGTGCCTGAGGCCACCGTACTGAACACCGCAGTGTCACCCGGACAAACGGTCTGGCTCACCGGCCCGGTCGCGCTCACCGGCACGGTGAGATTGGTGATCACCTGGGGGACATTGCCGGAAAAAACAAAATTGGCGGGGAAACTGGTGCCGGCGCCGACCAACGTGATGGTGATTTGATGAGTGCTGCCATTGGCATTGGTCCCACCGGCGATAAAGCTGCTCAAGTCAAAGCTCGCCAGTTCGGGGTAGGAGTTGCTTCCAGTTCCCAAATTGACAAAAACACCATACATGTTCGAACTGGCATTCATCAGCATCAGGTAGGGATAACCGACGGCTTCTCCCATCCAGGTTGCGGCACCGCTCGCGGTGTTGACTCGATAGATATCGGTATTTGTGCCGGTATTGCTGACGTAGAGATTGCCGTCCTGTGCAAAGCGGATATTCTGCCCAGTGCTGCCAAGGTTGTGGGCATTGCCATAATTCCCGACTAAAGTGGCCGTCCCGTTGGTGGGATTGATCCGGTACAGCCTATTCTGCGTGGCCCCAAACAGCGCTCCGTCGCTGGGCCGGAAGGCCAATGACTGGATGTTGTTGGTGCTAAAATTGGCGACCTTGGTGATGGCGCCGTTGGTTTTATTCAATGTTACCAGGACTGAGCTGTTTGATATGCCGTACAATGTCCCGTTCGCGGGGCAGTAAGCGATGTCGTTGATCTTCGCGTTGCCAATGGAGGCAATCCGGGTGAAGTTGCCGTTCAACAAATCAATGGTGCCAAAACGATTGATGGACTGGTTGTACTCAACGGCATAGACGACGGTGCTCTGCGCCTGCGCTGACGTGGCCAAACTGCCGGCCAAGAAGGCTCCGAACAAAAACAATATCCACGTTTTTTTCATAATTTTTTCCCCCGTCCAGCCGCCGGATTTCACTCCGGGAAATCAGGCAAACCAACTCGCCGGACCATGCATATTACTTAACACAAACGAGCGGAAGCGAAACGGATTAGGGACACACTGCGGGATTTGAGGGGTGAATAACCCCGAGCGAGGGGTGAAATTCCGCAGGAAAATCGGACCGACTGGCCTAGGCCAGAACGCCGAACTGCCGGAGTTGTTCCCGATAGCTCCGCGTGAGTGTCACACGGGCGCCATTGCGCAAGGAAACCGTGTATTCCCCGTGAAACAGGGGGTGCAATTCCTTGACCGATTCAATGTTGACTATGGCCGAACGGCTGATGCGCACAAAACGATCCGGGGGAAGTTTTTCCTCGAGCGCGGTCATGGTTTCGCGCAACATATGAGTTTCGTTGCCGGCGTGCAGTTTCACATAGTTGTCCGCCGCCTCCACGAGATCAATATCCGTCAGACGCAGAAACAGAATACGCCCGTTGGATTTGACGGCCAGCCGCTCTGGATATTTTGAACCCGCCTTCAAATCATCCAATAAACCGTCAAGTTTTTGCCGGATTTCACCGCTTTGATTGCTCTGAATTTGCTGCCTCGCCCGTTGCACCGCCGACCGCAGGCGTTCAAGCCGGCAGGGTTTTATCAGGTAGTCCAAGGCGTGCGCCTCGAAAGCCTTCACCGCGAAATCATCGTGCGCCGTCACGAAGATGATCACCGGCATCTGCGGCAGCCTGATCTGGGCAAGGACTTCAAACCCGTCCAATACGGGCATTTGCACGTCGAGGAACACCAGATCGGGCGCAAGCCGGTTGATGGACTCGACCGCCTGGTGGCCACTGGCAGCCGTCCCGACAATCTCAATGTCCGGTTCGCAAGCAAGCATGTCGCGCAATACCGCCAATCCCGTTGCCTGGTCATCCACGAGCAGGGTTCGAATTTTCATTTTGGTTGTTTCTTCGTTTCCAAACCGGCAATTTAATGCGTTCTGTTACCGGATTTGAGCAGTTGCCGTGCCTTGCAACCGCATTTTGAGGACGGTGGCCGATTTAAGTTTCATCTTTTTCAATACCCCGGAAACCCCCTAAAAATCAACGCAATCCCCCCAAAACCGGCCGGGATGGTTTTCTAAAAGCCCGTTGCCTATCCTTCATTTGGACACCGCAGCGTGATTCCATTGACAGGGTCATCAACAAAATAATTATTTCCAGTAGTTCCAGTCCGCGTC
>Ga0335077_10006559_pt1 | contig 14382 bp, 11 predicted proteins | sample Lox_Sample_31_FD_207151 | JGI IMG/M metagenome (GOLD analysis project Ga0335077, IMG submission 207151) | Soil microbial communities from Loxahatchee National Wildlife Refuge, Florida, United States - Lox_Sample_3.1 | ecosystem: Environmental > Terrestrial > Soil > Wetlands | place: USA...
AGGCCGAACTTGCGGGCCAGGTTTTGGGCGAGGTCGGTGTGCTTCAGGAAGCCGAGAGCCTCGCTGCCGAATCGCAAATTGTGCGGCGTAGGCAGCGGCACCGGCTGGTAACCCTGCTTAAGCAAGGTGACGGCCGACCAGCCCAGAAGAACCACCACCATGACAGTGGTGATCTTCATGACCTGCAGCGCCTTTTCGCTCGATTCCTGAATGCCCTTAGTGTTCTGCCACCAGAAATAGAGGGTCACGGCCACAGCGAACACGACCGACGTGGCATTCACGTTGACCTGCGGCGTGCCGTGAAACATGGCGTGCATGGCGCCCGGAACCCAGCCGTGAGCGTCCATGGTGGAGAAAATGTTGTTGATCAGGCCAGCGATGTACTGACCGGCGGAGACGCCGGAGATCGGGCCGGTGAGGATGTAGTCGAACATCAGGGCGGAGACGCTGATCTTGGCCAGGGTGCCGCCCAGAGCTTCCTTCACCACCTTGTACACGCCCCCGCGCACGAACATGGAGCAGCTTTCGACGTACACGGCGCGCACGGTGAAAGAAAACAGCATCACCGCCACGATGAACCAGGGGGCGGATTTGCCGACGGCCTGCTCGGCGATGCCGGCGGCATAAAAGGCCGAGGAGCCCAGGTCGTTGAGTACGATTGCAGCCGCGCGCCAGTAGGAGATGAACGTCAGCATGACTGACGTGGCTACGACGATGCGAACACGGTTGGAGGATGAGCCGGCGGGTTGGAAAGAGGAGGACATTGCGGAGGAGCAAGCCTATCGTCAGTGTTGGTCGGAGTGGTCGGAGCCGATCAGGGTTTCAATGTCCTCGATACCGCTCAGAATCAACACCACGGCTGAGCCGATGGCACCCACGGCAAACAGCGCCTCCAGCACACGAATGGCGATCACCACCACCTCAGCCATAAGCAAATTATCTTAGCCGATAACCGCCCACGGGGCATAGATGGCAGCCGCGGGCCGGATTCCTTTGGTGTAACCCAGGTGGTATGCGAGCTTTTCTCGCGAGGAGAAGCCGGAAGTTCGCTAGCGGGTCAGTTTGAGAACTCAAAATAAGTACGAAGGCTCACGAAAGAGAGCCCATGAAATGACGGCCTTCGTGTTGCTTGTGTAGCATGACGTTTTCTGGGCTGCAGCAAGACTGAGTGGCTACCGGAAATTCGGTCTGGCCGGCTTTAGCGCGCGGGCCTTTGCTATGCTTGCCGGGTGCGGAAGATCCACAAGAACGCCTGGCTGCTGGCAGCTCTCTCCGCGGTTTTGCAGGTGCTGATCTTTCCGCTGCCCAACCTCTACATGCTGGGCTGGATTGCGCTGGCACCGCTGCTTCTGGCGCTTTTGTGGGCGCGCGAGCCAGAGACGCTGCAACTGAAACCGGGGATGAAGCTGCTTCCGGCCAGCCCGTGGCAGGGATTTCTGCTGGGGTATGTCTGCGGCATCCTGTGGTATGCGGGCACCTGCTACTGGATTGACCGCACCATGCGGCAGTATGGCGGAGTGAACGCATTCGCAGCGGCCGGCATTCTCGTGCTCTTTTGCCTTTACCTGGCGCTCTATCACGGAGCTTTCGGCCTGGTGGTCAGCCTGCTGGCGGGCGGCAGCGCTTGGAGCCGGCAGGTTCTGGTGGCGGCCCCGTTTATCTGGGCCGCCCTCGAGTTTGCGCGCACCCGGATTACCGGCTTTCCCTGGAACCTGTTGGGCGTGAGCCAGGTGGCGAACATTCCGCTGGCGCGGGTTGCCACGGTGACCGGCGTCTATGGACTGTCATTCGAGATCATGCTGGTGAATGTGGCCTTTGCGGCCGCGTTTCTGGTGCGGCGGGAGAAGCGAAACTCGCTCCTGGTAGCCGCGGTTGCGGCAGCCGTGGTATTGCAATCGGGGCGTTGGGTCAAAGCGCCCGCCATTCCCGAGACGCGCGCGGCCCTATTGGTGCAGGCGAATGTGCCGATTCTCGAGGGCGCAGACTGGACGCGGGAATATTTTCAGGACACGCTGCACGACCTGACGACGCTCAGCTTGAGCTCTGGTGCGGGATCTCATCCTGATCTCATCACCTGGCCGGAGTCGCCGGCGCCGTTCTACTCCGGCGATCCTGCGTTTCGCAACGCCATCAGCCAGATCGCGCGCCAGGCCAACGCCTGGATGATTGTGGGCAACCTCGGCGGCAACGCGCTTGGCGCCCCTGACCAGCCGCCGGGTATCTATAACTCGGCCTCGCTGGTGAGCCCCAGCGGGGAATGGCGGACCCGCTATGACAAGGTTCATCTGGTTCCCTTCGGTGAGTACGTTCCGTTGCGGAGCATTTTTGGTTTTGCTGGCGGGCTGACGAAAGAGGTGGGAGATTTTTCGGCGGGCAGCGCGCGCGCTCCGCTCGAAGCGGGTGGCGCCAAGGTTGGCGTTTTCATCTGCTATGAGTCCATTTTCCCGGATGAAGTGCGGCAGTTCGCAGCCAACGGGGCGCAGGTCTTCGTCAATCTCTCCAACGACGGGTGGTATGGCGATAGCGGCGCCTACGCCCAGCACCTTGAGCAGTCGCGCATGCGGGCGGTGGAAAATGCGCGCTGGCTGCTGCTCGATACCAACACGGGGGTGACGGCATCGGTGGACCCGGACGGACGCATCGTCGCCAGCCTGCCACGCAAGGTGCGGACGGCACTAAAGGCCCCCTACGCGCTCTCCAACGTAACCACTTTCTACACCCGGCACGGGGATTGGTTCGCCTGGTTGTGTGCGATAATTTCTGCAGCCGCGCTGCTGGCGCGCGTTGCCATGCGCAAGTGAAACGACGGAGCGCGGCGCGTTTCTACAAGGGGCTTTCATTCCATGGTCGAAGAACTGGAGCAGGAATACGCCGCATTGAGAGATAAGGTCCACGACCTTCGGGAGTACCTTTGACACCGGCAAGCTGCGAGTGCAGTTGTCGGAAGTAGAAAAACAGGCCGCCGATCCGGCGCTGTGGTCGAATCCGCAAAAATCCCAACAGGTGATGCGCGAGAAAAAGCGCATGGAACATGTGCTGGCCACCGAGGCTGACCTGGTGCGGCGCGGCGACGACATTACCGCCTACTTCGACCTGGCGCGCGAGGGCGAGAACGTGGATGCCGACCTGCGCCGCGAGATCGAGGGCCTGCGCGAAGTGGTGGACCGCCTGGAGACTGAAACGCTGCTCTCTGGCGAGAATGATGCCCGCAATGCCATCGTGACCATTCACCCGGGCGCCGGGGGCACCGAATCGCAGGACTGGGCCGACATGCTGCTGCGCATGTATTTGCGATGGGCGGAGCGGCAGGGATTTCAGACGGTGCTTTACGACTACCAGCCGGGCGAAGAAGCGGGGCTGAAATCGGCCACGTTCGCCGTAAATGGCGACTACGCCTACGGGCTCCTGACCAGCGAGATCGGCGTGCACCGCCTGGTGCGAATTTCACCCTTCGACCAGGCCAAGCGGCGGCATACTTCCTTCGCCAGCGTCTACGTCTCGCCCGAAATTGATGACAGCATTGAGGTGGTGATCAAGCCCGAAGATCTTCGCGTGGATACCTACCGCTCCAGCGGCAAGGGCGGGCAGCACGTAAATACCACCGATTCGGCGGTGCGCATTACGCACCTGCCGACCGGAATCGTGGCCAGCTGCCAGAACGAACGCTCCCAGCACAAGAACCGCGAGCGCGCCATGAGCATGCTGCGCTCCAAGCTTTACGAATACGAGATGGAGAAGAAGCGCGAGGCCACCAAGAAGATCGAAGACTCGAAACTCGATATTGATTTCGGCTCGCAGATTCGTTCCTACGTTCTGCAGCCCTACCGGCTGATCAAAGACCACCGCACCAAGGTGGAGGTGGGCGACGTGGACCGCGTGCTGGATGGCGATCTGCAGCCGTTTATCCGCGGCTACCTGACCATGCGGCGGGGAGAGAGACGGTCGTGACCCGAGAGACCCTGGTTGCGCGCGGGCTTCACCTGGAGTATCTCACCGTTGGATGGAATGTGCTGGAAGGGGCGCTGGCCATTGTTTTCGGCTGCAGCTCCGGGAGCATTGCCCTGCTGGGTTTTGGGTTGGATTCAGTTATTGAAGTCTCGTCGGGCATGGCGCTGGTGTGGCGCCTTCACGCAGACCAGAACACCGGGACGCGCGAAGGTGCGGAGCGCCTGGCCCTGCGATTGGTGGGAGTGAGCTTTCTGTTGCTTTCGGCCTACATATTGTTCGATTCCGGAAAAGCGCTGCTGCAGCGGGAGGCGCCGGAGCGCAGTGTCCCCGGCATTGCGCTAGCCTTCGCGTCTCTGCTGGTTATGCCGCTGCTGGCTCGCACTAAGCGCAGAGTGGCGGCCGCTCTGGGTAGCGGGGCGCTGCAGGCCGATTCCCAGCAGACGGATATCTGTGCCTGGCTTTCGGGCATTCTAATTGGGGGCCTGGCGCTCAATGCCTGGCTGGGCTGGTGGTGGGCCGACCCCGCCGCCGGAGCGATCATGGTGCCTTTCATTGCCAAAGAAGGAGTTGAAGCGGTGCGAGGCAAGAACTGCTGCCACCATGTTGCGGAGGAAATGCGGTGATGCGTAACCACGGGGACTTTCCACTATGCCGCGCATGATTGATCTGATTCGTTCGTCGGCGGTGCCGTCGAACATCATGCACTCGGCGGCCAAGGGCGCGTTGTCGCTTCCCCCAGCCGAGATGATCGAGGTCTTGGTGTATCTCGCGGTGAACAATCCGGTTTTCGGCGAAGATGCGCGGCTCACGCTGGCGGGGTGGGACCTGAATGCGTCGCGGGCACTGGCTTCTGACCCGCACGCGCCCAAGGAAGTGCTGAACTACATGATTTCGGTGGAAAACGTGCGACCGGCGCTGCTGCCCACGCTGCTGGAAAATCTTTCCGTTGCCGACAGCGCCATAGCGGTGCTGGCGGCAAGCGGCTCGCGCGAAGCGGTTGAGACCATGCTCAAGAGCGCGCGGGTGAATCAATCGACCGAGGTGCTGCAGGCGCTGCTGTCGAACCCGAACCTCAGCGGAATTCAGGCCGAGAGCATTCGCCAGAAAGTTTCCCCGCCGGAAGAAGCGGAAGAGCTGCTTCCCGAGTCGTCACAAGCAGAGGCGGAGCCGGACGATGTGCTGGATGAGGAATTGAATGCCTACCTGACAGCGCATGCCGATGAAATTTCCGCCGACGGCGATAAGCCCTTTCAGCCCCTGGGCGGGGTTTTCGATGACATCTTAGAGAGCGCGGAGGAACCCTTGGCCGAGGCCGCGGCGGCTGCCGCCGGGGGCGACAAAAAGCCCAAACATAGTCCGCCGCGCAAAAAGGAACACTTGAGCGCACAGGAGCAGCGGGGCAGCGCCTTGCAGAAGATCTCCAGGCTGGACGTCAAGGGACGAATTCAGCTGGCGATCAAGGGCAACAAGGAAGAGCGCTCCATTCTGGTTCGCGACGGCACCAAGGTCGTGGCCCTGGCCGTGCTCGAATCGCCTAAGATCACCGACGGCGAAGTGGAAATGTTCGCCAGCCAGCGCAACGTGCTGGAGTCGGTGCTGCGCGGCATTCCCATGAAGCGCCGCTTCGTGAAGCACTACCCCATCGTGCGCAACCTGGCGTGCAATCCGCGCACGCCGCTCGATGTCTCGCTCGGCTTAATGAAGAACCTGTTGATCAATGATCTGAAGAATCTCTCCGGCAACAAGGAAGTGCCCGAGACGGTGCGCAAGCTGGCGCTGAAGATGTTCAAGCAGAAGCGCGATGCGAATAAAGGGTGAGTCCTTTCCTGGCGCCCCTTGCTCTCTGATGCTTAATTGCGGCTTCGTTCCCCAAAGATTGCGGTCCCAATGCGCACGCAGGTCGAGCCCTCTTCGATGGCAACCTCGAAATCGTGCGACATGCCCATGGAGAGCACGTTCAGGGCGACGCCGGGCAGGCGGCGGGCGGCGATCTGGTCGCGCAGTTGGCGCAGCCGGCGAAAATAGGGCCGGACCGCTTCGGGATCTTCGGCGAATGGCGGAATGGCCATGAGGCCGCGGATTGCGAGGTTTTGCCAGCCTGAGGCGCCGGCGAGGAGCGCTTCCAGTTCCCGCGATCCGGGGGCAAGGCCGCTTTTTGCTGTCTCACCTGCCAGATTGATCTCGATCAGGACTGCGAGTTTCTTGCGCAGTGCGCGGGCTGCCGCGTTGAGTTTTTCGGCCAGACGGACGGAATCGAGGGAATCCACGGCGTCAAACAATTCTGCGGCTCTGGCGGCCTTGTTGGTCTGAAGATGGCCGATCATGTGCCACTCGGCTTCGGGGGCATCGCCCAGTTCGCTTCGCTTCCCGGCAAGTTCCTGCAGCCGGTTCTCTCCGAACAGGCGCAAACCCGCGGCATAGGCTTCGCGAATGTGCCGGGCGGAGACCCTTTTGCTCACAGCCATCAGGGTAATTTCCCTCGGGTCGCGCCCCGACCGCTGCGCTGACCCAGCCATGCGCTCGCGTATACGGGCGATAGTCTCAGCGATGTCAGCAGTGGAAGTCACGCAGAGAGAGTAAACCACAAATGCAATCACCACGAAGGACACGAAGGCTCACGAAGGGAATCAGGGACCTTCGTGGTACTTCGTTTCCTTCGTGGTGGGTCGCGGGTGAGAAGGAAATCACCACGAAGGGCGCGAAGGCTCACGAAGGGAAACCGAGACCTTTGTCGTGGAGTTTGGGCTCTACATCATGGCCGTAGGCGGGGCTGGCTCATTGGGATCGCCGGCGCTGGTGATGGGCAGGCGAATCATAAGGACCGCGAGGCCGAGCAGAACAGCAAGGCCGGCAATATAGGAGGGATGAGCGAAAATCTTCGGCCGCGCCCACGCCGGAGCAAACTGCAATCCGGCCCAGGCCAGCCCGAGCACAGCCTCACCCGCAATCAGCCCGGAGGCGGTGAGCACGCCGGCATTTTCCACACGCGCCATCTGGGCCTGGTTGAAGCCGCGGCGCTTGGCCATCCAATCGCCCAGCGAGCGGATGACCCCGCCCACGAAAATCGCGGCGGTTGTCTCAAATGGCAAATACATTCCCACCGCCACGAGCATGGGGCTGCGCACCTGCGCCATGATGAGCCCAATGCCGAAAATGATGCCCACCACCACGAGCGGCCACGACATATTGCCGCCCACAATGCCCATGGCCAGTGCCGCCATCAGCCCGGCTTGCGGCGCGGGCAATTGGGGATCGCCGAAGCCCAAGCCGCCCGACTTAATATTGCCTTCATAGAGCAGCATGAGCGGGAAATACATCACCAGGCTGGCCACCACGACGGCGATCAACTCCGCGATCTGAATGGAGCGCGGCGTGCCGCCCAGAATGTAGCCGACTTTGAAATCCTGCAGCAGTTCGCCGGCCACCGATGACGAGACGCAAACCACCGCCGCTACGCCCAATACCGCGGCCACCCCGGAATTGCCGGAGACGCCGAGCGCAACCATGAGCAGCGCGGCAATCAGGAGAGTCGAAAGCGTCAATCCGGAAACTGGATTGTTGGAGGAGCCGATCATGCCCACCAGGCTTCCGGAAACGGTCGCGAAAAAGAAGCCCACGATCAGCATGATGAGCGCCGCCAGTATGGCCGGGGCCACCAGGCCCGAGAGCCGAATGTAGAGCAGGCACATCAGAACGAACATGATGGCGATGAGGCCGAAGACGGTCTTCGAGCTCATATAGCGCTCGGTGCGCACGGTCTGGGCGCGCTGCTCGGCGGTCTGGCGCAGGTCGGAAAAAGCCCGGCCCAGGCCGGCGGTGAGGCTCTTGCCCATTTTGATCAGCGTGTAAGCCGCGCCCACCAGCATGCCGCCGACGGCGATGGGGCGCACGATGACTCTCCAGACAGCGCCGGCCATGGCGGCCCAATTATCGGGAGTATCGGCCGGCAGATAATGCCTGACCTGCGGCCCCAGAAAAAAGATGATCAGCGGCACCATCAAGCCCCAGGCCAGCACGCCGCCGGAAAACTGCAACGCCGCCAGCCGCAAACCGATGATGTAGCCCACTCCCAGATAGGCGGGGCTTACGCTCGGCGCCGCCACCGTGCTGGCTCCGCCCGCAGCCACGACATTCGAGCCCGTGGTCGCGCCCAGGCTTACCTGGCTGCGCCCCAGGGTGCCAACGTTAAAGCGGAAGTTCTTGTCGGAGGCGAACAAGCCAAAGCGCCCCAGCATATAGAGCACGCCGCCGACGCCGATGTTCCAGAACAGATATTTTGCGGCTTCCGCTCCGCGCTGGCCCGCCTTGTGAATCTCCGAGGCAGCCACCGATTCAGGGAAAGGCAGTTCCGGATCTTCCACCATGACCCGGCGCACCAGAGAGATGAACAGCACGCCCAGAACGCTGCCTACCAGAATCAGGGCGGAAGATTTCCAGTAGGCGTCGGCGGGGCGAAACGAAGGCCATACCTTCGCGATGAGGAAGGCCGGGATGGTGAAGATTGCGCCCGCCGCCACGCCTTCCCCGATTGAGCCGGCGGTCCGGGCGATATTCTCTTCGAGCAGTGTGCCCTTCCAGGCGCGCAGAATCGCCATGCCAATGACCGCTGCGGGATAAGTGGCGGCAATGGTGATTCCCGCGCGCAGCCCCAGATAGGCATTGGCCGCCCCCAGAACCACCGTCATGCACAGCCCGAGCAGCAGAGCCCGAACCGTGAACTCCTTCATTTCCAGATTTTCAGGTACGTAAGGACGGTACTTGGAGGGGCTTGGAGGGGTCGCCGGGCTTTGACTCACGAAAAGAGATTCCTTTCCAAGGGCAAGAAGCGCCCCAGCCGCACGGATTCCAGGACAGAACGGCGCAACTTACCACGCTGCCAGCCTAGTTTACAAGTATGCGGCCGGTGACCGCAGGGCTGAGTTCTCAGGCACCAAAGATGCAACGGTTGGCTCCGTGCCGCCGTTTACACGATAACCTCGGGGGATCACTGGAAGCTGAGAATGAAATCGGCGTCAGCCAGTTCCAGCTGCGGGGGGGTGGAAGAATTGCGAAACACGAGGTGATACTTCTGCGGGCCCATCACGGTGGGATCGAGGGTCCAGCTGATTTCGCCACGGGCGGAGGCGCTGGTAGCAAAGTGAAAGTCTGCATCATCGCCGCGGAGAAATTCCCGCAGCTCATCGTCGGTGAGCAGCAGGACCTGCACGCTGACGGCGCCGCGGGCCTCGTCCCCGCCTAAGGCCAGAGTCGCGTATGAACCTTGCAGTTGGGGATGGACGGCGTGCGCCGGAACCACGAACTCGAACTCGCGATAGGTTCTGACCGAGAAGCGGCGGTGCAATAAATGTTGCGGCGCTCCCGGAGGCGAACTATGCACGTGGTCCCATGCGCCGGAGGAGTCGCGCAGCGGAGAGGCGCTAGAGTCGCTCTCCTGCGGCGTTTGCAGTTCGGCCTGCCCCTCCTGGCCTGATCCACCATCAGCCAGCGCGCCGTAGACGTGAATTTTTGCGGCTTCAGAAATTTGCGGGTCGCCGGTTGCGGGGTCGAAGGATTGCGCGTCCGCCTTCTGATGCGCCAGCACTTGCGGTTGCTGCCAGGCGGGCTTCCATCCCCCGGCCGTTCTGAAGACAGCAAGCGATCCGCCCGCCAGCAGCAGAATTCCCAATCCTAGGTGCGCCCACTTACTTCGCATGTACTGCATCCGCCCGGGTGTTGCTGGGAGTGTGTTCGCTGGGAGTGTCTCCCCGTTAGGCGCCGGAGCCAAGATTACTCCGGTAATCCGGAGGGTTCACAAAACTGTTGCCGGGGAAACCCACGGCGGAGGTCAGCCCTGGTTACGGGCGGCGCGGTTAAAGTTCTGGATGCCTTTGCCGATCATGGACGGGAGCTTTCCACTCGACCGATCATCCTGAAGGAGCCTCCCGCCATGCGGTTTTGCTGCGCAGTTCTCGCCGTGTTCCTGCTCGCCCTTGCCGGCTGCAATTCGACTTCCACCAACGGCTCGAATCTTTCCTCTCCTTCCTCGCGTGCCTACAATGGCACGGCTTCCGAAGGGGACTTCCTCACTATCACACTCGATTCCTCCTCGCACACGCTCACCTATACCGATCTTTCCAACAACGACAGCGGCACGGTTCCGTACACTGAAAATTCAGACGGCACCTATACTCTGAATGATCCCAAGGGCAACTTGATCGCGGCGTACGAGGTGCCCAACTATGCTTTGCTGATCCAGGCGGCCAAGACAGGCCCGAATAAGGACGCACCCGCGCTGATCACGGCGGTCGAGAGCGGGCAGATTTCGATGTCCACCTGGGCCGGCCACAGTTACAACTACATGCAGTTTCGCACCGCGGCCGGCGGCCTGGAGGTGGGTACGGCCAGCATCAGCGCGCAGGGCGTGGTGAACAACTCTTCTTACTGGCCCTATGGCGCGCTCAATCAGAGCGGCGGCACCTTCAACGCCGGCACGATTGACGCCAGCCAGGCGCAGGCGGATGCCTCGGGTACGTTCCTGAAGATTCCAGACAGCAACAACACCTACGACTACGTTTTTGGGACGGGCAACGGAGTCTTTGCCGTGGATACACCCAATGGCGCCATCCTGGGATTGCAAAAGGCCGGCAGCAAGAACTTCGACCCCAGCTTCGCCGGAACCTACAAAGCGATCTATTACGAAAAGACCGGCGCGAGCACCGGCATGGGCAATGTGGAAAGTGGAACGCCCAGTCTGGGGAACGCGACGCTCGCGGTGAACAGTAGCGGCCAGGTAACGGTGAGCGACAGCCAGGGAACCACGCTGATTCAAGCAACGCTCACGCCGGTCGCCGATACCTCCTACCTCTACGGCAGCGCCGGCGAACTGGAGGACCCCTGCAACGGCCTGTTCACCTTTCGCGTGGTCACCGCCAGCTCGCAGCAGGATGTGTTTGTCACCTTCATGGACCGCGCTATGCTGTTCGCTTCCTTCAAAGCGAACCTGCCCTGGAGCTCCGGCGGCACCTACGACTATCTCTACGGCGTGGGCCTGAAATAGGCAAAAGGCAAGCTGGCGCGGCACGGCCGCGCCAGCCGAAGGCTATTCCTTTTCCATAGTGAAAGTGGTGGTGTCGCCATTCAGTTTGTTGGTATAGACAGCGTGAATGGACTTGCCGTCCGGGGAGACAGTCATCCGGCTGACCCCGACGATCTTGCCCTCGCGATGGTCGGTTTCTTCGATGGTGTTCTTTCCGATGCGCTTCAGTGAAACCATGGTATGGCCGATGTCGCCTTCAATGGGATATTCCTTGCCATCGAACTTGGCGTCGTAGCTTTCCCCGTTCTGGTCGCTCATTTTGAGGCCATCGGCAGTGGTTTGGTAGGTCACGCTGAGTCCGTTGCTGGAGACATCATTCACCTTCTTCACGCGCCACGATCCGGAGTAAGCGTGTGACCCCGCCGGCCCCTTGGCCAGGCGGGTGTAGGTGACCTCGCCAGTCACCGGCTTGGCTTCGCTGTCATCCTCGAATTTTTCCGTCAGCACGTTTCCGTCGGAAGAAACGGTTTCCGTCTCCGTACTGATGGTCTTGCCGTCTTTCTTGGAAGTTATTTCTATGGTCCGGTCATCCACCACGCGCACCGCAATCATGTTCCAGTAGGGGTGGCCGGTTACTTTCTGGTCTGTGCCATCCGCCTTCACCTTGAACGGCGGGGTGCAGGTAAAGCACTCATACATGCCTTTTTCCAGTAGATATCTGTCGGGTTTGCTGGAGAACTGCGCGGTCTCGAGCTTGGTCTTCCAGGTTCCGTCAAAGGGGCTTTGGGCGAACAACGGGGCAGCGAGGAACAGCAGCACAAGCAGTTTTTTCATGGAAATTTCTCCTGGCGTGAACATGGGCAGCGTACCGGGGCCGTGGATAGAGGAACTTCAGCTGCCTTTGGAGCCGCGCCATTGTACACCCGCCTGGAATTTGAATTGCCAGGTGCCGATGGCGGCCTAATCGTACTTTTCGTAGAGGATGGACTTGCGGTCCCAGCCCAGGGACTTGAGCAGTTCGCGGTTGGCTTTGACCATCTTTTCCAGGCCGCAGACATAGGCGGGCATATCGGCGCGGTCAGCCACAATGCCGGGAACGTGCGCTTGCACATAGCCGCGCAGGCCCTTCCAATCATCGCCCGCCCGGCTGAGCGTGGGCAAATAGTGAAAGTTGGCATGCTCAGCCGCCAGGCGCAGGAACTCGGCGTGATAGTAAATATCTTTTTCCGTGCGGTTGCCGAACAGTAGCCAGAAGCTTTTCTCCTGATGACGCGAAGCATCGGCCAGCAGCCACAGCAGCATAGACCGCAAGGGGGCGATGCCGGTTCCGGTGGCGATGAAGAGCGTGTCGCGCAGCGGCGGGCGCAGAGTGAAATCACCGAAGGGGCCCTGGCAGGGGATCTCCGCGCCTTCGTTCAGGTCGCACAGAAAATTCGACATGAAGCCATCCTGCACGCGGTTCAGGCAAAGGGCGAAGCGGTTATCGCCGTTGGGCGGCGAGGCAATGGAGTAAGCGCGGGTGATTTCTTCGCCCTCGGGAGTGCTGGCTTTAAATGAGAGCCACTGCCCGGCGACGAAGCCGAAGCGCGGCACGGCAAGCATCTCGAATTCCAGGTGCCTGGTCACGCCCGCGAGAACGGTCGAACGCAGCAGACGCGCGCAAAAGGTTTGGAAGGCCATCCAGTATGTAGATGAGCTGATCCTCGGATTGGACTGAGGCGGATTTCGAGATTCCTGAACCCTAAAACTTCGGAATCTCGAAACCCAAGATCAGTTGCCAGTTCCCGGTTCTCAGTTACTCCACGGTAACCGATTTCGCCAGGTTGCGGGGTTGATCCACGTCGCAGCCGCGCCGCACGGCAATGTGATAGGCCAGCAACTGCAAGGGCACGATCTCCAGAATCGGGGAAAGCTCCTCGGGCGCCGCGGGAATGTAGAGCACGTGGTCGGCGGCTTCCTTGATGTCATCATCGCCTTCGGTGGCTAGCGCGATCACCTTGCCGGAGCGGGCTTTGACCTCTTTCAGGTTGGAGCAGGTCTTCTCGTAGCGCACCCGGGAAAGCTCATCCTCGCGGTCGCAGGTGGCGATCACCACCACCGGCAGGTTCTCATCAATCAGCGCGTTAGGGCCGTGCTTCATCTCGCCGGCAGGATAGCCCTCGGCGTGAATGTAGGAAATTTCCTTCAGCTTGAGGGCGCCTTCGAGCGCGATGGGATAGTGAATGCCGCGGCCGAGGAACAGGAAGTCCTGAGCGCGAACGTATTGCTTGGCCAGGTCTTCACATTCCTCTTCGTGGGTGAGCAGGTGTTCCAGCTTGCCGGGAATGCGCGTCAGTTCATGAACGGCCGCGGTAGCTTTTTCCGCGCTCATGGTTCCGCGAATCTGCGCCAGGTACAACGTCAGCAGATAGAGCGCGGTCAGTTGGGCGGTGAAGGCCTTGGTCGAGGCCACGCCGATCTCGGGGCCGGCGTGGGTGTAGATGGTGCCGGCGGCCTCGCGGGTGATCATGGAGCCGACCACATTGCAGATGGCCAGGGTCTTCGAGCCTTTGGCCTTGGCTTCGCGCTGGGCGGCAATGGTATCGGCGGTTTCGCCGGACTGGGAGATCAGCACGGTGATGGTGTCAGCACCGATGATGGGGTCGCGATAGCGCCATTCGCTGGCGTAATCCACTTCCACCGGCAGGCGGGCCAGGCGTTCGAGCATGAATTTGCCGGCCTGGGCGGCGTGCCAACTGGTGCCGCAGGCGGCGATGTTGATCTTCTTGACCGCCTTGAATTCGGCTTCGGTAATTTCCATTTCATCCAGCAGAATCTGCCCGGTCTCCTGCGAAATGCGGCCCAGGCTGGTATCGCGCACCGAGCGCGGCTGCTCATAAATTTCCTTGAGCATGAAGTGCTTGAAGCCGCCCTTTTCCGCCATGATGGGGTCCCAGGTCACGTGCTGCACCTGGCGCACGATGGGCTGGCCGTTGAAGTCGGTGAGCTGCACGCCTTGCGGGGTGATCACCGCGAGGTCGCCATCGGCGAGGAAGAAGAGGTCGCGAGTGTGGTAGAGAATTGCCGGCACATCGGAGGCGACGAAATATTCGTCCTTGCCCAGGCCGATGACCGCCGGCGGGCCATTGCGCGCAGCCACAATCTTGTTGGGCTCATCCACGCAGATCACCGCCAGGGCAAACACGCCGGTGAGCTGGCCGACCGCGCGGCGCACGGCCTCTTCCAGCGACGGGCGATGCCCGTTGCCGGTCTTCAGGAAATAGCGCTCCACCAGGTGGGCGATGATTTCGGTGTCGGTCTCAGTGGTGAAGTGGTGGCCTTCCTCCTGCAACTTCTTTTTCAGGGTAATGTAATTTTCGATGATGCCGTTGTGCACCACCACGATGCGGCCGCTGCAGTCGCGGTGAGGATGAGCATTT
>Ga0335077_10006561_pt1 | contig 14378 bp, 16 predicted proteins | sample Lox_Sample_31_FD_207151 | JGI IMG/M metagenome (GOLD analysis project Ga0335077, IMG submission 207151) | Soil microbial communities from Loxahatchee National Wildlife Refuge, Florida, United States - Lox_Sample_3.1 | ecosystem: Environmental > Terrestrial > Soil > Wetlands | place: USA...
GTCCGCGCCGACGTCCACCCAGCAGGGCGTGCCGGCAGGCCACCGCGTATCGCGTGTTACCACTTGGATTACCTCCCCATGGTTGATCCGTTGCCGCCGACGCTAACACAGGGCCCCACGAGCCGAAGGCGCCGCCGACTGGACTGTGCTTTCCCCGCATACCCACCCCAGGCGCGATGAAGGAGCGACGAAGGAAGGAGGCGGGTCAAGAGGCGCCGGAGGCGAGCGGGGAGGGAGCAGCACCGTCAGCGGGCTCTTACACTGGGCGTCCATGTACGCCAAGACCAACCCGAGCGCGGGGCACCTGTCGCCGAGACAGAAGCGGACCTTCGCGGTCGTCGGCGTGCTGGTCGTCCTGCTGTTCGCCGCGCTGGGCACCTGGGGGGCGCTGGCTTCGGACAGCTACGGGGGTTCCGGGCATGGCTGCGTCAACGTCACCGTGCCGAGCTCCACAGGCGGGGCGACCCTGCATTACTGCGGCGCGGCGGCCCGGTCGTTCTGCCAGAAATCATTCCGGTCGCAGGACCCGATCTCCCTGCGGGCCAGGCCGCAGTGCGTGCTGGCGGGGCTGGGTCCCGCCGCGGGAGCGAGCGCTTCCGCGTCGTTACAGGTCGACGATGACGGTGACGGGGCCGTCGTTGACCAGCGACACCTTCATCTCGGCGCCGAAGACGCCGGTCTGCACCCGGGCGCCCAGGTCACGCAGGGCCTGCACCATGGCGCTGACCAGGGGCTCGGCGACCCGACCCGGCGCGGCGGCCGACCAGGACGGGCGGCGGCCCTTGGCCAGGTCCGCGTAGAGCGTGAACTGGCTGATGACCAGTAGCGGCGCGTCAGCGTCGGAGCAGGACTTCTCGCCGTCGAGGATCCGCAATCCCCACAGCTTGGCGGCCAGCTTGGCGGCCAGCCCGGCGGTGTCGTCGTGGGTGACGCCGACCAGGACCAGCAGGCCAGGTTCGTCGATCGCCCCGACCACCCGGCCATCCACACTGACGCTGGCCCGGCTGACCCGCTGCACCACCGCTCGCATAACACGGCAGGGTACCCGGCGCGACCGTTGCCCCGGACGTGGGAACCTGTGAGCGTTGTGCGATACCGGCTGCGAGCGCAGGCGTTTTGGGCTTGTGCGATCGGCCGGTGCACAGGCACGGACGGCAGCCCACCGCGGGTTCATTGCCTAACGCGAACTTTATTTGTAGGAAACTGCGGGCATGACGATCAACGCTGAGGTGAACCCCGTCGTCGCCGAAGTAGTGCGGTCCGGCTTCACCGAGTCGCGGCATCGCGGCACGGTGGCCGGCCTGGCCGCCGACGGCCGCCAGGTCATCGGTGTCGGCCGGACCGATGTCCCGCTCCTGCCCCGGTCGGCCAACAAGCCGCTGCAGGCGACGGCGATGCTCCGCTGCGGCCTGAGCCTGGACGCCGAACTGCTCGCCCTGGCCGCGGCGAGCCATTCCGGCGAGGACTTCCACGTCGACGGGGTCCGGAAGATCTTGTCCGGAGCCGGCCTGAGCGAGGATGACCTGCGCTGCCCGGCCTCCTGGCCGTTGCACACCCCGACCGCGCACCGGCTCATCGCCCGCGGCGAACCGGCGTCACGGATCCGGATGAACTGCTCGGGCAAGCACGCCGCGATGCTCGCCACCTGTGCGGCGAACGGCTGGCCGACGGCCAGCTACACCGACCCCGGTCATCCGCTGCAGCAGGCGATCCGGCGCACCATCGAGGAACTGGCCGGGCAGAGGTCGGCTGTCACCGGGGTAGACGGCTGCGGCGCGCCGCTGTTCGGGCTGACGCTGGCCGGGCTGGCCCGGGCGTACCGCAGCCTGGTGCTCGCCGCGCCCGGCACGCCGGAGCGCCGGGTGGCCGACGCCATGCGCGCGTACCCGGAATGGACCAGCGGCACCGACCGGGACGAGCGCCGACTGATGAACGCGGTGCGGGGGCTGCTGGTCAAGAGCGGCGCCGAGGGTGTGGACGCGTTCGCGCTCGGCAACGGTCACGCCGGCGCCGTCAAGATCGACGACGGGGGCCAGCGGGCCCGGGTCCCGGTTACGGTGGCGGCGCTGCGCCTGCTCGGCGCCGCCGTGCCGGACGACCTGGGCACCGTCCCGGTCACGGGCGGGGACGCGGTCGTGGGGCAGGTCCGCGCCGTCGGATTGTCGTAGCCGCGCCGTGTATTCTCCCCAACCCCACCCTGTAATCTCCCCAACCCCACCCTGTAATCTCCCCAACCCCACCCTGTAATCTCCCCAACCCCACCCTGTAATCTCCCCAACCCCACCCTAGGATGGCACGGGTGAGCAAGAAGACTCGGCCGCGCCGCCGCCCGGCCCCAGACGAGGATCCCGGCACGCTCGTCGAGCGGATGATGGGCGCCCTGTGGCGGGCCGTCGACGCGGGTGACCTGCTCCGGGCCGAACTCGAGGCGGCCACCTGCATGGCGCTGCCGCGGGTGGGACGGCTGGACCCCGAGGACGCCCAGGCCTTCATCTCCAAGGTGCTGGTGGACGAGGCGTTCCGCGATCCCTCGCCGGACAGCGCCGCGATGCTCCGGCTGCTGGTGTCCCTGGGCTCGCCGGCCACCAAGCGGTCGGCCAGCCGGGCTCTGGCCGATCTGACCGAGGGCGGCATCTACCCGCCGGAGTGGGTGACCGCGGCCGGGAAGGCGACTCCGGTGCAGGCCTGGCGCCGGTATGACGTGTTCGGGGACGACGAGGCCATCGCGGTGACGTTCCGCTACGGCGAGGCCGAGCACGGCGTCGTGGCGCAGGTCGACCTGACCGGCATCCCCATCGTGATCGGGGTCGCCGTGGCCGCCGACGGCGCCGGCTTGATCGAGGCCCTGTCGAGCGACGACGATCCGTTCGATCGGGTCGAGCACATCGGCCTGGCCGAGGCGCGCCGCCGCCTGGAGGGGCCGCTGGCCCGGTGTGACGAGGAGGCCGACCCGGGCCTGGCCGTGAACGCCCTGGCCTACCTGCCCGTGGCGCGGTCCCGGGTCCGGCGGCTGCCCGCCGAGGGCGCAGCGCCCTTTCCGGTCTTCACCGCCGCCGATCGCGCCGCGGCGGTGACCGACTTCCTGAGCAGCCCGCTGGCCGCAGAGCCGGTGGCGGCCGACGAGGACGCTACGCGGTTCTGGGCAGAGGTCTTCACCGGGTACAGCAGCCGAATCCCCGGCGAACCGCCCGGCCAGGTGGGCCCGCGCAAGATCGCGCACCTGCTGCTCGGTCACGTGCCCAACACGTTCAGCTTGTCCGCCGCGCAGCGACAGCACCTCGAGCCGGCGGTGACCGCGTGGGCCCGCTGGTCGGCGGAGCATCGCGGCCTGGACGAGGCGGCCGCCGCGCGCCTGGCCGAGAGCCTCCCGGAGACCTTCGGCAAGTTCGGGCCGGCCTACGACGACCCGGACGCCGTGACCGCGCGCAGCTACCTGGCCGACCTGGCCGTCGGCGACGCCGACGTGTCCCAGCTGGCCGGTCACGTGGCCCGGCGGATGTTCGCCGTGCCGCTGCCGCCTTCGGATGGTGGTGCGGTGGACGTCGGCGACCCGGCGGTCCGCCGCGCGCTCACCGAGGACGAGTTCGGCGAGTGCACGCCCCACGCCGGCCTGACCCACGAGGAATTCATGGCCGCGGTGCACCGCGTCGTCGCCGAACTGTGGGAGGACGATCCGGCGGAGACCTTCGCTGCCGCCCGGCGCCTGTTCGCCTCCGGCGCCGACCGCCACGACGTCATCCACACGCTGGCCGAGCGGCCCGCCGCCGCAGGCGGCCAGGCGGGCAGGGCCGCCGCAGGCGGCCAGGCGGGCAGGGCCGCCGCAGGCGGCCAGGCGGGCAGGGCCGCCGCAGGCGGCCGATGAGTCCGGGGCCGCCGCGCCGTTGTACTCGTATCCAGCGTGTTCGAGGAAGGTACCGCAATGAGCGGGCGTACGACGGGATCAAGATCGCCGCCGCCGGCCAGCCCGAGCAGCCGCGCTCGCCCTGATACCGCCTGCTTGCCGGGCTGGGCATCAGGCGGCCTCAGCCAGGGCGCCAAGGAAGATCACTTCACCGGCGGCCAGGGCAAGCCGCGGTGACAGGCTGCGCGGCCGGCTCACCACGGTCACCCAGACGCCCTGGGCGCCCAGGTGCACTGCCTCCTCGGCGAACAGGTGATCGCCGGAGCCGATCGCCACGTGCGTGAACCGCTGGGCGACGTTCTCGTGCCGCAGCACGTCCAGCAGGGCCAGGTCGGCGCCGTCGGGCCCGGACCGGACCCTGTAGTGGGCGTGCGGCCAGCCGAGCGCCGCGTTCAGCACTGTCAGGTGGCTCGAGGCCACCTCCACCTGGTCCAGGGCGCCGAACGCGAGGCAACCTGCGTACAGGCCCTGCGCCTCGCGGACTTGGCTGAGACTTGGCCGCGGGTCGTCGGCCAGGTTCTCGATATCGACAAGGTGCAGCCGCCGCGCCGGGAACCGGCGCCGTGCGCCCGCCTGCCGCGAGTGGCTGTCCCCCCTGGTCGTCCTGAGCATTCCCGGGCCTCCTTCCCGGCCCCGGCAACCCGTTCCGGCCGCGCTGACGGCCACCCCGGGCCGCGGCGCGCACCAGGGCCGTTCAGGAAACTGGACGCCCTGACGTGGTTCCTGCCGCCGTTGTTACGGCGAACCAGCGGTAACACCGCGGCCGGGGCTGGGGAGCACGACAGCCAGCTGACGGTACCGGTCGATCCCGTCTCCCAGAACCCGCCGGGGGTGGCCGACGCTCGGCCGGAACGGTTCCGCGTACCCGCCCACGACGTGCTCTGCCTCGCGGCGGGCCCGGCGCCTTACGCCTGCCTGAGAGCCTGCCGCCTCGGCTTGTCGAGGTGGCCGACCGGAAGGATCTGGCGGCCGTAGGTCGCCTCGCACACCTCGGCCAGGGCCAGGTAGAAGGCGAGCCCGGCCAGCACCATGGCCATCCAGCCGCCAGTCTTGAGCAGCCCCGACGACGCTATGCCCGCGATGACCGGCAGCGACGCGGTGTACATAGCGGCACCGACCACGAACAGCGCGGCGGTCAGCAGCCCGAGCGCCGCGACCACGACGATGTTGGTGCGGAAGGACGCGAGCAACATGACGGCGGAGAAGATGCCGAACGCGTACAAGAACACGCCTTCAGCGTGGCCGACCTGTGTCGCCGGCACCGACTTGGCGAAGAACTCGGCGAACGCCCACAGGGACATCCAGAACGCGCCGAATCCGCCGAACAGCATGCCGCCGAAGACGTTGCCCATCCGCAGCTGGATCATCCCGGCGACGAACTGGGCGAGCCCGCCGAAGAACAGGGCCACGGCGAAGACCACCGGCGTCGCGGCCGCCGGGACCGCGTTGATGTAGAACATGGCGAGGATGAACGTGGTGGTCGCGAAGCCCGCCAGCGCGAGCGGCGCGGAGTTACCCCACGCCGTGCCGGTCGCCGTCGCCGGGGGCGCGGCTGGCGTCGGCCTGATCGGCTTGACTTCTCCTGGCTGGGGGTCCGGGTCGATAGACATTTTGGTCCCTCCTGTCCGTAGGGCGAACTTTGTCCTGGACGACGAGCGTGCGCCGCCGTCGTATTCGCCGGAAGGGGCCATAGGTCATGATCAGGCAGGCCGAAAGTAGCAGGCCCATTAGGTGGCAGATACGAATTCCACCACTCGTTCGATTTCACCCCGGGCGTTCGATTTCACCCCGGGCGTTCGATTTCACCCCGGGCGTTCGATTTCACCCCGGGCGTTCGATCTCACCCCGGGGGTCAGCACCCGAAAAGCGGGCGTTCACCCTCACCGCCGGCCCCGAGCGCGGGACGGGGCGTGAAGGTGCCCGGTGGCCGGCGGGGGCAGTACGCGGCCGGCACGATCACGCTGGGTGTGGGAGGAGGAGTTCGTGCTCCTGGACCCGTGGAGACCGGCAAGGTGCTCATCTCCCCCGGCATCGAAGGCAAGCCCGGCGAGCACAGGCTCGCCGAGGCGACGGCCAGCTTGTGGCCGGAAGACGGCCAGTCCGGCGGGAGGCCTCCCGGCGCGGCGGCCGGGAGGACGCGGGAATGGCCACATCCTGACCAAGCTCGGGCTGCGGGACCGGGCGGCGGCAATCGTCTACGCGTTCGACACCGGCCTGGTCAGCCCCCGGGGACTGAGCGGCACGTCAGCTGGTGAGCGGGGCGGGGTGCGGGCGCCAGGTCGGCGTGGTGAGGCCGGGCAGCTCAGTGCGGCCGCCGGTCCACAGCAGCGACGTCCACGGGTCCGCGTCGGCGAGGTCGGTCGGGGCCTGCGGGTACAGCCGGGACAGAACGCGACGGCACACGTCGCGTGGCGGGTCGAGGCCGAGGCCGAATCCCCGCGCGATGTCGTTGCCGTGCAGGAGCGCCTCGTTGCAGCCCAGCGCGGCGAAGCCTTCCGGATCGGCGTTCCCGGCCGGATGGAAGGCCCGGACGTGCGCGGGTGACGTGCGCACCATCGAGGCCAGGACCCGCCCGCCGGTGACGGCGAACTCCAGCACCTCCGCCGGAGAGGCGTCCTTCTCGGCCGTGGCCACGGCCCGCACATACCGCGTGGTGGGCTGGACCGCGAGCTGCCAGGCGTAGGACAGCAGGCAGTCCCCGATGTGCTCGGCGGTATGCCAGCAGTCCCACTCCAGGCTGCCCGCCCGCACCGACCAGTCCCGGTCGGTCAGGGGCAGCAGGCTGCTCATGATGCACGAGATCGCGGCGTCCATATCACTGGCGGTCACTGTCATGGTACTTCGAGCTTACGATCACGAGCGGCCGAGCAGGAAGGGTTCGCCAGTAGTGCCCCAATTCGGGCGTTCTGGTCAGGCCTGTCCCACCGCACCGTCACGGGGAGCCACAGTCCCGCAGCTGCCGGGAGCTTAACGAAGCGCCCTCGGCTCCGCGGTTTCGATGCCCGAAATGTCGCAATGTTAAGTTACGGCAGGACGGACATACGTAACGGGATTGCGCCACCGGCACGCTGGCTACCGAGGTCGGCAACCTGCAGGACCAGGGCCGCGGGCAAGAGCCGCCGTTTGTCAGGAGTCAAAGGCGGGGCTGCCGGAGCCCGTCACCGAGCTGGACCGCGATCGTGGCCCAGCCGCGCCGGTGGCTGTCGGCCTCCTCCGGCGGGAGCTGCTCGTGCTCGATGGTCATCATCGTCTCGTCCGCCCCGTGATCCTCCAGCGTGACCGTGACCAGGCTCTGCACCGACGGATCGGCCCAGGCCGAGCAGCTCCAGGTGAACCGGAGCCGGCGAGGCCGGTCCAGCTCGACGAACATCCCGGTCACGTACAGCGAGAACCCGCCGTCCTCGATGTCGATACGCAGCGACCCGCCAACCGAAGGCTCCAGTGAGATCTTCGCCGCCCGGGCCGGGCGTGGGCACATCCACTCGAGCATGCCCACCGGATCGAGCCACTCGTCGTACACGATGTCCGGGGGCGCGGGCAGCACCCGGCGGACCGTGACCGGGCGGTCTGCGGTCACCGCTGCCGCTTCCGGCGCTCGAGCCGGGCCGCCAGGGCGTCCGCGCGCGCGGACCAGAACGAGATCTGGTCCGCGATCCACGCCTCGGCCGGCCGCAGCCCCTCGGATCGCACGCTCAGCCAGTGCTCGCGCCCTCGCACTTCGCGGTCGACGAGGCCCGCGGACTCCAGCACGCCGACGTGCCGGGCGACCGCCGCGAACGAAATCGGCAGCGGCGCCGCGAGGTCCGTGATCCGCGCCGGTCCGTTACGAAGCGTCACCAGAAGGACACGCCGGGTGGGATCGGCCAGCGCCGCGTACGCCCGGTCCAGCGACTGATCGTCAATCATCGTGTTGACCATGCCCAGTGTCGTCATGGTGGAATATATTCAATGAGGTAATTGAACGATAGCACAAGGAGATCCGATGTCGGCCGAGCACACCGTGGTGTCCCATGGCGAATGGATCGCGGCCCGCAAGGCGTTCCTCGCCCGGGAAAAGGAATTCGCCCGCCAGCGCGAGGCGCTCGCCCGCGACCGCCGCGATCTGCCCTGGGAGGCGGTAACCAAGGAGTACGTCTTCGACGGCCCGGCCGGGAAGCGCACCCTGCGCGACCTGTTCGAGGGTTATGGTCAGCTCATCGTCTATCACTTCATGTTCCCGCCAGAGTGGGACGCGGGGTGCCCGCACTGCTCGTTCTGGGCCGACAGCTTCAACGGGTCGCCGGTCCACCTCCGGGCCCGCGACGCGTCCTTCGCCGCGGTCTCCCGGGCTCCCTTCGGGAAGATCGCGGCGTACGAGCAGCGGATGGGCTGGTCGTTCCCGTGGTATTCGGCGGGCGAGACGGACTTCAACTACGACTTCGGCGTGTCGTTCCCGCCGGACGCGGTAGCGAACGGGACCGCGGTCTACAACTACGTATCCACGCCGGGACTGCAGGACCGCGAAGGCATCAGCACCTTTATCCAGGACGAGCAAGGTCAGGTGTTCCATACGTACTCGACGTACGCGCGCGGCATCGACCCGGTCAACAGCACCTATCAGCTCCTGGACCTCACGGCCAAGGGCCGCGACGAACCCGCCGAGGGCAATCCCCAGTTCTGGGTTCGCCGTCACGACGAATACGGCCGCTGACCCGGGTCGGGGCTAGCCGGACGGGGTGAGAACGGTCCGGGTGTCCGGGGGCGTGGCCGGCATCGGGCCGCGGACGCCGCGGCGGTCGATGCGGGCGAGCGCGGGCAGGGCCAGGAGAGGAACAGGGTTTTTACTTGCCTAACAGCAAGTATATACCTTTAGCTGGGCTAATTATTCCCGTTGACCCTCAGGCGCGACTTGATCTCCGGCTTCAGTACCTTGCCTGGCCCCGACGGCTTCCGTGATTCTTTCCCCGCCCCACGGGGATACCGGCCACCTTGGACTACTTTGGCGCGCGTGACCGGTGCGGCGGTCTGGGCGGGACGGCAATACTGGGGGCCATGGGCGCGGAGGTGGGCGGTGGGTGATGACCGGATCACACCGCGCGAGGCCGACGAACTCGCCTGCTGCTTCACGGCGCACGCTCCCAGGCTGTTCGGTTACGCCTGCGTGCTCGCCCGGGGCGATCCGGCGCGGGCCGGGGACCTGGTGCAGGCCACGTTCGAGGCGGCGGGCCGGGCCTGGCCGACGCTGCGCGGCCTGACCACCGAGCAGTCGCACGGCTGGCTGCGGAGCACGCTGGCCCAGCTGGCAGCGGCCAGCCTCCGCTGCGAGGCCGCGTTCCGCGACCGGCTGACGCGTGTCGAGGTCCGCTACCGGAAGACACCGGCCGACCCGCCGGGACAGGTCTTCTCGCCGGGCACGCTGGAGCGGTGCTGGCGGATCATCCGGGAGATGCCGGAGCGCCAGTACACGGTCGCCCTGCTCCGCTGGCAGCTGGACATGAAGGAAGCCGAGATCGCCGCGGCCCTCGGGGTGGCCGAGAAAACGGTGCGCGCGCAACTGGACCAGTCCCGGCATAAGCTGATCGCACAGCTCGGGCCGGACCATCCATTCACCCGTGACGACCCGGAGGGAGCATCGTCGTGAGGGGCGGCGGGGGAACCAGCAGCTCACCCGACGATGCCCTGATGTCCCGCCTCTACCAGCAGGTCACCGAGGCTCACGAGCCGCCGTTCGCGGCCAGGTACGACCTGCAGGCGGGCCTGGACCGGTACCGGGACTGGCTGAGGGAGCAGACCGGCGGCACCGCGGCCGGCCCCGTCAAGCCCGGCGCCCTTCCGGCCGCCCCCAGCACCGAGCGGGCGCAGTGGAGCGCGGACCTGGCGGTCATCGAGCTGTACTCCATGCACTACCCGGCCCTGGTGCGGCTCGCCGCCATGCTCGTCCGCGACAAGCCCACCGCCGAGGAAGTCGTCCAGGACGCGTTCATCGCGATGCACGACGCCTGGGATCGCCTGCGGGACACCGAGAAGGCCCTCGCCTACATGCGGCAGACCGTGGTGAACAGGTCACGGTCGGTCCTCCGGCACCGGCTGGTGGTCGAGAAGAACCTGCAGAAGCCGCCGCCCGACATGCCGAGCGCCGAAGCGGGCGCGCTGACCCTGCTCGAGCGGTCCGCCGTCGTGGCCGCGCTCCGAGACCTGCCCGAGCGCCAGCGGGAGGCCATCGTCCTGCGGTACTACGCGGACTTGTCCGAAGCCGAGATCGCGGCGGCCATGCATATCAGCCGGGGTGCGGTGAAGAGTCACACGTCACGGGGCATGGCCGCCCTCCGCGCGGCCCTGGAGGAGGACGGCTGATGAGTGAGGGCCGCGCCGACGAGGTCCGGGCCATGGTCGACCGGTACTCCAACGAGCTCAGGTCGGCGAGGGCATGCCCGGGGGCCCGGCGCTCAGCGCCCACCGCGTGCGGCTGACGCTGGGCTGAGGGCACGCACCACGATCCGTTCGGCACGAAAGGGAACCAGGGCGGGACCGGTGGGGGGCACCTTCCTCGGTGCCGCCCAGGGCCCGACCTACTATGGGCGTTATGACCGCCCAGGACGAGACAAGCCGCCCTGCGATCCTCACCGTTGACGACGACCCGGGCGTTTCCCGCGCGGTCGCCCGCGACCTGCGGCGACAGTACGGGGACCGGTACCGGATCGTGCGGGCCGAGTCCGCGTCGGCGGGACTGGACGCGCTGCGGCAGATGAAGCTGCGCGGGGACGTGGTGGCGGTGATCCTGGCCGACTACCGGATGCCGGAACTGAGCGGCATCGAGTTCCTCGAGCAGGCGATGGACATCTACCCCGGCGCGCGGCGGGTGCTGCTGACCGCGTACGCCGACACCGGGGCCGCGATCGACGCGATCAACGTGGTCGATCTGGATCACTACCTGCTCAAGCCGTGGGACCCGCCGGAGGAGAAGCTGTACCCGGTGGTGGACGCGCTGCTGGACGCGTGGCTGGAGTCCGACCACCGGCCGGTGCGGGAGACCAAGGTCGTCGGGCACCGCTGGTCGGCGCGGTCGTCGGAGGTCCGCGAGTTCCTGGCCCGCAACCAGGTGCCGTACCGGTGGTACGCGTCCGATGAACCCGAGGGGCAGCGGCTGCTGGATGCCGCCGGCGCGGACGGGCTGGCGCTGCCGGTGGTCATCACCCCGGACGGCGAGCCGCTGATCGAGCCGACCGACGCCGAGCTGGCCTTGCGGGTGGGGCTGGCCACGACTCCGGCCAAGGACTTCTACGATCTCATCGTCATCGGCGGCGGGCCGGCCGGGCTGGGCGCCGCGGTGTACGGCGCGTCGGAGGGCTTGCGGACGGTGCTGGTGGAGCGGCTGGCCACCGGCGGGCAGGCGGGGCAGAGCTCGCGGATCGAGAACTACCTCGGCTTCCCGGACGGGGTGTCGGGGGCGCAGCTGACCGACCGGGCGCGGCGGCAGGCCACGAAGTTCGGCGCCGAGGTGCTCACCACCCGTGAGGTGGTGGGACTGGAGGTCCGCGGATCGGCGCGGCGGGTCACGTTCGCGGACGGGACATCCATCGACGCGCACACCGTCATCCTGGCCACCGGGGTCTCCTACCGGCGCCTGGGCGCGCCCGGGCTGGACGGCCTCACCGGGCGCGGGTGTTACTACGGGTCCGCGCTGACCGAGGCGCAGGCCTGCGCCGGGCAGGACGTGTACGTCGTCGGCGGGGCGAACTCGGCCGGGCAGGCCGCGGTGTACCTGGCGCGGTACGCGAAGTCGGTGACGATCCTGGTCCGCGGTTCGTCACTGGAGAAGTCGATGTCCTACTACCTGATCAGGCAGATCGCGGACATCCCGAACATCACGGTGCGGACCTGCACGGAGGTCGCCGGGGCTTGCGGCGAGGAGCACCTGGAGACGCTCACGCTGCGGGACACCGCCACCGGGGCGACCGAAATAGTGGACGCCCAGCTGCTGTTCCTGTTCATCGGGGCGGAACCGCTGACCGACTGGCTGGACGGTGTTGTGGTGCGGGATGACCGGGGGTTCGTCGTGGCGGGCCCGGATCTGTCGGTGGACGGGGAGCGGCCGCGCGGCTGGGAACTCGACCGGATGCCGTACCACCTGGAGACCAGCGTGCCCGGGGTGTTCGTCGCCGGGGACGCGCGTTCGGAGTCGGCCAAGCGGGTCGCTTCGGCCGTCGGTGAGGGTGCACTGGCGGTCATGCTCGTCCACCGCTACCTGGAGAAGACATGAGCGACGCGACGCTGCAGTGCGGGCCCGACGAGCTGCGGACCCTGTTCCTGTTCGAGAAGCTGACCGACCCCCAGCTCGAGTGGCTGTGCGAGCGGGGGCACGTCGAGATCATCGAGCCGGGGCCGGTGTACGCCGAGGGCGCCGCGGCGACGTGCTTTTATGTCCTGCTCGAGGGCACGGTGGTCATGTCGCGGCGGGTCGGAGCCGACGACGTGGAGGTGGGCCGGACTTCGCAGCGCGGCGCGTACTCCGGCGCGTGGAATGCGTACCTGGGCGACCGCATCCCGCAGGTCTACAACAGCTCGATGCGGGTCACCGAGCCGTCGCGGTTCTTCGTCATCGACGCCTCGGCGTTCGCCGAGCTGATGCACGAGTGGTTCCCGATGGCGGTGCACCTGCTCGAGGGGGCGTTCTTCGGCAGCAAGAACTGGGCGCAGGCGATGGGGCAGCGGGAGCGGCTGCTGGCGCTCGGTTCGCTGTCGGCCGGCCTGACCCACGAGCTGAACAATCCGGCCGCGGCCGCGGTCCGGGCCACGGCGGCGCTGCGCGAGCGGGTGGCCGGGATGCGCCACAAGCTGGGCATGATCGCGGGCGGGAAGTGGGACCGGACCACGCTGGTCACGCTGATCCGCCTCCAGGAGGAGGCGGCCGACCGGGTGCCGAAGGCTTCGGCTCTTTCTCCGCTGGAGGCCTCGGACCGGGAGGACGCAATCACCGACTGGCTGGAGGACCGCGGCTGCCGTGACGGCTGGCAGCTGGCGCCGACGTTCGTCGCGGCCGGCCTGGACACCGACTGGCTCGATCACGTGGAGGCGGCGGTGGACCCGGAGACGCTGGAGAGCGCGCTTCGGTGGCTGAACTACACGGTGGATACCGAGCTGCTGATGAACGAGATCGAGGACTCGACCACCCGGATCTCGACGCTGGTGGGTGCGGCCAAGCAGTACTCGCAGCTCGACCGGGCCCCTTACCAGACCGTCGACGTGCACGAACTGCTGGACAGCACGCTGCTGATGCTGTCCGGGAAGATCCCGCCGGGGATCACCGTGGTCAAGGAGTACGACCGGTCGCTGCCGTCCATTCCCGCTTACGCGGGCGAGCTGAACCAGGTGTGGACCAACCTGATCGACAACGCGGTGTCCGCCATGGGCTCGTCCGGGGTCCTGACGGTGCGCACGGGGATGGACCGGGAGTGCGTGTTCGTGGAGTTCGGCGATACCGGGCCGGGGGTGCCGCCGGAGCTCCGGGAGCGGATCTTCGAGCCGTTCTTCACCACCAAGGCCGTGGGCGAGGGGACCGGGCTCGGGCTCGACATCAGCTGGCGCATCGTGGCGAACAAGCACCACGGGGATATTGTCTTGGAATCGGTCCCCGGCGATACCCGGTTCCGGGTGAGGCTTCCGGTCACCCCGTGGGAGGAGAGCTGAATGACGGAGATTCCAGGCATCGACCCTTCGGTGCCCCCGAGCGGGACCGGCTGCGTGGAGTGCAACGCCGCCGGCGGCTGGTGGCTCCATCTGCGCCGGTGCGCCCAGTGCGGCCACATCGGGTGCTGCGACAGCTCTCCCTCTCAGCACGCATCGGCGCACGCCAAGCAGGCCGGGCACCCGGTCATCCGCAGCTTCGAGCCCGGTGAGGACTGGTTCTGGAACTACGAGACCGAGGATTCCTTCGATGGCCCGAGGCTCGCCCCGCCGGAGCACCATCCGCTCGACCAGGGGGTCCCGGGACCGAAGGACCGCGTACCGCGCGACTGGCGCTTCCACGTGCACTGAGGACGCCTCTTATACCTGCCGGGACGGCGTGTCTCGATGACCGCCCGGCATCAGCGCTCTGCAGTCCATCTGCCAGCATCTGTGATACACGCCGCTCACATGAGGAACAGCAGGACCAGCAGGGCGGCGATCGCGAGGAGCGTCGCGGCGAAGACGTACCGCCGCGGCCACCGGTACGAATCCTCCTCGACGGGATCGGTCACGGCAAGTCCACGCCCTCGCGCGACATCACCCAGCGCATGAGCTCGGCGATGGACTCGTGCATGAGGCCCTCCGCGTCCGTGATAGCAGCGGTCCGGAAATAACCAGTCTCTTTGAAATTCTGAGCGGCAGACCGAATGAGGTTGCCGAGGCCGAGCTCGCGGCGAGCCCACTCCGACACCTCGCCGCCGGGCATGCCGATCAGATCGGCCCGGCTGAAAACCACTGCTAGCCGTGCCTTTCTGAGCGCGACGCCCATAGC
>Ga0335077_10006563_pt1 | contig 14376 bp, 8 predicted proteins | sample Lox_Sample_31_FD_207151 | JGI IMG/M metagenome (GOLD analysis project Ga0335077, IMG submission 207151) | Soil microbial communities from Loxahatchee National Wildlife Refuge, Florida, United States - Lox_Sample_3.1 | ecosystem: Environmental > Terrestrial > Soil > Wetlands | place: USA: Florida...
CCACCTGCTCTACCGCCGCACCCGGCTGGCATAACAGCTCCCGCAAGGACACAGCGCGGACCGCTGCCGCGGCCCGCGTGCTCCGCCATGCCCGGCTAAACCAGCCAGACCAGGAAAAACAGGACATGCGGCCCGATCCGCAGTCCGGCAGACCGCACGCAAACATGTCCAGCGCCATCGTCAGCACCCCGCTGCCACAACCCGCGAGGCTTTCGCGACACGCCCTCATGCCGATGTCAAAGTGGGTAGCTTCCGGCAACTTACCCACCCTCACATGCCGATGTGAGTGTGTACGTCGGCCGTTCGGGAGGATGACGCATTGCCGCATGTCGGCGGTTAGTTAGCTATTCCGAGTGTGTCGGCTATTGGGTGTGCTGCCGCGTCTCAGGCTGAATGTGACGGATGCGGGAACGGGCTAGTCGCTGTAGGTTGCGGATGGTGTTGGCGTCGAAGGGGAGTTGGCTGACTTCTTCGATCCAGGTGTCGGCAGCCGCGACCTGCTCGCGGACGACGTCGGCAGCTAGCCGTGCGGGAATGCCGATGGCTTCGCTAAGGTGTCGCAGCATCGGCCAGGAGATCTGCTGGCGGATTCTGCCGCCGATCGGCAGTGCCATGGTGCGGTCGCCGTAGACGGCTGAGGAGGGCAGGTCGTACGCCGGGGTGACTCTCCACTCGTCCCGTTGGTCCTTTAGTATGGCGAGATTTTTGGCATGAAGGTCCCCGTTGCCTGAGAGATACGCGAAGACAAGCAGGCGGTAGAGTTCCAGGGCAGCCACGCCGGGTGCACGGCAGTGCCGTGCGAGACCAGTGATGGCGTCCTCGGTGGAGATCACGTACTTGTCGCCGGGCCATCGGCCGAGAACCTGGCAGGCGTCCTCGACGGCAAGCGGCCGGAGCTGGTCCCCTTCGGGGATCCGGTCGAATCTGCGCACAAGCAGGCCCGGCGCCCCAAGCCGATCATGTGCCAGCTCGACGTCGGCTAGTCGCAGCCGGGTGTGCGCGGCCGCGCTGAAGAAGAAGTACTCGTTTTCCACGAGGTGGGGGAATTCCGGCGGGTTGAGCTTCAGGATGTAGGCGCGTGACCGGCCATGGACAGGCACGTTCAGCATCTGTCCGGAGATCTTGTCCTGCACGCCCGGCAGGGCGATGCGATCCGGCCGCTGGCCGATTGCCTGGGCGAACAGGTCGGCGAAGACGACCTTGCTGAAGTCATCAATAACGACCGGCCTGGTGTCGGCGAGCGTATCGCCAGCCGGGAGGACCTGAACGTCGCCGATGGTGTCACCACCGACCGCTAGCAGCATCGAGAACTCGTCGTCGGCTGAGGTACCCACAGTGCGGCGCAGCGCCGTCAATCGCCTGCCCTCTGGCAGCAATCCGGCGAAGAACGCGGGCACTGCCGCCGCGGGTGCGGTAAAGGCTTCCGCCCTCGTGGGTAGGCTCCAAGCCGCCGGTGGCCCCCCGGCGTCGAGGTACTCCGGCAAGTAGCGGAACTCTGTACGGTCCGGCAGCCGGTGCAGGAGGCCGACCAGCACGCCTGCCTTGTAGACGTCGGCGTATTTGACAAGCCGAAGCTGGCGCAGGGGAATGCGGGCCAACTTACTCAGCCCTTACCGTGGCGTATAACGCCAGTACCAGGCTCCAGCACCAGATCCAGACCCAGCTGGCCCAGCACGGCGAGTACCTTGTCCAGCCGCACAGTTGGTTTACCTTGCTCAAGGGTATGGACAAAGCGGGTGGACACGCCAGCAAGCGCAGCGAGCTCGTCTTGGCGGAGTCCCAGCTCAAGTCGCCGACGCCGGATCTCCTCCGCCCAGACGGCGGGGTCATTTGCACGATCGTGCATACGGGAAGTCTACCCTCTTCATGTCGGCCCCGCCTCAGGCGCCATATGCACGATCATGCATTTCGTTGCCATTCTTGGCCTGAGACTACCTTAATCGGCCCGCGCATGCGCGATCGTGCATATGATCACTATCGGTCAGGACGTCCCCTGGGAGCGCGCTGATACGGCGCACCGAGATCCGGCTGTCCGAGCCGCTCGGTGTGGACAGCCCCGAAGTGCTGCCGCTGCTGAGGGCAGCAAGGCGTGGATCACCCAGCTCGCCGGTCTCCTTGTGGGCCAGGTGCGCGGTCAGCTTGCCCGCGAGCGCGACGATGACCTTCTCACGTCGCCGCACCCGACGCACTCGCTCGTCATCACTCGCAGGACCAGTCCCGGCCCGCGTTCAGACCGCGCCGCCGGCGTTGCGGTGTTGGCACACGCATGACCGGTCGTGGCGAGGGCGACCGGCCATGCTACGGCCCCCGGGCTCAGAACAGCCGGTACGAGCCGAGGACTGTCATGTGCTCCGCAGCTGCCGGCTCCGCCCGCCATGGTCCGAAGTTTTCCAGGAGCTCCACGTACGCGGGGAATGTGCGCAGGGGATGCTCCTGACCGGGCTCGAGCTCCAGGAATGCGACAAATGTGACGCCGTCGCTGAGTCTGGTCGCGGCGTACCGCACGCCCGCGGGCTGCGCCTGCTCGAGCGCCTGCATGAGCTTGTCGACGGCTGCCTGGGCGTCGGCGACGTTTTCTTCCTTGACCTTGGAGGTCACCATCAACACGTTCATTGACCGATTTCCTTCCGTTTTCCTTCCGTGTTGGAGTGGACTCTGCCAAGGCGACGAACGAACGGTTGCCCGGGGGACAGCCCGGGTTAGCGCTGTTCGAGCCGCCGGGTCAGGAACCGCCGCTCGGGGACCGTGGTGGCCAGCTCCAGCGCCCGGCGGTACGCCGCTTTGGCCTCATCGTGGCGGCCGAGACGCCGCAGCAGCTCGCCGCGGGTGGAGTGGAAGTACAGGTAGCCGTCCAGGTCGAGGGCCTCGACGGCGCTCAGCGCCGCGGCGGGGTCGCCGGCCTGGGCGAGGGCCACGGCGCGGTTGAGCTCGACCACCGGGGAGCCGGTGAGGTCGGCCAGCCGCCGGTACAGGTCGGCGACCTGCGGCCAGTCGATCCGCTCGGCGGTCTGCAGCGACGCGATCGCGGCCTGCACGACGTATCCGCCGCGCCCGCCCAGCGCGACCGCCCGGTCGAGCACCGCCCGTCCCGCCGCGATCTGCGCGTGGTCCCACAGCGAACGGTCCTGATCGTTCAGCAGCACGAGATCCTCGCCGGAGAACCGGGCCCGCCGCCGGGCGTGGTGGATCACCATCAGCGCCAGCAGCCCGTGTGCCTCCGGCTCGTCCGGCATGAGCGTGGTTAGCACCCGCCCCAGCCGGATGGCTTCGGCGCCGAGGTCGACCCGGCCGCTGTAACCCTCGTTGTAGATCAGGTAGACGACGGCCAGCACCGCGTCGAGGCGGTCCGGCAGCAGGCGCGCGCCGGGAACAGCGAACGGGATCCCGGTCGCCTTGATCTTGGCCTTAGCGCGGGACAGGCGGCGCTTCATGGTCTCCTCGGAGACCAGGAACGCCCGGGCGATCTCAGCGGTCTGCAGGCCACCGAGAGCCCGCAGCGTGAGCGCCACCTGCCCGTCCAGCGGCAGCGCCGGGTGACAGCAGGTGAAGATCAGCTCGAGCCGTTCGTCCTTGATCACGGTGTCATCGAACTCGTCCATCACGTCCATCACGGCCTCCGGTACCGGCAGCAGGTGGATCTTCCCGGCCAGGGTGCGCTCCCGGCGGATCCGGTCGATCGCCCGGTTGCGGGCCGTCGTGGTCAGCCACGCACCCGGGTTGGGCGGCATGCCCGATGCGGGCCAGCGCTCCGCCGCGATCGCGAACGCCTCCTGCGCCGCGTCCTCGGCCTTGTCGAAGTCACCGAGGAACCCGACGAGCGAGGCCAGCACCCGGCCCCACTCGTCCCGGAAGACCTCCTCCAGCACGCTCAGCGCGCCACCACCGGCCTGACCTCCACTACGCCGCCGAACCGGGCAGGCGGGATGCGCGCCGCCAGCTCGATCGCCTCGTCCAGGTTGGCCGCCTCGACCAGGACCAAGCCGCCGAGAACCTCCTTGGTATCCGCGAATGGGCCGTCGGTCATCAGCGTCCGGCCACCGGCCACCCGCACGCAGGTCGCCGTCTCGGCGGGCTGCAGCTGCGCAGCGGTGACACAGCGGGCATCGTCGAGCAACGCCGCAAACTCGGCGAGCACCGCCTCACGCTCCGCATCCGGCAGCGCCTCCGCGTAGCGGGGCTCGGCATAGATCATCATGGCGTACCGCATCGCAACCTCCGCAGAAAGTGGCTCTCACCTGCACGACGAACGAACAGCAGCGCAGGGGACACCACCGGGGCCCACAATTCCAGCTCAGCCCAGACGCTAACCCCCGGACCCCGGGCGGCGGTTCGTGACCCGGCGCTCGACAGCTCAGACCCGCGCTGTCCCCCGGGCGGGCGTCCGTTCGTCGCCTGGGTATGAGCGACGACCTTTCCCGCCTTCCGCGCGAGCTGCACGACCGCAGCAGCGCCGGCATCCAGGCCAGCCGTGGTGGTCACCCGGCGGCGGGCTTACCTGGGTCATCGTCGCCGGAAGTGGCAACCACCCGAGTGTTCATAACGACCCGGAGGAACCCGAAATGTCAGCAGCCCGTGTAGCAACAAGCACAGTGACGTTCAGACGCTTCAGCGATAGCAGCGCCGGCGATGCGGACCCACGGCGGTGGCTGATCCTCGCCACCATCTGCACCGCCGCGCTCATGATCGTTCTCGACGTGACCGTTATGAACCTTGCGCTGCCGTCGGCGCAGCGAGCGCTGGGGTTCACCAATGCCGACAGGCAGTGGATCGTGACCGCGTATGCGCTGTCGTTCGGGAGCCTGCTGCTGTTCTGCGGGAGGCTGGCCGACCTGATCGGCCGCAAGGCGACCTTCCTGACCGGGCTGGCCGGGTTCGCGGCCGCCTCCGCCGTCGGGGGCGCATCGGACAGCTTCACGATGCTGGTGACGGCGCGCGCCTGCCAGGGGGTCTTCGCCGCGCTGCTGGCGCCGTCCGCCCTGTCGCTGCTGGCCACGACGTTCACCGACGTGAAGGAACGGGGCAAGGCGTTCGGCGTCTACGGCGCGGTCGCGGCCAGCGGCTCGGGCCTGGGGCTGCTGCTCGGCGGCGCGCTGACCTCCTACCTGTCGTGGCGGTGGTGCCTGTATGTCAACCTGCTCTTCGCGGCGATCGGGATCACCGGGGGCATGCTGCTGCTGCGCAGGCAGCCCAAGACGCCGGGCGCCCGGCTGGACGTGCCGGGCGTAGCGGCGGTGTCGGGCGGGATGTTCTGCCTGGTCTACGGCTTTGCCAACGCCGCGGCACACAGCTGGCACACGCCGTCGACATGGGGCTTCCTGGCGGCCGGCGTCACGCTGCTCATCGTGTTCGCTGCCTGGCAGCGCCGCGCCGCGCACCCGCTGCTGCCGCCCCGGGTCATCCTCGACCGCAACCGCGGCGGCGCTTACCTCACGATGCTGATCTTCGGATCCGCTCTTTTCGGCATCTTCCTGTTCCTCATCTACTACGTGCAGGTGAACCTGGGTTACTCGGCGGTCAAGTCGGGCGCCGCCATAGTGCCGATGGTGGCGGTCATCGGCGTCATGGCCAACGTGGGCAACATCAAGCTGATGCCGCGGTTCGGCCCCAAGCCGTTGATCAGCTTCGGCCTGCTGGTCAACGCGGCCGGCATGGCGTGGCTGACCAGGATCGGCGTGCATTCGGGGTACGCGCCGGCCCTGCTCGGGCCGCTCATGGTGACCGGTTTCGGCAGTGGCCTCATATTCTCCGCGGCGGCCAACACCGGTACCTTCGGCGTCGCACCACGCGACGCGGGGATAGCCTCAGCGAGCGTCAACACCGGGCAGCAGCTCGGCGGCGCGATCGGCACCGCGCTGCTCAACACGATCGCGGCCGGCGCCTTCACCAGCTACCTGGCCAGCCATGCGGGCGCGCGGCCAGCACCACAGCTGATCCACCTCGCGCTCATCCACAGCTACACCACGGTGTTCTGGTGGTGCGCCGGAATCTTCGCGGCCGGCGCCATCATCAGCGGCACGCTCTTGCGCCGCGGCCCGCTGACTCGCCCCGGGGACATCCCCGCCCGCGAGCCGTCCCGGCAGGCCGTGGCAGCACGATCGTAAATGCCCTGGGGCGAGGCGTCCGCGCGGATCGCGCCGTGCGGGCGCCGCACTTCGTCGCCGCGTTCGCACCAGCAGGCGAAGGCAACTGGGCCGACCTACAATATCGGGACGATATGCACGCAACTGTCCGCTCAGGCGCGGCAGTTGTCATTGGCCGTGCACGCCTCGAGGAGAGGGAGTCAGTGACGAAATGTGCGCATCGGTGGATTCAGGCTGCTGGCGCGATGCCGACGTCGAGGGTGACCGTCTCTGCCGCAGGGTCGTAGCCTCGCGGATCGCCCTCAACCGCGAACGCGATGGCCGCTTGAGGGTTCAGCTGTGGCGGGGAGCCCGCTGCGTCGAACTCCGGATCACGCGAGTCTGGATCACCGTAGCTGGCGGCCCAGTCGTCGGCGCTGGAGGCCCACAGGGCCGAGCGAAGCGGTGAGCCAGATTCGTGTGCGTCAGCGCTGCCGCAGGTCGAATGTGATCGGCGAGTTCGCGGATCATGCCGTGCCTGCGTCTCGTTTCGGCATGTGCGCGAACATCCAGGGCCATTTCGGCTGTGCGAGTGCCGTTCGTGCGTGGTTAGCTGCTGGGCCCTTCTGCCCCGAGCCCATCTACCCTGAGCCCTTCTATTCGTGGGGCCTGACATTTTCCGTGTAAGTGACCGGATCACGCCCGGCCATACCGGGAGAGGTCGTGGGCGGTTTCGAACGTTTACCGAAACGCCATTACGGAGAGTACTTAATCGCGTACGAATGCTGTGATCACGCCGCCGTGAGGGGGCGCCTCGTATGGGTGTGATCCCGGCGTGCTGGAATGTTCGACTTGCGGGGGTGCGGTGCTCTCGCCTGTTCTGGGTGGGGATCTACTCATGCGAAAGACAATCTGCTCGGCCGCCGCAGGCGGCGCGCTGATGTGACGGAGCCGTTCGAAGAGCGACAAATCCAATGAGGGCCGTGCAGCCGCCTCATTCAGCCGACATGGCCGATCTGGGATCCGGTCCCGGTCCGGCCCCTTTCCGCACGGGAAACTCGCATGCGTAGGTCGGTGTGCCTGGCCGTAGCGGCCGCCACGGTCATCGCGGGGGCACCGCCCGCTGCCGCGGCGCCCGGGCCGTCCGCCGGCCCGGCCGGCGCGACCTATGCCGGAGGGTCGCCACGTCCGGCCCGTGTGGCGGCCGCCCGGACTCGCGCGGCGTCCCCGACGGGGCACTCCGCAGCGACACGGGCGCCGCCTTCGGCGGGGGCGAGCACGAGGATACCGCCAGCGACGCGACCGGCCGGCGCGCCGGGACAGGCCGCGCGAATGCCGGTGCCGGCCCATGCGGGCTCCGTCGCGGCGACCCGTGCGACTACTTCGCCGGGCCTGGCCGCGCCGGCGCCGGTGGCGCCTTCAACAGGTCTGCGCGCCCCGCCGCTGGTGGGGTCTTCGCCGACGACGGGGGAATTCGCGCCGGCGAAACGCGTACCGCCCTCATCCGGCCGAGCAGCGGCGACGCCTGCGGCTCCCCCGGCAGTATCGGCTGCCGCGACTTCGGCCGCGACGCCAGCGGCGACCTCGACGGGTCCGGCCGCACCGATGTCGGGTACGTCGGCGCCGACTGCCGCCACACCGGGTCGGACCGCGGCGGGCATCAGCGCGGCTGCGAACGCTCACCGGTCAGGTGCCCCTCGCGGAGCCACCCCTACCAAACCGGGCGCATCAACCAGGCCATCAGGCCGCCGGCTGCGATCGCCGGCGATCGCTGCTGGCCACGCTGTCCCCGCGGCAGCCCCGAGCGGAACCCCGTTCAATCCGGTGACCGGCAGCCTGGGCTTCAACGTGTTCGTCGGGGGAAACACGACGTTGAACTCGACGTCGATCGGGGGCCCTGTCGCGCTCGGCGGCAATCTCACCCTCGGCACGTCAAGCTTCAACGTCGCGAGCCAGAACGGCGGGACGTTCACCGCCTCGGGCGACGCGCACCCGACTGGCCTGCTTGTCGGCGGCAATGTCAACTGGGCCAGCGGCGGCTCGAACAGCGCGGTCAACGTGCAGTCCAATGACTACGTCAAGATCGGCGACATGACCGGTTCTGCCGTGCTCACTAACGGTAACACCCATGTCCTGCCGTCAGGGCATAGCTTCGACTCGCATCCGCAGATCGCGGAAGTGGTCAATCAGCCGACCACGTCGGTCACCCAGTCAGGTCTCATCGGCTTCGCCAGCGCGTTCAGCACGTTCCGCGCGAACTCCACCAATCTGGCCAGCTGCACGGGCACCGTGGTGCTCGCCGACGCGAGTGGCACAGCGCTCCCCGCGACGTTGCCGCCGAACACCAACGCCTACGTGTCGCTCACCTCGGGCGTGCAGAACGTACTCAACATTACCGCCGCGAATCTGGCCAACATAAAGATTCTGCAATTCAACAACAACAACTCGCCCGTACCAACTGCCTCAACGCCACTGATCATCAACGTGGACACCACGGGGGTCGGGAACAACTTCACCTGGGCAACACCCCCGAACTTCAACGGACTCCAAAATGCGAGCGCAGCCTACATACTGTGGAACTTTCCGACCGTGACGACTTTGACTCTCAGCGGTTCTTCGACGATCCCCGGGACCATCTACGCGCCGGGTTCAACCGTTGTAGAGACCGACCAAAATGGGCTCAACGGCGGCGTGATCGCCGGCGCCTACACGCAGGGCGGGCCGAACGGAAGCTTCAACGGCGGCCAGGTGCTGCCCAATGCGTTCAATACGACGGTACAGTCGTGCGCCGCTGGCCAGGTGACGATTTCCAAGACGGCGGATGTGACGACCGCGACGCCGGGCTCGACCGTGCATTACACGATCACCGTGACCAACTCGGGTTCGGTCGCCTATGCGGGCGCGACCTTCACCGATCCGCTTTCTGGTGTGATCGACGATGCCACCTACAACGGCGATGCGACCGCCACCGCGGGCTCGGTCTCCTTCATTAGCCTGAACATAGTCTGGACGGGCGACGTGGCGGTCGGTGCTGTCGCCACGATCACGTACTCGGTCACTATCCGCAGCCCTGACCCGGGCGATGGGATCCTGTCGAACACCGTCACCTCGTCGGCTGGCAGCAACTGCGCAGCTGGGAGCACAGATTCGCGTTGCACGGCCACGGTGCCCGTGTCTGCCCTGACGATCGTCAAGACCGCGAATGCGACCTCCGCGGTGCCGGGCCAGATCGTGGCCTACACGATCACGGTCAGCAACACCGGCCACGCCGCCTACACCGGCGCCACCTTCACCGATCCGCTGTCCGATGTCCTCGACGACGCGACCTACCGTGGCGACGCGAGCGCCACCTCCGGCACGGTGTCGTTCGCCAGCCAGAACCTCACCTGGACCGGCGCCCTCGCCGCTGGGGCTGTCGCCACCATTACCTACTCGGTCACGGTCAACAGCACCCAGACGGGCAATGGCGTGCTCGCTAACACCGTCACGTCCACCACGGCCGGCAGCGACTGCCGAAGCGGGAGCAAAGATTCCCGATGCACGGCCACCGTCAGCCTGACCGCGCTGACGATCGTCAAGACCGCGGACGTGAGTAGCGCCGCGCCCGGATCGATCGTGCACTACACGATCAAGGTAACCAATACCGGCCAGACCGCTATTACCGGGGCCACCTTCACCGACTCGTTGACCACGGTTCTCGACGACGCCAGCTACAACAGTGACGTGGGCGCGACCGCCGGCGTGGCGTCGTTCAGCAGCCCGAATGTGACCTGGACCGGCGACCTCGCCACCGGCGCGTCCGCGACCGTCACCTACTCCGTGACGGTCCGTAACCCGAATCCGGTGACTGGTGTGCTTCCCGGCAATGGGGTGCTGTCCAATACGGTCACATCGACGACGGCGGGCAGCAACTGCCTGAGTGGCAGCGCGGACGTGCGGTGCACGGCGACGGTCACGGTGGCGAGCCTGCGGATCGTCAAGAGCGCTGATGTGTCGACGACATCGCCAGGTTCGGTGGTCCACTACACGATCACGGTGACCAGCACCGGGCAGACCGCTTACACCGGGGCGACGTTCACCGACCCGCTGGGCGGGGTGCTGGACGACGCCAGTTACAACGGCGACGGCGCCGTCACCCCCGGCACGGCCGGCCGCGTGACCTACACCAGTCCGAACCTCACCTGGACCGGCAACCTCGCCGTGGGGGCATCTGCCACCATCACCTACTCGGTCACGGTGAACAGCCCGGATGCCGGCGACAAGACCCTCGCCAACACGGTCGTCTCGTCGACCCCGGGAACCAACTGCCCGGCCGGCGGCACTGACGCGAACTGCTCGGTCGCGGTGCGTGACCTCGTTCCCGCGCTGAACATCGTCACATCGGCGGACCTGTCCACCACGACCCCGGGATCGACGGTGCATTACACGATCACCGTCAAGAACACCGGCGACTCCGACTACGCCGGGGCCACGTTCACCGACCCGCTGGCCGGGGTGCTGGACGACGCCACCGGGCCCACCAACGCCACCGGGGGCAGCGGGGCGGACGCCAGCACCGGCACCGCCACCTTCGCCAGCCAGAATCTCACCTGGACCGGCGACCTCGCCGCCGCCACCGCCAGCACCCCCGGTGCAAGCGCCACGATCACCTTCTCGGTGACGGTCAACAAGCCCGATAACGGTGACCACAGTCTGGCCAGCACGGTCACCTCGCCGACGGCGGGCAGCACCTGCCCGCTGACGGGCGGTCCCGGCGCCGGTTGCACCACGACGGTGCTCGTGCAGCAGCTGACGATCAGTGTCGGCACCAACGCGCCGGGCGGCACGGTGGCGCCGGGCGGGGTGGTGGTCTACACGTTCACGTTCACCAACGCCGGGCAGGTGCCCTACACCGGCATCACGATCCCCAGCGTCACCGACGACGTGTTCGACGACGCGGTGCCGAACGGGGACACGGCGGCGTCGTGCGCTGTCGGCGGAACCTCGTGTGCGCCGGGCACCACCTCGGTCACCGTCACGGGCGCGTCGTGGACCGGGGACATCCCGGTCGGAGCGGTGGTCACGGTGACCGGGTCGGTCACCGTGAAAAACCCGGATCCGGGGAACGGGGTGCTGCGCGGCAGCACCTACACGGCGGCGCCGGGCAGCAACTGCCCGCTCCCCGGCCTGGCCGCGCCCTGCGGCACCGTCGTCACCGTCCGAGTGGCGGGGCTGAACATCACCAAGACCGCGGACGCGACAGCAGCGGTGCCCGGCCAGAACGTCACCTATACCGTCGCTGTCACCAACACCCAAGCGAGCACCGTCACCGGCGTCACCGTCACCGATTCGCTCGCCCAGATGGCCGACGACGCCGTCTTCGACGGCCTCGGCTCTGCCACCGCCAGCAGCGGTTCGCTCAGCTACGACGGCTCTAACCTGACCTGGACCGGGGACGTCGGCGCCGGCGTGGATGCCGCCGTGACCATCACCTACTCCGTCCACGTCAATAACCCCGACGCCGGGGACAAGCTCCTCATCAACACCGTCACCTCGGCGGGCCCCGGCAGCACCTGCCCGCCCGGGACCACCAGCACCGCCTGCCGGGTCACCGTCCCGGTGCTGACCCCGGCCCTGACCATCACCAAGACCGCCAGCGCCGCCACCACCACGCCAGGCGCTACCGTCACCTACACGATCATCGCCGCCAACACCGGCCAGGTCCCCTACACCGGCGCCACGTTCACCGACAACCTGGGCAGCGTCCTTGACGACGCCACGTACAACACGACCAGCGCCAGCGCCAGCACCGGACCGACCTCGCTCAGCTACACCGCCCCGGACCTGACCTGGACCGCCAACCTCGATGTCGGCGCCACTGCCAGCATCACCTATACCGCCACCGTCAACACCCCCATCAGCGGCGACGGCACCCTCACCAACACCGTCACCTCCGCCACTCCCGGCAGCAACTGCCCCTCCACACCCGCAACCGACCCGCGGTGCACCTCAACGGTCAACGTGTCGCAGCTCACCATCAGCAACACCGCCGACGTGACCACGGCCAGGCCCGGCGGCGTCGTCGGCTATACCGTCGCCATCGCCAACACCGGCCAGGTGCCGGTCTTGGACGCGAACTTCACCGCCCACTTCGGCGACGTCGCCAACGACACCATCTACAACGGCGACCTCGCCGTCTCCGCCGGAAACCTCACCCTCGACACCGCCACCGCGAGCGCGATCTGGACCGGCGACCTGGCCCCTGGCGCCAGCGCCACCGTCACCGGATCGTTCACCGTCAACAACGCCGGCACCGGCGATCAGGTCCTCTCCGAGACCATCGACTCCACCACCCCGGGGACCAACTGCCCCACCGGCATCCCTACCGGCAGCGTTGACCCGGCCTGCGTCTCCACCGTGGACGTCATCACCGGCACGCTGTCCATCACAGTGCCCGCGGCCGCCGACCTCGGCGCGGCGGACGCGGGCGCAAGCACCGACGCCGGCCTTGGCACCGTCGAGGTGACTGACGACCGCGCTCTCGCGGGCGCCAGCTGGACGGCGACCGTCTCCGCGACCGACTTCACGACCGGTGCCGGCGTACCCGCCCAAACCATCACCGCCGCCCACGCGACCTATTTCATCAACGCGCTCGACACGACCAGCGGATCGGGCGCCTTCACTCCGGCACCCGTGACCATCCTCGCCAGCACCCCCGAGCCTGTGGTGACCGCCACCGATGGCAACGGCGACGACTCGGCCACCTGGAATCCTGCCGTCCAGATCACCGTCCCCCCCACCGCCGTCGCGGGCGTCTACACCGCCACCATCACTCACTCGGTCTCCTGAGTGCGAGTCGCCGGTATGCCGACTGTGAGGCTCGCGCCATGATCGTTTGACAGCGGCCGCGCAGGCCCAATCACGCTCGGCAGGCACCGGGAACAGCCCAGCGGCCCGGGTCCGTGTTCAGTTCCACGTCTCGCCCGATCAGCGTCAGAAGACGCACTGCTCAGCCGCGTGCGCGAGGCCATCGATCGCGGCCGCAGCGCAGCACGTGGCCACGCGCCCGCCAGCCGCTGAGCGGGCAAGCCACTCAACTGTACGTTTCACTCGACGGGCCGCGGCCTGGCTCACCGTCTGGACGGCGTCACTGCGGCCGACCTTGCGCCGCGTGAGTGGCGGCCGGATGGGTGGCGGCCGTGTGGGTAGCGGCCGTGCGGGTAAGCGGCGCTTACCTTACAGGCCACCGCGGGCGCAGCCGATATCGCCTGGTGAGTAATCCCGAACCCGGCGAAATCGGTGTGCTGTGTCTGTGGAGTCGCCCAGGTCTTGTCATGGCCGCCGAAGAATGTGCTGAAAAACAGGCCATTGATCTGGAGCGAGCTGACCGTCCGGAACTTCAGGCCGACGGCCTCAAGCGCCGGCACTCCGTTGATATATACGGTAATGGTGCCATTAGACATGCCTGGCGTATTCAGGCTCACGGTTTCCTGGACCTTGGTCCATTTTCCGGGCTCCCAGGTCCAGTTGCCGCACCCCAGCTGCGTACCGTAGCCATCGGTGTCGTCCAGGTAGGCGTAGACCTCGCCGTTGTTGTCATTGCGCCACATCAGCCGCGCGCTCCAGCCATTGGTGCCATTAGGATCATGACCACCAGAGGCGACGGATGTGTCGCCACCGTACAGGCCGGGCAGCTTGCCACCCCGGATTGACTGGAAGCCTAGTTGCGGGCGCACGTAATACTGGAGAGTTGTTGGGGCAGACGTCGCGCCGGTGCTGAACGGGAGCGCCGCCTGGGCGCCGCCAAGCGGCGTCCCGGTCTTGGTCACCGCACCGGAGTCGATGCTGCCCTTCGGGTAGGCGACCCGCAGCATGTCCGTGAACGAGCTGCCGGCCGGAACGCTGTCCGCGGTGGTAACCGAGGTGTTGTTCTTCCAGCCGAAACTGCCGGCGCAGTACGCCGCGCAGGCGAACTGCGAGCCGAAGAAGCTGGCCGGCGCCGATGCACCTGGGCGCAGGAACGACACGACGTCCGACCATGACGAGCTGTCGGCCAGGTTCTGCGCACGGATCCGGTAGTAATACGTCGTGCCCGCGACAACATCCGTGTCTAGGTAGCTGGTGGTGTTCGCGCCGATGGCGAAGCTGGTCGCGTGCTGGGTGAACCCGGCGTCGGTCGCCCGCTCGATCTGTTCCCCCGTCGCGGCCGGGATGGTGGCGTTGTTCGTCCACGTCAGCGACACCGACGACCCAGCGGGTGCGGTGGCAAGGCCACTTGGCGCGGCCGGCCCGGCCGATTGGGCTGGGAAGGCAGGTGCCCGCGCTGTCCAACGCCACG
>Ga0335077_10006564_pt1 | contig 14375 bp, 8 predicted proteins | sample Lox_Sample_31_FD_207151 | JGI IMG/M metagenome (GOLD analysis project Ga0335077, IMG submission 207151) | Soil microbial communities from Loxahatchee National Wildlife Refuge, Florida, United States - Lox_Sample_3.1 | ecosystem: Environmental > Terrestrial > Soil > Wetlands | place: USA: Florida...
CCGTTCCCTCCACCGCGCGGTGCGCTCCCGGCTGCTGCGTCGACCGGTACAGTTTCCCCGCCAGCGTCGTGTACAGGATGTCGTTCACCAGCGTCGATTTTCCCGATCCCGATACTCCCGTCACCAGCACCAGCAGCCCCAGCGGAAAACTCACGTCGATGTTCTTCAGATTATTCGCGTGCGCTCCCTGCACCGTAATCGCTTTTCCGTTCCACGGCCGCCGCCGCTCCGGAACCGGTATGGTCAGCGACCCCGCCAGGTACCGCCCGGTCAACGACGCTTCCGACGCGGCGATCTGCGGCGGCGGTCCGATGGCCACCACCTCGCCTCCGTGGCTCCCCGCGCCCGGCCCCAGGTCCACCACGTAGTCCGCCCGCCGGATGGTTTCCTCGTCGTGCTCCACCACCAGCACCGTGTTGCCCAGGTTCCGCAGCCGCTCCAGCGTCGAGAGCAGCCGCGAGTTGTCCCGCGCGTGCAATCCGATCGACGGCTCGTCCAGCACGTACAGCACTCCCCGAAGTTTCGACCCGATCTGCGTCGCCAGCCGGATCCTCTGCGCCTCTCCCCCCGAAAGCGTCGCCGCAGACCGCTCCAGGCTCAGATACCCCAGCCCCACCGCCAGCAGAAAATCCAGCCGTTCCGCGATTTCCTCCAGCAGCCGTCCCGCAATCTCGCGCTGCCGCGGCGTCAGGCTCCCACGGATTTTGTCCACCGCCTCCCGCGCTCCCCCCAGCGCCTTCGCCGTGAATTCCGCGATGGTCATTCCCGCCACGCGAACCGCCAGGCTCTCCGGCCGCAGCCGCCGCTGTCCGCACGCCGCGCACGGCGTCGGCGACATGTATTCCAGCAGCCATTCCTGGTAATTCTCCGACGTGGATTCCTCGTAGCTCCGCCTCAGCACTTCCAGCACGCCCGGAAAATGCAGTCCCGGCCGCGGACGCACCGCCGCCCCCGGCGGCGCTCCCTTCGGTGGATTCCCGTAGAGAATCAGGTACTGCACCGGCCGCGGCAGTTTCTCGAACGGCGTCTCCAGCGAAAATTCGTGCGCCACCGCCGCCAGCTTCAGCGTCCGCTGCAAATACACCGATCCCGCTCCCGGTCCCAGCGCCCCCTCCAGGATCGGCTTCGACCAGTCCACGATCACTTTCGAAGGGTCGAAATCGTATTTCGACCCCAGCCCCGTGCATTCCGGGCACGCCCCGTACGGCGAATTGAAGCTGAACGACCGCGGCTCCAGTTGCGGCACAGACGTTCCGCAGTCCGGACACGCCAGCTTCTCCGAATAAATCTGCTCCGCCCCGCCCACAATCGCCACCGTCACCAGGCCCCCGGCAAGTTTCAGCGCCGCTTCCACCGACTGTTCCAGCCGTTTCGCGATTCCCGGTTTCACCAGCAGGCGGTCAATCACCACTTCAATCGTGTGGTTCTTCCGTTTGTCCAGCCGGATTTCTTCGTCCAGGCTCACCAGTTCGCCGTCAATGCGCGCGCGCACGTAGCCCTGCCGCGCGAATCCTTCCAGCTCCTTCTTGTATTCTCCCTTCCGCCCCCGCACCACCGGCGCCAGGATCATGATCCGGTCTTCCGCCTTCAGCGCCAGGATGGCCTGCACAATCTGCTCGGTGGACTGCCTCGCGATCGGCTTCCCGCATTTCGGACAGTGCGGCAGCCCTATCGCGCTGTAGAGCACGCGCAGGTAATCGTAAATTTCCGTGATTGTCCCCACCGTGGACCGCGGCGACCGCGTGGTGGTCTTCTGTTCGATGGAGATGGCCGGCGACAGCCCTTCAATCGCGTCCACTTCCGGCCGTTCCATCTGGTCCAGGAACTGCCGCGCGTACGCCGACAGCGTTTCCACATACCTCCGCTGTCCTTCCGCGTAAATCGTGTCAAACGCCAGCGACGATTTCCCCGAGCCCGACGGTCCCGTCACCACCGTCAGCGAATTCCGCGGAATCTCCAGGCTCACGTTTTTCAGGTTGTGCTGGCGCGCCCCTTGGACGACGATCTTTTCGAGACCCATTGGTTTTGCGATGAATCGTGCTTCCGGCCTGCGTATGGCGCCCTCAGAAGGAGTTTGAGGGACCGGTGCAACCTTCCACAGTAGCAATGGCCGCGGGACCGGTCAAGCAAGCCCGCCAACCTCGCGGAACGGTGCGGTCTGCGGAAATGCTTAACGTTGCGGCGGGAGTTGTGTTAAACAAGCCGAGTGAAGCTTCAAGCGGGATCAAACACTATCCAAAAAGCGGATACGCCGCTTCACCACTGGTATCGGTTCGTCCTGTCCTACCCCCCTCATCTAGTGCGTCAATACATTGCCCACTTTCAGCTTCACGGTCGCGACTTGTTATGTGATCCATTCTGCGGAACGGGCACGACTCTGGTCGAGGCCAAGAAACAAGGCGTCCCCAGCGTTGGATGCGACGCCCATCCATTCGCCATAATGGTGTCCAGCGTAAAAACGAATTGGGGGTTGGACATCGACCTCTTGTCATCGCTTCACCGCCGAATTCTAACAGGGGCCGAGGAGCAGATGATTCGACACAATCTGCCCCCCCTCTCACTCTACACATTGGTAACGGCGGAAAAGGTTTCCCGGGAAAAGAACGGCATTCACCTGAGCGAAGATGAACAAAGACTGTTGCCCACGGGCTTTCTCAGCGAGCGACCGCTCCAACGTCTGTTGATTTTGCGGGATGAAATTGAAGAGCAAACTGAGGAGCATTCACAAGACATTCGCAACTTCTTCCTTGTCGCGATGGCTCACGTAATTGCCAACGGCGCGGGAAATTTTGCTTTCGGCCCCGAGATCTATCGAACGAAAGCGAAACTTGATTTCGACGTCCTGGAACATTACGCGTCCCACGTCAACTTGATGATTCTGGAAATGCAGCGCGCGCAGATCGAGGGTTTAGACAAAGTACGTGCGCAGGTCCTCCTTGACGATGCGCGGCTCCTTAATCGCATCCCATCAGGCGTAGGGGGTGTCATCACATCTCCCCCCTATCCCAACGAGAAAGACTACACTCGGACTACTCGAGTTGAATCCCTATTGCTCCGCCTCCTGAAGAATCGTGAACAGCTACGCTTCGTGAAAGAGTCGATGCTACGCTCAAACACGCGAAACGTCTTTGTTGGGGACCATGACGGAGAGGAGGTCCTGGAGTTCAAGGCAATTCAGGATGTCTGCCAAAAGATCGAACAAAGACGAATCCAACTGGAAAAGACTAGCGGCTTCGAAAAGCTTTATCACAAGGTTGTCGCCCACTATTTTGGCGGCATGCGTCGCCACTTTCGAGCGCTTCGTGCAAAGCTTCGGCCTAAGGCTCATCTGGCTTACGTTGTTGGAGACCAGTTTTCATTTCTCATGGTCCCGATCGCCACCGCAGAACTGCTCGGCCAAATCGCCAAAGCGGAAGGATTTAAGGTTGTCGGACAGGAGCTCTGGCGAGAACGCGTCGGAACTAAAATCAGAAACTCAGAGACCAACCAGCGAACTGTGCGACTACGCGAGGAAGTTTTAATCTTGAAGAAAGTTTAATCATGAAATTATCGGATGAAGAGCTCAAACACGGTCGGAATGAAGTAATCGGGCTGGTCTTTTACAAGAGTTATCGTAGGGGCGCGCGCGAAGTGCCTTTTACGATGGACGATGTTCGCAAAGCCATCGCGCAAGTAGCCAGAAAGCGTTCCGGATACAAAGAAAACAATGTTGCTGACGTTCGCTATCAATACACCTCAGGCCGGACTCCCCTGCCGCAATCGATCGACAAACATGGGCCCTGGATGATCGTTGGCAGGGGCAAGGCGAGATACGCCTTCACGAAACTCAAAGAATCCCCGATCATCAACATTCAAAACGACCTTTATACGATATCGCTTCCCGACGCCACGCCCGAGATTGTGTTGGAATATGCAGGCGGCGACGAACAGGGGGTTCTCGCCAAATTGCGCTATAACAGGATGCTAGACATCTTTCTTGGGATCACCTGCTACCATTTGCAGAATCATCTCCGCACATCTGTCAAGGCCAAGGGGCAGGTAGAAATTGACGATCTGTATGTCGGCCTGAACTCCGACGGCAAACAATTCGTGGTGCCCATTGAAGCCAAGAGCGCGAAAGACCGTCTCTCCAAAACGCAAATCTTGCAGGGTATCGATTTTGCTCGTGACCGATATTCTGGACTCATTCTGCGACCGGTCGGCATCCAAGAAATGAAAGATGGGTCGCTCGTGCTGATCGAGTTCACGCCTGGATCGCACCCCGACAAGATAAAGATCGCCGAGATACGTCGCTACAAGCTGCTGCCCATGGCAGATGTACCGGTTGCTGAGCTCCAGGCGCGCGTCTGACGACAGTCCGCGCTCTCAATCCCGTCAAACCGAGAAACCGGGCGCAGGCCACAATTTGGGGCTCCCATTTTACGGTTGGGGTAAGCTACTCCCCGGATGTCGAATCGCCTTAAAACCGGTCTCCGCAATCTTACCTGGATCTTCCTGGCGTGGATCGGCGTGGGCCTCTTCCTGTTCAGCCAGGACATGGCACGCAAGCTCGTCTCCGGCGAGCCCACTCCCTGGTGGCATTACCTCACCTCCTGGATGGTCGGCATCTCCCTGTGGACGCTGCTGACTCCCCCGATTCTGTGGCTGGGCCGCCGCTTCGCCATCGAACGCAAGTACTGGCTCCGCCGCATCCTGCTGCACCTCGCGCTCAGCGTCCTGGTCGCGCTCACGCAGCTCTCCCTGGAAAGCATGATCCTGTGGCGCCTGGGCATGTTTCCCACCCTGATGACCGGATTCGCGCCCACCTTCTTCTTCCTGGCCCTCATCGGATTCCATCAGGGCATCCTCACCTATTTCACCATCCTCGGCATCCAGGCCGGCTTCCGCTACTACAACGGCTACCGCGAGCGCCAGCAGCAGGCCCTGCGCCTCGAACTTCACGCTTCCGAACTCGAAACGCAGCTCGCGCGCGCCCGGCTCAACGCGCTCAAGATGCAGCTCCAGCCTCATTTCCTGTTCAACACACTCAATGCCATCATGGTCCTCGTCCGCCAGCAGAAGGGCCGGCAGGCGGAGGAAATGCTCGCGCGTCTGGGCGACCTGCTCCGCTGCGTCCTGGAAGACGTGGAGGCGCAGGAAGTTTCCCTCCGCCGCGAGCTCGAATATCTGCGGCTCTATCTCTCCATCGAACAGGTGCGCTTCGCAGACCGCCTCCGCGTGGAGATCGCCGCGGACCCCGCCGTGCTCTGCGCCGCCGTGCCCCAGATGGGATTGCAGCCCATCGTGGAAAACGCCATCCGCCACGGACTCGCCAAGCACGAAGCCGCGGGCCTCATCGAAATCCGCGCCGCGCGCGTCGAAGGCCGCCTCGAACTCACCGTCTCCGACGACGGGCCCGGATTCCGCGCGGACCCCGCGGCGGAACCCGCAGGGATCGGCCTGGCCAATACCCGCGCACGCCTCCGCCAGCTCTACGGCCACGACGCGGCGCTCACCATCCGCAACCGCGAGCGCGCCGGCGCGGTGGTCACCATCTCGCTGCCCTTCCGCGCGCTCGAATCGCCCGCCGAACTCGAAGTGGTGGAAATCCATGCCGTTCGCGACTCTGATCGTTGACGACGAGCCGCTCGCCCGCCAGGGCCTGCGCATCTGGCTGGCTGCCGATCCGGCCATCTCCTCCATTGCCGAGGCCAAAAACGGCCGCGAGGCCGTGGATGCCATCTGCACTGCCCGTCCCGACCTCGTCTTTCTCGACGTGCAGATGCCGGAGATGGACGGCTTCGAGGTGGTCGAGCATGTCGGCGCCGGCCGCATGCCCGCCGTCATTTTCGTCACCGCTCACGACCAGCACGCCATCCAGGCCTTCGAGATCAACGCCGTCGATTACCTGCTCAAACCCGTCGCCGAGGACCGCTTCCAGCAGGCCCTGGCCCGCGCGAAATCCCGCCTCGCCGCGCGTCCCGCCGAGGATGCCGGCCGGCAGATCATCGGCCTGCTCGAAACCATCGTCTCTCCTCGCCGCAGGATGAAACGCCTCGCCGTGCGCTCCGCCGGCAAAACCGTTTTCGTGGACGTTGCCGAGGTCGACTGGATCGAGGCCGCCGAAAACTACGTCCAGCTCCATTGCGGAAAATCGAACCATCTCCTCCACGTTCCCCTCAACACGCTCGAAAAATCCCTCGATCCCGCCCAGTTCCTCCGCATTCACCGCTCCATCGTCGTCAATCTCAGCCGCATCCGCGAGATGCAGCCCGGCGCCAGCGGGGAATTCGTCCTGACTCTCGAAAACGGCGTGCGGCTCCAGTCCGGCCGCAGCTATCACGATAAATTGAAGGCCCTCACCGCGAATCCCTTCTAGCCACGTCCCGCCTGCGGCGCTGCCGGCGCATGGCGAGCGCGGCCGTTCGTCACTCCCGGTCCGCGGTTCGTCAAATCCGCCCTGCCGCTGGTCAAATTCATCTTCGGCCCCGCCCGCCTCTGCCCGAAACTCGTCTTCCAGGAGGCCCTATGAGCCTGATCGAAGCTGCGCCCATGGCCCCGGCCATCGAAACCCGCGTTGCCGCCTCGATTTCCCCTCGCCAGCGCGGCGAATACAGCGTCCCCATTGGCTATCTCCGCGCGTTCGTCACCCTGCTGGTCCTGGCCCATCATTCCGTGCTCGCCTATGTGCCGTTCGGCGCCGCCGTGCCGGCAAATCTCGTTGCCAGGCCGCGCCTCTGGCAGGCCTTCCCCGTGTTGGACCCCGCCAAATGGGGCGGCTTCGGCCTCTTCACCGGTTTCAACGACGTCTACTTCATGGCCCTCATGTTTTTCATCTCCGGCCTGTTCGTCTGGAACAGCATCGAGCGAAAAGGCCCCCGCGGATTCGTGCGCGGCCGCATGTTGCGCCTCGGCCTGCCCTTTCTGGTGGCCGCCGCAGTCCTCGCTCCCATCGCCTACTATCCCGCCTATCTCCAGACCGGCGCCCGCGGATTCGCCGGCTTCTGGCGCCAGTGGCTCGCGCTCGGCTCCTGGCCGGCCGGGCCCGCCTGGTTCGTTTGGGTTCTGCTCGCCTTCGATTGTGCTGCCGCCGCCATTTTCCTGGCCGCGCCGCGCTCGGCTCTCAACCTGGGCGAGCGCCTCTCTCGCATCGCACGGCGTCCCTCCCTGTTTTTCGCGATTCTCGCCGCCGTTTCCGCCGCCGCCTACCTGCCCATGGCCCTCCTGTTCGATCCCTTCCGCTGGACCGAATTCGGCCCCTTCGTTTTCCAGACCAGCCGGATTTTCCATTACCTCGCCTACTTCCTGTTCGGACTGGCGCTCGGTGCCTGCGGAATCTCCCGCGGCCTGTTTGCCACAGACGGAAAACTCGCGCGCCGCTGGGTCTGGTGGGTCAACGTCGCTCCGTTCCTGCTCGCTGCGCTCACCGTGGCTTTTCTCGTCGCCATTTCCACCCCGGCTCATCCGGTTCGCTGGGCCGTGATCGGCGGAATCCTGTTTGCCCTTGCCTGCGCCGCCTCTTGCCTCGCCTGCCTCGCGGTCTTCCTGCGTTTCGCGCGGCGCCCGCGCCCGCTCTTCGACAGTCTGCGCGACAACGCCTACGGGATGTACCTGATCCATTACGCCTTCGCCAACTGGCTGCAGTTCGCCCTGCTCGGCGCGCCTCTGCCCGCTATCGCAAAAGGTCTCCTCGCCATCATCGGCACCGTGCTCCTCAGTTGGGGCGCCACCGCCGCCCTGCGCCGCATCCCGGCCGTAGCACGCGTCATCTAGCGGCCGGCGCCACGTTCGTCGCACCTCCGGCTCCTGGTAATTGGCGGGCGCCGTGATTGTGCGCTTCCGCGACGCCTCCGTCCCGAAAGCGGCCAGCCGCATCCGGCGTCTCTCCCCATCTCCTTGATTCTGCCCCTGTTAGACCCGCCCCGCTGGCCGCTGGCGTGCTCCGCAACCCCCCATCTCCGTGGGGGGGTGCCTCATGACCTCGCTCTGGCAGGACCTGCGACATGCCGTGCGTGTCTACGCCAAGAATCCCGCGTTTGCCTTCGTCGTCGTCCTCACTCTCGCTCTCGGCATCGGCGGCAACACCGCCATCTTCGGTCTCGTGGACACCGTGTTCCTCTCTCCCCTCCCGTTTCCCCAGCCCGACCGCGTCCTCCGCCTGCTCGATTCTCTTCAGGGCCCCGACGGCCACCGCCGCACCTACGGCATGCACAGCCAGAATTTTGTCACCCTCCAGCAGACCAGCACGGCCTTCTCCAGCATGGTCGCTCTGCGCGGTGAGGATTTGACGCTCACCGGCGGCGACGCACCCGAGCGCCTCTCCGTCATCTATCGCTCCGCCGGCTGGCCGGAAACACTCCACGTCAGTCCCGTCCTGGGCCGCGACTTCACCCCGCAGGAAGAGCGCCAAGGACAGCAGAGCGCCTCCGCGCTCATCAGCTACGCGCTCTGGCAGCGCCGCTTCGGTGGTAACTCTTCCGTTCTCGGCGCGCCCATGCGCCTGGGCGACAGGACCTACACCATCGTCGGCGTCATGCCCCAGGGATTCAATTTTCCCTACGGAGCGGAGGTGTGGCTGCCCGTGGTCGTGAATCCCGCCGACCGCCAGATCGATTTCGCCGTCTTCGCCCGCATCAATGACGGCGTCTCCCGCGCGCAGGCCCTCGCCTCGCTCGATGCCGCCACCGCGCGGATCAAGGAACAATATCCGGAGACTCTCCCCGGCTACGCCCTCACCAGCATCACCCTCCGCGAAAATCTCACCGGCAACCAGCAGGGCACTCTGCTCGCCCTCCTCTCCGTGGTCGGTTTCCTCCTGCTGCTCTCCTGCGTCAATGTGGCCAACCTGCTTCTGGCACGCTCCGCCGTGCGCAGCCGTGAATTTGCGGTTCGTGCCGCCCTCGGCGCCGGCCGCGCCCGCCAGTTCCAGCAGGTGCTCGTGGAGAGCCTGCTTCTGGCCCTCCTGGGATGCGCCTCCGGCGTCCTCCTCGCCGTCTGGCTGAATCACTACACCGTGTCGCTCATCCCCTCGAACATCAGCGAACAGCTCGGCATGGCCGCGCCGCAAATGGATTTCCGCGTTCTGGCTTTTGCCCTCCTCGCTTCGCTCCTCGCCGGCGTCCTCGCCGGCGCTGCTCCCGCCTTCGCCGCCGCGCGAAGCGATCCCGGCGCCACGCTCAACGAAAGCGGCCGTTCCGGCGGCCCCGGACGCCGCGTCTCGCGCCTGCTCAGCGGTTTTGTGGTCGCGGAAACGGCCCTCGCCCTGGTCCTTCTCGCCGGCGCCGGCCTCATGCTTCGCAATTTCCAGCGCCTCCAGCATCTCGACCTCGGATTCGATTCCCGCAACCTGCTCACCATGACTCTCACGCCCCCGCTCGCCGATTATCCTCGCGGCTCCTCCCGCGGCCCCCTGCTCGACCGCCTGCTGGAAAACGTCCGCGCCGTCCCCGGCGTCTCCGCCGCCGGCGCCACCACCGTCAATCCCCTTGGGGGCGGCAATTGGATCGCCCCGGTGGACGTGGAGGGGCTCGAACCCAGCCGCCGGGAAACCCGCTTCAGCGTCAATCACCGCCTCGTCAGCCCCGGTCTGTTCCACGCCATGGGCATTCCTCTCCTTCGCGGCCGCTTCTTTACTCCACAGGACAACGAGCAGTCCCAGCCCGTGGCCATCGTCAGCCGCCAGATGGCCGCCCGCTACTGGCCCCATCAGGATCCCCTCGGCAAACGCGTACGCAGAGATCGTCCCGGCGCTCCCTGGCTCACCGTCGTCGGCGTCGTCGGCAACGTGCATGACGCCGCCGATCCCGGCGACCCCGCCGAGACCTGGTATCTCCCCTATCTCCAGCAGCCCGCCGGCGCAGACGCCGATACTTTCTATCTGATGATTCGCACCGAGGGGGATCCCGTCGCTCTCGCCCATTCCATTGACCGCGCCATCTGGCGCGTCGATGCCTCGCTCGCTCCCTTCGATGTTTCCGCCATGAACCGCTTCTATTCCCAGTCCCTCGAGCGCGAGCGCATGGGCTCCCGCATCATGTCCGCCTTCGGCGCTTTCGGTCTGCTGCTCGCCGCGCTCGGCATCTACGGCGTGATGGCCTTCGCCGTGGCCCAGCGCACCCAGGAAATCGGCGTTCGCCTCGCCCTCGGCGCCCACAAAACGAATATCCTCGCTCTCGTCCTCCGCCGCGGCCTGGGTCTGGCCGCGGTCGGCGTGGTCATTGGCGGTGCCTGCGCCGTGGCCCTCAACCGCGCCCTCGCCGGTTTCCTTACCCAGGTGCATCCCTTCGAACTCAGCCTCATCGCCGCCGCCGCTCTCCTTCTTCTGGCCCTCACCCTGGCGGCCTGTTCGCTCCCGGCTCGCCGCGCCGCCGCACTCGACGCGCTCCAGGCCCTCCGCCATTCCTGATTCGGCCAGGCCATCGGCCTGTCCATCGGTCTCGTACTGGTACTGTCCGCGGACTTTTTACCCGCCGCGTGAATTTTTTGCCTTGTGGAATTATTGACCCCGCTGAAAACACATGAGTTAGCCGCGGCACTCCAGATGCTCTTTCCCCCCCAGAGGAGATGTTGGGCGGAGGATCCCTTTAAGAGGGGATTTTGGGCTGGGCCCGTTCAGCATCTCCTTCCTTCTTTTTCCTGACACTCCATCCTCTCCCCGCGCAGTCTAATCCTTTAGCCGGCTCCGCCGTCGCTCTCGCTTCGTAACTGTGAACCTCGGCGGTCGTTCGGTCGTACCATCCTCCTGGGGGGAGTCGAAGGTGAATCCGGCCATCTATCCCATCCGTTTGCGCATGTCCATGGCCTACGTCCTGCTCGGCGGCCGCGCCGTGCTCGTGGACTCCGGATGCGCCCGCGAGGAGGAGGCCATCCTCCGCGGCATGCGCCGCTTCAACCTCGCGCCGGAGAGCGTCGCGCTCATTCTTCATACCCACGCTCACACCGACCACGCCGGAAGCACGCGCGCCCTCCAGTCGCGCCTCGCGACCCTGAGTGATGCGAGAGGGTCGCGCCTCGCGACCCTGAGTGATGCGAGAGGGTCGCGCCTCGCGACCCTGAGCGATGCGAGAGGGTCGCGCCTCCACGTTCCTGCCGCCGTGCATTCCGCCGATGCCGCAAAGTTGCGCGCCGGAGATTCCAGCCCTCTCGTTCCTCTGCGCTTCTCCAGCCGCCTGTTGTCTTTCTTTCTCGACCCCAGATTTCCCGCCGTCGAGCCCGACCTCCTGATCGAAGATGGCTTTTCCCTCCGCGAGTACGGCCTTCCCGCCACCGTCGTGCACACCCCCGGCCACACCCCCGGCTCCATCAGCATCCTCTTCGACGATGGCCGCGCCATCGCCGGCGATCTCATGATGGGCGGCTCGCTCGGCGGCGCCTTCCACCCCTTCCATCCCGGCTATCACTATTTTGCCGAAGACCTCCCCGAACTCCGCCGCAGCATCCGCAAACTCCTCGACCGCGGTGCCAAGACCATTTACCTCGGCCACGGCGGACCTCTCGAAGCCTCCCGCGTCCGCGCCCATTTCTCCGCGGAGATCGCCGGCCTGTAGCGCCGTTTCGCTCGCCTTCATTTTGTACCGCCGGCATCTTGCCGGCGGGTTTCCTTCCTCGCCTTCATTTCGTACCGCCGGCATCTTGCCGGCGGGTTCCCCCCTGCCAGCGGTACAACTCGCTGCTTCACATTTCCCGCCCGTTCCACGAAAATCCCACCGATGACTCGCCCGCCATCCGATCTCGCCCCGCGCATCGCGGGCCTGGCCTGGATTTCCGCCCTGGCCTGGCTCGGCGTCTGGCTGGCCGCCCCGCACGGCGTCGCGCCGCCCCTCGCGCCCCCCGCGGAGTTCTCCGCCCGGCGCGCCATGCTCCACATCCGCGAGATTGCCCGCGCCCCTCATCCGGTCGGCTCGCTGGACCACGCCCGTGTGCGCGACTATCTCCTCCGCGAGCTCCGCGATCTGGGCCTCGCGCCCGAAGTGCAGACGACCGTCGGCATCCTCCCCGATTACGGCGTCGCCGCCTCCGTGGAAAATATCCTCGCGCGAAAGTCCGGCTCCTCCGGCCCGCCCGCCCTTCTGCTCGCCGCTCACTACGATTCCGTCCCTGCCGGTCCCGGCGCCGGCGACGACGCCGCCGGCGTCGCCACACTCCTCGAAACCGCCCGCGCCCTCAACTCCGGCCCCGCGCTCCGTCACGACGTCATCTTTCTTTTCTCCGATGGCGAAGAGCTCGGCCTCCTTGGCGCTTCCGCCTTCGCCGCCGGGCATCCCTGGAAAAAAGACGTCGGCGTCGTGCTGAATTTCGACAACCGCGGCACTCGCGGCGCCGTCCTGATGTACGAAACCAGTCCCGGCAATCTTTCGCTCCTCCGCGCTCTCGCCGCCTCCCTCCCACAGCCGCGCGCCTCTTCGCTTTCCTCCGCCGTCGCTCGCCTCATGCCCAATTCCTCCGATTTCTTCGTCCTTCGCAAAGCCGGTCTCCCCGGCCTGAATTTCGCCTTCATCGGCGCGCCTCAGAACTACCACACTCCGCAGGACACTCCCCAAAACGTGGACCTGCGCACCCTCCAGCAGGCCGGCAACGACGCCCTCTCGCTCACCCGCCGCCTCGCCGATGCCGATCTCTCCCAGTTCGCCCGGCCCGCCGGACCCGACGCCGTCTTCTTCAATCCCGCCGGAAGCTGGCTCGTCGTTTATCCCGCCGCCTGGGCGCGCCCATTCGGCTTCGCCGTGCTGGCCATTTTTCTGTTCGTCGCCGCCGTGGGACTGGCCCGCCGCCTGGTACGCCTCAGCGCGCTGCTCTCCGCCCTGCTCCTCTGCCTCGTCGGCCTGCTCGCCGCCTGGCGCCTGGCGGACCTCGTGGCCATCTACGTCCCTCACTTCCACGCCGGCACCGGCCGGGCCGGCCCCTTCCTCTTCCATCCCCTTTACTCCGCCGCGCTCGCCTCTCTCGCCGCCGGATTGACCCTGGCCGTCTGGGAGATTGGCGCTCTTCGCTGGGAGGAGCTCGCCCTCGCCGGCGCCGCCGTTTGGACCGCCGTTGCCGTTGCCCTGGCCATCAAATTTCCCGACGCCAGCTATCTCGCCGCCTGGCCGCTCCTGCCCGTTCTCATCGTGCTCGCCGTCGTTTTCGTCCTCCCGCGCCGCGAACCGGGCAGCCGCTCTCCCCTGGTGTGGCTCCTCGCCTGCCTCGGCGTGGTCCCCGCCGTGCTCCTCATCGCGCCGTTGCTTCCCTCCGTCGAGCTCGCCCTGGGAATCAGCTCGATGGGCGCCACGGGCCAGGCCCTGCTCGTGGCTCTCGCCGTGTGGCTGTTCGCTCCGGCCCTCGCCCCTCGCGCTTCCTCCGCTTCGCACCCCGCCGCGGGGATGTCCCTCGTCTTCCTCTTCGGGGGTGCGCTCCTGCTCGCCGCCGGCCTCGCCACCGTTCGCTATGGCCCCAGCCATCCTCGCCCGGAGTGGATGGCCTACGTCGAAGACGCGGACCACTCCTCGGCCCAGTGGATCAGCGAAGCGGACCAGAATCCCCCCGACCCCATGCATCCCGACGTCGATCCCTGGCGTCTTCAATTCCTCACCGCCCAGCCCTTGCGCATCAACAATCCCGTTCCTCTCCCCGGCCGCGCCGGCATGATCTGCTGGTCGCACCAGGCGCCCTCGCTCGATCTCGCCCCGCCCGCCGCGGACCTGCTCGCCGGCTCCTCAAACGATTCCTCCCGCGAGCTGCGCCTCCTGGTGCGTTCGCCTCAGGGCGTCGCGCGCCTCTCCCTCCAGGCCGAGGCGCCGAAAATCCTCTCTCTGCGCGTCAACGGTAAATCCGTGGGAGCGCGCCGCATTTCCGGCGCGCTGGTATTTTCCAGCGGCGCGCCCTTTGTCCCCCACGACCAGCGGGAAATCTGGAGCCTGCTCTACGCCGCTCCTCCGGTTGACGGCCTGGAAATCGATGTGGAAGTTCCCGCCGGCGCGCCTCTCACTCTCACCGTCGCCGATATTACCGACGGCCTCCCCTCCGTCCCCGGCCGCACCTTCTCCCCGCGCCCGCCCGGCGTCACCGCCCGCCAGTTGGCGGACATGACCGTGGTCATGAAATCCTTCACCTTCTGAGCCGCCATTGCTGGCGCCGACTCGCTGTGCCCCCTGGCCGTTCCGCGTCCTTCCGGTGCATCATAGTTACAAGCATCTCCGCTGGCCCGTGGTCCAATTGGTAGGACGCTGCACTGTTAATGCAGACGGTGGAGGTTCGAATCCTCCCGGGCCAGCCACACGATTTCGCCCGGGCCGTCCGTCTTGATGTTTTGCGCGGTCTCGTTTCGAGGAGCTACTGAGGATTCTTCGCCACCGCGTCCGTCCCGAACACCATCTTCAGCCCCGGAGTCTCCGCCGCCCGGGAGCCTTTCTGCGCTTCTC
>Ga0335077_10006565_pt1 | contig 14374 bp, 15 predicted proteins | sample Lox_Sample_31_FD_207151 | JGI IMG/M metagenome (GOLD analysis project Ga0335077, IMG submission 207151) | Soil microbial communities from Loxahatchee National Wildlife Refuge, Florida, United States - Lox_Sample_3.1 | ecosystem: Environmental > Terrestrial > Soil > Wetlands | place: USA...
GACGCTGACGGCGCTGCGATCCGAATTTCGCCACCTGACGGTGACGAAGTAGCGCGGCGTGTACCAGACGACGGTGTCCGCCACGGGGCGCCAGTCCTGGACCATCTGCAGGCCGCCGGCCGATGACGTCAACTCATACAACTCGACGGTTGCCGAACCCGGCCCTTCGTATGTGGCGCTCCACCACCCACGCGTGCCAATCTTGCGGATGAGTTCCGGCGCACGGGCGGCGGGAAACCTCTCTGATCCCTTCAACTGCCACGCACCGGCGACGGTGCGAGGAAACGCGGGCGGCTGCGTCTTCGCTGCGCATGCGGCGAGCAGCATGACCACGGCGGTCCACAGGCGGCGTCGCATCGAAGCCGATTGTACCGTCTCCGGGGCAACGCCCGCGAGTTGCTGATTCGCTGCGCTGAACCCTGCTACCATCCTTAGTGGCCTGCCCTCGCGGGCTTTTCTATGGCGAAATTCAAACCGGTCAGACCCAAGAAGGCTAAAGCTCCCCAAGTGCAAGGCGGCGTGCCCTGCTTGATTCTGATTTTCTCGGTGATGGCGCTGGTGGGCCTCGTCATGTTTCTGGTGCTCAAATATGCGAACGGATAATCGGCGAGTCGACCAGATGCGCCCGGTCGTGATTGAGACGGGATACTTGAAGACCGCGGAGGGCTCTGCTTTGATTTCGGTGGGCCATACGCGCGTGCTGTGCGCCGCTTCGATTGAAGACGGAGTGCCGCAGTTCTTGCGCGGCTCCGGAAAAGGATGGGTAACGGCGGAGTACGCGATGCTGCCGCGCGCCACGCTGAAGCGCACGCCGCGCGAGGTGATCAAGGGTCGGCCGTCGGGACGCACGCACGAAATCCAGCGGCTCATCGGCCGCTCGCTGCGGGCGGTGGTCGATCTGGACGCGTTGGGTGAGCGCTCGGTGCTGGTGGATTGCGATGTGATTCAAGCCGACGGAGGCACCCGCACGGCGTCCATCACCGGCGCATTCGTCGCGCTGGCCATGGCGCTCGATCAATTATCGAAGTTCGGCGCGCTGAAGAAATCGCCCATCCTGGATTTTGTGGCCGCCACCAGCGTGGGGATCGTGGGCGGTGAGGCCATGCTGGACCTGGACTACGAAGAGGACTCGCGCGCCGACGTGGACATGAACATCATCATGACGGGTGCGGGCAAGTTCGTTGAAGTGCAGGCTACCGCCGAGCACCGCCCGTTCGATGACACGCAGTTGAATGGCCTGATCGATCTGGCGCGCCAGGGCGTCCGCGAGTTGATCGACATACAGAAACGGGTGGTCCAGGCGCGGTGACGCTTTATTGCGCGACGAGCAATCCCGGTAAACTGCGCGAATTTCAGCTGGCGGGAGACCGATTTGGGATCGGCGTCCTGGAGCTTTCGGGTCTGAAAGAAATTGCGCCCTGCGAAGAGACCGGCCGCACCTTCAAAGAGAACGCCGTTTTGAAAGCGACTTACTACGGGCAGCACGCGCCCGGACTGCTATTCGCGGATGATTCCGGGTTGGAGGTGGATGCGCTGGGGGGTGCGCCGGGGGTGGTTTCGGCGCGGTACGCCGGTCCGGGCGCAACCGACGCACAGAATAACGCATTGCTCCTCGGAAATATGCGCGGCCGCGAAAAACGGCGGGCGCGATTCGTCTGCGTCATTGCGCTGGCTAACCGCGGAGAAATGCTGCGGACGTTTCGCGGCGTTGTGGAGGGCGAGATTCTCGATGAACCGCGCGGGCCCGAAGGATTCGGATACGATCCCCTATTTTTCTACCCGCCGTACGGGAAATCGTTCGGGGAAGTTTCGGTAGAAGAAAAAATGGCCGTGAGCCACCGCGGCCGGGCGCTCACGGCCATGTTCCGATTTGTTTCCGATTCGCCGCTGGCGCGCAAAGGCGCCCAAACACTCTAAGCGGCGATCAGTGCTTGGTGGTTGTTTTCAGCTTATCCCGCTGCTCGCGCAAGACGGCTTTCCGACTCAGTTTGATCTTGTTGCCTTCCATGGCCAGGACTTTGACCAGAATCTGGTCGCCCTCCTTCAGCTCGTCGCGCACCTCTTTAATGCGGTTCTCAGCGATTTCGCTGATGTGCAGAAGGCCGTCAGTGCCCGGGAAGATCTCGACGAAGGCGCCGAAATCCACCAGCCGGACCACCTTCCCGAGGTAGGTCTTTCCCACCTCGGCCACCGCGGTGATGTCGGAAATGATGCGGATGGCCTTGTTGGCGGATGCTTCGTCGCTGGAGGCGATGAGGATGGTGCCATCGTCGGCCACGTCGATCTTGACACCGGTCTGCTCGATGATGCCGCGGATGACTTTGCCGCCTGGCCCGATGACGTCGCGGATCTTATCCTGCGCGATATTCATGGTGTAAATACGTGGCGCGTATTGTGACATCTCCGCGCGCGGCGAGGCCAAAGCTTCCTGCATCTTATCGAGGATGAACAGGCGGCCGCGGCGCGCCTGGTCGAGCGCCTCACGCATGATGGCGGCGCTGATATTCGGCACCTTGATATCCATCTGCAGGGCCGTAATTCCGTCGCGCGTGCCCGCCACTTTGAAATCCATGTCGCCGTAATGGTCTTCGGCGCCGGCGATGTCGGTAAGGACGGCGTACTTGGCGCCCTCCTTCACCAGACCCATGGCAACTCCGCCCACGGCCGCTCCCAGGGGCACACCGGCATCCATCAACGCGAGGCTGGCGCCGCACACCGTGGCCATGGAGCTGGATCCGTTGGATTCCAGGATGTCGCTCACCACGCGCAGCGTGTACGGGAACTTGGTCTCGTCAGGAATGAGCGGAGAGATGGCGCGCTCCGCCAAAGCGCCGTGGCCGATCTCGCGCCGCCCGGGGCCTCGCATGAAGCCAACCTCGCCCACGCTGAACGGCGGGAAATTGTAATGCAGCATGAAACGCTTGGAGGCCTCACCGGGCTCCAGCAGTTCAATGCGCTGCGCATCATCTTTGGTGCCGAGCGTTACGGTGACCAGGGCTTGTGTTTCTCCGCGGGTGAATATGGCGGATCCGTGGGTGCGCGGCAGGGCGCTGGTCTCGATGGTGATCTGACGGACCTGGTCGAATGCGCGGCCGTCGGGACGGCGCCGATCCTCGAGCATCTGGTCGCGGAAGATCCGCTCCTTCAGCGCATCGTAAAGCTTGGCGGCCTCATCGTGCTGCTCTTCCGGCAGCCCCTCCAGCATTCCCTTCTTGACGCTGGCGACTTTGGCATAGCTCTCCAGCTTGGGATATTTTTCGGTGTTCAACGCGTCCGTCAGCTCTTTGCGGACTTTCGTCTCAATCTCTTGGTACAGGTTCTGATTAACGACGGGAGGGGTAAAAATCCTCTTGGGCTTCCCGGCCACCTTGACCATCTCGCGGATCACGGCGCCGATTTTGCGGCAACATTCATGGCCGTATTCAATGGCCTGAAGCACATCCTCTTCGGAGACCTGCTGCGCCCCCGCTTCGACCATCACGATCCCCCCCTCGGTGCCGGCCACCATGATGTTGAGTTTGGATTCGCGGGCTTCCGAATACGAGGGATTGGGCACGCAGCGCCCATCCACCATGCCTACCCGGACGCCGCCCAGAATATGAGCGAACGGAATGTCGGAAATGGCCAGCGCGGCTCCGGCCCCCACGACGGCGAGCGATGCCGGGTCCTGCTCGGGATCGGCAGACAGCACCATGGCAATAATCTGCGTTTCGTGCAAATAGCCATCCGGGAAAAGCGGCCGCACCGGCCGGTCAATCAGGCGGCTGGTCAGGATTTCTTTTTCCGAGGGCCGGCCTTCGCGCTTGATGAAACCGCCGGGAATTTTTCCGGCGGCATAAGTGTACTCACGGTAATCCACGGTCAGCGGGAAAAATCCTGCGCCGGGTTTGGCTTCTTCAGCCGAGCATGCCGTTACCAGAACGGCGGAGTCTCCGGAGCGGACAACCACCGCACCGTTCGCCTGCCGGGCAATCCTCCCGGTCTCCAGCGTAATCTTTTTACCGTCTAAATCTACTTCGAATGTGTGCATCGCAATGGTCTCCAGGGCCAGGCATCAACCTCGGCCGGGTATCAGGTCTGAGAGGGAGTTGACTTGCGGGGAAGGCGGCGGATCGATCTCGAGGCGAAACAGTTCGCCCCTCAACGAGCGCGATCTAGTGGCGGATGGCGAGCTTGCTCAGAACGTTCTTGTAACGCTCCGGACTGCTACTTTTCAGATACGTCAGAAGCCGCCGGCGCCTGGCAACCATCATTAACAATCCTCTGCGCGAGGCGTGGTCTTTCTTGTGCGCCTTAAAGTGTTCCTGAAGCTGGACAATCCGCCCGCTCAGGAAAGCTATCTGGACTTCGGGGGAACCCGTATCGGATTTGTGGATTTGATTCTTGACAAGAATCTGACGTTTTACGTCTTTCGCCAATGCCATTCTAGAGCTTGCTGCTCCTTGTCTTCTCTTTATCTCTTTTTGATACGGTAAATACTATAGCACAAACCGGGAAGGCAGGCCTAGTACCTAATACACCCGGAAGCAAAACACCTGGTTCGATCCGTTGGGCGTAATCGAATACTCGCCCTTGGGGAGACTCACGTCCACTTCCAGCTTGTAGAGGTCATCACCCACGCGGCTGGCCGTGCAGCTGACGGGCCGCGCCACCTGCTTCTTCTTGTGGGAGAAGAGGATCTCGCGACGGCCGTTTTTCGATTCCAGCCTGTAAACTTCCAGCTTGTCGGCGGCCAGTTGGTCGGTGCGAATCAGAAAGGCCGGGCTGGCCAGCGGTGTGGCCGCCGATGAGGTGGCTCCGTCGACTACAAAGATGACGTCGTCTTTACGCGGTTCCTCCTTGGCTTCGGTGGCCTCGGTGGGAACCAGGACATCGGCATGAATCAGATACGGCAGATCCGCCTTTTCGGGCTGGGGTCCCGTGTACTTCTGCCCGAACAGAACCAGGGAACTGGCCAACACGAGAAGCCATGATCGCAACATGTGTTAATAATTTTATCTGCTTGCCAGCCAAGGTTCCAGTTCAGGGCTGTTAAAATCCCGGATCTGCAGGTCGACGCCCGGCAACTCATCGTGCGTCGTCTGGATGCCGACGACCATCATGCCGGCGGAGCGAGCCGAATGAACGCCGGCAAAGGAATCCTCGAAAGCCACGCAGTCGCGCGGCGAAGTCTGAAGCATCTGGGCAGCCCTCAGGTAGATTTCGGGGTGTGGCTTCGGGTCACGCACCTGGTGCCCATCCACGATGGCGCGAAAGTAAGGACGAAGGCCCGCGGCTTCGAGCAGAAACTCGACGTTTTCCGGCTCGGCGCTGGTGGCCATGGCAATGGGGAGGCCGCGATGGCGCGCGAGGAATTCCACCACGCCCGGAACCAGCGACTCCTTCACCACGGGACCCATCAGTTCCCGGTACAGCCGCTCCTTGGCGGCGCCGTGCTCCTGCACTTCCCCGGGGGTGAGCTGCGGGCCAAAGAAATCGCGCACGATGTCGTCATTCCGGCGCCCGTACATGCGCTGGTGCATGGCTTCGTCGGTCTCGATCCCGAAACGCCGGCTGTATTGTTCCCACGCCGTACGATGCAGCGGGTTGGAGTGGATGATGACGCCATCCATGTCCAGGATTAACGCCAGATCACGCGCCAAGCTCGGCATCCATCCAGTTCAGATAATTTTGCGTGCCATCAATCACCGTAAGAGCGATCACTTCGGGCACCTCATAGGAATGCAGCCTTTCGAGAGCCGTTCGCAGCGCATCGAAGCGTCCACGCGACGACTTAATTACCATCAACCATTCGGCTGTATCTTCAATGTGTTCCTTCCATCGGTAGAAGCTTCGCATGCCCGGCACCACGTTGACGCAGGCAGCCAGCCGGGCATCCACAAGGCTGCGGGCGATCTTCTCCGCCTCCTCGGCGCTCGATGCTGTACTAAGCACGACAATTTTGTCAGTCATATTTGATTTATGTTCATGGAATCTTTCATCCGATGGTACTATTTATTTTTCGGGCGCTTTGTATGAGATCCAGAGTGGCAAAAGTCAGTTATACAGTTGCGGTTCTGGTAGCCGCCAGCTATGCATTGGTCACATTGCATGGCGGTGTTCCGGTATTAATTCAGAAACAGAAAGAGATTCGCACCTTGGAGAAAGCGAACGCCGACCTGTATCGCGATATTGAATTCCGCCGCGCGCGCATTCAGCGGCTGCGCGGCGACGAATCCGCACAGGAGCTCGAAATCCGGCAACGCCTCAAACTGGTCCGCCCCGGCGAGAAAGTTTTTATCCTCCAAGAGCCCGCCGATCAGAAAAACCGCGCACCCCAACCGTAGCCACCCCGTGCGCATCCCGCTCCTCATCGGCACGCTACTGGTGTTGTCGCACGCTTGTGCGCAGCAGTTGCCCGTGCGATCCGATTCCATTGTGGTGACCGGAACCTGGGAGCCGCTGAGCCTGGACGAGCTGGATCGTTCGGTGACCGTGCTGCCCCTCCGGGCCGACACCATTCTCCTCAACAGTTGGATGGACGCGCTGCGGCTGGATGCATCGATCGATCTGGGTGAGCGCGCGCCCAACGGCGTGCAATCCGACGTCTCAATCCGCGGAGCGAGCTTCGGCCAGACGCTGGTGCTGTTGAACGGCATCCGCATCAGCGACGCCCAATCGGGACATCACAACATGGACCTGCCGATCCCCCCGGAGGGGATTTCGCGCGTCGAAGTGATGCGCGGTGCAGGATCGACCATGTACGGCTCGGACGCGGTGGGCGGGGTCATCAACGTGATCACCGATCCGCCGGAGTCATCCGAATTTCGCCTGCGCACGTCGGCTGGGAATTTCGGCGTCAACCAGGAGCGCGGCTCCCTGTCGCTGGTTAGTTCCAACCTGGCCGAGCAGATCGCTTTCTCGCGCGATTTCTCGAGCGGTTTCCGGCCTGACCGCGACTACCGCAACCTGGCCATCGATTCGGAAACGCATTGGCTCTCCACCCTGGGCGCGAGCGATGTGACGCTGGCCTACGATGACCGTCCCTTCGGCGCCGACCAGTTCTACGGCAATTTCAACTCCTGGGAAGACACCAAGACGTGGTTCGCCTCCCTGCGCCAGGCGATCGGGGAGAACACCGAAGCCTCATTTGCCTTCCGCCGGCACAGCGATTTGTTCGTGCTGTTCCGCGATCAGCCGGAAATCTTCACGAATCACCACGCCCTGGAGAGCTACGTAGGCACGCTGCGCCGCAGTGAGTCGCTCCACAAAAATGTCAAGCTCCACTATGGCGCCGAGTTCTATCGCGATGCCATCGTGAGCAACAATCTGGGCAATCATCAGCGCGACTACGGTGCCGGCTACCTGTCGATTGATGTGCGGGCGCTGCGGCGCTTCTCGTTCGCCGCGGGTATTCGGGAGAACCTCTACGGATCGCTGTCGGTGGAGAGCTCGCCCTCGGTCAGTGGCGGCATGTGGATCAATACGCATCTGAAGCTGCGCGCTAGCGCCAGCCACGCGTTTCGTCTTCCGACTTATACCGACCTCTATTATCACGACCCGGCGAACCTCGGAAGCCCGAACTTGCGGCCCGAGCGCGCGTGGAGCTATGAAACGGGGCTACAGTGGACGCCGGCGGCCCGTCTGCGCGCCGATGTGGCTGTTTTCCATCGACGCGAGCGAGACGGAATCGATTACGTGCTCACGTCGGCAACCGGCATATGGCGCGCCACTAACGTGGACCGCCTGCAGTTCACGGGCGTCGAGGCATCGGTGGACACGCGGCTCTCTGCAGGCCAAACGGTCTCGTTGCGGTATACCGCCATCCACGGAGCGCAGGCCGCCTTTGTCGATCTGGTATCGAAATACGTATTCAACTACCCATCGCAATCCGCGGTGGCCGAGTGGCGCGGGAGTTTTTCGCACCACCTGCTGGCCCGCACCCGCGTGGGAGCGCTCAACCGCCGCGCGCGCGATCCCTACGCCCTGTGGGATTTCTACGGCGCGTGGGGAGAACATGCCCTGCGGCCCTTCGTGCAACTCACCAACATTACCTCGACCCACTACGAGGAAGTGCCCGGCGTCGTGATGCCGGGCCGGGCCATCGTGGGCGGAGTGGAATGGTCGATCGGTTGGAAGTAGGCGCTCAGCAGTTTGTGGAAAAACGGTGACTGGCTTCGCCGTCCCAAGCCCAGCGAGACAAGGAATCAACCTCACCCAGCCCATTGGCGCGTGGACGGCGCTGCCTGTCACCGTTCTTTCACAAACTCTCAGCTCTTGTAATACCAGTCCAGGATTCGTACTTGAATCCCGCTGCCCGCCAGTGCTTTTTGGAACACGCTCAGATCCGAGCCACGGTAATGATACGGGTAAACGATTTTGGGATGAAAGGCGCGCACTGCGTCGGCCGCCTCCTCGGGCGGCATCGTGTACGGCAGGTTCATGCAGACAAACGCGACGTCGATATTCTTCAGCGCGCGCATCTCCGGAATCCCCTCGGTGTCGCCGGAAAAGTAAAATCGCTTGCCACCGTACGTGACGATGTAGCCGTTACCGCGGCCCTTATCGTGAAAGAACTTTCCCTCCGAGGGACCGCGCTTCAGGTTGTACATGGGGACGGCTTCGATGGTCCAGTCGCCCACCTGCTTCGTCTCCCCGTTGCGGATCACCGTGGCGTGCTTGACGGTCTCGGCCACTGCTGCCGGCGCGAGAATTACGGCGCCGGTCTTCGAGACTTTGGGAAGAATTTTCGGGTCCAGGTGATCGCCGTGAATGTCGGTGATCAAAATCAGGTCTGCGGCCGGCAATCCATCGTAATTGCCGCTGCTCCAGGGATCGACGTGGATTACTTTCCCGCCACCCTCCATCATGAGGCTGGCGTGCTGGATGGGCGTGATCTTCACGGGCCCGGCGGAGGTTTCAAATTCTTCGACCGGCCGTTTGGGCTGGGCGAGCGCCACCGCGGAGACGAGCAACAACCCGGCAAATATTTTCATAGGCTGTGATTTTATCAGCCGCGCGGGGTCCGGTCCGCGGACCGGCTCGCGGATGCCAGAAACGCCATCCACTCGTCCATTCCTTGACCGGTCTTGGCGGAAACTTGAATCACCGGCATGTCCCGGCGTACCGCCTGGAGATTGGCATTCGTCTGCGCCCAGTTGAATTCGACGGCCTCGGCCAGGTCGATCTTGGTAACCACGGCGACGTCGGCTGTATTGAAAATCGTGGGATACTTCAGCGGCTTGTCTTCGCCTTCCGTGACGGACAGCAGCACCAGCCTGAGATTCTCGCCGAGATCGTAGGAGGATGGGCACACCAGGTTGCCGACATTCTCGATGAAGAGGAAATCCAGTTCCTCGAGATTCCATTCTTCCAGAGCCTGCTGGATCATGGCGGCTTCCAGGTGGCAGAGAGTCCCGGTGGTGATCTGTTTCACCGGCGCCTGGCTGCGCGCCAGCCGGGCCGCATCGTGGTCCGTGGCCAGATCGCCGACAAGGGCGGCAGGCCGGAGATCGCGCTGCTTCAGCCGCGTCAGCGTTTTCTCCAGGAACGCCGTCTTCCCTGCCCCAGGGCTCGACACCAGGCTCACGACGAACACGCCGGCATTGTGGAAACGCTGCCGGAGAGCGCGCGCTACTTCGTCGTTGTGCTTCAGCACGTTCTGTCGAACTTCAACGATGCGCGGTTTGCTATTCATTCCGCCAGCTCCAGCGCCGCCAGTTCCAGTTCGCGGCCGTGCAGCACCTTGGATGCCGTCGTTCCACAGACCGCGCAGCGGAACCAATGCACGGCGTCACCCGGTCGCTCCGCCTGACACGAGGAACAATACACCACGACGGGCACCTCTTCAATCACCAGGCGCGCATGTTCGAAACGAGTCCGTTCTGCGGCAAGCTGATAAGCGGAAAGCAGAGCCTCCTTCACAACCCCCGCGAGCGGGCCGAGCCTGACGTGAATCGCTTCTACCTGGCCGCCGCCGTGATGCTCCGCTTCCTCGCCGGCGACGTCGAGAATGCTCAGGGCGATGGAGAGTTCATGCATGGAATCGCAGAGAGGCAGTAACTCATTCTCAAACACGCCGCCCGGCAACACAACCCCGCCGCCCCCGATGGTAAACTTACGGAAGACGTCTGATTCCTTTCACGAGCCACCCTAGCTCAGTTGGTAGAGCGGCTGATTCGTAATCAGCAGGTCGCCGGTTCGATCCCGGCGGGTGGCTCCAGTCCAACCATCTCAATCCGAAAACGTTAACCCGAAAGCAGCGGCTCCTTCCCTTTCTGGGTTCCTCTCCCTGGGTTCCTCCTTGCGTTCGCCCTCTGCGTAGAGCGGGCAAGCGCAAACCGAAACATCCCGTGGTAAACGTGTTTGGGAGGCATTCACGGCAAAGAACGACAAGTCCACCATCTCCCTACAGGGCCGTATACCCGCCATCCGCCATGAGGCACGTGCCGGTCAGAAAAGAAGCGTCATCCGAGGCCAGGAAGGCGATCGCCGACGCAATCTCGCTGGGCTGAGCGAACCGGCCAAGAATATGCTTGGGACCGCCATCGCGGAGGGCCTCTTCGAACGTCATTTTTTCGCGAGCGATGTCCCTTCGCAATTGTGGCGTGTCCACCCAACCGGGCGCGATGGCATTCACCCGGATATTCCACCGCGCGAGGTCCAGCGCCATGCACCGCGTCAGCCCCAGAAGCGCTGCCTTGGACGTGCTGTAGGTTAAACTGTTGGACTCGGCGATAAACCCGCTGACCGATGCCAGGTTGACGATAGCGCCCTTGCCGGCCCGTTGCATCTCCGGTAAGACGTGCTTCACGCAAAATGCCGCTCCCATCACGTTGACCGAGAGCACACGGTTCCAATCCGCGGCTGTGGCTTCAATCGAGCGGAAAACAAACGCGGCCGCATTATTGATCAGGGTATCGATCGGCCCCAGACGGGCTGCCGTATCTGCCACCGCCGCCCGGACCTGCTCCTCATTCGAGACGTCCGCCTGCACGAAGAGGCAGTCGCGTCCGCCGCGCTGCATCGCCTCTGTCACCGCTTGCCCCTGCGAGGCGTCAATATCGAGCAATGCGACGCGCGCACCCTCGCTAGCCAGACGCTCGGCAGTGGCCCGCCCAATCCCCGAGGCGGCGCCCGTGACGAGCGCGATTCTCTTCTCAAAACGCTGCATTTTTAAAGGATAACGACTAGCGGTCCGGATTTCTTTTGAGATACAGGACCGCGTCCCCACGGAATGGAGACACAAAAGACTTGCGTCCGCTTTCGGCCGTGAATGAACCTTCCCCGGCCTTACTCCCGGCAACTGGATTGAACCACTCGTAACGGTACGCGCCGGCGATCAAATCTACGCTGAATTCCTCCGTGCCGGGCTGGTACACAAGGTACTCCGATCCAGGATTCGCCAGGCAGTATCCGGTCGAGGCTAACTCCAGGCGCGGCGTCATGGCGGCCAGATCCATTCTGTCGGCGTAACTCCGCGTGTATCCCAGGTTGCGGCGGACCTCCTCGATGTCAGGAAGCAGCCGCTCCCAAACCGGCGGGTCGTGATACGGGTCCATATAGAGCGGGTTCAACCCGCGCAGAAAGCTTTTCCATACCCACTGCCTGTCCCCACCGTTTCCCCACAGATGATCCGTGTCCGACAAGACCACCTTCCTGCCGTCTCCCGGTGGCGGGTTGTTCTTGTAGTTGAACATCCCGGTGCGGCTGTCCGCATTGGGCGAAATCCAGTCAGCCTGGCTGTTCAGTAGAGTGCTGTTACTGCCGCGGGGGTATTGAAAGGACATGCCCACCGGATGCTGCTTCGGCCTGCCGGCCTCATACGACTTCACGTACTCGATCATGTCGTACTGCCAGTCCGTGGAGTATGGCCCGCTCTCATTCGAGATCTCGTAAAGAACATTGTCCAGATCGTTGACCGTGTCGATCACCTTGCGCACATAAGCCTTTTCCAGCTTCTCCACGCCCGCCGGCAGGGGCCAACTCTCGATCTCCGTGCCGCGTCCGTCTTTATCCGGATCCCCATCAATCCCGTTGCTATTGTTCGCCGCGTTGAAGGGATGACCGCTCCAGTTGGAGAATTGCAGTTCCCATCCGTTAAAGAGCATCACCGAGACGTAGATCCCCCGGGCGCCGGCCATTTCAACCCGCTTCCGCATTCGCGAAAAGTATTCTTCATTGAACGCGCTGAGATCGAACTTGGGCTTTCCGTCCCAGGCCGTCCCCGGACCCGTTCGCTTCCACGGATGGGGCGCGCTGTACCTGACGATCCCGTCCTTCTCGATGTCTTTGGGCGTCTCCCAACGCCACAGCCGGATGTAGTTGTAATTGTGGTCCGCCAGGAATTTCAAGTAGCGGTCGAAATCAAAGGCAGGAGGAGGATCCGACAGTCCAATGTCAGGCAGGTTGTCCCAGGTGTGCGCCGCTGTCAGGTAGATCGCTTTGCCGGACCCATCTGTAAAATAGCGCGGATTACCGGGGTGCACCCGTAAAGGACCCCTCGCTACACTCTCGGCCCTTCCTGGCAGACCCGCGATCGAAATCGCCGCGGCGACCCAGAGTGTAAGCGGGAATTTCCTGGCGGGCGCCAGCCGGCGACCGCCGTCTGGATTACGGCCGGCGTTCATCGTCGCTCGAAGCTCTGCGATGGAACCTGACAAGAAAGAATAGTATCATACCGTATCCGATATTACAGCAAAGGAGCGTATGTTAAATGCAAGCAAAGGAAAATGTCCAGGTCCCGATCACCCGCATTGCGGACACGGAGTTAAGCCCATGGCCCCTCCCGGCCGAGTCGGTTGAACAGGGATCTCCTCAGGCCAACGGCGCCGTTCTTTCGAAGTCTGAAGATTCTCGAATCGTGCGCGGGGTCTGGGCGTGCACTCCCGGCTGCTTTCGCTGGATGTATACCTATGACGAGACGATCGTGGTCGTTGAGGGCACTGCCACGGTTCGAATGGACAGCGGCGCCCAGGTTTCTCTAAAGCCGGGGGTCATGGCGTTTTTTGCGCGGGGACAAGGCAGCACCTGGACCATTCACGAAGATTTTCGCAAGGCGTTCCATGCGGATTCCCCGGACCCGCTGCCATTCTAGAAAGCACTAATCCGCCATGAACTTCTTCAAAACGTTCTCCGTGATCCTGGATACGTTGTTCCGATAACCATCATGAGATAACGAGCCGGCCCACGCGATGGAGCCGGTGGAAAACACCGCGCCGCCGCCCGGATGCTCATAATAGGCCAGGTCGGCCCTCACTTTTTTCGATCTTGCGCCACACTCGTGAATGCCCGGGATGGAAGTTTCTTCCACCACATGCCAGTAGGATTCATGATGTGGCTCGGAGGAGGCCAGAAGCAGCGTATGCGGTGGAGTTCCCAGCGTGTAATCCAACCGGTCTACTTCAAACCCGGCCGCGGCGCCGGTACTCAGACCGAAATTGCCGATCAACTCGTCTTTTTCGATGCCTTCAAATATGAATGCAGCCCTGGGATTAAAGCTGTCCGGCGCACGCCGGTAAGCGGACCCAGGGGCGCCGCCTTGCGCGCTGAAACCGACGCCAAGAAGTTTCTGCGGCGCACGGCCGCGGACACGCCAGATGCCTCCCAACTCGCCCGTCGTGCTATGGAATAATTCACCTTCCGCCGCCCGTGACAGTCCGGTTCCCATGGACCGCCTCACTTCAATCACGGGACATTCCCCGTGCACCGACGTTACCCAGTACAGTCCGTTGCCGCCGAGGTACATTAGATTTCCCCCCGCGTTCAAGAAACCTTCCAGGGCGTCAAGCATCGCCAGGGTCCAGTATTCCGGGTGGGCGCCGGTGATCAACACTTTATAGGGTTTGAGGACGCCGGCGCCCTCCACGTGGAGATCGTCGTCACTCACCACGTCGAAATCGATGCCCTTCGCCTCAAGCCAGTCTGTAATGTAAAGGTCCGCCGCGAACAGGTGGGGACTGTCTAGAGCCGCGTATTTGTACTTTGGACCACCGGACAGATTCGGGCGCAAGCGTGACGCGTAAAAGGGAGTGCTGCCATCGCTATGATGATCGTAAAGGCTGATGCTCAGTTCGGGATGGCTGGCGATGAACTGGTCCTCGTAAAGCCACGGCGACGACTCGGTAGATTCCAGGTTAAATTCATTGGCAATTTCATTAAAGTTCGCGTAGGCCTGCCAGGTCAGCGTGGGCGCCAGGAAGACCACTTTGGCTTTTGTGGCTGATCTTTTCGGTCTCACAATCAGAGGAATGTAAAACTCGCTTGCCTCGGCGTTCAGGCGAATTGCGTAAATACCGCTTTTCAAGTCGGCGGGTACGCGAAAATTGAAACTCTCTTCCCAACCGGCGTCCTCGAGGTCGTCATCGTGGAAATGAATGGCTCCGTAAGGGCGAGT
>Ga0335077_10006566_pt1 | contig 14373 bp, 8 predicted proteins | sample Lox_Sample_31_FD_207151 | JGI IMG/M metagenome (GOLD analysis project Ga0335077, IMG submission 207151) | Soil microbial communities from Loxahatchee National Wildlife Refuge, Florida, United States - Lox_Sample_3.1 | ecosystem: Environmental > Terrestrial > Soil > Wetlands | place: USA: Florida...
CTTGCGCGATCCAGATACTGGGCTCATCCGGTTTGGCGCGCGGGATTACGACCCGACAACCGGGCGTTGGACTGCCTCCGATCCGATCAGATTTGCGGGCGGACAAGCGAATCTTTGCTCTTACGTCGATGACGATCCGATCAATGCGCGCGATCCGTCGGGACTGGTGTGCACAGCCGGTATGGGCGGGCTCACGCTGAGCCTGAATGCGATTAGTGGTCTTGGAGGATCGTTCGGATTGAATCTTCAGTACATTCAGGGCGGCGGGCTTAACCTTTATGGTTTTGCCGGGGGTGGCGAAGGCTTCGATACCGGCGTCAGCGTCACAGGCAACTTAGGCACAATTACGAACCCCAGCGCTCATCCGGAGCACGACTGGGAGGGTTGGACGAGTTCTTCCAACTTTGGCGTTGGTCCAGTCAGCGCTGGTGGATATCGGAGTCCTGCCACCAACGCCCCCGGAGGTCCAACCTATCAAGGAACGTCAGTCGGCATTGGAGCCAGTGCCAGCCCGTACACTGCCTCGGCTACGCAAACCTACACCTTCTGCCTAACCTGCGGCTCGGGTGGCGGGGGAAGCGGCGCCGGTGGCGGCGGGCCATGTGGGAATCAACCTGGGCCCAACGGTCCGGGCGGATCAAACCCAGGCGGATCCGGTCCCGGAGGTCCAGGGAACGGTGGGGGTGGTGGAGGTGGGGGCGGGGGAGGCTCCGGCGGAGGACATGGAGGTAACGGCGGAGGCGGCGGCGGTAACGGCGGGAACGGTCCCGGCGGGGGCGGCCCAGGTGGTGGCGGAGGTGGAGGCGGTGGTGGGGGAAGCACGGGTGAACCCCACCTCTATACCGTCGACGGAACGCGCTTTGATTTTCAGGCCGTAGGAGAGTTCCTCGTCGTGGCCTCGCCCGATGGCAAGCCGGTCATCCAGGCAAGGCAGGAGCCTTGGGGAACACTTGTCACGATAAATACCGCCGTGGCCGCCAATGTGGACGGCGATCATGTCGCGGTCTATCAGAAGGAACCGGCGTTTCTCATGGTGAATGGTGCTCCCGAACGGGCGCTCGATATCGAGAAACGCCTCCCTCACGGCGGAAGTCTGCAACGTCATGGCGGACAGGTGGCCATCGATTGGAGTGACGGAGACCGTCTCACGGTCACACAGGTGGCGAATCTTCTGAACTACAGTTTCTTACCTGCGGCAGGAACGGCAAGGAAGTACACCGGCCTGCTGGGCAATGCAGGTGGGCCGGATCAGGTCGTGGCTCGCGATCGATTCGCTGTCAGTCGCTCCGATCCTGACTTTAACAGCAGGCTATACAAACAGATCGGTAATAGCTGGCGCATCAAGCAACCGGAGTCGCTCTTCCATTATTGGCCTGGCGAGAGCACCGCCAAGTTCACCGACCGGAACTTTCCTCCGAAGTATGTATCCGCCTCGTCCCTAGCTGCGGATCAGCGCACAAAGGCGGAATCCATCTGCCGGTCGGTTGGTGTGAGAGTGCAGCCGCTTCTCGACGACTGCATCCTCGATGTGGGGATCACGGGCATGCCAGCCGTAGCAGCCGCATCCGTAGGAGTTCGAGTTCCGTCCCCCTCCACTGGAGCCGTGTCTTCGTCGTATACATCGCCGGCTCCCGCAGCTCCACCGACGCCCGATCACTACAGTATCAACATCGGCGATACCGTTTCTCCTGAACATCCGGCAGCGAACGCGGGCGTGATCACAACTGCGGATCAGAAACAGTACTACGTGTTTTCGGCGCAGGCCGATGCCTATGTCTACGTCAATGTCGGCCCGTGTGAAGGCGGAGTCCCCAGCTTCGAAGTCCACCAGCCTGACGACAAATTGATCGGGGGCCGAATCGGCTGCGGAGATTTCGGACCTGTGAATCTGCCTTTTCAGGGCACATACCAAATCATCGTCAAGGCAGACAAGCCACCGGCAAAGTACACGTTCACGGTTCGCCGAGCTTCTTTTGACCGCTATTCGATCAAGATCGGCGATAGAGTTTCTCCTGACCACCCCGCCCAGGGTGCTGGGATCATCAAAGATCTGGGACAGCAGCAGTCTTATTCGTTCGCCGGCCATGCGGGCGATACCGTGTTCCTGGGTCTTGGTCCTTGCGAGGGGGCAAATCCGAGTTTCAAGTTCCTAAACCCGGACAACAGTATCTTCGATTTCACGATCGGGAACTGCCAAGTCAGCCTTCGGAAAACCCTGCCCGTGACCGGTACATATCAGATCCTAGCCAGCACTGATCGAGCAAACGTCGATTCGCGCTACGGCTTCTTCTTGAGCAGCGTGCCTCCGGATCAGCATTTCTCGATTCGACTGCCCGTGTCTGTCTCTCTGAACAATCCTGGCCGAGGCGCCGGGCACGTTTCTGCGCCGGGAGCACAGCAGCTGTACGATTTCACGGCGGAGCCCGGAACCGTAGTTCATATCGAAGGCAAGTGCAGTACCCCGTGTCCCAAGCTCGTGATTCGTGCGGCCGTGGTGACCGATACCTCCGGATACGGTTACTGGGATCTTAATTTCACAAAGAATGATTGGACCTTACCGCCGGGCGGCAGGTACACGATCCAGGTGCGCTCGGATGGGTACATTGGCGATTACAGTTTCGCGGCGTCGCAAACGGAACCGCAACACCATTGATAGGTCAGGAATGGCAGCTTTTGGTTGCTGCTTCCTCGGGAGGAGACGATGAGTACAACCTGCCAAGGCTGTGGAGCGCCGCTCAGAGAAGATCAATCGTTTTGCGGCGTCTGCGGTAAGCGCCAACCAGCGCCGTCACAAGCGGAAGCGGCAAACGTCTGCACTGGATGCGGATCGTCCCTGCAGCCGGGAGGAAAATTCTGCCAGAAATGCGGTGCACCTGTCCCGGCACCAGACCGCTCGGCAAGCGTAGCCAGTATCCCTCAGGCTGTATCCGCCCCTAGTGCCCCTGCGTCGTCCACCGGTGGCAGCACGGCCGTGAAGGTCGTGGTCATCGTGGGGGTAGTCGTCGCGACCTTCCTTTTTTTAATTATGGGAAGCTGCGCCTACATTGCTTACCGGGCAAGAAAGAAAGTTCATGAAATCGAGCAGTCCTATCAGCAGAACGACATAAAGCATAAGGGCTCTGGCTCGCGCCACAACAACCCGATTGCGCAAAACACCGGCGCATCCACGTCGAATTCATCTCCGCCGTCAGCAGGCGAAGCAACGGCCCCAAATGGTGAGATAGCGCAGGCGCCGCAGTCGTCGAACCGTCCTCCGAAGGCCGACCCGGTGGTGTCAGTCGCCGCCACTGGCAATCAAACCAAAGACTGGGCTCTGCGATATGAGCGCACCGAGAACGGCCCTGAAGCAGACCTCGTAGTGCGCACTGGCGACATTAATAATCTCGGCTTCGGATGGCCGCAGGGCTTTGACCCATTCTCCGGAAATTCCACCCCGCCTCACCGATGGCCAGATCCGAACAACATTCCTGCAGGAGCTCCGGATGGGACGGATCGCATAATGATCGGCTCCGCCGTGATTCCAGGTCCTGGCGACGGCTATAGCGGAGCCCTGACAGATTGCGCGATCGAGAAGCAAATGACGACGCCCCCACCCTCACTTGACGCGAGTTGCAAGCGCGCCCGCGAACTCACCATGCCGACGCCGATTATTCTGAGCGTGGGCGATCTGCCCGCTAAGATCAACACCGTCCTGATTCAGATGTTTGTGGACGATTTCCAGGCGGTGCCGATTCATTCCCACTTTCAGGTAAGTCTGAATGGCACCCGGCTTCCGAATTTGGAGTATGCGATCAACGCCCTTGATCAGAGTGGTCCCATCGGGAAACTGCTGAGCTTGAAACTACTGCCGGAATACTGGCCGCTGCTACAGTCGGGCACGGTCAAGCTGCTGATCGATGACCCCACGACCCACATGCCGGACGGGTATGCGATCGATTTCGTGCGCATCCTGGTAAATCCGCACAACTTCAAATACGAAGTCTCCCTAGTTGCCACCGTAGTCGATGCAGACCAGAATACGGCGATCCCCGGCGCTACTGTGACGGCCGCTCTCGAGTCCGCATCAACCGATCAACTAGGAAAATGCCAACTGAGCGGATTGCCGGCTGGGCTGGTAGTAGCGACAGCGGCAGCTCCTGGATACGACGAGAGCTCTGTTCCCGTCGATGTTGTCGCCGGACAGAGCGGAACCGCGGAAATTAAACTGCACAAGCATCAAGAGAACACCGCCGACCTTGAACGCTCGATCGAGCAGACGGGATCGGCAACGATTTATGGAATTCACTTTGACACAGATTCAGCAAAACTTAGGCCGGACAGCATGCCGGCACTCAATGCCGTTCTGGGACTGATCAACAATCATCCAGGCTCGCGATGGACAATTGCCGGACACACTGATAATCAGGGAAATGCTGCCCACAATCAGACGCTCTCTGAACAGCGTTCAGCTTCTGTGATCAGATGGCTGAAAGAGCACGGAGTAGATCAAACCCGCCTTGTACCTCAAGGTTACGGTGCAACCCGTCCGGTAGCGGACAACACCACTGCCAACGGCAGAGCTCTGAACCGACGCGTGGAAATTGCGGCAATCAACTAGCTCGCACGGGTGACTGCGTAGGTTCAGTTTGAAATTCACGTCCCGCCGCATAAGAAGCAGTGATGCTGGAAGTTAGTCGTTGGGTCGCCTGCCCGACGGTCTGACTCGAAACCGGTAGTGCCAGCTGGCATTGTTATTCGTGCCGCTCCCAACTAGTGTCCGATTGTCAACGCACGCTCTCAACCGCTGGATCCGCCGCCGACCCGTTGCGGACTGCCGAAAACGCCTCAGGATGCTTCTTGCCGAAGTGGGATGAAGGTGTGTCCCGGCACAACGCATCGCTGGCGACGAATCAGGCAGCGACCGCCATACGTTTGGCGGACGGGTAGCGCATCTCGTGTTCCTTCACAAACTGTTTCGGATTCAGGGAAAAATCGAAGATCTCGGTCCACACCTCTTTGAACAGCCTGGCTGTAAATCTCGGTCCGACTGGAGACAATCGTACGACTGATATCTCCGGGCCGCTCCGCAATAGCACTTGCAATCGTCGCTGTCGGCAGCCTCTACAAGCTCGTAGTGTCCGACAATATCCAGATGGTCGGCCATGACCAGCACACGGTGTCCGACAGGCCACAGCATGGAGGCCGTATTGACAATGCCATCGTTGTCCCACGTTTCGATGGATTGGGGTGGTTCCTTCCCCAACACGCGCCAACTGCGCCCGGCCTCATCAGGCCAATGGAACGGCCCGCCCGCACACGCCCGGTAACAAAGACGGTAGGAAAGGTCGGTCTTCGCGCTCAGTTCAGTTTGGCTGGTGAGCTCAGGGTAAGTGAGCGGGTTTGTGAGCTCCCAAACGGGCGCAGGTTCTTTGGCAGAAAAAGCAAACGGACGGCCACCGACAGTAACATACGACAAGCTTTCGATTCGCGGATCCTGCCAGTGCGCCAGTTCCTCTTCGCGCTCGTACTCGTCGAAATGAGCGGGGCTCCCGCTTTCCGGGTCATGCCGCTCGCAAGTGAGATCGTTGATCACGTGGAAGTCCGAGGCCATCTGGAGAAAATACAACTGAAGTTCGGAGGCCGCTTCCTCCGCATCAGCCGTGCGCAAAGGACCCGGTTTCCCGTAATGTTCGTTGGCTTCCGTCAGTGCGTCCTGCAGCGCCAGAAGGATCTCCGCATCTGTTAGCGCAGCGGCGCCACCCGCAATTCCGGATTCGATCGCATCAAGCGGGAACAGTGGTGCACCTCTTACAGCAGCGCGCAGCTTCGCAATGATGATGGTGCGCAGCGCAGGGTGCGAGTATACCCAGTCGGCAATATTCGTCCCCCAGTGAGGAACTGAAAGAAATACCACAGCATTCAGGGCCTCACGGAGATTCTGCCTTGATGTCCGATGTCCGCCGTCTACGGAAATGTACTCCTTCCCGCCATGGTGCAGGTTATAGACAACGCGGCGAATGTCAAGACCGCCGGTTGAGTGGCCGACCAGGACGATCCTGTCGTTCTGCAGAATTTCGCCGCGTGCCATCCGCTTTGCGAGGTAGGCTTCCAGTCGTGACGCGCGACTTGATACGGCCGCGGTTGGCAGATTGTCAAAATAATGAAGCACCACGTGAGGTGATTGCCTGGCGTCTCTCCAATTCTGAAATAGACCGGTGATGCCCGCGTAGTATTGGACTTTTCCTAACGCGTCAAAAGCGCCGAAACCCGGTACCAGTACGATGTGAATCAGGTGGTAGCGATCGAATCGATTCTCTTTAGCCATGGCCCACCTCTCAACCTCTCCCAACTTTTACCAACCTTCCCGATGTGTGTCAGTGATGGACAGCTGCACCGGAAGGGAGTTGCTGCCGCTTCTTTTGGAAGCTTCGCTTTCGAAGTCAGGCTTAGCGGATTCTGCGATGACGTTCTAAAACAGAAGGAGAGAGACCTAGCTCAAAAAGTACTCGCGAAGCTGTAACTGGAAATGCCACCGTTCTGGTTTCTAGCACCTGTGGTTTCGAATGGAACACTTTGATACCGAAGGCATCTGCTCAGCTTGCTTGCACCAATGGACTGCCACCCAGTGCCACGTGTACAGCCGATGGTCTGCGCATTCTCTGGTATGCGTAATTTGTTCAGGAGCAGCCCCGAAGCTATGGGTGAGTGTTTCTGCGACTCACGGAACAACGGCTACGATCAACCGGGCCCGAAACACTTAATGCGTTATCGAGATCGGAGCACGTGGAAACGGCAAGTGCTCGGCTAATGTTTAACCTTAGGTTGATCGGGTCGGAGCCGTGGCTACTTGGACCCAAAGGATACTTGGGAGATGTTCTCGGATACAGTTTTCCCTCTCTTTTGCGGATGCGAGACTTCGATCCGCAGCGATCAGCAGGCGGACGCTAATAACTTCACGAATTTTGTTGCGCTGTATAACACCCTCGCAGAAATTGAAAGAGAGAAAGAAGGCACCGCGTATCGTCAGTCCGTCGATGAGATACAGGATTTCTGGCGTGAGGAGCAGAAAGTCAGACAGGGCACGCCACTTCGACGGAGAAAGAAACGAAGAAAGACAGATGTGCCGCCTCAAATCAGCACAGCAACAGCGAGCTGAGCCTGCTTCAAAATCTGGTTACACAGTGGGTACATGGGAAGTGCTTCAGAAGAGCGACATGTGTCAAACCAGCATGAATATTGGCTGCCCCCCAGGGATTCGAACCCCGATATGCTGATCCAGAGTCAGCTGTCCTGCCGTTGAACGAGGGGGCAACTCCCAGATTATTCATCATGCTAGTTTTTCGGTCAAATCGCGCAGGTATCCACCGCCAGGCAACGGCGGCGCTGGCCACCGCCAGACCAGCGCAAAGCAACATAACCAATCGAAAACCAAACACGAATGATTCCGCGACGGTAACACCGACCTTCGCTGAAGTCTGGGCATCTGCATTTGAACCCAGTTTGAGATTTCCGAGCAGGGTTATATTCGATTCAAGCTGGTGTACAACATCGGGATCCAACTTCATACTGGCAATTGAATCTTGCAACGAGTGAGCGAAAGCTGCCACGATGACAGCCCCGAACACTGCGATCGCCAATACGCCCGCTACTCGAGCTACCGCATTATTAATTCCCGAAGCGACGCCGACGCGCTCTTGCTCGACCGAGTTCATGACGATGGTTGTTAAAGGCGCGATACTGATGGCCATCCCCAACCCCAGAACGACAAATGCTGGGAAGAAAGCGGTCCAGTAATTGGCGTGTACACCCGGTACAACAAAAAGCAGGAAACCCGCAGCCGCAACCAGCGGACCTACAATCAGCGGAAGTCGCGCACCGTAACGGGTGATGAGCCCTCCCGCCCAGCGCGATAGCAGGAACATCAGCAAAATCATCGGAAGTGCAGCCGCGCCGGTCGTGGTTGCCGAGTACTTCTGTATCTGAATCAAATTTAATGGATAGATAAAAAAGAATTCTCCGATCGCAGCGTAAAGGCACCATGTCAACAGATTTGCCCCGGCAAAACTCGACGATCTGAAGAGTTTCAGCGGAACCATCGGCGTTCCACCAGTTTTTTCGACGAATATAAAAACAACAACCGATCCAAAGCCAAGGACCAGGGCCCCGAAGACACGAGGTTCGGTCCACCCAAACTTCCCCGATTCCACAAATCCGTACACCAGCGCCGCGAGACCCAAAGTCGCAACCGCGGCCCCTAACCAATCTACAGCTCTCGTCTTGGAACTGCGCGATTCCGGCACATGCCACAAAGAAATCGCCACCACCAGAGCAGCGAGAGGAATGTTGATAAAGAAAATCCAATGCCAGGAAACGTGTTCGATTAACCATCCTCCGAGAACCGGCCCAAAAGCAGTAGTGATTGTGGTGAATCCGGCCCACGTGCCAATGGCTTGACCACGAGATTTTTCATCGAACGATGAACTGATGATCGCAAGGCTGCCGGGCACCAGGAACGCGGCAGCAATTCCTTGGACCGAACGCCATAGCAACAGGCTGTGGATGGTCGCAGAAAAACCACAACCCACCGACGCAATTGCGAAACCAATTGTCCCGAGCAAAAACATGGCCCGGCGGCCGAGTGAGTCCCCAAGGGCGCCGCCAACCAAAATCAAAGCCGAAAGAAATAATCCGTATGCTTCGATCACCCATTGCACATCTATTACGGTTGCATGAAGACTGGATTGCAACGCCGGCAAAGCCACATTAACTACGGTGCTATCGATGAATGCCATACTCGAGCCGAGAATTGTTGCGGCAAGGATCCAGGGGCGCGATTTTTCCGCGCATGGTGCGACTGCGGCCGCGCTGCGGATTACTGCTTCATCGCATGGCTGCTTCATCTGGAATGTGGATGATTATGGATTTGCCAATGGATACGGGAAACGCCACAACCGCAAGAGTAGCTTGCTCGGTCCCGCGCTATGGTCATTGCTTGTGACTCGGGGCCGCAGCCATCGGCAAAAATATGTCGAACCGCGTATCGCCCGGTTTTGAGCTGACCTGAACGCTGCCCCGGTGCTTTTTCACGATCCGCTGAACGGTATCAAGGCCCAGGCCAGTGCCTTCGCCCACTCCTTTTGTGGTAAAGAAAGGTTCGAAGATATGCGGCTGGATATCGGGCGGAATTCCAGGACCGTTATCGCCGATTTCAACCACAACACAAGTGGCATCACGATACGTCCGCACCCGAAGTTTTCCCTTGCCATGCATCGCGTCGATAGCATTGTCAATGATGTTGGTCCAGACCTGGTTCAGTTCACTGCCGAAAGAATCCACCAGCAGCGGGATCGGCTGGTAATCCCGTTCCACCTCCACTCCGTGCTTGAGTTTGTGGTTCATAATCGTCAGGGTGGTTTCCAGGCTCTTGACCACATCAACATTCTGCACCGGCGCCTGGTCCATGAAGGTGTATTCCTTGATGGCGCGCACCAGATCGGAAATTCGCGACGTACTGCTTTCGATTTCACTCAGCAGGCCGGCGATTTCGAGCGAGGTGCAGATTCTTACCAGCGCCGCCCGCGCGGTGTCCGGATCGAGAGAGGCAAACAGTGACTCTAGTAGCTCCGGCTTGCCGCCTTTGCGGGCGAGATCGGCGCTCAACTGCCACAAATCATTCTGGCCATGGCTGCGCAGCACAGCGTCCAATTGATCTTCCAGCGTGCTGATCGTTAGAACATCCGGTGGAGGGTCATTTTTTTGAATGAGCGAATTCTCCAACTTCTCGATTTCAGCTTTCTGCGCGGCAGTGAGATCGCGCCTGCCCAGTTGGTGGCTTGCCTCTTTAATCTGCTTCAGGCTGGCGCGCAATTGACTGGCAGCGCGTTTAGCGGCAGAAGCAGGATTGTTCAATTCATGGGCCAACCCGGCCGAAAGTTTTCCCAGCGCCGCTAACCTGTCTCGTTGCTGTTCAATTCTGGTTGCTTCGCGAACCCTGTCCGACATCAGGCCGACTAGGCGGCTGGTCAACTCCGGCATTTTCTGCACCAACTCCGGGAATTGCGATGCAGGGAAGCGCAACAGACGACTGCTGGTCAGCGCTCGTCCGGTCAACGGAAACTGTTTCATGCGAGAGAAGGGCAAGGCTCCAGTCACGTCACCGGGCTGGGACACAAATGTTACGAGCCCGCCCGCCAATTCGCCTCTGATCTGGAGCTGTCCATCCAGGACCACGAACATGGCTTCCGCCGGGTCGCCCTGGTGCACGTAGATCTCGTCCGGTTTGAGAGCAAGTTCCTGCGACTGGCTGATGAACCAGGCGATCTGGTCATCTGGTACGTCTGCGAATATTTCCAGCTGACGAAGTTGCGAGGCTTCCACCATTCTCGCTATACCTTGCTCAAGTATTGATGAATGAATTGAACAGCCACCGAGCCTTCGCCGACCCCCGAAGCCACGCGCTTCACGGAACCATGGCGGACATCACCGACAGCGAAAATTCCGGGAACATTGGTTTCGAGGAGGAAGGGGTCGCGGTCCAGTGTCCACCCCTTCGGCCGAGCGCCGTCCCACAGAAGATCGGGGCCAGTGAGAATGAATCCGCGATCATCGCGTTCGACTACCTTTGCCAGCCAATCGGTGCGTGGCATGGCGCCGATAAAAATAAACATGGCGCTGGCCGGCACGCGCTCGATCTTGTTCGTGTCTGAGCAAAGGATTGAGACTTCTTCGAGGTGAGTGTCGCCATGCACCTCGGCGACGCTGGCATGAGCCCATAATTGAATCTTGGGTGTGTGTTGAACCTGATCAATCAGGTACTGCGACATGGTCTGCGAAAGAGACTCGCCGCGCACCAGCATGACCACGCGATCCGCATACTTTGCGAAGTTCATGGCAGCCTGACCCGCAGAGTTGGCTCCGCCTACCACGTACACGATTTCGCCTTTGCAGGAAATTGCTTCCGTTGCGCCGCCGCCGTAATACACGCCCGCACCTTGAAGCCGGTCGACGCCCGGTGCATCCAAGCGGCGCCACTGCACACCGGTTGCGACCATCAACGCATGACATGAGATTTCGCTTCCGTCTGCCAGTTTAATGATGCGGTACGGGCCTTCAACGCGAACCGATACGGCTTCCTGTGGAGACAAAATCTCCACTCCAAACCGCTGCGCCTGCACCACGGCGCGCCTTGCCAGATCTCCACCACTTAGTCCGTTCGGAAAGCCCAGATAATTCTCGATACGCGAACTCATGCCCGCCTGGCCGCCAGGCGCCTCGCGCTCGACCATCACCGTGTGCAAGCCCTCCGATGCGCCGTAGACCGCGGCCGCCAGTCCTGCCGGCCCTCCGCCGATGATTGCGAGATCATAAAAATTGGTTTGCGCCCGGGTCCGCAACCCCACTTTTTGCGCGACCTCGGCAGGTGCGCTCTCCAGAAGTTTCGTGCCGTCCGGGAAAAGCACGATCGGAAGGTTGGCGACTTCTTCCCCGAGGGCGCCTACAAGGCGCTTGGTCTCGGGATCATTAGCCGAGAGTTCAACATCGATCCACTGATAGGGAATGCGATTGCGCGCCAGGAAATCGCGCAGTTCATAGGACCGTGGCGACCAGCGCGTGCCCAAAACACGAATTCCCTCGAATTTCGGCCGATAAGAAGCCTGCCAGTCGTCGAGCAGATCGTCGAGCTGCGGATACAGGTGCTCCTCCGGAGGATCCCACGGCTTCAGAAAAAAGTAATTGATGCTGGCTTCATTGATGGCGCTGATGGCGGCGTTTGTATCGGCATAGGCGGTCAATAAAGCGCGCTTAGCTTCGGGAAAAACGTCCCGCGCTTTCTGAAGGAACTGCACGCCGTCCATCTTCGGCATGCGCTGATCTGCCAGCAGGAGAGCGACACTGTCGCTGCGAAGCTTCAACTGGGTTAGGAGATCCATGGCCGACTGAGGAGAATCGCTTGCCAGAACACGATATTCAGCACCATAGTGGGAACGCAGATCTCGCTCAATCCCGCGCAGAACGTCTGCATCATCATCGACCGTAAGCAATATTGGTTTTGCCATGATCCGTTTTTATCCTCGGCAGAGGTCGAGACTTAGGCATGCGTGAAATAATCCAGTTAGATGCCGCAGATCGAATTCCGTCGCAAGCTCTCGACTATAGGCTGCCCCATAGGCCACAGTGCGACGTATATTTGTTTGCCGGACCGGATACCACCACATGAGACGCTACTATATCCTGGCATCCCTCCTGCCTCTGTCGCTCTGCTGTAAAGGTCAGCTGAGCGAGCCGTCAGTTCCGCAGGCGGTGGAGTTTCCGAGCGGAAAGCTTCGCCTGAAGGCATATCTCTGGAAACCACATGGCACCGGACCTTTTCCTGCCGTGTTGTTTAATCATGGCTCGGGCGGTGCCGATGCTGACCACACGGCTGGGATGCCGATTACTCAAGCAGCCAATGTTTTGGCGCCCTTTTTTATTAAACACGGCTACGCGTTTCTGTATCCCTTTCGCCGTGGACACGGTCCATCCGCCAGCCAAGCACCATTCATGCAGGATGTGTTGCATCGTGAGGAGGAAACAAAGGGAAAAGAGGCTCGCCAGCACCTTCAGTTCTTCTTGCTTACAACTGAGCAACTCGACGATGTGATGGCTGCCCTGGCATTTTTGAAGACACTGCCAGGCATCGACTCTCATCGTATCGCGGTTGCTGGCCACTCGTTTGGAGGACAGCTGACACTGCTGGCTGCGGGACGCGACCAGACAGTGCGTGCAGCCGTTACATTCGCTGCTGCTGCGGGTTCATGGGAACGCTCGCCGGAGTTGCGCGAACGATTGCTAAATGCCATCCACGACACCAACGCAGCAATTATGCTGACCCATGCCGAAAACGATTTCGATACTGCTGCGGGGAATGCGTTGGCAGCCGAACTTAATCGCTTGCACAGACCTTATGTATTAAAAATCTATCCTGCCGTTGGGCTAACCACAGATGACGGGCATAACATGTTGTACGAAGATATCCCAGCATGGGAGTCGGATGTATTTGAATTCCTTGATCAGCATCTCAAGCCTTGAACATGCTTATAGGAATCGGACATGTAGAAGCAATCTTCCGCTATCCCGTGAAGTCCATGGCGGGTGAACGACTTGAGGCCGCCAATCTGGGTTGGCACGGCCTCGATGGTGATCGACGCTTTGCGTTCCGAAGGATCAATGATCGCAGCGGAATGCCGTGGCTTACGGCTAGCAGGCTTCCCGACCTGCTTTTGTTTACTCCGCACAGTGAAAACGGCGTGACCGGAGAGCTTCTTACGCATGTTCGCACGCCGGATGGCGAGGACATGCCTATCTTTGGCGACGACTTGGCCGCCGAGGTCAGACGCCGCTATGGCGCTCCCGTGCAGATGATGCAGTTACGGCATGGCATCTTCGACGAAGCCACCATCTCTGTGATTGCCTCCGATACCATACGCGAGGTAGCACGACTCGCGGGACGGAGCCTGGACGTGCGACGCTTTCGCCCGAATATTCTAGTTCGCTTGCTCCGACCGACTTCCTTTCAGGAAGACGAGTGGCTCTGCGGTGTGCTCTCATTCGGAGAAGGGGACGACGCGCCCGCCGTCGCGGTCACGATGCGCGACCAACGCTGTTCGATGGTGAACCTTGATCCTGACTCGGCAAGTCCGGCACCAGAGGTGATGAAGGCGATTGTTCGTGCGCACGAAAACAACGCGGGAATTTACGGAGCGGTTACTCGCACCGGTCGACTGGCCGTCGGGCAGACCATCCTCTGGCACTCACGTTGACGAAATCCGGGAAAACCTACTTGACTGATCCTCGTATTAAGAAAACGACTGCGAACCTCGATAGCGAACGCTTCCAGAGCGGCGCCGAGAAATATGCCGCTTATCTCGAGACGCCCGAAGGTCGATTGCGCCTCGACCTCGCACTTGCGAATTTGCAAGAATTCCTCCCACAGCCCACGGGAGATTTGCACGCTCTGGATATCGGGTGCGGCACAGGTGCCACCGGGGTGCGTCTAACGCAGCTCGGCATTCACGTCACATTGATGGATTCGTCGCCTTCTATGCTGGATTTCGCGAAGCGTGCGGCGGAGGAAGTCGGAGTAAGCGACAGGATTGCACTTAAGCAAGGCGAGGCCGCTCAACTGGCAAGCATATTCCAACCTGGATCGTTCGACATCATTCTTTGTCATAATGTTTTGGAATACGTCGAAGACCCGAACGCTGTTCTCTTTGCTGCTGCTCGCATAATGCGAAATTCATCGGCGATACTCTCGGTCGTAGTGCGTAACCAGGCAGGTGAAATCTTGAAAGCTGCTATTCAAGCGGGTGATTTGGTTGCAGCGGAAAATGGCCTTCGCGCGGAGTGGGGACTGGA
>Ga0335077_10006568_pt1 | contig 14370 bp, 12 predicted proteins | sample Lox_Sample_31_FD_207151 | JGI IMG/M metagenome (GOLD analysis project Ga0335077, IMG submission 207151) | Soil microbial communities from Loxahatchee National Wildlife Refuge, Florida, United States - Lox_Sample_3.1 | ecosystem: Environmental > Terrestrial > Soil > Wetlands | place: USA...
TGCACATCAAGGTGAAGGGGCACCCACTCGCCGAGATGTCCAGGAGCTATTCACACGCAGTCGCGGTGCCTCAGGCGCCCCCGCCAAAACACAGGAAGGAGCTCACAACCGAAGCCGCCATGGCCCGGCTGAAACGAAGCGACTTCGTCAACCTTCCGGACACCGACCACAGGGTGATAGGGGAAAAGCTGGATCTCTTCAGCTTCCAGGAAGTGTCGCCTGGCATGGTGTACTGGCACGACAAGGGACTCACCATGAGGAACATCCTGATTGAGTACCTGCGGTCGGAGCTCAGGGCGCAGGAGTATCAGGAGGTGAGCACGCCCGCCCTTGCCAACACGGCTCTCTGGCTTGTCAGCGGCCATTCGGAGCACTACAAGGACAACATGTTCCTTACGGCGCTCGGCGACGAGGAGTTGGGCATGAAACCCATGAACTGCCCTTCGACATTTCTGATTTACAAGTCCAGAAAATGGAGTTTCCGTGAGCTCCCGGTGAGGTACGCGACCTTCGACCCGCTCTACAGGAACGAGCTCAGCGGGGTGGCGAGCGGACTGTTCAGAGTGAAGTCTTTCATGCAGGACGACGCTCACATCATCGCGACGGAGGAGCAGGCCGAGGGGGAGCTTTCCAAGATGCTCGACCTGATGGAAAAGGTGTACAGAGTGTTCGGCCTCGAGTTCAAGGCGAAGATCTCAACCCGACCTGACGACTACATGGGGAGCGATGAGGAGTGGGAGAGGGCCACCGACACACTGATACGCGTCGTAAAGTCCAGAGGCTGGACCTACGAGATCAAGGAGAAAGAAGGGAACTTCTACTCTCCAAAAATCGATGTCGACATTCGCGACTCTCTGGGGAGGGAGTGGCAGTGCGGCACGTTCCAACTGGACCTTCAGATGCCCAAGCGCTTCAAGCTGGCTTACACCGGTTCAGACGGCAAGGAGCACACCCCTGTGGTCCTGCACAGGACCATCCTCGGCACACTCGAGCGTTTCATGGGGGTGATGCTAGAGCACTACAGGGGGGTGCTCCCGGTCTGGCTTTCTCCGGTCCAGGCCAGGGTGATCCCTCTTTCCGACGAGCACATGATGTACGCCAGGAAGGTGCTCGCTGAAATCGCCGAGGGCGGCCTGAGGGCGGACGCAGACCTCGCCAGCGGCACCATGGGATCGAAGATACGCAACGCTCAGCTCCTGAAGGTGCCCTACATGCTCGTGGTGGGCAAGAAGGAGGAGGACTCAGGGACGGTCGCCGTCAGGACTCGGGCCGGGGAGCAGAAGTTCGGAGTGCAACCGGCCGATTTCGTCGCTCAGGTCAAGGCAGAAGTCGCTGCCCACAGATAGCCCCGCTAGCGGAGCAGTGGAACCTGCTGAGTCACGCAGTGGAGCGTCCCCAGCCCGTACACGAGGGCCCTGCAGTCGACACCTACGATTTCCCGGCTCGGGAACGCGCCCTGCAGGCACCTGAGTGCAGACTTGTCGCTCTCTCCTCCGAAGGTGGGCACGACAACAGCACTGTTCCCGATGTAGAAGTTCAGATGGCTCGCCGGAAGCCTCCCTTCGGATCCCCCGATCGTCGGCGGCATCGGAATCTCCGTCACCTCCAGAGGGCGGCCGTTCTGGTCCGTGGCGGCGTTCAATCGTTTCAGGTTCTCTTCGAGGGCTTCGTGATTGCTGTCACCTGGGCTCGGCTCGAAAGCGGCCACGACCTTGCGGGTGCCGACGAAGCGGGCGATGTCGTCCACGTGCCCGTCCGTGTCGTCTCCTTCTACCCCCTCTCCCAGCCAGATGACCTTCCTGACCCCCAGGTGACTCACGAAGACCTCTTCGAGCCTTTCTCTTCCTGTCCCAGGGTTCCTGTTAGGGTTCAGCAAGCACTGCTCCGTCGTCAGCATGCTGCCTTCGCCGTTCACGTCGATGGAACCTCCTTCGAGCACTAGTCCGGGCCTGAGGACGGTCAGCCCGGACCTCCTGGCTATTTCTTCTCCCGCCTGGTTGTCTGCCTTCAGGTCGTCGTACTTGCCTCCCCAGGCGTTGAAGATCCATTTTACTACCGCCCCTTTCTTGCCGACGACGTATGTGGGCCCGTAGTCCCGCACCCACACATCCACAGTCCTGATGCGGTGGAAGGAGACGCGTGCGTCCCTTACCATTTTCCTCACCCTCGCTTCTGCCTTGGAATCATTCACGAGGATGCTGACTTCCTCCCCCTTGCCGAGGGCCTCCACAAGCTTGACGTACGCTCTTTCGACTGCAGGGAGGATCCCTCCGGGGAAGGTGTCCGGGTCCTTTGGCCACGATACCCAAGTGCCCTGATGCGGCTCCCACTCTGCGGGCATACGGTAGCCATGCTTCGCCTGCCGGGCCATGGCCAACTACCTCGAAATCTGGGAGTAGGAGCTTGGCTTCCTGTTCCTCAGAAAACCCCATCCCTCCTCGACCTTTTCTCCGAGGTCGAGGTCGACGTCCACTGTGAAAACGCCCGGTTCGTCTCCCGCCCTAAATAGCACCTTTCCGAACTGGTCGCACACGAAGGAGCCACCCCAGAAGGTCGTAGCCCCTTCGGTTCCGACCCTGTTTACGGTGCACACTATCGCGCTGTTCGCTATGGCGTGCCCCACCTGCACGGCCTCCCACGCCCCCTTCCAGTCCCCCTCCACTGGCTGGATGCCTCTGACCCAGCCGATCGCCGTGGGGTAGAAGAGCATCTCTGCGCCCATGAGCCTTTCGACCCGGGCGGCCTCGGGGTACCACTGGTCGAAGCAAATCAGGGTGCCGATTGCTCCCATTTCGGTTCTTGCCACGACGTACCCCCGGCCCGGCGAGAAGTAGTCCTGCTCGTAGTAGTGCTCGTCCTGGGGGATGTGCACCTTCCTGTACTTCGACAAGACCCTGCCGTCCCTTCCGAACACCATGCACGTGTTGTAACGCGACCTGCCCGCCCTTTCGTAGATGCTCCCTCCCACGACCACGACCCCGTGCTTCAGTGCGCACTCCGACAGGGCCCTGCTCGTCCGCCCTGGGATGGGCTCCGGACTCTGGCGGGAGTTCCTGGTGGTGGGGAAATAGCGCAGGGTGAAGAGCTCCGGAAGCGAGACGATGTCTGCCCCCCTGCCAGCCGCCTCGGCCACTCCTGCCAGCGCTGTCCTCAGGTTGGCGGCAGGGTCCTCCCACATCTTCATCTGAACGAGTCCTATCCTGGCTTTCAGAGGGGCCAAAGTCCCGACCCCCCGGGTTCGGGAGCTATTCAAAGCTGGAGGGCCCTACTTCTTCGCCACGGGCTGTTGAATAAGGAAGCCGGAGCCCGGACCCTCCACCTTCGACACGCTCATGAAGTACTCCCTCGCTGGGCCCAATACCTGGTACCCCTGGTTGAGCAACCACTGGAGGAGGTTGCCGTAGGTCATGGCGAAGTCCTCCGGCGGTCCCTCATGCCTAGCCTCGACGACCTGGACCTCCGCAAGTTCTTTGACCTTGATGTCTCCTTCAGGTTCGAAGGCGTTGCCCACGGGGATGCACGCTTCACTCCTGAGCTCCGGCTCTGAGGTCTCGTTGGGATTGTCGTAGAAGACGCAGAAGGGGTATCCCGCCTGCTCTATCCCTTTGGAATCTATCCAGTCCTTGAGGGACCTCATGGTCTCGCCAATGCTGGAGTACGCACCTTTCCTTTCGAGGTAGGCCACCAACACCTTCGGGGCCGTGCCAAACTTGACCTCTGGCGACGCCATGTCTTTTCGACCCGGCGAGGCACTTCATATGTATTGACCAGCGTCCCTGCCCGCCGAAAACGTTTTTCCTGAAGGCTTCGCCGGCCATGCACCTCCTTGCCTGGTCTCCCACTCGTCGAACTCTTGCAGATCGCGTCGACCAGCGCAAGCACTACCAGCGTCTCGACCTCCGTCGCAGCCGCTGGGGGCAAGCCCCTCTGGGTCACAATCGCCGAGGTCGTCGTCTTCGTTCTTGGCGTGGCTATTGTAGGGACGCTCTTTACTCGCCTGGTTACCACCATTGCCACCAGGGCCGGAGCATCCAAGGCGGTCGCGCATTCGGCGAACCAGTGGCTCGGAGTGCTGATATTTGTTGGAGCAGTCGCAGGTGTCGCCTACCTTACAGGCCTCTCGTCCGACATCACGACGTTGACCATCTCCGGGATAGCCGGCCTTGCCGTCTCGCTTGCCCTGCAGACGACGCTTTCCAACATCATCTCGGGCGCCCTGCTCATCAACGACGGAATAATCAGGCTGGGGGATGACATCCAGTACGGCGGGCCGGGAGGCGTGAGGGGAGAGGTTGTCAAGCTCTCTCTGAGAACTACCTGGATAAGGACTCCCAGCGGCGTCATCACCATCATCGGGAACAGCAACCTGTCGGCAGGTCCCATCCTGAACTACTCCGCGACAGCCAGGCTTGAGAAGAAGCTGCAACTCTGAGCGGCTCCTCTCCAGAGTTCGAATTGTCGTGGAAGGAGATTCCACCCAGATGGATATGGATGAGCCTTGGTTTCCACGAAATGACGAATGTCGAAGCTCGCTGTCAACTTTCCCTAAAGCCGGCGGGCGGAGGAGGCGCTCTCGCCTGGGTCTATGCTGAGCTCACTGTCATCGACTCTTCGCAGGCGCCTCGGCCTGAAACGTTGGAATGGCCTGTGCTTTGAACAGCCATCATTGCTCTCGAACCAATCAGCCGCTCCAGAAGAGGTCCAGGGTCGTCGCGCCCATTATCTCGTCGAAGCTGAAGTCCAGGGCATCTAGGAGTTGGTCGAACATGGAATGGGCGTATTCGATGTACTTGTCTGCATCCGTCTCGTCCGGCCTCGCCAGCTCAGCCGGCTTCACGTAGGGGGGGTTCTTCGTCTTCACATAGGCGATGATCTCCCCGGCCTTGATCTCTTTCCCCTTGTCCTCCAGCTGCATCGCTGCCCTTACGTGCTGAGGGGTGGTCCCGCTGTACTTGTCCGTTGGTTTCCCCATCATCACAGTGAAGGCCAGGTCTTGGACGGGGACCTTCTTCCCCTTGATGTCAGAAATCATGTTGGCAAGGAGCTCTTTCGTGCTCGCCCTTGCCTTCTCGAAGTCGTCAGGGGTCTTGACGCCGCTCAGGATGTCGAGCGTCTGGTAGAAGACCTTCTTCAGGTACTCGGGGGTCTGGCTGTTGTGTAGCAGAGTCGGCAGGTTTCCGGCGACGAACCTCTCCAAGGACGGGACAGAGAAATCATACATCTCAACTGGCGCTGCAATGCTCTTGACGGACACCACTTCGTCATAGGTGACATCCTGTGAGTTGATCATCCGGCTGATCCTGCCCAGCTGAGCCCTTTCCGGCTCGTTGGCCAAATTCCAGAGCCGCTCAACCAGGCTGTTGTATGATGGCAGCAGCATGACGTTGTATCTCCTTTCGTCGGGTAAATCGAGGTGTCGGAGGGCCGTCTTGCCGAATCTCGAAAGAACTTCCTGCTTGACGGCGAGCAGACCGCTCGTCCCGATGGGAAGCAACTCCTTGCTTCTCGCCAGCGCGTCGGGGACGCTTTGAAGCCTGGCTTGAAGGAAGCCTATCTCGGTCATGAACCGCCGCCTGCTCGACTCTCCAATCACGCTCAGCCAGTAGTGGTACCTCTTGTATTTCCTGTTGTACCGCAGCCTGATTCTGCAATCAATGTCAAAGTAAGAAAGGAGATGGGCTATCTGGATGAGGAGCTCCTTGCTGCTGGACGCGGCGTTTATTCGGCGACCATCAGAGTGTCCGCCCCCGGAGAAATAGCCTCTCAGGAACTGCCTTACGGCTCTTCTTTCGCATCCAAGGATGAATTCCGGTACTCTCTTTGTATGACTGTCGTTCCCGCAAGCATTCTTGAAGAAATCATTGTAAAGAACAGGGAGGTGGAATTCTTTCTTGGAGCCGTTTCGGGCTATCGCGTGAATTTCCCGGCCAAACACGGCTCTCCATGACTCTCGGATCGCATTGCAGACTTCCCCATCTGCCCTCGAATCTAGGCTGATTACGTTGCTTCGTTGTGTCCTGCTGGAGGAAGATGGTCTATCCGCTGCATAGACTCCGAAGAGCAGGCCCAGATCTTCGGTGACAGGGATACGAGCAGGGATAGGAACTCCGGTCGTGGCGTGGGCCCTTCCGGAATAGAGCAGGCCGCCCGCCGCCATGGTCGGGCCTGTGAGGTATTTGGCGGTCTCCAGAACGACGGGCTCCCGTGCCGAGGGGATGAATCTGGCTCCCACAAGCACATCGCCGCGCGAGATCTGGTTCGTCTCCTTTGTTTTCAAAATCCCGTGGTCATCCATCACATACACGCTGTGGTCTCCGGACAGCTTCAGCACCCTTCCTTTGCTCGTCTTCACCTCGAAGGCGTCGTCAACGTGGTGCCTTGACGCGTCGGATATGGGCGCCCAAACTGTCTTCAGGTGATCAGTGATTGAAACAACATCCACCTTGCTCCCGGCATGGAACTCTCGGTAGGCGTCGGCCACACTGGTCAACCTTTGTTCCCCGTTGATTCTGGCCAGTATGGGGGTGGACCCGTCCACTGACTTCTTACCGGTCAAGCCTTTTATGTCAACGGTGCCGTCGGGAAAGACACCGAAGTAGTTCTTCTTCCTGCTGCTGAACGCCACGTACCTGTACACCTTGTCGAGGTCGAGCTCGACACCGAGGTCTGAGTCCGCCCAGCGCGTCACTGTCGAAATCTGATCCTTCGAAGGGTTCTGCAGGTACACCGAGTCCGTGTCGGAGTACAGCACCTTGATCCCGAGGTCTCTGCACCTGGCGATGGTCCGTGTTATGGCATCCCTTCCGAGGGCTGCCGTCGCCTCCGCCACGGGAAGGCAGTAGAAGGCGAACGACTCGAAGCCGAATGAGCCATAGGCGCCGTTGAGGTAGACCTTGAGGCTCTGCGACACGACGCTGTAGAGCTCCCGGTCCTCCTTTGTCAGTGAGGGGTCCTTTGCAAGGTGCTTGTAGTGGCCGACCCTGAGATCGCGCAGGGAGCCGATGGCCAGGCTCGTGATCCCCTTCCTCTTCGTGCACTCCCACGAGTCTGTGTCGGGTATCCTGTTCGAGCGGCACTCGGGGTGCGGGCAGTTGACCGTTTCATAGGAGAGATTGTGCACCTTCATGAGCGATGGATACAGGCTTGCGAAGTCAAGCACAGAGACATCGAAGTACACCCCGGGGGTGGGATCGATGACGAGACCTCCCTTGTACTTCTTCCCCTTTATGATCGACTTCGAAGAGGCCCCTCCCTTTTCTGCGAGCTCGTCCTGCCTCGGGATTAGTGCCCCCATCTTCCTGTGCTCGTAAAACAGCATGCTTCGTATCCAGTTGGAGATCCCCAGCCTGGAGACATCGTTCATTGGCATCTTCCCTATTCTGGAAATCATGAGCAGGAGCTTCATCACGAGCGAGTCATGCATGCTTGTCAGCTCATAGGTCAGCTGGGAGTCGTTGAGACAGTACTCGGCGAGCTTGTAGAGCGGCAGGTCGCCTATTTGCCCTTCGAAGGGAATCTTCGACTTGCTGAGCAGTGATTCGGATATCCCTCCGAGCGTGTGCTCTGAGTACTTGTTTCCGAAGGCGTAGACCTGAATCGACCTGTTTCTGAAGAACTGGTAGAGGTCGATGTGGATTCCGTGCTTGACCGAGGCCGCGACCCTTTCAAGCTGGATCGGGTCTTCGTCCTCTCCTATTCCGAGCTTTTCCGCCCTGTGCTGAAGATAGCGAAGGTCAAAATCGTCGCCGTTGAAGGTCACTATCACGGGGTAGTCCATCACCTTCGAGAACACCTCCCTCAGCAGCTCGTCCTCCCTCTCGAACACCCTGCAGCTGAAGGGGACCTCCGCGAGCCCGGCTTCGTCCCTCCCGCCCTTCAGAAGGTACACCAGCTTCTCGTCCCCGTTGAAGAACGACACTGCGATCACTTCCTGGTTCGGATTCTCGGGATCGGGAAGCCTCCCCGCTTCGTTGTCGACTTCGATGTCCATGGCGATCCTCTTGAAATCGACCAGGGGCTCGCCCAACAGCTCTGCCCACTCCTTGAGGTAGGGGGTGAACTCGGGAGGGTTCCTCTTCAGTATCTCGTCAAGGGATCGGGAAACCCCCTCTGGCATGGGGTGCCTGACCTGTATGACATCGCCACTGGAGACCACATAGTATGTCCCCATGCGCAGGCGACGGTCGTAGGCGAAGTTCTCGTAGTACTTGATGTCCGCCTCCCACGCCCTGATCATGTCTCTGATGCTGTTGTTTCCGCCGCCGATGGCGAGAGGGTCGGTGGTCACGATCTTCCTCAGCTTCACTTTGTTGTCGTTGAGGAGATCGAGCTTCTCTTCCTCGATTATGTCAACGACGTCCTTCCTCGCCCTGACCTGGCCAAGCTCGTCCATCGACAGGCGGGTGTAGCAATATGGCCGATGGCCCGTGTTGTCTTCCCAGATCCTAAACCTCCCCTCCTTCTGGTCGTAGAACTTGAGGAGCGCACGTCTCTTGTCGCCGTCGTAGGAGGCCGATGCGAGGAGCGACTCGTCGACTTCAGAGGCAGGCTTTGTGAGTTCGGCTAGCTTGCCAGCGAGTTCCGCCCTCTGGATTGTGTGCTGGGACAAGTCGGTGTCTGTCTCCGGCGGGCCCTTCGGCAAATAAGCCTACCTAACTGAGGGGCGAGTGAATTCGGACGATTTATAACGACTGTCCCGCTCGGCCCCGGAGATGCCGAAGATTCTGGATGCCCTGGTCGCCAACGGCAGCTACTTCTTCGTCGCCGTGGGCGTGGTATGGCTCGCCATCGCAGTCCTGGCAGGATCTTCTCTGATTCTCTGGCCGGTGGTGGCGTGCATCGCCGGCGGCGTAATGCTGCGAGAATGGCCTACAGGGAGGTTCGCCTGGGCGTGGTGCGTTGCCACGGCGGTCATGGGTTTCCTGCTGGCTGCCTACCAGGTCTATGCTTGGCTGTCGTTCCTAGGGGGGGCTTTCTCGACCCTGGCAGCAGCCTCGACAGCCAGCTTTGCCGTCCTTGCGATACTCCACGTCCTTCTGTTCTACGTGGTCGTCTCGAAGCCTAGCGCGAAGGAAGCCACGGAGTAGTCTCACTCGAAGGCAGAGGCCCGGCGTCTGGCATGGTAGCGCTCAAATAAACCCCCGTGGAGGCGGCCATTTAGAACTACATGTCTTTCATTCCCATCAACAAACCGATCCTTGGGGAGGAGGAGCAGAAGGCGGTCCGCGATGTCCTTTCGACCGGCAGGTTGGTGGACGCCTCGATGGAGGGAGGGAAACGGGTGCAGGAGTTCGAGGGCAAGGTCAGGAACCTGGTGGGGGCCAAGCACGTGGTGGCGGTGAATTCCGGGACGGCAGCGCTCCACACGACCCTGATGGCGCTGGGGGTCAAGCGAGGCGACGAGGTGGTGGTCCCGTCGTTGACCTTCGTCGCGACAGCGAATGTTGTGCTGGCATGCGGCGCCAAACCTGTGTTCGTGGACGTGAAGAGGGACTACTGCATGGACCCTCAATCCTTTAGGAGGGCGGTAACGAAGAGGACCAGGGCCGTCATCCCGGTGCACGTGTATGGCTACCCGGCCGACATGGACGAGATCAAGGAGGTGGCTTCGGCCAGAGGAATCGCCGTTGTCGAAGACGCGGCAGAGTCTCTGGGCGCCACCTACAGGGGGACCCAGACAGGCAAACTGGCTGACGCGGGGTGCTTCAGCATGTACGCAACGAAGGTAGTCACGTCGGGGGAGGGGGGAGCCGTCTCGACCGATGACGACGGGCTCGCGGAGAGACTCAGGCTGGTGAGGAACCACGGCATGATCCACGGCTACGATACGCGCGTTCTCGGGTTCAACTACAGGTTGCCTGAGATCAGCGCTGCCATAGCTTCGGTTCAGATGGATCGTCTGGACGGATTCCTGCGAGCGAGGGCCAGGAACGCGCAGCTCCTCACCGAAAGTGTGAGTTCTGCCCCCGGCGTCGAGTTCACTCAGAACGCGGATGACAGGACACACGTGTACTACCTCTACACACTGCACCTCAAGAAAAAGAGGGACGAAGTGGTCAGGGCCCTCAACGCCGCGGGCGTCGGAGCGGCCGTGTACTGGAAGATACCGGTCCACAGGGCTCCCCTCTACGTCAAGCTCGGCTACGGCAGGAAGACCCTCAGACAGACGGAGGACGCAGCGAGTCACGTGATCTCGCTCCCGGTGCATCCGGGCATATCGCAGCCCGACATGCAGCGTGTGGCCGACGAGTTCATGAAAGCCGTCCGGACGCTTCTCTAGGAAGGCGTTTTTGGCCAAGGGGGGGCAAGACAGAAATACGAGGAATCTCGGCCGATTCGTCGATTGAGCGAAGAGGCGCAGAGGGAGCCGCAGCCTGCGACGCCAGTACAGCCGGCCAAGGTCTTTGCGGGAGCCGTCTACGAGTGCGTCAGGTGCGGGACCAGGACCACACAGGAAGAGCTCGCGAAGCTGCCTGAGGTGAAGTGCATATGTGGGTACAGGGTGTTTAGGAAGGCCAGGCCTGCCGTAGTGAAGCAGATCAAGGCAGTCTGAATCCAGGCTAAGCCAACTTCGTCGATTGGCTATTTTTGGCCAATGATTTAATTACACCGCCGGGTCGGCCAAAGAGACTTCTCATGAATCTCATGCAGAGCAAGGAGCGAGCCGCCATACTCGGCTATGGCGCTTACATCCCCTACTACAGGCTCCCCACGACTGAGATCGCGAGGGTGTGGAAGGGGGGAGGCTCGGGCCCAAACCTGGAGAAGACTGTCGCGGCCGCAGATGAGGACACGGTTACAATGGCCATTGAGGTGGCGAGGCAGGCGCTGAACATGGCCGGGGTGGAATCTCTCGGCGCGGTATTCGTCGGGACCGAATCCAAGCCCTACGCTGTCAAGCCCACAAGCACAATGGTGGCCCAGGCGCTGGGCCAGCATAATACGCTCGCTGCCGACCTTGAGTTCGCGTGCAAGGCGGGAACAGAGGCCATGCAGGTCATAACAGGGCTCGTGGGGTCCGGCATGATCGAGGCGGGGCTCGCCATAGGGATGGACACCGCCCAGGGGCGTCCGGGGGACGATCTGGAGTACACGGCGGCAAGCGGAGGGGCGGGCTACGTGATCGGAAGGAGGTCGAGGCGCGCCATCGCTGTGATCGACTGCAGCACCTCGTACGTCTCCGACACAGGTGACTTTTGGCGCAGGGCCCACGAGCGCTATCCCAGGCATCTTTCGAGGTTCACCGGTGAGCCTGCGTACTTCCACCACATCGAGACCTCAGTGTCAACCCTGTTCAAGGAGACGGGGCACAGGCCTTCAGACTTCAAGTACGCTGTCTTCCACCAACCGAACCCGCGCTTCCCCGTCGAGGTGGCGACGAGGCTCGGTTTTACAATGGACCAGATCAAGACCGGTCTGCTCAATCCGATGATTGGGAACACCTATGCAGGTAGTTCTCCGATTGGGCTGGCGGCAGTCCTCGATGAGGCGAAGCCTGGCGACAAGATCCTGCTGGCGAGCTTCGGCTCGGGGGCGGGGTCAGATGCCTTCTGCATAGAAGTGCTTGAAGGGATAACGAAGACTCGGGGCGTAAACCCGACTGTGAAGTCGATGCTGGAGAGGAGCACCAAGATCGACTATTCCACTTACTCGAAGTTCAGGGACAAGCTGGGGAAGTAGGCGATTCAGTGCCCAGGTCAAGGGTCTACGTCAGCTCCGTTGGCATGACCACCATTGCCGACCACTGGGAGTCATCCATACTCGACCTCGCAGTCGAGGCTTCAAGGGGGGCGCTGAAGCCTCTCGGGGGGAAGAAGCCTGACCAAATCGTGGTGGGCAACATGTTCAGCGCTGTGGGGGCCCGCCAGGAACACCTCGGTGCGATGCTAGCGGACGGGCTCGGGCTGTCGGGGATACCTGCGTTCAAGGTCGAGGCTGCATGTTCCTCCGGGGGTTCGGCGTTCAACGTCGGGTACAACCTAGTGCGGTCCGGCGCCATCGACTCCGCTCTGGTGGTGGGGGTGGAGAAGATGAGGGACCTTGAACCAGAGGAGGTATCTCAGGCGCTGGCCATGGCCGAGTCAGCGGAATACACGCAGTTCGTAGGTGCGACGTTCGCGGCACTGAACGGCCTCCTGGCCAGGTACTACATGGAGCACATGGACGTCTCGAGGGACGAGCTGAGCTCCATCCCCGTAATCGACCACTCGAACGCGGTCACGGCAGCCCACGCACAATTCAGGAAGGCGATCTCCCCTGAGGTCGTGAGCAGGTCTGCCATGATTGCGGACCCTCTGAGGCTCTTCGACTGCGCGCCTGTCGGCGACGGGGCAGCCGCCGTTCTCCTTGTGAACGATAGTGCCGCGTCGGGCAGCAAGAGGAAGATGGCCGAGGTCCTGGGAGGAAAGATAGCGACAAACGATTTCAGCCTCTACGAAAGGGAAGACATGCTCGACTTCAAGTCGACCCGGCTCGCGTTCAAGGGGGCCTTGGAGGAAGCAGGCCTCACCCGAGGTAAGATCAGCCTGGCCGAACTTCACGACGCATTTTCAGTGGTCGGGGCTCTCTCGCTCGAGGCCATGGGATACTCGAAGAGAGGCCATGCTTCGAAAGACGCGAAGGCGGGCAGGTACGGCAGGGGCTCCGAGCTCCCCATCAACACTTTCGGGGGCTTGAAGGCCCGTGGGCATCCCGTGGGGGCGACGGGCGTATACCAGATCGCAGAGGCATACCTCCAGCTCACGGATCAGGCAGGGAAGAATCAGGTCGAAGGAGCCGAGTACGCGGTCACCCAGAACGTGGGGGGCGTGGACACTACGGCGGCGGTTCACGTATTCGGGAGGGCGGCCTAGATGTCCATCCAGTACTGGCGCGTAAGAGACAGGTACTATCGCCTGATAGGAAGCAAGTGCGCGGACTGTGGCGAGGAGTTCTTCCCGCCGGTTTACAGGTGCAAGGCGTGCGGCTCGGAGCACATCGCGGACAGGGATATGCCCAAAACAGGCAAGATAGTCACTTACACAATTCTGCACGAGCCGCTGGCTGGTTTCGAGGCCCAGACGCCCCTGCACCTCGCGGTCGTCGAGCTGGAAAACGGCGCCAGGGTCCTTACCCAGGTGGTGGACTCCCCAGAGGGGTCGGTGAGAACGGGTGCCAAGGTCAGGGCGATAGTGAGGAGGGCGCTGGTCGATGGGGAGTCGGGTCAGATCATCTACGGCTACAAGTTCACCGTGACGAGCTAGGAACACCCGAAATCGTAGCCTGTCGTTCCGCTTTCAATCTCCTGATCAGTGGATGGGTTGCTGATTCCTTCGGCCTCTGGCCTGGAGGCTCAACCATGAACCCAGCATCATGAAGTAACTCGGAGCGTCTGGTCCCTGCGCGTTAAGTGTCTTGGAGTCAAAATCCATCCTCTCCTGCTCGTTCAACATCATCACGTGGTTTGCTCGGGGGATGACTGAGTAGGTGATGTTGGGCATCTTGCCTGCCAGTGCCCTCAGATGAGCGATGGACTCCATCACTGGAATCCAGGGATCGGCGCCGCCGTAGATGAAAAACAGTGGGGCGCTGACACCTTCGACCGCCCGGCTCGCATCAAAATTCAGCTCCTTCAGGGCGCCCCTCGACCCTTCCAGTTCCCTTGCCTTGGGCATGAAAGCAAGCCTGTACCAGGGCCGTCTTTGTGCCCTGCGAATGACGTCAGATGTCAGGGACAGCGAGAGATTCCCCTTCATGAAATCAAGCCAGGTCCGCCTGGCATGGAGCATCTCCTTAACATCGTGGTCGCCATAGCCATGTATCTTCAGCATGTTGGACGTGGCGAACTCCATCTGGTACTCCGTCGTCCCGAGGGGGGCCGAGACCGGCATTGCGAATGTGGGGCGCCTGCTCCGCCTTGCTGCAAGTATCGCGACCCACCCTCCCTGGCTTATTCCCCAGAACCCGATCCTATCGGGGTCGAGGCGCGGAATCGTCCCCAGTGCCTCTTGGCCGGCGACAGCGTCATCCGCGAGAGTCTCGTAGTCGGCGCTGCGGCTCCCCGAGGATCTGCCCTCCCCTCGGCGATCAAACAGCAGTACTGCAAACCCGATCCTCGGCAGACCCTCTCGCAGGTGCTCGTACACCCTTGAGCTCCGCAAGGGCTCGCTTGCGCCGTGGAGCGCCACGACGCCGGGGAGGTGGTTGCCTCGGCTAGGGATGTAGGCTGTGCCTGACAGGGTGACGCCCGAGTTTCTGAACACCACCTCCCGAACCACCACCTTCGTGGCCCCTCCCACGTGCCACGGGTTCTTCGCGCTGTTCCTTCCAGCGGCGATTTTCCTGCTCAAAATTCCCGCCCTTGTTTGAACGGCTTAAGAGACATTCCCCTGT
>Ga0335077_10006569_pt1 | contig 14369 bp, 12 predicted proteins | sample Lox_Sample_31_FD_207151 | JGI IMG/M metagenome (GOLD analysis project Ga0335077, IMG submission 207151) | Soil microbial communities from Loxahatchee National Wildlife Refuge, Florida, United States - Lox_Sample_3.1 | ecosystem: Environmental > Terrestrial > Soil > Wetlands | place: USA...
GAGCCCGCACGTTCGCGCCCGAGAATGTCGATCGAACGGGCATCGGGCAGCACGGTCGTTTCTACGAAAACCACCGCATCGACCAGCGCCTGCGCAGTGGCATCCTCGGCGCTGCCGGCAGTGCCCTGCGCCAGCACCACGCCGCCGAAGGCGATGACGCCCAGGAACAGGATGGACTTGCGTAGCCAGCCGCGCATCGTCTTTCTCCCGTTGCTCGTGCTGCGCCTCCCGGCGCACGCAGGACAACCATACGCCAAGCAGTTGTCCCCTGTGCGACGTCCGCGCGGCAATTCCCGATTGCGGGGATCGGCGTATGCACGACGTCGGGCAATATGTCCGCCACATCCGTGTCCTTCGAGCCATGTCTGTTCGACCTCCGGCGGCTTTCTACTTCGACCCGATCAGCCCCTATGCGTGGCTCGCGGGACTGCAGGTCGCCCGCCTCGACGAGGCCGGCGTGCAGGTTGACTTCAAGCCGGTGCTGTTCGCCGGATTGCTGGCCGCGCACGGGACCAAGGGCCCGGCGGAAGTCCCGGCCAAGCGCGCCTACACCTTTCGTGACGTGATGCGCCAGGCGTCCGCATTCGGCGTGCGCATGACCGGGCCGCCCGCGCACCCGTTCAATCCGCTGCGCGCACTGCGCATGTGCATTGCCGTCGACGATCCTGACGCGCGGCGGCGCTTCGGCCTCGCCCTGATGGACGCAGCGTGGCGCCAAGGACTGGACATCACCGCCGCGGATCAGCTGGCGCGGATCGCCGTGGAAAACGACCTCGACGGCGACGCACTTTCGCGCGCGGCCGACGATCCCGCCGTCAAGGAACGCCTGGCGGCGCAGACCAGCGCGGCGGTTGCCGCGGGCATCTTCGGCGTTCCCACGTTCCTGATCGAGGGGGAAATCTTCTGGGGCGCCGACCGCATCGACGCCCTGCTCAGGCGCGCGGCCGGCAACGCGATCGACGAGCGTCAACTCGCCGCCGCGCTCGCGCGCCCGGCGGCGGCAACGCGCAAGGTCTGAGCCTGGAGCGCACGGTCAAGGCGGCAGGCGATCCCAGGCGACGTGACGAATCTCCTCAGCGCACGGATACCGACGCAGGTCGGCCGGAGTTTCGGTCATGCCCACCTGCTCGATCTCATCCCGACGGCACCGACGCGATAAGTCGACGCATCAGCGACACCGGCCCGCGTCGAGCCGATCGCCCGGGCCGTTTTGTTCTTGCCGCAGTCCTGTCCTGTTTTGTTTCCCGTTGCCGTCTTGGGTACACGCCGCGGGCGCGAAAGGAACCGAGCATGAAAAAGACCCGATCGATCGTGCTGGAGCCCCGCCATCCGCAGGTGGCGGCAGCGCGCTTTCGCCGCGAGGAATTGGAGGCACTGAAAAGCACCTGAATTCGTGCGGCGCGAAGCGCTGCGCACAACCCGATAGGACTTCGCCATGTGGCTACCCCTGGAACCAGTTCTGCTCGGAGGTCTCGGTGTGCGACGCCTGGCCATCATGAGCCTGATGGCCGTCGGCGGCGCCCTGGCGCCTCTGATTGTCCGCGCCCGCCTCGAGACGGCGAAGCGGTCTGAGCGTGTCGAGGTGGCGTGCCTCGAAGTCGGCGACCGACGCTACGGCGCCGTGTACGAGGATGGACGGCTCGTGGGCGTGCTGGAGGGCATCGACCGGCTCTAGTCACCCGGCGAGGCAAGGGGCCGGTCGGCGATCGCCGCCGGCCCATTTTTTCGCTCTCGCGTGCCCGCAAGCTGCGCAGCGTGCCGCCGGCGCAGCAGCCACAACACGATCGATACGTTGAGCAGGTTCCAGCCGATTCCGTTGACGAACGCGGCGCGGTACGACCCGGTGAGATCGAACACCACGCCGGACAGCCAGCCGCCGAGCGCCATGCCGCCAAGCGAGGCCATCAGTACCGTGCCGACCCGCATCCCCGCTTCGAACGGCGAGAAATACTCCCGCACGATGATCGCGTAGGAGGGGACGATGCCGCCCTGGAACAGGCCGAACAGCGCCGCGATCACATACAGCGATGTCAGCCCGTCGAACGGCACGAAAAGCAGCAACGCGACGCCTTGCAGGACCGAACCGAGCAATAGCGTCGCGAGCCCGCCGATGCGATCGGCGATCCAGCCCGAAGCAAGCCGGCTCACGATGCCGCACCCGAGCATCAGCGAGAGCATCTCCGCGCCGCGCGCGGCGCCGTAACCCAGGTCCGCGCAGTACGCGACGATGTGCACCTGGGGCATGGACATCGCGACACAACAGGCGATCGCGGCCAGCACCAGGAGCGACTGCAGCGCGAATGACGAGACGCCCAGATCCTGCGGGCGCAATGGCACCGCACCCCGATTCGAAGCGCCCGGGGCCGCGGCAAGCTTGATGCGCGGCGCGCGGCGGCGCAGGACGAGCACAAGAGGAAGCATCCCGACCAGGCAGGCGATGCCGATGCCGACGTGGGTCGCACGCCAGCCGGCGGTCTCGATGAAGTGCTGCACGATCGGCGGCCAGATCGTTCCCGCGACGTAATTCCCGGCGGCGCAGATCGCGACCGCCATGCCTCTGCGGCGTACGAACCACAGCGACGAATCGGCAATCAGCGGACCGAACATCGCGGAGCTGCCGGCGAACGCGATCAGCACGCAGTGCGCGAGCGCGAATTGCGCGAAGCTGCCGGCGGTTCCCGCCATGACGTACCCGAGCGCGAGCCCGAGCGTCCCGACCAGAAGCGGGACGAAGATGCCGTGCTGATCCGCCAGGCGCCCCATCATCACGCCGCCCAGTGCGAACCCGACCATGGTCAGCGTGTAGGGCACCGACGCCTCGCCACGGGCGAGGCCGAACTCCGCCTGCACCGTCGGCAGCGCGACGACCACCGACCACATGCCGACGCCGCCGAAGGCCGCCAGCACGACGGCCGCGGCCAGCCGCGTCCAAGCGTAGCGGGAATCGATGAGATCCGTCGAGGCGGCGCCGGCAGTCATCGTGCCCCGTCGCCGAACGCCCGCCTCAGTGCGCCTGCGCAGCGTTCGAACGCGACCCCCGCGGCATCGATGACCTTGCTCATCGTGATGAAGCCGTGGATCTGCGCTTCGAAGCAGACGTATTCGACCGCAACCCCGGCCTCGCGCAGCAGCTGCGCATACTGCGCTCCCTCGTCGCGCAACGGGTCGTAGCCCGCGGTCAGCACGAACGCCGGCGGCAGGCCGCGAAACGACTGCGCCAGCGCGGGCGACGCACGCCAATCCGCGATGTCGCCCGGGCCGTTGAGGTAGCTGTTGGTGAAGTAGTCGATCGCCTCTCGCGTCAGCAGGTAGCCGCTGCCGTTTTGTGCGTGCGACGGCGTGTTGGCGCGAAAGTCGGTCGCCGGGTAGATCAGGAGCTGCACGGCGAGCGGCGGTCCGCCGCCATCGCGCAACGTCAGGGCTGCGACGGCCGCGAGGTTTCCTCCGGCGCTATCGCCGCCGACCGCGATGCGGCGCGCATCGATCGAAAGTCGCGCCGCATTGGCGGCGATCCAACGTACGGCAGCGATGGTGTCCTCCACCGCGGCCGGGAATCGATGTTCCGGCGCGAGGCGGTAGTCGATCGAAATCACGGCGCAACGCGCGCGATTGCAGATCTCGCGACACGGCACGTCGTGCGTGTCGAGGTCGCCGATGGTCCAGCCGCCGCCATGCATGAAGACGAGAACCGGCAGCGCCTCGCCATCCCGGCTGTCCAAAGGCCGGTAGGTCCGCAGCGGAATCGGGCCGGCGGGACCCGTAGCGGCAAGGGCCTCCACGCGTGCAACCTGCGGCGGCTCCGGCTGGGCCAGCGCGCGTGCCTTCTTGTAGGCGAGGCGCGCCTGGGGCGCCTGCAGCGAGTGCAGCGGCGGAGCACCGATGGTGGCGAGCAGATCGAGATACGCCTTGGCTTGCGGGTCGAGCATGGCAGGGCCTCCCGGGAAGCGGCCGCGAACGATACCGCGCCGCGGCCGCTGCAAGCGGATTGCAAGTCGCCACGCGCTTCGCTGGAGTCGCGCGCGCACCGGTAGTAGCGTGTGGGCATGACCTCGACTCCCGTCTCCGCCCTCGATTCCGCCCGGCGCTGGAACTGGCTTCCAGTTCCCGGAACCTGGAAGTACTACGCCCTGCTTGCCGCGGTCGGCATCCTCGTGCTCGGCCCGCTGGGCGGCGTCGCCGCGTCGTTCATGAATTTCTCGCTAGGCTTCTTCGTCGGCGGCCAGGTGCTCGCGGGCATCCTCGGGTCGGCGGTCACGCTCGGCTACGGCGCGCAGGGCAAGCATGGCGCTAACTACATCCAGACCACCGCCGCGTCGGTCGCCGGCATGAGCGGGATGGCGGTCGTGATCCAGGCGATGGCTTGGCTCGGCCTGCCGCAACCGCCTGCGTGGCACCTCGTCGTCTACATGTTGTGCATCGGCATGTTCGGCGTCGGCGTGGGCATGCTCTACACGCCGATCCTGGTCGACCGGCTGCAGCTCACGTTTCCGTCCGGACTCGCCGTCGCGAATATCCTGCGCGCGCTCACTGATCCGGTGCTGCTCAAGTATTCCGTGGGGCGCCTGTTCGGCGGCATGGCGGCCGGATTGGCGGGCGGCGTCGCCGCGGCGAAGTCCGCGCTGCTCGGCGCGATCGAACTTTCGACGTCGACGTTCGGCGCCGGCATGATCGTCGGCGCGCGCATCGGCATCGCCGCGCTCGTGGGCGGGCTCGTCAGCTGGGCGATGGTGCCGTATTTCCTTTCCATCGGCTGGCTCAAGCAGGGCGAGCCGTTCCGCAAGATCACGTTCCTGATCGCGCTCGGAATGATCATGGGCGCCGCGCTGATCGACGTCTCGCTGATCCTCCTGCGCGCGTGGCAGCGGCATCGCACCGCGCAGGCGCCCGCGCCTGAACAGGAGGACTGGAAGCGTGTCAACGCACGGCGCCTGGTTGCCTGGGTGGTTTGGTGGGGCATCGCCGTCGTGGTCGTCGGCTCGCAGTTGCTGCAGGCACCGCTCGGATACCTGGTCTTCGCCGTGCTGCTGGTCTTCGTCTTCGCGCTGGTGAACGGCATCTCGATCGGCATGGTCGACCAGAATCCGATTTCGTCGGCGTTCGTGGTGACGGTGATCCTGCTTGCGGCGCTCGGCCTGCGCGAGCCGGCGGTCGGGCTCATCGCCGCGAGTGTCCTGCTGATCTCGACCAGCGAGGCCTGCGACATGCAGCAGGACCGCTCGACCGGCTGGCGCCTCGGCACCAACCGCACCATCCAGTTCCGCTTCCAGGTGGCGGGCATCGTGATGGGCGCGATCATGGCGGTCGTCTTCGCGAAGATCTTCATGAGCGCCTACCCGGTGCTGCAGCTGGACCAGACGTCACTGCCTGCCGACCAGCAGCCGGAAAAGTGGGCTTCGACCATGACGTACAAGTTCGTCGGCGTCCTGCGCAGCCTCACCGACGACAAGCCGTACCAGCGCACCGCGATCTGGATCGGCATCGGGCTCGGGTTGGCGACGGAGATCCTGCGCAAGGCGATCAAATCGAATGGCGCGTACGGACGCTTCGTCGGCAGCGGAAGAGTCGGCTCCGCGGTGGATTTCCTGCTCGACGCCGTCGTGCTGCCCTCGCCCTATGCGTCGTCGTTCGGCGGCTTTCTGAACCTGCCGACCTCGGCGTGGTTCGCGGCGGGCGGCGTCGCTTCGAGCGTGATGGACACGCTGCCGAAGAAGCGCGCCGCACCCGGCGCGCTGCCGGCGGACATGAGCACGTCGTCGTTGATCGGCGGCGGGCTGATCGCCGGCGATGCGCTGGCGGCGCTCGGCCTCGGTCTGGCGGGTTTGGCAACGACAGCGTTCGGGTAGGTGCGCTTGCTCATTTCCGCAGAGGAACAAGGACCTCTGGCGCGGATTTCCGCGGTTGGCCGCGGATGAGACAACAAATTCCTATCCGCGAAGTCCCCGTCCGATTTTCCCGCCGTACGCACTAGAACTTCTCCACCCACGGCCTGAGCTCGAGTTCCCAGCTCCACGCGCTGCGCGGCTGGCAGATGACGTTCCAGTAGGCCTGCGCGATCGCGTCGGGATCGAGGAAGCTGTCGGGCGATGGCTCGGGGCGCTCGGCGCTGCGCACCCCGCCGTCGATCACAAAATGGGCGACATGGATGTTGCGTGGCGCGAACTCGCGCGCCAGGCTCTGCGCCAGGCCGCGCAGCGCGAACTTCCCCATCGCGAACGGCGCCGAACCGGCGAAACCTTTCACGCTTGCCGACGCGCCGGTGAAAAGCAGGCTGCCGCTTCCGCGTGCCAGCAAGCGGCGCACCGCCTGTTGCGCCACCAGGAACGCGCCGAATGCAGTCACCTCGAGACCGGCCCTGACGTCCGCGGGATCAAGGTCCACCAACGCGCCGCGCACACGCGCGCTCGGGTTGTAGAGCACGACGTCGAGCGGTGGGAGCTCGGCATCCAGGCGTTTGAACAGGCCCGCGACCGATTCCGGGACGGTCGCATCGCAGGCGATCCGCAGCGCCGCAGGCACCTCGGTGGCCCGGCCTGCTCCGCTGCGTGAAGCCAACGCAACCGCGTAGCCGTTACGCGCGAGCAGGCGTGCAAATGCGCCGCTGATGCCTGCGCCGGCGCCGACGATCAATGCACCCTTTCGCATGTCACCCTCCTCGAATTCGGCGCGCCGGATCGATCATCCGCGCGCCATCTTCCACAGGTCGTGCTGCAGACGAGTGTGGGCGGCAAAGCGCGCGACATAAGTCCGCTCGCTCGGCGCGCCCTTCGCGCGCACGACGTCGACTAGTCCGGCACGCTCGTCCGCGCGCCAGCGTTCCAGCGGCAGCAGGGCAAGGATCGGCGCCCACTGCGACCAGGCACGCCGCTCGTCCTCGGCGAAGCCGCGCAACGAACGCAGACCCGTGCGCGCCCGCGCCGCGCGCTCGAGCATCGCGATGGCCTGCTCGCGATCGGCACCCGCGACCTGCGCAAGCCGGTCGGCGCAGCGCCATCCGATCCGCGCCAGCGGCGGCAGGAACGCCGCCCCCCGTGGATCGACCGTGAAGAACAGATGCCGCCGCGCGAGCGCGGCCAGCGTGGTGCGGCTGGAGCGATGACGCGGCGAGCGCCGCATGCGGTCCAGTTCGGCGGCGGCCAGCTGCAGCGTGGCGCGGTCGCGCGGGCGAAAACCCAGCTTGAAGTAGAACCACCACGCGCCCGAGGCCAGGCCTTCCTCGTTGCCGTCGCCGAGCTGATATGGTTCGATCGAAAACGCCGCCGCGCCGAACACGTGATGCAGGGCCGCCAGCAGGCGCGCGAAGGTGTATGCCGACTCGCCGCCGCGGAACGTTTCGAACGTGTTGAAGGAAAGCGCGACGTCGACGCCGACGCAGTCGGCTTGCAGATAGCCGGTCGGGACGCCGTTTTGCAGCATCAGCCCGCCGAACAGCGCCGCGACGGGCGCGCGCCGCGCCCCCAGCATGCCGTTGAACGCGAACGCGAGCCCGCCACCGTCGTCGACGAGGAGCGCTTCGCGCTCGTCTCCATAGGCGAACGCGTCCAGGTCGCGCTTGCGCGTCACCATGGCGCCGCGCGCGAGATCGATCAGCTCGCGCCCGCCGCGCGGCCCGAGCACTTCCACGCCGCGCGGGGCGCGCGCAATGCTCGCGCGCAGGTCCGGGCGCGTGCGCTGCAGGTCTCCGGTCTGGAACACGAGCGGCGCGAACGAAAACTGCGCGCGCGTGCGCGAGGGCGTATCGGCGGCAGGCAGGAGCTCGCAGCTGGGGTTGATCGCGTCGTAGCACGCCTCGCGCGTTTTGCCGTCGCCCGGCAGCGCCAGGACGCGCCGCACCAGGAACGTGGCGTCGGTCTCGTTGCGCGCGCGCACCTTGTCGAGCGCTGCATACCCGGGCAGCTTCGCCTCGCGCGCCGCGTCGGCCTCGACCGGCGTCAGCAGGACCGGCAGCCACTGCGCCAGGTTGTTGCCGGCCTGCGCGTCGCCGCGATCGAACACCAGTTGACGCGGCCAGCGCGCGGCGAGCCAGACGGCGGTCGGAAAGAAGAACGGAAACCAGTGCGTCGTGCCTGCGATCCCCGAATGGTCGAGCGCGCGGCGTTCGCGGCGCAAGTCGGCGCGGCGGTAGAAGTTCGCCAGGATGCGCTGCGCCGCCGCGAGCACGCGGCGGTCGTCGGGATACGCTCGCACGAAGCAGACCGCTTCGTGCAGGCGGAGGACGTCGCGCGCGGTGCGCATGCGGGCGCGCGCGAGCTGCGCCAGTGCCGCGAGCTTGCGTGCGGTGAACGGGGCGCCGAAGCGGTCCTTGAGGCGTTCGAGGCGGAGCAGGTCTGTCTGCGCCATCTTCCTGTCGACGGGCCAGCGGGGCAGCGGATCGTACTGGGCAGGCACATCCGCGTCATGGGCGCGGCCCGGCGAGGTCGTAAAGTACGCGCGCGGGCCAGGCTTTTCGCGGAGGAGAGTCGCTCATGCAGGACAAGGTTGCCCTCGTCACCGGCGCCGGCAGCGGGATCGGCCGCGCCGTCGCCCTTGCCTTCCTGAAGCACGACTACCGGGTCGTCGTCGCGGGTCGGCGCGCCGACGCGCTCGCCGCGACGATCAAGCTTGCCGACGACAAGGCGCACAACGCGCTCGCGGTGCCGGCCGACGTCGGCGACCCGGCATCGGTGCATGCCCTGTTCGCGCGCACCGAGGAGGTGTTCGGGCGCCTCGACGTCCTGTTCAACAATGCGGGCAGCGGTGCACCGCCTGTGCCCTTCGAAGACCTCACGTATTCGCAGTGGCAGGCGGTCGTAGACGCGAATCTGACCGGTACGTTCCTCTGCATGCAGCAGGCGTTCAAGCTGATGAAGGCGCAGAACCCGCGCGGCGGCCGCATCATCAACAACGGTTCGATCTCCGCCCATGCGCCGCGGCCGTTTTCGGTGGCCTATACCGCGACCAAGCACGGTGTCACCGGGCTCACCAAGTCGGGTTCGCTGGACGGACGCGCCTACGACATCGCGGTGGGCCAGATCGACATCGGCAACGCCGCGACGGACATGACCGAACGCATGACGCAGGGGGTCCTGCAGGCGAACGGCCAGGTGGCGGTCGAGCCACGCATGAACTTGCAGCACGTCGCCGACGCGGTGCTGCACATGGCGAGCCTGCCGCCGGAGAGCAACGTGCTCTTCATGACCGTGATGGCGACCAAGATGCCGTTCGTCGGGCGCGGCTGAGTCGATTGCCGGAGCGGGCCGACACGCACGATGGTGGCCCTCGCCCCCGGCGCCGTTCGTCGAGCGTGACGACCGGGTGAGGCTGGCGGACGGCTCCTGGCTCGCTTTTTCGATCGCGCCCGCGCAGGCGCCATCGACGCGGCCTCCGATCCTGCTGTTGCACGGCCTGGCGAGTAACCGTAGCCGCTGGGCGGAATTTACCGAACAGACCTCGCTCACCCGGCATTTCGACGTGCTGCGTCTCGACCGGCGCGGCCACGGCGAGTCGACTGCCGGCGGCCGCATCACGCTGGAGCACTGGTGCGACGACCTGGCCGCCCTGCTCGACTCGTGCGGCACCCGGCAGGCGATCCTGGTCGGCCACAGCCTCGGCGCGCAGGTCGCCCTCGCCTTCGCCGGCCGACATCCGGATCGATGCGCCGCCATGGCATTTGATCGATCCGGTGTTCCGGCCCGCCCTGCGCGGCAAGTGGCGCATGATCGCGGCGCTGGGACCGCTATTGGCCGCCGGCGGGTGGTTTGTACGCGTTGCCAACCGGACCGGCCTGCGACGGCGCGTCGTGACTCCGTACGACCTCAAGGGGCTCGACGTGCTCGCGCGCCGGGCGCTCGGCTCGACGGAGGCGGAGCAGGCGTTCATCCGTCGCTACAGCTCGATTCGCGCCGACCTGCGCCACGTCCGGACCGCGAACTACCTGCAGGACCTGGTGCAGATGTTCCGCCCTCTTCCGCCACTGGCTTCGCTGCGGCTGCCGGTGCTGGCGCTGCTCTCGCGCGGCGGGATGTTCACGAACCCGGCGGAGATGGCACGCCGGATTGCCGCCTTGCCGCTAAACCAGATCGCATGGATCGACTGTCATCACTGGCCGCTGACGGAAAGGCCGCTCGAGGTGCGCACCGCGATCGAGCGTTGGTGCGAATCGCTGGACTGACCGATGGTCAGCCTATCCGCAGCAGGACCTTGCCGACGTTCGTCATCGCTTCGGTGGCCTCGTGCGCCGCGACGATCTCGTCGAGTTCGAACACGCGGTGGATCTGGTGCTTGAGCGCGCCGCGCTTAAGTGCATCGGTGATCGACGCCGCCGCATCCGCGTGGGCCTGCTCCGGCATGGCGTAAACGAGCACGAAACGCACCGTGAGGTCTTTTGCGAGGAGCGGCCAGAACGGGATCTTCGGCTCCGGCTGCGCGTCCGAGGCGTAGGTGGCGATCACGCCGGAGGGACGCAGCACGGTCAGATTGACCGCGAGGTTGGCGCCGAACGCGACATCGATCACGCGATCGACGCAAGCCTGGGTTCCACCGCAGATCTCCCTGACGCGCGCGGCGAGGTCCTCGCTGCGATAGTCGATGACAGCGCCAGCGCCCGCTTCACGGGCGCGGTCGGCCTGTTGGGGGCGGCTCACGGTGGCGATCACGCGCGCCGCGCCGCCCAGTCGCGCGAACTGCACGGCGTAGTAGCCCACTGCGCCCGCGCCGCCGTGAACCAGCACCGTCCTGCCATCGACCGGACCGTCGGCGAAGACGCAGCGATGCGCCGTCATCGCCGGAATCCCCAGGCAAGCGCCGATCGTGAAGTCGATGCCGTCCGGCAGCGCGACCGCCTTGTGCGCGGGCACGCACGTGTATTGCGCGGCGGTGCCGAACGGCCGGTTGAGGTTCGCTTCGTAGATCCACACGCGTTCGCCCAAACGCGCCGCATCGACGCCCGGGCCGACCGCGTCGATGATGCCCGCGCCGTCCTGGTGCGGAATCACGAGCGGGAACGGCATCTCCCTGATGCGCAGTCCGCCGCGCGCCTTGGTGTCGGACGGGTTGACCGCCGAGGCGTGGACGCGCACGCGCACTTCGCCGACCGCCGGCTGCGGGGTCGGTCGCTCACCGACCCGCAGCACGTCGCGCGCCGGTCCTTTGGACTCGTAATAGGCAGCCCGCATCGGGCGATCCTTCAACGCAGGAGCAGCGAGCCTAGCAGCACTTGCAGGAACGGTTGGAGCAGCCGCACGACCAGGCACGGCGTGGTGAACTTCAGGTTGCCGTGAATGACCTGCGTGCCGGCCGCGCGTCGCAGTTGGTAAAGTCGCGCTCCGGGTGCGGGGGCGCAGAGGAGCGACGATGGAAGGTCCGGTCCGCGTGATGGAAAAGAGTGCGCTTGCGGCGCGCATCGGCGCCGAGATCGGCGTCTCCGAGTGGATACGCATCGACCAGGCGACGATCCATGGCTTCGCCGATCTCACGGGCGACCACAACTTCATCCACATCGATCCGCAACAGGCGAGCAAGACGCCGTTCGGCGGCACGATCGCGCACGGGTTCCTCACGCTTTCGATGCTCTCGCAGATGGCGTACCAGGTCTGCCCGCGCATCGCGGGCGCCAGGTTCGGCGTCAACTACGGCTGCGACCGCCTGCGGTTCGTCACCCCGGTGAAAAGCGGTGCGCGCGTGCGGGCCCGCTTCGTGCTGCGCGCGCTGGAGGAACAGCCGGGCAATCGCGTGCAATCGCGCTACGACACGACCGTGGAGATCGAAGGCGAGACCAAGCCCGCCCTGGTCATCGAGTGGCTGACGATGAGTTTCTTCTAACGCCCGCCACACGAGTGGCCGCCGGTATCACGGCAGCATGAGCTTGAGCACGTCCCCGACTCGTTGCGCGGCGACGTCCTGCGGGTGGAATGGCAGCTTCGGCCATTGCTTGCGCGAAAACGCCGGCAGCTGATCGAAGGCGCGCGGCGAATCGGGGTCGCTCGACTGGCCATAGGTCAGGAATGCCTCGGCGACCGGGCCGCGGTCGTCGAAGGTCACCGTCTGCACATAGCTCGTGCCGTAGATGGGCTCGAGGCCTTGCGGCCCCAGTGGCAGCGTTTCGATCTTGTTCAGCACGCCTTCGAACTCGTCGCCGCCATGCACGCCGATCCTGCCCAGCGCGGTCGGCTTCACCTGCACCTTGCCGAGCGGCGCGTCGAGCGCGAAACCGGCCTTCTTCGACTCGGCGGCCGCGCCCGCCAGCGCATCCCAGATCTTCGCGCGTACCGCCTCGTCGGTCATGCGCAGACCGCTCGGCGTCCCGACCGGGTCCTTCGGATCGAACGGCACGCGCCAGACGTTCGGCACGTCCTTTGCCCTGCGCCAGAACTCGCGAAACAGGTGCGCAGCCGTCGAGTCGAGGTTGTCGGTGCGGTCCCAGCCGTGCAGGGCCGTGCATGCCTCGTGCGCCGCGGCCGGCGCATCGCCGCACGCGGCCAGCAGATCGTCGAGCACCAGCGTTGCCGCGAAGTTGCGGTCGCGCATCAGGACGGCCTGCAGCGAAGCGATGCCGAAGCGGTTGCCGTCGAGACCGTCGGTGCCGGCGAGTCGCCTCTGGATCTCGTCGATGCCGATGCGCGTCCGCAGGCGCTGCGGTACGTCGACGGGCCCGACCAGCGGCGAAATACCGGGCGGCGTGGCGCCCGGGTGGCTCAGCCAATAGCTGTCGTTGCTGTTCTGCACCCAGTCGCTGCGAATCAACACCGGCATGCGGGCAGGCGGCGTCAGGCCCGGGACCGGCGAGGTGGTGTCGAGGTTCCAGTCGCAGGCCGAGCGCGAACCGTCGAGCACGGTCAGGCCGGCGGCGTCGAACAGGCGCGCTGCCGGGGCCGAGGGCGCGCAGCGCTTCAGCTGGTCCGCGTTCACGTCCGGCACCACAGAGACGTCGGCATACATCGCATTGCCGTCGCGGTCCGCTGCGATGGTATTGACCCAGGGAATACCGAGGTTGCCGATGGCGGCTCGAATCTCCTGCACGTTGCGCGCGCGATTGATCGCGAGCCACGCATCGGTCGCGCGGGCGTTGCCCGCGGTGGCATCCTTCAGCGCATACGCGGTGGTGGTGGTCCAGTTCAAGCCGAGGCGCGGCAGCACGACCACCGGCCCGTAGACGGTGGTCCAGAACGTGTGCTGCCGCAGCGTGATATGGCCGTCGGTACCGAGCATTTCCACGTCGATCGGCTTGGGTTCCATGCGCATCTCGCGATCGTCGACGACGTACGCAGTCGGATCGCCCGGGACCAGCTTCAGTTCGAACAGCGTGAACCGCTTGCCCGTGGAAACCGTGTGCGTCCAGGCGACGTCATGGTTGAAGCCGATCTGCACCACGGCAGTGTGGCCGGTCGAGGCCCCCATGACATCGAGCTCGCCGGGGATCGTGAGGTGCATCTGCCAGAAACGGTTCGTGCCCGTCCACGGGAAGTGCGGATTGCCGAGCAGCAGGCCGCGCCCGTTCGTGGTGGCGTCCCGCCCGAATGCCCAGCCGTTGCTGCCGGCTTCGCTCTCGTCCGATGACGTCGCAGGCGACTGCGGCGCGGCGCGCGCGACTGCGTCCCCGGGCGCATCGAGCGACCCGGTTCCCGCGGGGGGTCGCGCGGCGACGATCGCGTCGGCGAATGCGCCTGCCCCGCCCAGCACCGTCTGCTGCTCGCCAAGGCGAAAATACTCGAGCATGGTCATCGGCTGCACCCAGCGCGCGTTGCGGCACGCGGCGGGCAGCTTGTCGAGGCCCGTGTCGCCGAGATACCGGTCGTAGCCGGCGACGTAGCCGCGCGCCATTTCCTGCGCCTCGCGGCTCATCTGGCTGTAAGCGCGCACGAGCTTGGCATCGTCCATGTGCGAGCGGATGAAAAGATCGATCTGCTCGTTCGGCAACACACGCAACCCGAGGCGCCCGGTCGCGGCAGGACCGAAGTAGCGCGACCGCTCGCCGCGCACCGTGACGAGGTGGTCGGCGGTCTGGCAGACATTGTCCTGCGCGTGCGCGTAGGCGACGCCGTAGGCCAGGCTCTCGTAGTCGTTGGCGCGGATGTGCGCGACGCCATAGGTCGTGCGCTCGATCTCGACCGAACGCGGCCCCGAGGGTGTCGATGCGCAACCTGCGAGCGCCGCGACAGCGACGACTGCCAGCGCGCGAAGCGCGCGGGCGCACAGGGTGCCGGACGGCCGAACCATGATTGGGATCTCCCTTGTCGAATGGGCTGAGCGCCCGGCCTGGTCGTTGTTTGTGTCGGGTGCGCCGGGGCAGAGCCGCGCAAAGCCGGCGGCCGCCCGGGAGCGGACTTTACGCAAAGCGCTGGCCCAGTGCAGTCCCGCCATGGCGCCCGTTGCACGCGCCTTGCGTTGCCCCGACG
>Ga0335077_10006570_pt1 | contig 14367 bp, 18 predicted proteins | sample Lox_Sample_31_FD_207151 | JGI IMG/M metagenome (GOLD analysis project Ga0335077, IMG submission 207151) | Soil microbial communities from Loxahatchee National Wildlife Refuge, Florida, United States - Lox_Sample_3.1 | ecosystem: Environmental > Terrestrial > Soil > Wetlands | place: USA...
GCTCCCGCGCGGGCCCCACCGGCTACTTCCGGACGACGAACTGGACCTCGGTCCGCGCCCACGCGGAGGGATCGGTCCACGGGTTGCCCGGGTACAGCTCTCGCGTCGAGACGACCGAGCGGATCTGCTTCTCGCGCTTCCGCCACCGCAGCCAGTCGCTGAGCCCGTGGTAGACGACCCGGGGGGAGACGACATCCGGGTCGAAGACGACCCGGGCGACCGGGGTGGCCGGCAGGGTCTTGAGACGGACCGGCGACGACCCGCGGGCCCGACCGAGCAGCTCGATCGACACTTCCCACCGACGTGTGCCGGGCTCCCGGAAGATCCATCGACCCGTCCGGAGCTTCTGCCCCTTCGCCCACGCCGCGACCCGCTCGAACTGGGCCCGGATCTTCCGCTCGTTCCACGGACCGCTCCAGGCGATCGCCGCGACCCGGTACCGGGGGGCCTTCGCGAACTCGAAGTCGACCGTCTTTTTCGGCATCGCCGGCGGAGGCCGGGGACCCTTATTCGCCTAGCCGGGGTCGGGCGGCGACGGCTCGATCGAGATCAGCGGGGCCGCGGCGGGTGCCGGGATGCCCGCCGGCACGAACGCCCCGTAGAACGGGACGCGCGACGTGATCACCCGACGGAACGCTCCGCGGAGGGCCCCGTCGCTCAACCCGCGGGTCGGGACGAGGTCGTCGTTGCGGTTGAGGCACCCTTTCAGCTCGCCCTTGTGCGTGACGCGGATCCGGTGGCAGTTGGCGCAGAACTCGGCGTTCCCGACCGGGTCGACGAGCTCGACCTCCGCCCGGTCGAACAGGTAGATGCGACGGTGGTGCATCTCCCGCACGAGCACCTGCGAGGCGTGCGTCTCGAGCCAGTGCCGCACCTCGGCGATGTCGACCGCCCAGGACCGCTCGGGGACGAGCTCCGGCATGAACTGGATCAGCTGGAGCTTCAGCCCCTCGGTCGCCCCGACGTAGGCGATCATCTTCGGGATGTTCTCGACGGTCGGGCGGAAGACGACGAGGTTGAGCTTCACCGGGGTCAGCCCGACCCGGAGCGCCGCCTGGACCCCCCGCAGCACCGGGGCGAGCGCCCCCCGCCGGATCTCCCGGAACTGATCCGGGTCGATCGAGTCGAGGGAGACGTTCACCCGCTTGAGGCCGGCGTCGCGCAGCGACTCGGCCCGCCCTTCGAGCATCGACCCGTTCGTCGTGAGCGAGACGTCGGCGATGTGCCGGACCGTGCGCGCGACGATCTCCTCGAGGTCGTCGCGGACCAGCGGCTCGCCGCCGGTGAACTTGACCGACCGGACGCCGAGCTCCCGGCCGATCGAGACGAGGCGCTCGACCTCGGCCGGCGTGATCTCCTCGCCGTGCGCCGCGCGGGGCCGGGCGACCGGCCCGAGCCCCTCGTCATGGCAGTAGACGCAGCCGAAGTTGCACCGCTTGGTGACGCTGATGCGGAGGTCGGTCACCTCCCGACCGAACGCATCGGCGAGCATCCCCCCGGAAACGGGCCGGGGGGATATAGCGGGGGCGAAACCCCGGGCCCCCCGGGCTACGGGGCGATCGCCGCCGTCTCGGGCCGCTCCTGGAGCGGAACGCTCGTCACCCCGGACGCCCCCTTCCGGGCGTACGCCAGCTGGACGTCGGAGCCGACGGGAAAGCCGGAGAGCGAGCCGAGCAGCTCGCGGACCGACCGGACCTCGAACGGGCCGACGCGCGTGATCACGTCCCCGGGACGGAGCCCGGCCCGATGCGCGGGGGAGCGCGGCACGACCTCGGCAACGAGCAGCCCCGAGTGGGGCGCGACGCCGTGCTGCCGGGCGATCTCGGGACGCAGCTCGGCGACGGTGACCCCGATCCACGGGCGGACGATGCGGCCGCGGTGGCGCAGCTCGCCGGCGACCCGGCGGACGGCGTCGATCGGGATCGCGAACCCGACCCCCTGGGCGAACGGGACCATCGCGGCGTTGATCCCGACGACCGCGCCGTCGAGGTCCACGAGCGGTCCTCCGCTGTTGCCCGGATTGATCGCCGCGTCGGTCTGGATCAGCCCTTCGAAGATGAAGTCGGCGCCGGGCAGCGGCCGGCCGAGGGCGCTCACCACGCCCAGCGAGACCGTGGGACCGCCGGGAAGTCCGAGCGCGTTGCCGACGGCGAGCACGAGCTGGCCGACCCGGAGGGCGTCCGATCGGCCCAGTCGGGCGGTCGGGAGGTCGGTCGCCTCCACCGAGACGACGGCCACGTCCGTGACCGCATCCCCTCCGACGACCTCGCCGACGAACTCGCGCCCGTCCCCGAGCCGTACGCCGATCCGGGTCGCCCCCTCGACGACGTGGTGGTTGGTCACGAGGAGCCCTCCCGGGTCGATCACGACCGCGCTCCCCTCCGACGGCATCGCGAACGGCGGGCGCATCCGGGACCGCCGGACCCGCAGGCTCTCCACGACCGCGACCGCCGGGGCGATCGCGTCGACGGCCGCGGCGATCCGGCGCTCGAGCTCCCCCGCGGTCACGGGCCGAATCCCGGGCCGAGCCCCGGGCCGGACGGCTGGGGTCCGAGCGGCGGCGACGGCAGCGGCTGGAGCGGGATCGGCATCCTCACTCCGAGAGGAGCTTGTCGAGCCGCGCGAACAGGGGGTCGAGCTCCGTCGCTCCCTGGCGGCCGGCCTGCCAACGGGCGTTCACGATCTCGACCAGCACGTCCGCGACCTTCTCCATCCAGGGGCCCTCCTGCGCCTCGAAGCGGGCCCGGACCTTCTCCCGCAGCAGTTCGTTGTACGCCCGGTACGCCGTCCACACCCACGGCCCGTACTCGCCTCGTCCCTCTCGCCCGGATCCGCTCGTTCGCTTCATCGTTCGTTCCTCGGGGCGTTCTCCGCCCTCGGCGATCACCGGTCGGTCGAGGATATTGACCGGGTCGCACGCCGGCCGGTCACACGACTCGGCTCGGGCGATGCCGCTTACGCGCGCGTAACCGTCCCTCTATAGGGAGCGCCGCGGCTGATGCCCGTGTGACGACGGAGGAGCGCCGCGACGAGCGGGCCGAGCCGGCTCGGCTCGACGAGCGGGTGCTGGTCGCCCTCGAGGGGCGGCCGGGCCGGGTCGCCTTCAGCGGTCTGCGCCGGCTGCTCGGGGCGCATCCCGAATCGCTCTCGCGGGCGCTTCATCGGCTCGAGCGCGAGGGCCTCGTGGCCCGGGAGGACGGGGGGTACCGTTCGCTCGTCCCCCGATCGAGCGCTCCCGACGGCGGCGTCGGGGAGGGACGGGTCATCGCCCAGGTCGACCTGCCGCGGTCGGCCGAGCCGAGCGCGCTCCTGGCTCGCCTCGCCGGCCGATGGTTCGGCCAGCTCCGTTGGCTCGGCTCGTATTCGGTTGACGGCGACGAGCTTCTCGTCTGGGCCCGGCGCGACGGGGCCGGGACGGTCGCGCTGCGCGCCCGCGGCACGACGCTGCGGGTGCTCTCGCACGACCGGCGCGGCCGCGATGACCCGTCGGAGGTCGAGGAGGCGGCGTACGAGCTGCTGGCCCATGCGGTCGCTGCCCTGCGAAGCCCGCTGCGTCCGCCGGCGGGGGCGGTGGCCGAGTTCGGATGGGACGGAGCGGTCGACCCGCGAGGGGCCTGCGAGAACTAGCGGCCCCGGGTCCTCAAAGGGACGCCCCGCAGAACGGGCACCGCGGCTCGCCTTCGTTCCCGAGCGTTCCGCAGTACCGGCAGCGGACCTTGATCACCTGACGCTCGATCAGGTGGGTGGCCACGGCCAGCCCACCGGTGACGGCCGGTAGGTCCCGACGGGCCAGGGCGATCGCGTTCGCCCACTCCTCCGGTTCGAGGACGTCAAAGGCCGGCCGGTCGTGGAGGACGTCGACGACCAGCCGGTCGCCCCGCAGGCGCCCGTGCCGGATCGAGACGTTCCTGATCTCGCCGAGCGGCACGTCGAGGACGAGGCGGGACTCCCGCCCTCCGATCAGGTCCTGGACGAGCCCGCGGGAGACGGGCAGCTCGAACAGGAGCCGCCGGTTGGTGAGATACATCACGCCGGGGCCGCGGTGCGGCGCGTTCCCCGGGCCCGACTCGAGCACGGCGTAGGCGCTCCGCAGGGTGCTCTCGCCGGGAAGGAGCAGCATCGAAGGGAGCGACCGGCCCCGGCCTCAAAACAGGTCGGCTCGAGCCGCGAGGTTCACCAGCCGACCGGCGCGCCCCGATTCTGCTCGTCCAGCCACCGGCGCAGGGGGGCGAAGTACTCGAGGAGCGCCGTCGCGTCCATCCGCCGCTCCCCGGTCAGCGACTCGAGCGCGTCCGGCCACTCGTGGCTCTGGCCCATCTCGAGCGTCGCCCGGAGCCGGCGCCCGGCCTCCTTCGAGCCGTAGATCGACGCGCGGTGGAGCGGCTCGGTCGCCCCCGCCGCGCGCACGAGCGCCCGGTGGAACTGGAACTGGAGGATGTGGGCGAGGAAGTAGCGCATGTACGGCACGTTCGCCGGCACGTGGAACTTCGCCCCGGGGTCGAACTCTTCCGGGCCGCGGGCTGCGGGTGGATCGATCCCTTGGTACCGACGGCGGACCTCCCACCAGGTCGGGTTGTAGTCCCGCGGGCCGATGGCCCCGGAGAAGACGTCCCACCGCCACCGGTCGACGGCGAGCCCGAACGGAAGGAAGGCGACCTTCTCGATCGCCTTGAGCAGCAGGAGCCCCAGGTCCCCTTCGGCCGGCGGGGCTTCCTTCAGGAGGCCGATCCGGACCAGGTACTCGGGGGTGACCGAGAGCCCGACCGTGTCGCCGATCGCCTCGTGGAACCCGTCGTGCGCGCTGTCGCGGAACAGGAACGGCTGGCGGCCGTAGGCGCGCTGGTAGTAGTTGTGGCCGAGCTCGTGGTGGATCGTCTGGAAATCCTCGCCCGTGATCTCGATGCACATCTTGATCCTCAGATCGTCCACGAAGTCGAGGTCCCAGGCGCTCGCGTGGCAGACGACCTCGCGGTCGCGGGGACGCACGAGCATCGACCGCTCCCAGAACGGGGCGGGCAGCGGTTCGAGGCCGAGGGAGACGAAGAACGACTCGGCGTAGCGGACCATCTGCTCGGGGGTGGTGGCGCGCTCGGTCAGCAGCCGGGTCAGGTCGTACGACGCGGCGGTCGACGGCGGCGCGACCAGCGGGAAGATCCACTCCCAGGACTGCGCCCACATGTTGCCCAGCAGGTGGGCCGGTATCGGCCCGCGCTCGGGCACGCGGTCGGCGCCGTACGTCTCCCGGAGCCGGCGACGGACATAGGCGTGGAGCGAGGCGTAGAACGGACGGACCTGTTCCCACAGCCGCTCGACCTCGGCCGCGAAGGCCGCCGGTTCCATGTCGTACTTGGAGCGCCACATCGCCCCCATGTCGGCGAACCCCAGCTCCCGGCAGCCGCGGTTGCCGAGGTCGACGTACCGCTCGAACTCGGGGCGCATCGACCGGCCGACTCGGTGCCAGCCGGTCCACGCGTCCTCGAGCACGGCGGGGTCCCGGCTCTCCGCGAGGACCCGCGAGAGCGCCTGCAGGTCGAGCGGCTCGGCGCCCCCCCGGAGCGTGTGCCGTCCTTTCGCGTAGGCGCCCGACATCGAGGCGACGAGGCGGGCGAGCTCCTCCGACTCCCTCGGGTCGGACGGGGCGAGCATCGGCAGGAGGAGGCGGAGCAGCCGGAGCTTGCGCGCCTCCGCCGGCGCCGAAGGGGCCGCGGAGTACGCGGTCGACTCCTTCGCCAGCCGCACCGTGAGATCGATCAGGCGGGCGTTCGCCTTTGACGAGAGCGCCTCAGTGTCCGGCGTGATGTACGTCGCGTAGACCCAGTCGCACCGTTGGGTCTCGATCGACATCCCGAGGAGCTCCTGCTCGGCGCGGTCCAGGAAATCGCGGGTTCCGGCGGAGGGGGCGCTCATCGGGCCGCGCCAATCCGCCCGCCGGCTTAACGGGCCGGGGCGACGGGACCGACTAACGGTCCGCCAGCCGTCCGCCACGCTCCTTCGGCGGTACCGGACCGGCATACCCCCCCATTTCCACTGGAACTCCAGATTTATGTACGACGCCCGTCTGACAGATGGTAGTTCGCATGTCGGACACACCCCAACGACCGACACTGCTCGCGGCCGCCCCGGTCTGGGTCGGCCTGCCCCAGGAACCCCCCACCTCGCTCGCGGCGCTGCCTTGCCTGCTGCCGTCGTATCCTGTGCGCCGCTGGTTCTACGGATCGGAATGAAACCGAACGCTCCGACCCGGCGCGACTCGCGTGTCGATGAACTCCGGGGCGTGCCCCCTGTGCTCGGCGTGGCCCACCCGCGCGGGTACGGGGCACGGCCCCGGCTCTCCCCCGAAGCGGCCGCCGCGTTCGCCACCTACGTCGACCCCGCCCGCGCCCGGGCGGCGATGGAAGGGCGGACCCTCGTCTACACGGTGCGCTGGAACTGAGTCAGCGACCGTCGTGCGACGGCGGCGCTGTGTCGTTCTCGTCCGACCCCCGCGCCGGCCCCGACGGCCGCCGGCGCGTCGCGTAGATCCCGTCCTTGGAGAGCGCGTCGGCCCGTCGGTTCTCCTCCCGGCGCAGCCAGCGGAACTCCACGTGCGAGAACCGGTCCACCAGCTGGCGAAGCCGCTCGTGGTACGGGCGCAGATGGTCGGCCCGGACCTCGTACTCCCCGCGCATCTGGCGGACGACGAGCTCGCTGTCGCCGAAGACGACGACCTCGCCGCGGTACGGGACGGCGGTGAGCCACTCGAGCGCCCGGATCGCCCCGACGTACTCGGCGACGTTGTTCGTCGCTCGGGGGTGGTCGGGGGGCACCGCGAGCCCGGACTCCTCGTGGGCGAGGCCGGGGCCCTCGACGGTGCAGCCGTACGCGGCAACGCGCCGGCCCCCGACCGTCTGGCAAGCGCCGTCGAAATGGACGATCGCTGGGACCGCCGCAGCGGGCACGACGCTGCGCGGGATCGCTCCGTCGTCCGTCATCCGCCCCACCCCGACCGTTCGGGGTCCGCCCCCAGGGCCGTCAGGCGGGGACAGTTGCAGAACGCTTCGGCCCGAGCGCAGTACGGGCACGTCGCGCGGTCGAGGACGAGCCCGAGCGGACGGCCGCAGCTCCGGCACGGCCGGGCTCGGGCGCACCGCGGGCAGCTCGCCTGCACGTACGCGATCGGGGTTCGACAGTACCGGCAGGCGACCGATTCGTGCGGGTGGAACGTCGACGGGCCGAGCGTCGGAGGACGCGCGGCTCCCGGTTTCCGGGGCGCGAGGTCCGGGTTGCCGAACGCCCCACCGATCGTCGTCCGGCGCGGGTCGGAGAAGCTCGCGCCGAACATCACGACGACGAGCCCGACGGGGGCGACCAGGAACCCGCTCTCCTGCTCCGGGTCGAACTGTTCCTCGCCGGTGACGGCGATCGGGAACGAGACGAGCGCGAGCCCGGCGAGGATCACCCCGATCCCTAGGTAGACGACGGCGCGGTTCATTCCGGGGGCGGGCGGAGCGACCGCCGACCGACCGAGCGAGCGTCGTTCCCCCAGATAAGGGCGAGGTCGCAGCGCCGCGCGGAGGGCGGAGTTTTAGCCCCCGGGGCCGTCGGCGGCCCATGCCGAACCCGACCGTGACCGTCCGTACGACGCTCGGCGACGTGCGGATCGAGCTGTTCCGCGACCGAGCCCCGAAGACCGTCGAGAACTTCCTGAAGCTGACGAAGCAGGGGTTCTACACGGGCCTCACTTTCCACCGCGTCATCCCCGGCTTCATGATCCAGGGCGGCTGCCCGAAGGGCGACGGCACGGGCGGACCCGGCTACACGATCCCGGACGAGTTCTCGACCGCGCTCCGTCACGACGGGCCGGGGGTGCTGTCGATGGCGAACGCGGGCCCGAACACGGGCGGGAGTCAGTTCTTCATCACCCTCGCCGCGACCCCGTGGCTCGACGGCAAGCACGCGGTGTTCGGGCACACGCGCGGCGGCCAGGACGTGATCGAGAAGATCGCCGAGGCCCCGCGCGACAGCAACGACCGCCCGCGGTCGCCGATCCGGATGGTCGAGCTGACCGTCACCGGCGCCTGAGCCGACCGGGCGCTGCCGGCGGGTCGATCGGCTCGATCGCGGGGCGGAGCGTCGGAGCCGCCCGAGCCGGCGTCGGGGAACGGGCACGATCCGAGGAACCCGCGATGCCGCCGATCCTCGTTCCCACGACCTACGACTCTCGGACCGTCGAGCGGTTCGTCCGGGACGTCGACCGGCGGCTCGAGCCGCTCGACCGCGCGATCCTGACCGCCGAGTGGGACCTCTACACGGGGCGGAGGTCGGAGGGAGGCTCCGACCGGGCCCAGCTGCGCCGCACCGCGCTGCTCTCCGACCCTCGACTCCTGCCGTGGATCGAGCGGACGTCGGACCGGTCGCCGTCGCGCTTCACGGCGCGCCGGCTCGAGCTCCTGGAGCGGCTCGTCCGGGACACGCTGGTCGAGCAGCAGCCGTCGCTCGTGCACCTTCGGGGGGAACTGCAACGCCGGATCGTCCGGTTCCGTCCCCGCTGGAACGGGCGGTCCGTCGGACGGTCCCGGATCCAGCAGGTCCTGCGCGAGAGCCGGGACCGATCCGCGCGACGCCGGGCGTACTACGCGCTCGAACCGCTCCACCGGGCGATGGAGGACGACCTCCGTCGTCTGGTCCGCGCCCGGAACGACGGCGCCCGATCCCAGGGGTTCCGTTCGTTCGCGGAGATGCGCCTACGGTTCGCGGGGGTGACCCCGTCGCAGCTGGAGCGGTGGAGCGAGGAGGTCGCGGGGCCGGCCCGGGCCCAGGCCACCGAGCTGCGCGACCGGTTCCAAGATCGGACGAGGACCCGCACTTGGTTCCCGTGGGACTTTTCGTTCGCCCGCCAGGACCGGGGGCACCTGCCGCCTCGGGCGTTCCCGCGCGCCGGGATGATGCCTCGGATCCTCTCGGCCGTGCGACAGTGGGGGTTTCCGGTCGACCGGATGAGGTTTCGGATCGTGTTCCACGACGTCCCGGCCGGCGGGATGACGTTCGCCCCGCACCCGCCGGACGACGTGCGGATCGTGGTCCATCCGACGGGCGGCTGGCTCGCCCACCTGGTGCTGTTCCACGAGGTCGGTCACGCGGTCCACTCGGCGTCGATCCGGGCCCCCGGCCACCTGCTGCGGTGGCACGAGAACGTCCCGGGGTTCGCCCCGTTCCACGAAGGGATCGGCGGGCTGTTCGAGGAGATCCCGAGCCTCGCGTCGTGGCTGCGCACCGTCCGCGGGATCTCCCCGGCCCGGGCCGAGGAGTTCGCGCTCGCCCAGCGACGGGAGAGCGCACTGGACGCCGGCTGGCACGCCTCCTGGCTCCGCATCGAGCAGCAGCTGTACTGCGAGCCGGACCGAGACCCGATGGCCGGCGCCCAACGGTTCGAGCGGCGGGTGTTCGGTTACGACCGGTACGCGCCGCTGTCGTTCGTCGATCCGTTCTTCGTCGACTCGCCGGTCTACGCCCCGAGCTATCTGCTCTCGCTCCTCTTCGGGCATCAGCTGAGGGCCGCGCTGCTCGACCGGTTCGGGGAACCGTTCTGGCCGAACCGCCGGATCGGTCCGTGGCTGACGCGGCACTGGCTGCGCCCGGGGTCGATGGTCGAGTGGATCCCGAAGGTGCGGGAGCTCACCGGCCGCCCGTTCGGCTCCGCCGCGTTCCGGGCGAGTGCGCGGTGACACTCGGCGTTCTGAGGTCCGGTCCCGAACCCCTCGGGGGCGCGCCGCGTCGGAGACTCCGGGCGGGGGAGTGCCACCCGCCGGTCCGACGTCGGCTCAGCCGATCGTCTTGCGGAAATGGACGGATCGGAGGACCGCTTCGTACCCGAGGGCCTGATGGCTAGCCGCGGAGACCGCGTTCTCGAGGTGGGCGTCGGACGCCATCTGGGTGCACCCGAGGGACCGCGCCCACTCTTCCGCGGCCCGGACCAGGGCCCCCCCGACTCCCTGCCGACGACGCTCCGGCCGGACGAACCAACCCTCGAGATAGCCGACCGGACCGGTCCGGCACCCGTCGGCGAACGGTCGAAGGCTCGCCTCGAGAAACCCGACCGCCCCGACGTCCGGCGACTCGGCGAGCCAGACGCGGAACTGACCGGGCTGGCCCCCGTACGACCAGACCTTACCGGTCCGGAAGAACGAGTCGACCTCGTGCTCGAGTTCCGCCCGCGGGTGGTCGGGCCAGAGCTCCGCACGCAGGCCGAGCCAGAGGTCCCGGTCCGACGATCGGACGAGCCGGATCAGCGTCTCCATCGGGTCCGACGGGGGGCAGGCGAGGGCGGAAGATTACGATGAACGTCGGGGACTCCCGGGGTCGGTCGGCGACGTGGGACCCCCTCCGACAGACCGTTTCACCGTCCCGTCTCGGTTTATGGACGAGGTCCGATTGGCCATTCCGATGACGCAGCACCAACTCCTCAACGTCAGCGGCGGTCGGATCGCGTACGACGAGTCGGGGCGGGGCCGGCCCATCGTGCTCCTGCACGAAGGGATCGCGGACCGGCGGATGTGGGACCGCGAATTCCCGCTTCTCGCGCGCGACCACCGGGTCGTCCGCTACGATCTCCGCGGCTACGGGGGATCCGAGCCGGCGCAGGCGGAGTTCTCCCCCGTGCAGGACCTGGTCGCCCTCCTCGACCACCTTCGGATCGAACGGCCGGTGATCGTGGGTCCGAGCATGGGAGGGAAGATCGCGCTGGACCTGACGCTCGCCCACCCCGGGAGGATCGGCGCCCTCCTCCTGATCGCCCCCGGCTATTCGGGGATGGATTACGATCACGTGCCCGGCGGAAAGGCGACGTTCGAGCGGGACGAGACGCTCTCGAAGGCCGCGGTCGATGCGTGGACCGCCGGGGACCTCGTCACGGCGACCGAACGCCTTCGCGAGCTCTGGGGCTCCGCCCTGTCGGGGCCGTCGCTGGAGCTGTTCCGGACGATGGTTCGGGAGAACGCGAAGGAGGTGTTCGAGGAGCGAAGCGGCCGATTCGAGACCCGCGACGGCGCGCCGGCGGCGGGCCGCCTGGGAGAGATCCACGCCCCCACCCGGATCCTCGTCGGGGACCGCGACAATCCGGCCATGCCCCACTGCGCCAACTTCCTGGCGCGGGGCATCCCCGGCGCGAAGGTCGAGCTCGTCCCCGGGGCCGATCACTTGTTGAATCTCTCCCGACCCGATGCGTTCGATACCTCCCTCCGCGCGTTCCTGGCCCACCTCCCGGACCTCGGTCCCCCCCGATGACCGCTCGGCGCTCCCCGACGGGGCCCCGCGCTCGCCGAGCCGGACCCCCGGTCCGGACCGGGGTCGGGTCCCCGGCCCGGGCGTCGACGCTTCGGGCCGAGCCGCTCTCGCCGGCGACCTGGCCGGAGTTCGCCCGGCTCGTGGAGAAGCACCACGGCATTTTCGGCGGCTGCTGGTGCATCTCCTTCCACCTGGGGCCCGGCGACGGAAAACGCGCTCCGGCCGAATACCGCGCGATGAAGGAGGCCCGGGTCCGTGACGGGACAGCGCACGCGGCCCTCGTCCTCGACGGACCGAATGCAGTGGGGTGGTGCCAGTTCGGCTCCCCAGCGGAGCTCCCGAACATCCGGAGCCGCAAGGCCTACGAGGAGGGGAACCCGGCGCCGTCCGACTGGCGGATCACGTGCTTCTTCATCGACCGGGAGCGCCGGGGCGAGGGGATCGCTCACGTGGCGCTCCGGTCGGCCCTCGAGGAGATCGCCCGGCTGGGCGGCGGGTCGGTCGAGGCATACCCGGAGGAGGTTCGAGGGAGGAAGATCTCGCGGTCGTTCCTCTGCAGCGGGACGCTCGGGATGTTCGAGCAGGCCGGCTTCGAACGGGTCCGAAAGATCGCGATGCACCGGTGGGTGGTCCGTCGGACCGTGGATCCCCGCCGGATCGCGGCCGGTTGACCCGTTCACCCCCTCACGGCGTCCTCGGAGCCGCGCCGCCCTGGGGGTTCGATCTCGCCCGGGGGACGGAACATCGCCCGTTCCCCGAGACGAGCGGTCCCCGAGCCACTGGAGGGACTTGAACCCCCGACCTGCTGATTACGAATCAGCCGCTCTGCCAGCTGAGCTACAGTGGCACGGACGGACCGGGGACGGGAATCGACCTATAATGCTGGCGGAGCGCCCGTCCCGCAGCGGTCGAGCGCGTGGGTGATATCGCGTCGAAGGTCCTCCGCTTCCTCGATCCCGACCGAGAGCCGGACGAGCCCCGGGTCGATCCCCCGGGCGGCGAGCTCGTCGGGCGAGAGGTGTCGGTGCGACGTCCGGGCCGGCACGCTGGCGAGGCTCTCGACGCTGCCGAGGCTCGAGGCGACCTGGACGAGCTCGAGCGCTCCGAGGAACCGCTCGGCGGCCGCCGCCCCGCCCCGGAGGGAGAGCGACAGCATCCCGCCGCGGCCGCGCATCTGGCGCGCGGCGATCGCCTCCTCCGCGGGGCTGGCGCGACCGGGGAAGTGGACGCGGGCGACCGCCGGGTGCGACCCGAGCGTGTCGGCCAGGAGCCGGGCCGTCTCGTTCTGGCGGGCGACCCGGAGGGCGAGCGTCTTCAGGCTGCGGTGGAGCAGGAACGCCGCGAACGGGTCGACGGTCGCTCCGTACGCCCGGCGCGCGTCGATCCGTTCCACGAGCCGGGCGGCGCCGACGACCGCGCCGGCGACGACGTCCGAATGCCCGGCGAGGTACTTCGTCGCGCTGTGGATCACCAGGTCCGCCCCGAGGGCGAGCGGCTGCTGGTTGATCGGCGAAGCGAACGTCCCGTCGACCGCGAGCACCGCGCCGACCCGGTCGGCCGCCGCCGCCCACCGGGCGATGTCGTGCACCCGGAGGCACGGGTTCGTCGGGCTCTCGAGGAGGATCAGCCGCGTCGCGCGCGTCACGGCCGACTCGGGATCGCGCGCCGCGTCGTCCGTCAGTTCGCGCACCGCGAGGCCGTAGCGGGTCTTGAGGTCGAGGAGCAGGTCGGTCGTGCCCCCGTACAGGTCGGTGAGGGCGACGACCTCGTCGCCCGGGCGGGCGAGCGACAGGACCGTGGCCGTGACCGCTCCCATCCCGGAGGCGAACAGTCGGGCCGCTTCCCCGCCCTCGAGCTGCCGGAGGACCTCCGCCGGTCCGTCCGCCGTGGGGTTCCCGAGCCGGGTGTAGAAGTACGTCCCCTCCCCGGCCTCGGAGTGCTCCGCGGGGTAGTGGAACGTCGACGACTGGTAGATCGGGTAGACGATCGCCCCCGCGTTCAGGTCCGGGCGCCTCCCGCCGTGCACGAGACGAGTCGCAACGCCGACCCACGGGGGCAAAGGCCGCCCGGTCGACCGCGACCCCGGGCGGTCGTCGCGACGGCCGGAGTCGCTCACGGACCGCCGGCCCCCGCGGCCGGACGGCGGCCCCGGAGGAGGCGCAGCCGGCCCCGGGCGTCGATCTCGACGAGGTACTTCGCGACGGCCGCGGGCAGCCGGTCCCCGGGCGGGCGCCCCGACGCGAGGAGCGCCCGGATCCGGCGACCCTCGAGCCGCGCCCGGTCGAGGAGCGGGGGGCTCACGACGGCGTACCCCGCGCGCTCGAACAAGAGCCGCGTCAACGGGTTGTTCGTGTAGACGGTCTCGAACTTTGGGAGCAGGCCCTCGAGATAGCGGACCCAGAGCGCGTGGCGCCGGATGTCGGCGACCGGGACGGGGATCACGCCGTCGATCCCATCGGCGACGAGCGCCCGGGCGATCATCTCGTACCGCTCGGAGGCGGTGAACGGGTTGTCGTACGTGTACGACTCCTCGGCGCTCCCGATCGCGAGGACGAGCTCCTCGCGCGGGTGCTCGGCGCGGATCGCCCGCACCGTGCCGAGGTGCCCGGCGTGGAACGGCTGGAACCGGCCGACGAGCAGGCCCCGCACGGCGGGGCACATCACTCGGGGCTCAAATCCTCCACGTCGTCCAGGAACTCGTCGATGTGCGGGCAGCGCGCCGTGAGGTAGTGGCGGCAGTGCTCGCAGTACTTGTCGTTCCAGGCCTGCGCGAGCTGCCGGTTGAACTCGTAGCACGGCCGGTCGAAGAACTTCTCCTCGTCCTCCGTCGGGGACGGTGCCGTCGCGCGGAGCAGATCCGGCGGGTGGAACGTCGGCCGCGGCGCGCCCTTCACGATCCCGCCGGGCGCGGGACCGGCGGCGGCGCGCCCGCCGCCCGGACCTCCTCGCCCGATCGGCTCGTCGCGTAGACCATCGCAGCGAGCCGTTCGAGCAGGGACTCCTTCTTCTGCCCCTGGCCGACGAGCGCGTACTTGAGGACGTCCCGGAGGGTCCCGACGGGGATCACCTCGACCTTCCCGGTGTACCGGCTCTCGAGGACGAGGT
>Ga0335077_10006571_pt1 | contig 14366 bp, 9 predicted proteins | sample Lox_Sample_31_FD_207151 | JGI IMG/M metagenome (GOLD analysis project Ga0335077, IMG submission 207151) | Soil microbial communities from Loxahatchee National Wildlife Refuge, Florida, United States - Lox_Sample_3.1 | ecosystem: Environmental > Terrestrial > Soil > Wetlands | place: USA: Florida...
GTGCTTCGTGCGCCCCACCACCACCAGCGTCGCATCCACCGAGCATTCCTGCGAGGTGATGTGGAAGGCGGGGAACCGGTAGCGGAGCAACTGGCGCGCCCCTTCCATCCAGTAGGCCAGGATTCCGGCTTTCAGTTTCGTCCCCAGATCGAGCGAATAGACCAGCGCCCCGTCCGCCCCCGCGCCCCCCACGCAAAGAAAATACCGGCGCCCATTGCCGTTGCCGGAGTGGCCGGGCTCGGCGGAAAGCGGTTCCATGCTGCCCAGTGCAATGCGGCGCGGCCGGGAACGCGGAATGAGTTCCGCGGCGCGCCGCACGTCCCAGGGAATGCCCAGTTCTTTCGCCAGGATGTTGGCGGTGCCGGAAGGAAGCACGGCCAGCGGAACGTTGCTGCCGGCCAGTCCGTTCACCACTTCGTTGTTTGTGCCGTCTCCGCCGGAGGCGATCACCATGTCGTAGCCGTCGGCCACGCTCTGCCGGGCGAATTCGGTTGCATCGCCGGGCTCGCCGGTGACGAGCAGAGTGGTGTCGATTCCGCTGCGCGCCAGGATCGCCTGGGCTTCTTCCAGATGATGGAATTGCCGGCGGAGGCGGCCTCCGCCCGCGGCGGGATTGAAAATCAGCGCGGCGTTGGAGAGGTGCCGCCGCCCGGGCGCGGCGTCGCTCGTTTCGGGCTCCTCCATTCGTGTCGCAGACATTGCCTCTCCACGGCCAAATCGCGTGACATTGTATACTACCGCTCCCCGCGCATCGCGGCCCGCGCGCGGGGATGTGCGCGAATCGGAATGGGCGCGATGGGACGGCGAAGGGTCCATGTCGGCGGCCAAATCGGCGGCGAAGGAAATCGAAAAACTGAGGGCGGAACTCCGCCGCCACGAGCACCTCTACTACGTCCTGGACGAACCGGAAATCAGTGACGCCGCGTTCGACCGGCTGATGAACCGCCTGAAGGCACTCGAAGCGGAGCATCCTGCGCTGGTCACGCCGGATTCTCCCAGCCGGCGTGTGGGTGGAGAGCCGCGAGAGGGATTCGAGACGGTCACGCACCGCCGTCCCATGATTTCCCTCGACAATGCCTACACCTACGACGAGCTGAAGGATTTCGACCGCCGCGTTCGTGAACTCGCAGGCCGCGACCGCATCGAGTACGTCACCGAGCACAAGTACGATGGGCTGAGCCTCGCGCTCATCTATGAAGCCGGGCGGCTGGTACGGGGAGTGACTCGCGGCGACGGAACCCGCGGCGAGGACGTCACGCCCAATGTGCGCACCATTCGCTCCATCCCGCTGGTGCTCGACGCGGCAGCCATCAAGAAGTTAAAGCTCCCCGGCAGCCTCGAGGTGCGTGGCGAAGTGATCATGACCCGCCGCGCCTTCGAGGAGCTGAACCGCCGGCAGGAGGAGCAGGGCGGCAAGATTTTCGCCAATCCGCGAAATGCCGCCGCCGGCGCCGTTCGCGTCCTGGACCCGAAAATCACGGCCTCGCGCCGTCTGGATTTCTACGCCTACTATCTGCTGAACGCCGGCGGCCGCGACCCGCTGGACCGGCACTCTAAGGCCCTCGATGCCATGGAGGCGCTGGGCTTCCGCGTATGCGCGGAGCGCGCGCGCCTCGCCGGGATCGAGAAGGTGATGGAATTCTGCGACGCCCAGGACGCCCGCCGCGACAAACTCCCCTACGAAATTGACGGCATCGTGGTGAAGGTGGACGAGACGGCCCTGCAGGAAGAACTGGGCGCCACGGCAAAGGCCCCACGCTGGGCCATCGCCTACAAATACCCCGCACGGCAGGAAACCACGATGGTGCGCGACATCCGCGTACAGGTGGGCCGCACCGGCGCTCTCACTCCGGTCGCCGATCTGGAGCCCGTGCAGATCGGCGGAGTGACGGTCAGCCGCTCCACCCTGCACAACATGGACGAGGTCGAACGCCTGGGCATCCAGATTGGCGACACGGTGCTGGTCGAGCGCGCCGGCGAAGTGATTCCGCACGTCGTCGCGATCACCAGGAAGGGCGCGCACCGCCGCCCGTTTGTCATGCCGCAGAAGTGCCCGGAATGCGGCAGCCGCATCCACAAATCCCCTGACGAAGTGGCCTATCGCTGCGTCAATGCGGCCTGCCCCGCGAAACGGAAAGAGTCGCTGATTCACTGGGCCGGCCGCCACGCCATGAACATTGACGGGCTGGGCGAGAAAATCGTGGACCAGCTCGTGGATACCGGGCTGGTAAAAGATCCCGCCGACCTGTATTCGCTGACGCTCGACGCCCTGGTCCCGCTCGAACGCATGGCCGAAAAATCCGCGCAGAACCTCCTGGACGAAATCGAAGCGAGCAAGAACAACGGCCTGGCCCGCCTGGTCTACGCGCTGGGCATGCGCTTCGTGGGCGAGCGCACCGGCCAGCTTCTGGCGGAACATTTCTCTAGCCTCGAGGAAATCGCGCGGGCCAGCGAGGAGAAGCTGATCGAGGTGCCGGAAGTCGGCCCCAAAGTCGCCGCGAGCATCGCTGAATTTTTCTCCGAATCCGCGAATCAGAAGCTGGTGAAAAAGCTGGAGAAGGCCGGCATGAAAATGACCGCCGAGCGCAAAGCGCAGCGAAGCGCCAGGCTGGCCGGTAAGACGTTCGTATTTACCGGCGGGCTGGCCAACCGCTCGCGCGAGCAGGCCGGCGAAATCGTCGCGAGCCACGGCGGAAAAGTCGGCAGCTCGGTGAGCAAGAAAACCGACTACGTCGTCGTCGGCGCCGATCCCGGCTCGAAATACGACCAGGCCAAAAAACTGGGCGTCACGATTCTGGACGAAGCCGCCTTCGAAGATCTCGTGGGTATCAAGTAATTGCCGGGGCCGGTCGCCGGACGGCCTCCGCGGCCTATGCCGCGCCCAGCTCTTTCTGCAATTGCCTGGCTTTGCGAAACCACGGCCGTTCCCGCCGCTCGAAATTGCGCGGCATGCTGCGCTTCTTCTGCATGAGTCTCTGCGTCCATTCGCGCGCTTCCGCCTCGCGTCCGGCCGATCTCAGAAACGTCGCATAGTTGTATAGCGTTTCGGGCGTCGTCGAATTGGGGATCACCTGCTCGAACAGGTTCCCCGCGCGCTCCCCCTGTCCCGTGTGCGCGTAGGCATCGGCCAGCAGCGCCGCCGCACGGTAGAAATCGAATTTGGCGTCTCCCCCCACTACGCGCTCCAGGTCCGGAATCGCCCCGGCGTAATCCCCCAGCGCCAGCGCGCACAGCCCGCGCCGGTAGAATGCATGCGGGGAATCCGAGCGCGCGGCGATGGCGCGATTGTAAGCGTCGCGGGCCTTCGCGTACTGTTTATGGTCGAAGCACAGCTCGCCGAGATCCTCCAGATTGCCGGCGGATGGATTGTCCAGAATCTGCCCCTCCAGCATCTCGATCCGCGATTTTCGTCCGATCCCCTGAAACGCGTCGCGCAGCAACCCCAGGTCGGGCAGCACTTCCATCACGAAGTAGGCCGCCGCGCCCAGCCACCCACCGATCAGGATGATCCAGATCCAATACCCGTCCGGGCGGCGCCGCAGGAAATGAATCAGCGCAGCGATTTGCAACACAAAGACCCATGGACCAAACAGGCTGAACAGGGCGTCGAGCACGATGGAACGATTCTGACCCGCAGCACTTCCATAATCAAGATAGGCAGTTCAAAGATATAACACTCGTCGCCAGAGGAGTTCCGGCAACGGCTGGTCCGCCGGAACCACGGGGGATCAGGTGTGTCTGTCGCCTTCCTGATCCTGCGACGCCGCGGTGGGCGCCTGAATCCAGGAGCCCAGCGAGCGCGTCAGGCGCACCAGCGGTGATTCCGGCACCAGCAGGTCCACCCGCGGCGGAGCCCCCACGGATGTTTCGCGCAGCAGCTCCGCCCCCGGCGCGATTCCCACCGCGTAGTTGCGGCCCGCCTCTTTCGCCGCATACATGGCGCGGTCGGCCAGCACCAGCACGTCGTCCACGCTCAGCGCGTCCGGTTGCGAGGGAATCCACGGGAAAGCCGCCCAGCCGATCGAGCAGGTCATCGGGATCATCTTTCCGTCGCCGATGTCGAACGGTTCCTCTCCCATCAGCCGGAGCAGGCGCCGCGCCAGGATGTCGCCGTCGGCGCGCGTCCCCGAACGCAGCACCACCAGAAATTCCTCCCCGCCCCAGCGGATCAGCAGATCGGACTGCCGGACGATGTGCGTCAGCCGCCGCGAGCATTCCATCAGCACGCGGTCGCCGGCGTAATGGCCGTATTCGTCGTTCACCCGTTTGAAGTGATCGAGGTCCACGAAATAATAAATCAGGTCGCCGTGCTCGATGGGGCCGGCGTTCGGCCCCGCGCGCCGGTACGCGCGCACCACCTGCATGGCATCCGCCTCGATCGTTTCGCGGAAGAACCGCCGGTTGCGCACCTTCGTGAGCGGGTCGGTCAGCGACATGGCCTGCAGCTCGGCGTTGGCGCGCGCCAGTTCCGCGCTCCGTTCCGCCACGGCCTGCTCCAGCATCAGCCGGTCCCCCTCCAGGCTGCGGATCCGGTAGATCACCACCGCGCGCACGGCCAGCGCCAGCAGCAGCAGCGCTCCGATGCGCGCCCACCAGCTGGCCCACCAGGGAGGCTGAATCGTAAACGCGAACGCGGCCGGGGCCGCGCTCCATCCCGTGATCACCGAGCCGCAGCGCACGGTAAACTCGTATCGGCCGGGCGGAAGCGCCGGGTACCGCACCTCGCGCTGCGACGTTTCCTGCAGTTCGGTTTCCAGGCCGCGCAGCCGGTACTGGCAGCGCAGGCTCTCCGGGTTCTGGAAGGTCATGGCCGCGAAACTCACCACGAATGTCGACGTATCGTGGGGCACCTGCACCCCGGACTGATTCAGATACTGCTTTCCGCCGATCTCGGCGGAAGTGAGCACCACCGCGGGCGGAGTCCGCGAACTGAGCGAGCCCGCGGGCGTGTAGCGGGAAATCCCGCGGCTCGTGGCGATCAGCACCGAGCCGTCGGGATCATTCCAGATGTAGCCCTCATCCACGTCGTCCCACAGCAGGCCCGTGGCGCGATCGAAGTGCGCCATCACGCCCCGTTCGTTCAGCAGGGAAATTCCGCGGTCGCCCCCGGCCCAGATGCGGCCCTGGAAATCGCGGCCCAGCATGTACACGGAATCACTCGTCAGGCCCTGGTCGGTGGTGAAGGTCGCCACCGTGAGTTTGCCGTCTTCCAGATGCACCCGGCTGATTCCCTTCGATTCGGAGTAGCACACCCACGCCGTCGTGGCATCCACGGCCAGCACCAGGTCCAGGCTGTCTTCCACCAGCCCGTCGGCGCGCGTGAACGCGGCCCACTGGTGCCCGTCGAATCGCGCCAGGCCGGCATATCCGTCCGTCCACATCGTTCCGTCCGGTGCGAACGAAACCACCTGCGTTTTGCCGCGCACTTCCGGTGGTATGGGGACGGCATGCGGCTCGGCGGTGCCGGTTTCCGCCGGAACGACGTAGAGAGCGGAGCGCGCGCCCATCCACACGTGGCCGTCGGGAGAGGTCGTGAGCGTCACCGGCGCGGCGTCGTTCCGGCCCGGTGGCGGCACGATTGCCGGCGCGAGTGTGCGCGGGTCGATCCGCGTCAGCCCTCCCGGCACCGAGAGCGCCCAGATCGTCCCATTGCCCGCTACCGTGAGGCTTCGGACGGTGATCCCTGCGATCCCCTCATTCCGCCGCCACACACGCCAGCGATGTGCCGCCGCGTCCCACATGGCCAGCCCGTTGTTCGTGCCCGCCCACAGCCGTTGCTCGTGGTCCCTCACCACCTGCCAGACCACGTAGTCGGGAAGACCCTCCGCCTCGCCCCATCCGGACCAGTTCTCGCTGCCCGCCCAGCGGTCCACTCCCGCGCCTCCCAACCCCATCCAGATGGCCCGTTCGCGGTCTTCCAGAGCCGCATAGACGGCATTGGTCGCCAGCCCCTGTTTTTCTCCTACGTTGATCCATTCCCCGTCGATTCTGCGGAACAGGCCCATCACCGTGGGCAGCATCAGATTGCCGGAACGGTCGAGCGTGGGCGCGCCGAAATCGTTTGCTCCGGGGATTCCCGCGTCCGCGGGAACGTAGGAAGAAAGCGACGGGTCCAGGTAACCGATGTGATCGTGCGTGCGCACCCACACCAGCCCCGCTCCATCGGTCAGAATCGCAAACACCCGTTCGTTGGGAAGCCCGCGGACCGTGACCATCTCCGGCTGGTGCGACCCGGGGCGGATGATCCCCAGTTTTCCGTCTCCCCCCAACCAGACGGTTCCATCCTGAGCTGCGGAAACGGCGGTGACGTGCACGAGGGGCAATCCCGACTCCGTGGACCAGAGCTGATAGCTCGGCGGCCCCCCGGCGTGCTCCGCAGGATGCAGAAGCAGCAGGCCGCTCTCGGTGGCCAGGTAGGCGTCACCCCCGGCCGGGAGCGCCACCGATTGAGGGTAGCCTCGGATCTCCACCCCCTTCGGAAGCGCCACCTCGGAGAACCCCACGCCGTCGAACTGGTATACCGACGTTCCCACCACCGCCCACAGTTTCCCTTCCGGAGATTCCGCCAGCTGTTGCACCCGGTCGTTCAGCATTCCCGACTTCGGGCCGAAGCGCACGGCTTTGATTCCATCGAATCGGTACAGTCCGTTCTGGGTTCCCATCCACAGAAACCCCTTCTGGTCCTGCACGAGCGAGGTAACCGTGGCCGTGGCCAGCCCGATTCCTTCTCCCAGGTGCTGGATGGCGTACCGGGGATGATCCGGCAGGGGCAGGGGATGACGGGACGCCGGGGAATCTACCCGGGCCACCAGGCAGGGAACGGCGATCAGCAATAACAATCCCGCCAGCCCGCCATGCCGTCGTATTTTGGGCAAGAGAGGCACTCCGGCCTGCGATTCCTCTGCAGTTCTGAGCCTCCATTTTCTAATAGTCAACTCGCCCCGCAATCGTTTTTTGCCCTGATGCTACCGGGCAGGCAATCCGGCGGAACTGCACGGGTGAGCCGAACCTCGAACCAAGTCGTTCGGCCTGCCTCTGTGGCCCTCCGTCATTTCTCCTTTTCAATCTCCGACCTTTAGGCTCTGCAGTCCAGCACGGCCGCGCCCGGAATTGCGTCGTTTTTCAGCGCGTTTAGCGCGCGGTTGGCCTCGCGGAGAGGGAACACCTGCGTACGAGTGTGAATGGGGATTTCCGCGGCCACGCCAAGAAAGTCGCGCCCGTCCTCTCGCGTGTTGTTAGCCACGCTGCGCACCACCCGCTCCTGGTACAGCAGGTTGTAGTCCAGCGCAGGGATCCTGCTCATGTGGATGCCGCCGAGCACCAGCGTGCCTCCCTTGCGCAGCGATTTGAGCGCGGCGGGCACTATCTCTCCGGCGGGCGCGAAGATGATTGCCGCATCGAGCGGAACGGGCGGCGCGTCCACCGTGCCCCCGGCCCACGCCGCGCCCAGTTCCAGCGCCAGACGCCGGTGCCGTTCGTCGCGCGTCGAGGCATACACCTCCACCTGCCAGTGCCTCGCCACCTGGATGGCCACGTGCGCCGCCGCGCCAAATCCGTAAAATCCCAGCCGCCCGCCCCGCCCGATTCCGGAGAGGCGAAGGCACCGGAATCCGATGATGCCCGCGCACAGCAGCGGGGCCGCCTGCATGTCCGTGAACCCATCCGGCAGCGCATACACGAAATCTTCCGGCGCCACGATGTACTCGGCGTAGCCGCCATCCACCGTGTAGCCGGTAAACCACGGGTCGTCGCACAGATTTTCAGCGCCGGACCGGCAGTAGGCGCACGTACCGTCCGTATGCTGAAGCCAGGCCACCCCCACACGCGCTCCCGCCGGGAATCGCCGCGCGTTCTCCCCGCATGCCTCCACTACTCCCGCCACCTGGTGTCCGGGGATAACTGGCGATTTCCGCGGGGGCAGCTCCCCTTCCACCACGTGCAGGTCCGTGCGGCACACGCCGCAGGCGTTCACGCGCACCAGCACTTCGCCCGGCCCGGGCCGCGGCGTGGGCACTTCGGCGAACTCCAGCGGATTGGTTTCGATCTTCGCGGGCGCGCGCAGTACACAGGCCTTCATCGCATTTCCATTCCGCGCCATCATACGACAGTCACGGGCAGCCGCTGCCGCCGGGAATCGAGCGTCTCAAAAGTCACCCGTCGTCGTGATTCAGGGCACTGCCAGGCCGCCCCTGGCGGCGCACCCTGTTCTTAGGGAGGTCACGGAGATCGCAAGCTCTGCCATGAGCGCAGGACAGGAGGTGGCGCCATGATCCGGAAAATGAAGGGCGGCTTTCGGGTGTTGTCCCACAAAGGCAGGAACATGGGCGGGCCGTACAGGACGCTCGAGGAGGCGAAGAAGCGCCTGCGCCAGGTGGAATTCTTCAAGCGCCGCAAGGTATGACGAGCCGCGGGGGGGCGCCCCTGCTCGCCAAGCTTCACTCCGCGGCGATCAGCCCGCGTCGCTCCACTCGTGTGCGCAGGTCTGGCAGATCCACTGGCGGCGCTTCCACAGCGCCCCCAGTTTCGCCATCAGGCCGGAACGCGCGGCCGGCCCATCCCGCCTTCCGGCCGACACGCTGGCAGACCGGCAACGCGGGCACCGCCGCTCCCTCGGTTCGGAATCCGCTTTCGGTTCCGGCCGCTCCGGCATCTCCTGCCCGAGCAATGCCGCCGCGGTTTCGGCGTCCTGCTCGTCCACCCACAGCTTCAGGCCGCCGCCCACTATGGACATGAGGCCGTCCAGTCGCGCGATATTTTCGTCCGCGAGGAAGCACCTCACGCCCGCCGATTCCAGTATGGATTTGGCCAGCAGCGCTTCCTGCAGGTGCATGAACACACGAAGCGTCACCGGCCGGCGCCACTCCCGCCGGGGCGCCTCGCTTGGGGCTCCGACACCCGCCTCCAGCCCGCGCCGCTCGATCTCTTCGCGCAGCGCCTCTCGTGCCGCAGCGCCGAGCTCGGCCGAAGCCGGCGCCAACTTCTCCAGTTCGCCATCCGTCATGGCGGCGTAGGCTGCGGCAAACTGCTGGCGGTCGTCCTCGCGGCCTGGAATCGAAGTGGGCTCCGGGCGTAAATTTCGCCCCGGGGGGAAGTATACGCCCCACCCGCGCATCCGGGCGGCTTCCCGCCGCCTGCCGTAGGAATCAGGCCCGGCCGGTGAGCGTTCATCAGTTTGTAAAAATCCCGCGCGAAGATTGATTTATCCTAGCGCCCACCTGTATGCGCCGGCTGCCGCTCCTCCTGGCATTGTGCACTGCGCTCTGCGGCGCGCGGCCCGCGTTCGCGCAGCTCCCGTTTTACACAGACGATCCCGCCGTCACTCCGCCACGAGTCCTGCATTTCGAGTTCTTCAACGAGTTCGACGGACTGCACTCCTCCGACTTTCCTGACCAGCGCCAGAACACGGCCAACTTCAAATTTCAGTACGGGCTGCCTCACGGCCTCGAGCTCGATCTGGATTTTCCCTATCTCTCCATCTACCGCGCTCCCGGCAATCCTTCTGCGGGCGGATTCGGCGACACCGAACTCGGCGTGAAATGGAATTTTCACCAGCCGTCCGTCGATTCCCGCGTGCCCGGTCTGGCCGCCGCTCTGTACGTCGAATTTCCCACCGGCAGCACGCGCCAGCAGCTCGGTTCCGGTCTCACCGACTACTGGATGTACCTTTCCGCGCAGGAGCCTCTCTCCGCCAAATCCCGCGTCAATCTGAACTTCGGCTATCTGTTTGCCGGCAACACCAGCACCGGCGTCGTGGGCATTCGCACGGCGCGGGGCCACGTGTTCACCGGCGGCCTTTCCTTCCTCCACGATTTCACTTCACGATGGACGCTCGGCACCGAGGTCTACTGGGGCGTGGCGGACCGGGACGTGCTGGGCCGCACCCAGCTTCAGTTCATGGGCGGCGGTCAGTACGCCATCCGCAGCGGTTGGGCCTTCACCTTCGGCCTGCTCGGCGGAAAATTCGAAGCCAGTCCCCGCATCGGCGCCCAGATCGGCTTCGCCCTCGATTTTCCCGACGTTGTGAAGCGGAGAAAACACCGTTAAGCTCGGGGCCACACGGATAGCGCGGGAATCCGGCCGCTCCCGCTCTTGCGCAAAAGGAGAATCCTATGTCCTGCACGCCTGAAGTCCTGAAGAGCGTTCCGCTGTTCGCCCTGCTGGACGACGACGAAACCGAGGTCCTCGCCGGACAGGTGGAGATGAAGACGTTTGCCGCGCGCGAACGCATCTACAAGATCGGCGAGCCCAGCGGCCCGGCCTATGTGCTGGTGTCCGGCAAGGTTCGCGTCACCACCGTGGACGAGGACCATCAGGATGTCGTGGTGGACGAGCCCGGCCAGGGCGAGTTCTTCGGTTTCGCCTCCATGCTCGAGCAGACTCCCCATCAGACCACGGCGGTGGCCACCGAGCCCACCGAGTGCCTGGAAGTCTCCCGCGAAGACATACTCACGCTTCTCCAGCGCAAACCGCACGCGGGCATGGACCTGCTCACCACGCTTGGCCGCCAGTTCCACGCCGCCCACGGCCTCGTCCGCCTCCGCGCCAGCCGCAATCCCAACGTGATTATCGAGGAGAAGGCCACGCTCCCCGAACGCATCGCCGATTCCGTCGCGCAATTCGGCGGCTCCTGGACCTTTATCACCTCCTTTGGCGTGATCATGATCGTCTACACAGCCATCAACGTTGTGCTGGCGCAGAAGGCCTGGGATCCCTACCCCTTCATCCTGCTCAATCTGTTTCTCTCCATGCTCGCCGCCATCCAGGCGCCCGTCATCATGATGAGCCAGAACCGCCAGGACAAGAAAGACCGGCTGCGCGGTGAACTCGATTTCGACGTAAACCGCCGCGCGGAGCTGGAAATCCAGGGCCTGGCGCAAAAACTGAGTCATCTCGACGAAAAAATGGACGACCTGGGCGACCTTCTTCGCGGAAAGACTGTGCGCTAGATGAGCCGCCGCAGAATCCGGCGCGCCGGCGGCCGGGAGCGGCCTCCTGGAGTCCGTCGCCGCAATCCTGCGCCGGTGTGCTCCCTTACTGCGCTCCGGCGCGCGCCTTGATCAGTTCGTCCAGGTAGTCCGGCTTCGATTCAATCCGCACCAGGTGCGGATTTCGAAAGCCGTCGTGGTAGTTGATCGTGCACGTCCGGTAATACCCGTCAATCACCACCAGCAGGGTAATCGGGCTGGACGATTCCTTCGACGCTCTGATCGCGTCGTCCAGCAGTTCGCGCTTGTACACGCGCCCATTCACTCCGGCCACTTTCATTCCCGCCGTCACCCCCGCCTTGTAGGCCGGTCCGCCGACAATCGAATCGGTCACCGAGCCGTCCTCGCTCAGATGGAGGCCCAGGGAATATAGGTCGCCATAACCCTCGCGCCGTTCGTGCAGCCGCCTGGGCTGCTCGTTCAGCACCACCTTCCAGCCGCCGTTTTCGATCCCGCCTGCGGGAGCGTCCGGAGATGTGGAATCCAGCCGCTCCCGGAAGAACGCGGCCCAGCCGTACGGCGCGGCTTCATTCAGCGCGTGGACCAATTCCTCGAACGTGTACGGTTTCACTTCCGGGCCGTTGTTCGGCCCGCCATGAAACGCCTGGCAGAAGTCGTCGATGGATTTCCGCCCCTGCGTCGCCCGATGGATGATCGTGGCGGCCTCGAGCCAGATCAGATCGCCTTCCTCGTAGTAATCCAGGCCGCGCCGCCAGTTCGTCCAGCCTTTTGTTTCGGCTAGGTCGGGTTCGCCAACCGCCGTGTCCAGCAATGGGCGCCAGGTCCGCCCGGGACGCCCGGGGCCCAGTTCCGCCGCGATGCTCGCCAGGTATTCGTGGTAATCATCCGCAGTCCACAGTCCGCTGCGCGCCGCCAGCAACGGCCCCAGGTAATCCGTCAGCCCTTCGTAGGCCCACAGCAGGTCGGTTTTCATGGGCGCCTGGTAATACGGCGTCGTCAAATCCGCGGGCCGCCGGAATTTCCCGTTCCAGGAGTGCACGAATTCGTGCGACAGCAATCCTCCCACCGCCACACCCGCCCCGGGAGAGATCAGCGTCCGTTCCGCAAGCCGGCTGTCGTTCGACTCGTGGTGCTCCAGCCCGAAGTGCGCCACGTGGTCGCTCAGCGTAAGCAGGAAGTGATACTCCCGGTAGTGGCGCGTCCCGAACAGCGCGCGCGATTCCGCCACCAGATTCGTCAGTCCTTTCCGCACTTCCCCGCTCATCGCCAGTGCCGCCTCGCTGTCCGCCACCATGTCGATCTCGTGGTGAACAGGCTCCCCCGGCGGAGTCAGATCGATGGCCCGGTAGTATTCCCCCGCGATCACCGGAGAATCCACCAGCAGGTCCAGTGAGATTGGCTTGAAGGTCAGCGGATTGCCCGACGGATTTTCGAGCGGCAGCGCCGTGCCGAATTTCCAGCCTTCCGGCAGAATGAGTCTGGCCTGATACATCAGTTGCTCGGCCGGCGTGCCCGCGGGATAGAGCGCCACCTCATTCCAGCTGAGCACGATCAGTTTGTCCGTGGCCGAGCCGCCCTCCGGCTCGATATAGTCGTAGGCCGCATCCAGACGCGTGGCGCCCGCCGGCACCTCCAGATGGAATGTGAACAGGTCCAGCAGATCGCGCCGCCACGGCACGGGTTTTCCGTCCGCTTCGAACTTCAGTCCCGTCAGGTTCTGAACCGGTCCGCCGGGGCTGTGCTCCCCGGGAATCCACTTCGGATAATAGAGAGTCAGCGGGCCGGGCCCCACGGCCATCCTCATGTGCACGTGCAGGATTTTCTGCGGCGTGTGGCTGGCGTCCACCAGCAGTTCTATGGTGCCACCGGACTCCGCCTGCGCCGCGGGCGCGAGCGCCACAAAAACCACGGCAAGACTCAGCAACACACAAGTGCGTAACCGCTTCATGGCCTGTTCATTTCCTTTCGAGTTTCTGAAGAAAAGCGGGGCTGTTTGTCAGCGGCCGGACACCCCGTGCTGCGGTTTCCATTTCAATCGGCGAGTGAGCCTGTAAGCCGGATTCTGTCTCTGTCCCCAGGTTTCGGGACGGAGGACGGCCATTCCTCTGGGCCACGCATTGCTGCGCGGCTCCTGCAGCCTACCCGAGGGTTGACCTCCCGGCTTCTTGCGAAACCGGGATTGCGGGACGGACCGCCCCTCCCCTCCTATTTGGCCTTGCTCCGCGCGGGGTTTACCGTGCCCCGGAAGTCGCCCTCCGGGCGGTGGGCTCTTACCCCACCGTTTCACCCTTACCGTTCGCTTCCCACAGATGGGGAGCACCCCGAGGTTTTGCCTCCGGCTGCTCACAGGGTGGGAAGCGGCGGCGGTCTGCTCTCTGTTGCACTGTCCGTGGCCGCGCTCTCGCGAACTCGGCCCCCTGGTGTTACCAGGCGCGCTGTCCTGTGGAGTCCGGACTTTCCTCCAGCCCTTCCGCGATGCGGAACGAGCCAGCGGCCGTCCGGCTCACTCGCCATCTTCAGTATACGGCGGTGGGTGGCGGGTGACCAGTGAAGGGAAGTGCGCGGTGTCAATCCCGCGCGCCCGCCGCTCCTCGTTCGCGGCAGTTCCTCAGAGCCCGGCGACGATCAGCATCGTCGCGTCGTCTTCCAGCGGACGGTCGCGGAACTCGTGCACCGCGCTCAGGATCTGCCGGCGGAGCTCGGCAGCGGATTGCCCACGGGATTCCTGCATCAGTTTTTCCAGCCGCGGCTCGCCGAATTCGACGTCGCCCGGCCCGTGCGCTTCGGAGACTCCATCCGTGAAGATCAGTAGCCGGTCGCCCGCCCCGAACGGCACGGTGGCCTGCTCGTACGGCACATCCGGGAATTCGCCCAGGATGGGTCCGCCCTCGCGAAGCCGCAGGATCGAACCGTCCCCGCGCGTCAGCACCGGCGCGTTGTGTCCCGCGTTGCAGTAGGAGAGCACTCCCGCCTCGCGATCCACCAGCGCGAAGAAGAAGGTCACGAACCGCCCTTCCAGATGATTGCTGCACAGGATGGCGTTCACCCGCTGGCACAGCGCTCCCGGCGGCACCGTTTCGTGTACGAAGGCGCGCACCGTGGCCTGCACCGTCGACACCAGCAGCGCTGCCGGCAGCCCTTTGCCCGAAACGTCCGCCACACAGACCGCCGCTCGCCCCTCGCTGAATTTCAGCACGTCGTAGTAGTCCCCGGCCACCACTCGCGTGGGCAGCCAGTCCGCGGCCATCTCCATGCTGCGGAATTCCGGCAGCGATTTGGGCAGCAGGCTCTGCTGGATCTCGCGCGCTTCCTCGTGCTCGGCCCGCTCCCGCGACAGCCGGTCGCTTTCCTGCCTCGCCGCCCGCCCGATTTCTATCTGTTTCCCCAGCGTGGAGAGCAGCCGCGCGTTGTCCCACGGCT
>Ga0335077_10006572_pt1 | contig 14363 bp, 12 predicted proteins | sample Lox_Sample_31_FD_207151 | JGI IMG/M metagenome (GOLD analysis project Ga0335077, IMG submission 207151) | Soil microbial communities from Loxahatchee National Wildlife Refuge, Florida, United States - Lox_Sample_3.1 | ecosystem: Environmental > Terrestrial > Soil > Wetlands | place: USA...
TCAGTTCAAATACTACTTCTGCTTGCATGCCAACGAAACCCTCTCCCGTCTGGAGCAGACACCGAAGCTCGTCATCGCTGCTCTGAACGGGCACAGCGTGGGCGGCGGCCTGGAAATCGCCCTTGCCTGCGACATTCGCATCGCCAAGAAAGAAGGCGGCAAGATTGGGCTCCCCGAAGTGAATCTCGGAGTGCTCCCCGGCACCGGGGGCACACAGCGGTTTGCGCGAGCCGTGGGCCGCGCCCGCTCGATCGAACTGATGGCCACGGGCCGCACCTTCAGCTTTGAAGAAGCCCTCGAAATGGGCCTGATCCACTACATTTACGAGAAGGAGTCCTACTGGGAAGACGTGCTGGCCTACGCCCGGCAATTCTGTCCCCCTAACAAGGCCTCCCGCGCCGTTGGCCGCATTAAACGTTCCGTTGTCACCGGGAGCGAAGTGCCTTTTGCCGAAGCGCTCGGCCTCGAACGCGAATTGCAGCAGCTTCTCTTCACCAGCGAGGATGCCAAAGAGGGTCTTGCTGCATACGTCGAAAAGCGCGCCGCAAACTTCAAGGGGAAGTAAACTCTAAGGCATGGTTTACTCCTGAAACTCCAGCCCGAGTGTGAAGAGAATGAAAACATTGCCTGACTATTTGCGAAAAGGAATGAAACTCGTGATTGTTGGCTGTAATCCCAGCGAGTCCTCGGTGCGCGCAGGCCACTATTACGCCGGGCGAGGCAATCTCTTCTGGCCCGCGCTGTATGAATCCGGGGTCGTGCCGGAGCCTTTCGATTATCCGGACGACCGCCGCGTGATCGAATTTGGCATCGGCCTCACCGACCTGGTGAAGCGTCCCACCAGGGGCGTTGAAGAACTCAACCGCGGGGATTTTGCGGAAGGGCGCATCGTCCTCGCGCAGAAGCTGGAAGAGTTCGGGCCGCGCGTCGTGGCTTTCAACGGCAAAATGACCTACGAGCAGTTTGCCCAGCGCAAGTGCAAATACGGGCTGCAGAAGGAGCTCTTGTATGGCGCGCAAGTCTACGTTTTGCCTTCCACCAGTGGCCAGAACGCAAAAGGCAAAGCCGAGCGCGTGAAGCACTTTCGCAATCTTGCTCACGTCGTCGAGCGCGCGGCCAAGGCCAATGAGGCTCGTCGCGTCTAAATAGAAAGAGAGAGAGGAATCGCGAACGAAGCATGAGCCAAGCCGGCCAACCCGTACCCGCCACATCGGTTCTCCTGGAATCGCGGGAAGCCTCCGTCGCCACTCTGACGATGAACCGGCCGGATCGCCTTAATGCCCTGAATAACGATCTTTCCAACGCGCTAAACGAATCGCTGACGCGCATCGCCGCCGACCATTCGATCCACGTCCTCATTCTGACCGGCTCGGGACGCGCCTTCTGCGCGGGTGGAGATCTCGCCATGATTGGCGCCAGCCGGGCCCGCGGCGACGTAACGGAGCTGGCCCCGATCCTGCGCTCCGGGATGCAAGCGGTCTTGAAACTCCGGACCATGCCACAACCCGTGATTGCGGCGGTGAACGGCCCTGCCGCGGGCGCGGGCATGAATCTCGCTCTTGCCGCGGACATACGCATGGCCGTCGAGGAAGCCGTCTTCGGGCAGAATTTTGTTAAGGTCGGTCTCTTCCCCGATTACGGCGGCACGTACTTCCTGCCGCAACTCGTCGGCCCTTCGAAGGCGGCTGAACTTTTCTATACCGGCGACATGATCGATGCCAGGACCGCTCTTCACCTCGGCATCGTCAATTATGTGTACCCGTCCGACCGCTTTCACGTCGAAGTGCAGCGCCTGGCGACAAAAATCGCCACCGGCCCGCAATTGGCCATTCGCGCCGTAAAGCAAACGATTTTCGGGCGCGAGAAGGAAGCCCTCGCGGAAGCTCTCGAGAGGGAGGTCGAGCAGCAACTTAAGTGTTTTCATTCGCACGATTGCCAGGAAGGAATTCGCGCTTTCCTGGAGAAGCGTCCGCCCAGCTTTTGCGGCCACTGAGTTTGCAGGGCCCGTCTTTTAGGCGGCCTGGGTCAGGGCGTGTTTGAGCCCTGCGGGTTTTTTGCGGTAAATTGCAAGGAGGCAAACGCTCATGCTGGCAACACGTTTATCCACTTTCGATGATTGGGTCGACCTCTTCCGCGTCTGGCAAAAAGACATCGGAGTCGCCTATCCGGAAATTACCGATTATAAATTTGAGGCCAAGTTTGGACCGACGCGGTCGAATGAAATCGAATTCGGCGCATACAAGGGCCGCTCGAAATGGGAAAAAGTCGTGCAGATTCCCGACCAGCGCATGCGCGACGCGTTGCTGAACCTGATTGTCTATCAGGGTGATACGGAATTTGCCTCGGTCGAGCAACAGCGCCGCCTGTTTGAGACCGCGCCGAGCGAACACGACCGGCAATCGCTTTGTCGCGTGGTCACCGAGGAAATGCGTCACGGCTGGCAGATGTGCTACCTGTTGATGAACCATTTCGGCTACAGCGGGCGCGTCGAAGCCCAGAAAATGCTCGAGCGCCGAGCCTTCGACCAGAAACGCCTCCTCGGCGCTTTCAACCAGGATGTCAACAACTGGCTGGACTTCTTCGTTTACACGGATTTCGTCGATCGCGACGGAAAATATCAGCTCACGATGCTGAGCTACTCGGGTTTCGCGCCTCTTGCGCAATCGATGATTCCCATGCTCAAGGAAGAATCCTTTCACCTCGGGACCGGCCAGGATGGCATCAAGCGCATCGTCAAGGCTGGGGTAATCCCCATGAACATCATTCAGAAGTACGTCAACAAGTGGATTCCCGTTAGCCTGGATCTTTTCGGCGTTGATCGCTCCAGTTCCGCGCACTGGTTTTATGTTTGGGGACTCAAGGGACGTTATGACGAGCCCACCGCCAGAGCCGAAGCCAACCTCGAGCGCATGAACGAACACAGCCGCGAACTTTACCGCCAGGAATGCGTCAAGCTCGTCGAGATGATCAATAAGAATGTGCCCCCAGGCCAGCCGTCGCTTTACGTGCCCGACGCGAAATTCAACCGCTTTATCGGTGAGTTCGGGCGCAAGCCTTATGGCGTGACTGGCGAATTGCTCACCGAGAAGGCCTACGCCGAGCACCTCAAGGAAATGCTCCCCCAGCCCGAAGATGTGGTTCTGGTCAACGAAATTCAGACCGTCGAGAAACAATGGATCTCACCCAAGGGCTCGATTCAGTAACCGGCTTCGATGGGCGGCGTTGCGACCAGGTTGTGGGTCGAGGTGCCAGATTTTTCGGCAAGGGAAGATTCCCATGGCTCGATATAGCGGAGGCAAACTCGTTGGTCTCGTCCTGGGCTGCTTTGTCGTCGGCGTCATGGTGTTCATGATGTTCGCCATTCTCGGCGGCTTGCTTGCCGGCGAGTAGCAATTGCAAATGTCCCAATAGCCCCCGACTTCTGATTGCCCCAGCTTCCTGATGAGAGGACTTGCCTGACGAAGAACGAGAGGGGCGCTCTGTGTCACCGAGCGCTTACGACTGAATCGAAAAAGGGAATGCTCTCAACCTGGAGACCAAATGGACGACCTCCAAATCAATCCACAAGAAGTGAAACAGCGCCTAGACCGAGGCGAGACGCTCGTGCTCGTGGATGTCCGCGAGCCGCACGAATACGCTATCTCCCGTATCGAAGGCGCCGTGCCGATTCCGATGGGCTCAATTCCCGCGAATCTGCAGAAGCTGGATACCGACGAGGATGTCATCTGCTTCTGTCACCACGGCGTGCGTAGCCTTGATGTTGCCAACTGGCTCCGCGCCCAGGGCATCAAAACTGCCAAATCCATGACCGGCGGGATCGACCGCTGGTCATTGGAAATCGATCCCGGAGTCCCCCGCTACTGACTCACCCCCGTTGTAGCGGTCGGCCGTTAAGCCCCGCTTGTAAGGCCCCCGTCTGAAGCGGGCCGTTCTGCTATCCTATTCTCCTAGGATCCATGCCCAACAAGATCGCCTTTTACCAAAAACCGACCTGAACCACCTGCCGCAAAGCAAGAGGTCTCTTGCTCGAGGAAAAAATCTCCTTCGATTCTCGCGACCTGGACAAACAACGCCTCAGCGAATCCGAACTCGACCAGCTGATTGGCGTACGCGACTATAAACTCTTCCTCAATCCCCGCAATGAGCTCTTCCGCAAGCGCAAAATGAAAGTACATCCTCCTTCCCGAGCCGAGGCCATCATGCTCATGGCCAGGGAGCCGAATCTCATCCGCCGTCCATTGCTCATCCGTGGCTCGCAAATCCTCTTCGGCTACGATGAAGCCGCCTACCGCAAACTCCTCTAGCTCACCCTTTCCGGGATAGTCGTTCGCGATCAGCGGCAAACCGCCGAAATGTTCTAAACTGTTTCCATGAAGCCGTTACAGGAATGTATCGTCATTCAGCAGGGCGACCTCACCGAAATGGACGTCGACGCCATCGTCAACGCCGCCAACAACGACCTCATTCTCGGCGCCGGCGTCGCCGGCGCCATCTATCGCAAGGGCGGCGAATCCATCCAGGAAGAGTGCAACGAAATCGGAAGCATTCCCGTCGGCTACGCGGCCATCACCGGAGCGGGCAAACTCAAGGCGCGTTACGTCATTCATGCGGCAAGCATGGGACTCGGCGGCGTTGCAACGACGGCCAAAACGTTGCGCACCTCTACGGCGCACTCGCTCCGCCTCGCCGCTGAGCGCAAGCTGAAAACCATTGCCTTCCCTGCCATTGGCACCGGCGTTTCCGGATTTCCCATGGAGGAATGCGCTCGAATCATGCTCAGCGAAGCCATTCAGCACCTGAAGGACGGCACCTCGCTCGAGACCATCTACTTCGTGCTCTTCGATTCGCGCGCGCAGGACACTTTCCAGCGCACCTGGGATCCATTGAAAAAGGATCTTTCCGCCGGAGCTGCCGGCGCGTGACCCCGCTCGCCACTCTCCTGGCCGAGCGCATCCGCCGGTTTGGTCCCATCACCTTTGCCGAGTACATGCGCGAGTGCCTCTACCACCCCGTCCACGGCTATTACAGCCGGCCCGAGGCGCGCCGCTTCGCCGATTTTTACACCAGCGTCGACGTGCATCCCGTCTTTGGCCGACTTCTCGCGCGGCAATTTGCCGAAATGTGGGAGCAACTCGGCCGCCCACCCGAGTTTCTGCTTGTCGAAGCCGCCGCCGGCACCGGCCGCCTCGCCATGCATATTCTCGATTTCGCGTGCGCGAAATTACCTGCGTTCTACGAAGCGGTTCGGTATGCCGCCATCGAACGCTCTCCCGCCCGCTGCGATCAGATGGCCGTAAAGCTCGCCCCACACATTTCGGCAGGCCGTTGCAGGGGCGGCCTGGAAATCCCTGCCAAGATTCCGGTAGGTTGCGTTTTTTCGAACGAGCTCCTCGATGCGCTCCCCGTTCATCGCGTCATCCAGCGCGATGGCGCGCTCCAGGAAATCTTTGTCACTTCCGATGGAGCGACATTCTCGGAAATACCCATGCAGCTTTCCACCTGCGCCATCACGGAATATTTTTCCGCGCAGAAAGTCACGCTGCTTGAAGGCCAGCAAGCCGAGGCCGGGCTGGAGGCCTGCGACTGGATCACCGAGATCGGCCGGCGCCTCGAGCGCGGTTTCGTCCTCAGCATCGACTATGGCCACGAAGCCGCCGACCTGTTCGACACACACCACGTTGCCGGCACCGTCCTGGCCTACGCCAATCATCGCGCTACCGAAGAGATATACGAGGCTCCGGGCCAGCAGGATCTTACAGCGCACGTTAATTTCTCCGCTCTGCGCCTCTGGGGCCATCGCAGCGGGCTGGAAACAATGGGCGCTGTCTCACAAACCGCTTTTCTTCTCACTCTGGGTCAGCGAAACGAGTTCGCCGATCTCTATGACGAAGGCATGACCGAGACCGATCGCCTCCGCGCCCGCCTCCTGCTTAAAACTCTCATCTTTCCCGAAGGCATGGGCGAACGCTTTCAAGTCCTGGTTCAGCAAAAAGCCGCTCCTCGCGCCAAACTTACCGGTCTCACCGGAATCTGACATCCGCGCAGCGTCTAAGACTGCCTGCCACCCGCCTGCTAACGTTTGTGGCCTTCCCCACGTCAGATTTTGGTTATGAGCTCTTCCAGACCAGGGCGCGCTCGCTTGCCGCTGTTCGCCCCCGAAATTTCCTCGATCAGTCGCTTTTTGAGATACTTTTCTCTATGAAAACAACCTTTCGCTTTTTCGCCGCGACTATCCTCACTCTTCTCTTTGTTCTTGCTCCCCTTTACTCCCAAGCGCCCGCCGCCAAGCCTGGCCCGCTCGAAATCCCCACGATCAGATTTGAGCGCTACAAGCTGGACAACGGTCTCGAGGTCATCCTTTCCGAGGACCACCGCCTTCCCCTCGTCGCCGTTGATCTCTGGTATCACGTCGGCGCCGTGAACGAAACCGCCGGCCGCACGGGCTTTGCGCATCTTTTCGAACATATGATGTTCGAAGGTTCAAAGCACGTTCCCGGCAGTGCTCATGCCCATTTTCTCGAAGCCGCCGGTGCCACGGACTTCAACGGCACCACCAGCTTTGACCGCACCAACTACTATGAGACCCTTCCATCCAATCAGCTCGAGCTTGCCCTGTGGCTCGAGTCCGACCGCATGGGCTACCTTCCCGATAAGCTCGATCAGGCCAACCTCTCCAATCAGCAGGACGTCGTCCGCAACGAACGTCGCCAGAGCGATGAGAACCGCCCCTACGGCATCGCCGACGAGGCTATCTTCCACGAACTCTTCCCCAAGGATCATCCCTACTACGCCATGGTCATCGGCTCGCACGCCGACATCCAGGCCGCCAAGCTCGAAGACGTTCGCAACTTCTTCAGGCTGTATTACGCCCCAAACAATGCGACCCTCACGATAGTCGGTGACTTTGATCCCAAACACGCCGGCCAGCTCGTCCAGAAGTATTTCGGACCTCTCAAGAGGGGCGCGGATGTGCCCCATGTGCAGGTCACAACTCCGCCCATCAGCGCGGAACGCCGCAAAGTCGTCTATGACAACGTTCAGCTTCCCCGTGTTTATTTTGCCTGGCTCACTTCGCCCATCTACAAACCTGGCGATGCCGAAGGGGACATTACCGCCAACGCACTCGGCGGGGGAAAATCCAGCCGGCTCTACAAAAAGCTCGTTTATGAAAGGCAGCTTGCTGTCGACGTGGAGGCCGACCAGCAGTCCCTCACACTCAGCTCGGTTTTTGAAATCCAGGCCACCGCGCGCCCCGGTGTAAAAGCCGAAGATCTGGAAAAAGCCATCAACGATGAATTGGAGGCTTTCCGCGCGTCGGGTCCGACGCCGGATGAAATGAATCGCGCAAGGAATGGAATCGAAACGCGAGCAATGTCCGGTCTCGAAACTACATTCGGTATTGCCGATCTTCTTAACAGCTACAACCACTATCTTGGCACGCCGGATTTTCTTGCCGGAGACATCGCCCGCTATGAAAATGCCACGCCGGAAGCGGTGCGGGCTTTTGCGCAGGAACAATTGAAGCCCGGCCAGCGCGTCGTGATTTATGCGCTCCCCGGCAAACAAGATCTCGGGCCCGAAGTTCCCACTCCCAAGGCGGAAGAGAAGGGGGCCGCGCCGGCAGGCGGCGAGCCGGTCAATGCCGACGCCGCCTGGCGCGAAAAGTCGCCGGCTCCGGCCCCTGCACGTCCTTTGCATCTCCCTGTCCCCGAGGAATTCAAGCTAGCGAATGGCTTGACCGTGCTGTATAGCGAGCGCCCCGGCCCGCCGCTGGTCGCTGCCAGCCTGGTGTTCCGCCGCGGCAGTGGCGCCAATCCCATTGGACGTCCCGGCCTCGCCGGATTCACTGCGCGCATGTTGCAGCAAGGCACCGCGACGCGTTCCGCTCTCCAGATCGCCGATCGCGCCGCCGACCTGGGCACCGCCATCGGGACGCGCGCCACCGTCGATTCCTCGCGCATCGGCACCTCTTCCCTTACTCGCAATTTCTCCGACATTCTCGAACTGTTGGCAGACGTGGCCCTTCACCCGGCTTTTCCGCAGGAAGAAATCGATCGGGTGCGTTCCGAGCGCCAGGCCGCGCTGGTGCAGGAGAAAGACGAGCCGTTTTCCATTGCGACTCGCGTCTATACGGCGGCGTTATATGGCCCGAAGTATACTTACGGCTTCCCGGAGATCGGCACTGCCGGTTCTCTGAAGGCCATTTCGCGCGGCGACCTGCAAGACTTCTGGCAACAAAACTATGTGCCCGGCAACGCGGCCCTCATCGTGACCGGCAACATTAAGCTCGCCGAACTGAAGCCTTTGCTCGAAAAGCAATTTGGCACCTGGAAATCCGCCGATTCCCCCGCGCCCGCTATGGGCACGCCGGTGTCCTCGGACGCCAAGCTCATCCTCGTCGATCGTCCTGACGCGCCGCAGACCACTCTGGTCTTCTTCTCGCTCGGCCCGGCGCGCTCCACGCCAGATTACCCGCAACTCGAAGTCATGAACTCCGACCTGGGCGGCCTCTTTTCCAGCCGTATCAACATGAATCTGCGCGAACAGCACGGCTACACCTATGGCGCCGGCTCCTTCTTCAACTACCACGTGGCCCCTGGACCGTTTATCGTCTATTCGGACGTGCGCACGGACGTCTCCGCACCTGCCACCACCGAAGTTTTTAAGGAATTGCGGCGGATGCGCGACACTCCGATGAGCCCCGAGGAACTCAAGCTCGCTAAGGATTCAATTTCGCAGTCTCTGCCCGGACGTTTCGAGCACAGTTCCGAAGCCGCCAGCACCTTCGCCGAGCTCTACGTCTACAGTCTGCCACTGGATTATTTTTCATTGCTGCCAGAGCGCATCAACGCGATCACCGCGGAACAAGCCCAGGCCGCTGCGCAGAAATATATCCAACCGGACAAAATCACTGTGTTGGCCGTCGGCGATCGCCCCAAAATCGAGGCCGGCATGAAAAAACTGAATCTTGGTAAAACGGAAATCCGCGACACCGAAGGCGACTTGGTTCCTTAGATTGCTGAAACAAGAACAGATTCCTCGGACACACACTGCCCTTGGAGTGCCAGTTTCCGGAGTTCTCAGCAACAGGTTAGGCAGAGCTCCACAGCAGACTGGTTCAGGGGAATTGGATCTGTTCGAAGCCTAATCCCTTCAGGATGACGGTGATGGCGTTGCGGGCGTTCTCCTCAGCGGTCTTCAGAATGCCGTCCTGCTGGGCGGCCTGCTGCAGCTGCCGTTCCGCTTCTTCGCGCACTTCGCTCTCGAGGTTCGGATCTGGCGAAGAGAACAATCCGGTGTCCCGCGAATAGACGCGCGTCTTCGCATTATCCAGCCGTGCGACCAGGATCTCCGGCTTCGGAAGGCGCACCGTCGCGGCTTTTCCATGCACGGTCACATCGCTCCCCTGCAGTTTGTTCAAGTCCACGCCCGCGATGGCCTCGCCGTGCACAACCAGCAGCAGCCGGTCACTCACGAGGAATTTTGGCAAGTAAGCGTTTTCGCGCCCCCCGGAAATGATTTTGTCCATGGTGTAGCGAACGGTCTCCAATCGCTGTAATTGCTGAATCTGGCGCACCACGGTGGGTTGGTCCGCCTGGATCAGGACTCGCCCGTCGCGGACGCTGCCCATCAGACGCAACAGCCCGATGCCCGTCGTGAGCCTGACCGCCAGACCAACCAGTAGAAGCGCCAGCAGGCCTCCAACCACCACCCAGGCAAACCCAGAGAGAAAACTCTTCCTTCGTACCTGTCGCCTCGAGTCGATTTCTGTCATGGTGGGATCAGTGTAACCGATTGGCCGTTTGTTGGCGTGCTGCTTAGGGCCGCCGCAGCTTCTTCAGCATGTCTACCGCGTTGCTGTTCTTGGGATCCAAATCCAGCGATTTCTCGTAGTTTTGAATCGCCAGCTCCTTGTCCCCGTTGTACATGTACGCTTCGCCAAGGCTGTCGTACACATTGGCGGACTTGGGGTACAACTCCACATTGAGTTGAAACATCCGAATTGCGTCCGGTCCCTTCTTCTGCCAGAGCAGTTGGTAACCCGCCGAGTTGATCGAACGTTCCGGGATGTCCCCGCGCATCAATGCGGGGCGAAACTCCGCGATGGCTGCCTTGGCGCCCTTCTCCCTCACGCTCTTCGCAAACTGCATGGCGGGCGAATTATAAGCGTCGTATTTGATCCACTGAAAGGCAGGCAGCTCGCCTCCTAGGGCGAACTGCACGACTTCGCTCGCGATGGAGAGTCCGTTCTCTCCATTCGTGAACAGCACCAGGCCAGACCTCTGCTTCGGGTACGCCAGCATGAAGCATTTGAAGGCCCCGTTGTCGCCCCAGTGCCAGAGCGACTCGCCCTCCTTTGTCTCCTGAATCCCTACGCCGAGTCCCCAGAAGACGCTCTTCGAGAGTTCTTTCGGCGCGTGCTCCGTGCAATTCGTGCACTCCGGGTCCACCGGGACCTGCGGCCTTCCCATCTCTTTCAGCGTGGTTTTCTCAAGACCGACGCCATTTATCACCGCATCTAGGAACGCCGCATAGTCCTTCGCTGTCGTCTGCAAGCTCGCCGCTGCGTTTGCTTCTTTCGGTTTGCGCTTCTCTACCGGCTGTCCGCCACTGTCATGTCCCGTCGCTGCACGCGCCTCGTAATCTTCGCGCCACACGTAACTGCTGCTCGTCATCCCCAGCGGCCCAAACACCGTTTCCGTCATGTAATCGTTCAGTGCCTTTCCGGTGATCTGTTCCACCACTTTCGCCAGGTAGACAAATCCCTCGCCGGAGTAGCTGAACCGTTCCCCCGGCGTGAAGCGAATCGTCAGTGGACTCCGGTCGTCCCGCCAGTTGGGAAACCCGGTTCTGTGACTCAACACGTACCTCGCCGTAATTTTGTCTAGCCGCGCATCCCCTTCGATATAAGGTCTCGGCAGGTACTTCGACAACGGCGCATCCAAGTCCAATTTCCCCGCGTCGATCAACTTCAGCACGCCATAAGCGAACACCGGCTTGCTCAGCGAAGCGGCCTCGAAGATAGTGTCCTCCGTGACCGCCTGTCCTGTTTTCGTGTCCCGAACGCCAAAGACGTGCAGCCAATACGTCTTCCCATCACGAATCAAAGCGAGCGATAGCCCCGGCACTGTTCCTTCCTCCATAAGCTCCGGAACTCGCCTCTGTAATTCGAAGATGGTTGTCTGATCGGGTTTCTTTAGCGGTGAGTCCGTGTCGGTTGCCGGGAACAGCGCCCCCGTCTGATACGAAACCTCTATTGGCACAGCCAAAATGGCGATCTGCACGGCCGCTAGAACTCGGCTCATGACCCACCCCACTTCCTTGGACGTCGGACGCTTTCTTTGGTCATGCGCGTACAGTACGACGCCCTCGCCTTTGCCGTTAATACGATTGGCAGGAGTGGAAGGTTCCCTGTTGGTACGCGCTGGACAGCCAAATCGGCCGGGTCTTACAAGCCATTCTATTGGCTGGGTTTCTTCAGCGTCGGCCTCTCCCCGGAACTGGGCTCCGGGATATCCGCCTGCTTGCCCTTCGCCGGTGTGGCTGCCGGCGTGGTTCCTGTTGCGGGAGGCGTGGTCGCAGTCGTGGCACCCTCGGTGTACGGCTTCTTGATCAGCGCCTCCACAGTGTCCTGCGCGCCGCCCGTATTGTCGTTCGTCTGCCGCGCTTTATTGTACTCATTCAAGGCCCGCTCTCGCTGCCCCAGCAAATCGAAGATCTTCCCCAGGTAAATGTGGCTCCAGACTTCGGTCCACTTCTCCGAGGGTTCCGGGACGGTCGCCACAGCTTCACGGAAAGCGTTGGCCGCAGCCTGGTAGTTCTTCTGGTAAAAAAATGCTTCGCCCATCCGGAAATTCGCGAGCGAGCGGCTCGGTTGAATGGTCAGCGCCTTCTGGTATTGCTGCACCGCATCGTAGTATTTCCCGATCTCCGCAAGTTCCTCGCCGCGCGCGATGGCGGCCCGCGCCCGCAGCGCCGGTGTGCTCTTCAGCACCGTATTGTTCGGATCGACTTTGATCCCACCCGGCTTTGGCCGTCCGAAGGTCTCCACCAGGAACTGCGATTCCGTACCGGTTACGTCGATGGTCTTAATTTCCGGGTTTCCCTCCGTGTCGACGCGAAGTTGCATGGGCATGCTGAACGTGTCAATCGGCTGTTTGATCTTGCCCATGACGCGGAATCCCTTGCGCGTCCGGTATACCACGTACTCCAACGTGAACTCCGGAATGCCCGTGGAATTCAGCCACTGCGCAAAAAAGCCTTGCAGATTGGGCGGCTCGTTTCCTGGCTTTACGCTCGCGTTCGCTTGCGCAACGGCCAGATTCTCGAAATCGGCAATCGTTGCCGTTTTCCCCTGGAACCTCGCGTAATACTGGCGCAGGAGCGATTTGAACGCCAGGTCTCCCATCTGCGCCCTCAGCATATGAAACAACATCGCGCCCTTGTTCATCACCACGGAGCGATACTCGCTTGAATAGGGAATCAGGCGCGCCGATTGGCCCACCGGCGCCGAGTCGTCATACATCAACGCGCCCACGGCAAACTCGTCAATCGCCCGCAGTCCCGCCTCCTTACCGATGGCTTGCTCGGCATACAGCTCCTCGGAGTAGCGTGACAGCCCGTCGGTGATCCACTCATCCGCCGGGCTCGCCGGCAAAATCTGGTTGCCCCACCACTGCGACGCCACCAGGCGACTCATCGTACGGTCGCTCGATTTTGGATCCCACAAGCGATGGCTGAGCATGATCACGCCCGGGGCGGCAAAATCCCGCAGTGTTCCATCGGGCAACTGCACCACCGTCAAATCCGGGTCTGGAAGCTCGCCAAACAGGTCGGAAAATATAACTTCCTGGTGCGCCACGCCGTTCGCGAATTCCTGGGCTTTCCCGGACTGCGCCGGCGGCGCATACACTGCAACGTTGATTCCCTCAGCCTGCTTTGGGTTAAACTGCAGCGGTCCGATCACGAAGGAGCCATTGGGTTCCGCCCGGTCACAGCGAAACGTGTACATCAGCCGGCCGCCTTCCGCGGCCGAACGGGGCGCCATCGGTTGCGGCGTCTCCGCCTTTCCGGTTCCCGCCACCGCCATGTTGTCCGGCACATTCAGCTTGAATACGCCGGTGTACCGATTCGCGGGATAGTTTGTCAGCGGGAACCATCGCGCCGGCATCAACAGGTACGACCACTCTTTGTTCACCGAGGCCACGCGCGTATTGGGCACCGGGCTGTTCTCTTCGTTCGCCAGCAGCCCGCCATAGCTGAACGTCAGCGTCACCGCTTGACCCACCGCCACTGGCGTCGGCAGCGTCACCAGTAGATACATCGGATTCTCGCTCTCCCGTTGAAACGGCAGTGGTTTCCCGTCGGCGCCCTTGACCTCTTTCACTTCCAGGTTTTCGTGTAATTCCACGCGCACATTCGAGGAGACTTCCCGTGCGCGAAATTCGACCTTCGCAATCGCATTGATCCCCTGCGCCACCGTGTCCAGGTAGATGGACACTTCATACTTGTCCGCGAGGAAATTGGGGGCGACCTGCACCTGCGCTTGCGCGACGGGAATGCAAACAGCACACAAGATCAGCATGGTGGGCGCGAGGCGGGCCCAATTCCTTTGACAGTACGTCATCGATTTCCTTTCGAGACCTTTCCCGAGGTGTCCCTATATAGGATAACAATGCCTTACGAAGCGTTGCCAGCGCTCGATCCCACAAGAGCAGCAATGGCATCTGCGGCGCGCCCCACCGCCCCCGGTGGCCCCAGTCTCGACCGCACTTCGGCCAGTCCGTTTCGGACGGTCGCTCGTGCATTAGGATCCTGCAGAAGGCGCAGCGTCTCCCCGGCGACATTCTCCGGCGTGAAGTCGTCCTGTACAAGCTCCGGGACAACCTGCTTCTCCGCGATCAGGTTCACCATCGCAAAATACGGGGTGCGCACCAGGGGTCTCGCCAGCGTGGCGGTCAAGGGAGACACCCGATAGACCACGACCATGGGCGCGTCCAGTAGCGCCGCCTCCACCGTCGCGGTTCCACTGGAGACAATCACAGCGTCGGCCGCGGCCAGCGCATTGTAGGTCTCGCCCGCGAGCACGCGCGGCTTCACTCCCGTGGGCCAGCCCGTCTTTAGCAGTTCGGTGTCCTTTGGATGGGCGGCAGCAATGACAAACTGCGCCGGCATTTTCGCGTTGATCCGCCCACACGCTTCCTGCAGCACGGGCAAATGGTGCATTAGCTCTCCTGCCCGGCTGCCCGGCAGCACAGTCACGATGGCGGGCCCCGGCGCCAAGCCGTTCTCCTCGCAGAGCGTCTTGCGGTCCTTGGTAGCCTTGACCATACCTACGAGCGGGTGGCCGATGAACTCCGTCG